>Ga0302314_10017882_pt1 | contig 11854 bp, 9 predicted proteins | sample III_Palsa_N2_3_FD_200533 | JGI IMG/M metagenome (GOLD analysis project Ga0302314, IMG submission 200533) | Peat permafrost microbial communities from Stordalen Mire near Abisko, Sweden - III_Palsa_N2_3 | ecosystem: Environmental > Terrestrial > Soil > Palsa > Peat permafrost | place: Sweden...
CGCGGGGCACGGACCGCGTCGGGTTGTCGAGGAACAGCTGCGGGTACGTTCCGATGCTGAGATTCACCACTTGTTCGGGCGCTTCAGCCGCACCGGGCGAGTCGCCGGAGGCTGCCGCCGGCTCTACTGGCGCCACATGACGGAACACGCTAAGCAGGCCGGTGCCGAAGCGGTCATGGAAGGAGGGATCGCCGGGGTGATGTTCGTAAAATCGCCACTTGATGCCGAGCAGGCTTTGGCCGAGGCCTCCGATAACCTGACCGGGCTGGGCGGGTTCGTCCGTCGTCGCGGGCAACTGCCGCGTCTCTTCGATGGCGATGGGGATCTCGTACTTGAGCTGGATGCGGTCGCCGAGGCCGTAGTTGATGTCGAAGTCGGGTACCTGATAGGCGCCTGCGGCGGGATTGCGGTCGCCGATCCAACCGAAGTTGATCTCCCAATGCTTGTTGCCGGGAGTTTCGGGATCATCCGTGCGAAACGGCGGTCCTCCCTGCGCATGAGCCACGCCCGCGAGCAGGATCGGAAGAGTAAAGACCAAGGCGAAGATCGTATGAAGCAGCCGGAACCGCCAATCTCTGGGTGGCGTGTGGCGACCGGGATTCGACGCAGTGAAAAAGCTCATTGAAAGAGTAATACCGGTTGTACCTTAGCGTTTCCTTAAGTGCGGATTAAGACAGTAGCTCGTTTAGTGGTTTTTCCATTCAGCGGCGCGCGGTCTTCACCGGCGGTTGTCGGTGGCAGGTTCGGGGTGAATGAGCAAGCGGTCGACTTCGGGCGCGTCAAGTTTGAACGCTCCTTCCAGCGCTGTGATGACCGCATGAACGCTGGCCATCGGGAGGTCGTCGGGCAGGGTGCAATGGCAGCTGACCTGGAGGTGTTCGCCCGTGCGGTCGCCGGTTCGCTGGCTGCGGCGGGTTACGAAGACATCGTGAATGTCGAGGATCTCGGGGAACTGAGCAGCGACACGGCGCAGACGCATTTCGAGGTCGCGGTCGACGTCGAGCGAGGCTGGGCGCTCGATAGTGGCGGGTTCGCTCTCGATGTGGGTGAGGATCGAGGAGATCGCGGGAACCTCGTAGCGCATCTCGGCTTCAAGGTTGGTAACCAGTTCGTGAGCCTGGCGCAACGGCATGGTCTCATCGACCTCGAGGTGTTGCTCGATATGCAGTCCGTCGTCGAGTTGCTGGACGCTGATCTCGTGGATGGCGAGGTTGCGGCGGGCCGCGACGGCGCGGATGCGGTCGTGGACGCTCTCGGCAATGGACGCGGTCGGCACCGTGTGAACGACGACGTCGGCGCCAGGAAGATGGCGCTGGACGGCTTCGGTGGCCGCCATGGTGAGTTGCTCGGAGCGCTGGAAGGTGAGGTTGCGCGGCATACCGAGAGTGACGTCCGCAAAGTAGTTAGCCCCGGAGCGGCGCGTGCGCAGGCGATCGACGGATAAGACACCGGCAATGGCAGTGAGGTCGTGGATGAGGTTGTTGCGGAGCTGCTCCTTCGACTGGGGCTGGTCGCTGGTGGGATCGGTCGTGGGAGTGGCGTCGAGCAGAGTGTCGACCGTATAGCGGGCGAGCCGCCAGCTGACCCGCAGGATCACTCCGGAGACGACGATCGCGGCGATCGGGTCGGCGTATTCGAGCCAGGGCTGCGCGTAGCGTTCGCCGGCGAAGGTGGCTGCCAGACCCAACATGACAGCGAGCGAAGCCCACATATCGGTGGCGAAGTGGACGGAGTCGGCGGCGAGCGCGTCGGAACGGTGCTGGCGCGCGATGCGGCCGAGCGTGCGCGAGCGGGTGAAGTCGACCACGATGGAGCAGAGCAGCACAGCGAAGGGCCAGACGGATGCCTTGAGCCGGAGATTTTCCGCGAGCGGATGGTGGAAGTGGAAGACGATGCGACTTACAGCTTCGGTGACGATCCAGAAGCAGGACGCGAGCATGATGCCGGTCTCGACGAAGGCGGAAAGTGACTCAATCTTGCCATGACCGTAATTGTGGTCTTCATCCGCGGGTCGGTCGGAGACCTGGACGGAGAAGAGCGTGATCGCGGAGGCGATGAGATCGATGGCAGAATGCGCCGCTTCGGACAGCATCCCCAGCGAACCGCTGAGAATGCCGGTGAGCAGTTTGAGCAGCGTAATGATGCCTGCGGCGAAAACGGAAAAGATGGCGGCGGAGCGCTTGGCCGCGTGCGGAGCCCTGGAAGCATCTTCACGAATGGCCGTTTGGCTCATGGATCAGATGCTACAGGTTTGGCGATTCAAGCGCATCGCTCATGGTCATGGGAATCACAGCCGGTTGCCGTGCGTGCACGGCGCGGCGGCTGAGATAGAGCATGATCGCTGCGGCGATAAGCATAGGCACGACCATAATCAACAGGCCAAACTGGTAGGCGCCGGTAAGGTCGCGGGCGTAGCCCATCCAATAGGGGCCGATGAAGCCGCCGGTGATGGCGATGGTGTTCATAGCCGCGATGCCCGCGGCCGCGGATTTGCCAGTGAGAAACGTGGAGGGGATGGCAAAGAGCGGACCCTGCATGGCGGTGTAGCCAACGGTCACTGCGGCGATTCCGGCGGTGACGAAGACAGCCGAGTGCGACAGCCCGCAGAGCAGGAAGCCGGCTGACATGAGCAGGCACTGCGGGATGACCTTCCCGTGGCGCTCGCCGGTGCGGTCGGAGAGCCTTCCATTCCACAGCATCGCTGCCGCCGCAAGCAGGCCGATCACAGTGATGATGAAGCCGACACGGGAGGTATTGAGTCCGGTCGCTTGCTGAAGAATTGCCGGAGCGGAAAATGTGCACGCATAGTTCGACGCGAGCATGCAGCACATGAAGACGCCGAGCAGCCAGACGCGGCGATCGCGCAGGGCAGGGCCGATGGAGTCGTCGGCGGAGTGCCGCGGCGCGGAGTCGCGGGCGACGGCGGCGAGGATGGACTGGCGCTCGGGTTCAGTCAGCCAGGTGGCAGTTGCTGGGCCATCGGGCAGCAGGACGAAAAAGGCGATGCCAAGCAGAACGGCCGGCAGCGCTTCAACCAGAAACAGCCATTGCCAGCCCGCCATGTGCAGGTGGCCCTGGAGGTTGAGCAGCGCGCCCGCGACAACGCCCATTACTGCGGAACTGAGCGGCAGGGAGATGTAGAAACGGGTGACCGTGCGGGCGCGCAGATCGGCAGGGAACCACTGCATCAGGTAGAACACGATTCCGGGGAAGAAGCCAGCCTCCGCGACGCCCAGCAGGAAGCGCGCGACGTAAAACTGCCAGGGCGTGCGCACGAAGATCATGCCCATGGCGATGACGCCCCAGGTGATCATGATGCGGCTGAGCCAGCGGCGCGCGCCGAAGCGGTAAAGCAGCAGGTTCGACGGAACCTCGCAGACAGCGTAGCTGAGGAAGAACAGGCCCGCGCCGAAACCGTAGACGGTGGAGGAGAAATGCAGGTCGCGGTTCATCTGGAGCGAGGCAAAGCTGATGTTGATTCGGTCCATATAGGCGCAGCCGTAACCGAGCGCGATAAGCGGAATTAGTCTCCAGGTGGCTTTGCGCAGAGCGGATTGGGTGATCGAGTCGGCTGAGCCTGACAGCACGCTCCTGGCATGTGTCTCGTTCATAGGTGGCACTTCCCCGTATTTTCGGTCTCAAAATACTATTTCTAAATGAGTTAGGTGCCGGCCGGTCGCGTAAAGTATTGCTAATAGGTGGAGCCAAGGTCCCAAAATCTTCAAACCAAATGCCTTAATTGCTCGATATCCGAGTGGAGAACACAATCCCGATGAGGGTGGATTCTGATTTCCTTGCTTTCCACTATACGCTCGGGAGTCAGGGGTTTCAGGTCCTTCAGTTTCTTCGGTTCATTGACATGCCCGATATAATAGAAGTTGGGGGAAGACTTGGAAACGGGGGACGCGCAAACTCCGCAAGGCGGAAAATCGCATTGGTTGGAATCGTTAGGTCCGGACTTAACTTGTTTGATTCTAATATTTTACTGATTTCAGGGGGAGGGGGTGTATCGGACCACCAGCGTGCCGCCTCGGCTTTTGACCCTTCTCCGCGCACCCAAGTCCGCCCGCCAACCGTCCAACTCGGCAGCAATCAAAAATAAATCTCGATGACGAAAATCTCTTCAATCCGCCCAATGCACAAGCTGCCAGTCGCACTCGTCACCGCGCTCGTTCTCACCGCCTTCGCCGCCTCGCCCGCCCAGGCTCCCGCACCAGCAACTCCCCCATCCGCGCAAACTCCGCCCCCCGACTCCGGTGGACCCAACGTCGATAACGGCCCCATCGTCATCCCCAAAAAGAAGGAATCCGAAGAGCCGCCGCCACCGCCGGCGCCGGAACAGCCCAAGGTCAAGAACCCCAACGGCGAGACTTACTCCATTCGCGTCGATGTTCCCCTGGTCAACCTCGACGTCAGCGTCGTCCTCGACAAGAACCACCAGTTCGTCCCCGGCCTCAAGGCCGCCAACTTCCTCGTCCTCGAGGATGGCGTCGAGCAGAAAGTCGACACCGTACGCATCGCCCAGACCCCCATTACCGCCGTCATGCTGCTTGAGTTCGCCGCCAACTCCTGGTTCGTCATCAACGACATGCGCAACGCGTCCATCAGCTTCTTCAACACCCTGCGCCCCGATGACTACATCGCCGTCATGACCTACGACCTGCAGACCCACATCCTCTCCGACTTCACCAATAACAAGCAGGTCATCGCCCAGAGCCTCAACTCGCTCACCATCCCCGGCTTCTCCGATACCGACATGTTCGATGCCCTCTACGAGACGCTCGACCGCACCACCCGCATCGAAGGCCGCAAGTACATCATCCTTATCGGAACCGGCCGCGACACCTTCTCCAAACTCACCCTCGACAAAATGCTCGCCAAAATCAAGGCCACTCCCAACGTCACCATCTTCACCATCGGCACCGGCGCCCTGCTCAACGAGATGGGCACCGGCGGCGGCATGCGCGAGCTCAACTACCTCCAGGCCCAGAACCAGCTCAAGACCTTCGCCGCCATGACGGGTGGTCTCAGCTTCTCTCCCATCTTTCAGGGCGAACTGCCCGACGACTTCGCCCAGATCAACAACTCCATCCGCAACCAGTACCTCCTCACCTACCGCCCCACCAACTCCGCCACCGACGGCACCTATCGCAAGATCAAAGTCATTCTGGTCGACAACGAAGGCCACCCCCTCCAGATGCAGGACGAAAAAGGCAAGCCCCTCAAGTACTCCGTCACCTCCCGCGACGGCTACAACGCCAAGCGCCCCGTCGAGTAGCCGTGCGCATAGCCTCGCTGCAACCCTCCATTTCCCTTACGCTTGCTGCCCTCAACCGCCTCAACGCTCTCTGCGCGATCACAAAATATTGCCTCGAAGCCCTCCCCGAACTAGCCGCCCGCAATCTTCCCGTCCTTCACGATTCATGGTCGTTCGACAAACCCGGCAACCTCGAAACCCTCCTCGCAGTGCGTCCCGACGCAGTCATCGCCAGCGTTCCCTACCGCATGGAATCGCTCGCCGCCATCCTCAAGTCTGGCCTGCCAGTCCTCGCCCTCGCGCCCCATTCCCTCGCCGACGTCTACGCCGACACGCGCCTCATCGCCTCGCTCGCTCATGCCGATCCCGAACCCCTGATAGCCCGCATGCAGCGCGCAATAGCCGACACGCAAGAACGCACCGCCCACATCACGCCGGACCAAAAGCCGCTCATCTACTGCGAAGAATGGGGCAAACCGCTTATCCATTCCCAGCACTGGGTGGCTGAGCTGGTCGAAGCAGCTGGCGCGCGTTTTCTCGGCACACCCGGTGCGCACACCACTCCCGAAGAGGTAGCCGCCGCCGATCCCGACATCCTCCTCTTCGCCTGGTGCGGAGCCGGCGACCGCGTCCCTCTCGCCCGCGTCGTTGCGCAGCGCAACTGGCAATCCCTGCGCACCGTCCGCAACAACCGCGTCCACACCATCCCCGACGAGTACCTCAACACACCCGCGCCCACCCTACTCGAAGGCCTCGCCTGCATCGCCGCCGCAGCTCACCCCGCGCTCCACCCGCCCCACCCGCGCCTCATCACCCTCGCCGCGCAACCGCTGGTCGAACCCGAAACTACCGCGCCGGTTCTCCAGCCTTCGTGAACGTCACGGTCAGGTCCACCGTTAGCGCAGCCGGATCGCGTTTCATCATGATGTTCGGCGTGTAGCCTTGCTTCAATAGCGGGCTCTGCGACAGGAATCGAATCAGGTAGTTGCTGTCGTACACATCGCCAGGCTTCATCTGCCACTGCGCGTCGAACGCCTTTGCCAGCGCGTCGCTCAGGCTCGGCCAGCCCACCGACTTGAAGCGATACTGCGGCCCCGGCTCAACGCTGATGCTGTAAGCCACCTGGTGCGCAACCCGATCCACCACCGGCGGCGCAGAAACCTTCGCCTCGATATATCCCTTCGCCCCGTACGCGTTCGTGATCGACTTCAGCGACTCGCGCAGAGCAATCGGCGAATCGTGGTCGCCCACCTTCAACGTCGCCTGCTTGTTGAAGTCCGCAGTCGACAGCAACTCCGAACCTGGCCATGCAAGCTGCGCGACGTGGTACTGAACGCCCTCGCTCAGCGATGCGGTCAAATCCAGTTCAATGTCGTTGGCCGTGATCGCCGGAGCCGAATGCTCCTGCTTCGTCAGCGCCAGATCGAGGTACCCCTCGTTGTGATACACATCGCCTACCCGCGACTCGACGTTGAGGAAGCTCGCGTCCTTGTCCCACTGCTGGCCCACCACATCGTGAATCACGCGGTCGAGCTTCGGCCGCATTCCCGGCGACGCATCCACCAGCGTAAGCGAGTGGATGATCACCGCCGGCGAGTCGATCGCGAAGACGATGCGGTCCAGCGGACCTCCCGGCCGCGAAGCGCCCAGCCGCGAAGCAACGGTCGCGCCCGTCACGCCTTTCTCAGCCAGCATTGCCGTCAGCGCCGCGGAAATGCTGGCCCGCATGTTGCCCTCGGTCGGTATCGCGTTGTCGCGATACAACGCAACCCGCGTCTTCAGCGTCTGGCGAATCTCATCGTCCTGCCACCACGCGAAGTTGCCGAAGCGAGCCGGCCGCATCGCACTCGTAGCCGCCGGCTTCAGCGTGTAGACGATCCCCTTGTCGTTGCCCGAATAGTTCACATCCTCGAACAAGCCTGTGTCACCAAGATGCTGCGCCGCGTCGTCCACCTGCTGCTGAGTGACCGAGCTGCCAGGCTTCAGCCCGGTGAAGGCGAGCAGCTCGGCTTGCGTGTACGCCGAAGTCCCGGTAAAGCTGATTTCACGCAGAACCCTGGTCTGGGAAAACAGCAGACTTGCACCCGCGCACAGAGAGACGGCCGCAAGGACCGGGAAAACTCGGAAGAAACGCATGGAGAAAGATACCGCACCGGACCGGGCTTGAAGGTTAAAGGTGCGAGCCGTCAGTTACTCCTGCCACTGCTGGTCCACATAGCACCACAGCCACTTCTCTCCCGGCTGGGCCGAGCAGATTACCTGGTGCCCCGTCGTGTGAAAGTGCTTGGTCGCGTGTTTGTTCTTCGACGAGTCGCAGCAGCCCACGTGGCCGCACGCAATGCACGTCCGCAGATGCACCCATGAGTCGCCCATCGCCACGCATTCCGCGCAGACGTGCACCTTGGGCTTCACGTAATGGCCGTGCGCGAGATGTTCGCAGGTTGGCATAAGCTCTCCAGGTTATCGCTTCACCGGATGCTATCAAATCCGATGCTGGCGAGATAGGTGCGCCCCCGCGAAGTGCCGGGGCCACCGGCCGCCGCCCGCCGATAATGGAAGCATGCGGGCAAGCATCGGGAGCCAGAGAAGTGAAGGCCAGAAGTCAGCAGCGGTAGTAGAGATTCCAGGAAACACCCGCACAGTGCGCGAATATGTCGCGTATCTTCGCGTAGAGAAGGGGATGCGCCCAGCCACCTGCGAGGCCTACGCCCACGATCTGGAGCAGTTCGCCGAGCAGTTGGAATTTCGCGGCGCCCTCCTCGTCACTGCCGAGGACACCGACATCAGCGGCTTCATGGCACATCTGCGTGGCAATCACGTCGACGCCCGCTCTATCGCGCGCAAGCTGAGCTGCCTGCGCGGCTTCTACCGTTACCTGCAGCTCGACAAGCGCATCGGCCACGATCCCACCGTCACCATAGAAACGCCCGCAAGCTGGAAGGTTCTGCCCAAGTCGCTGGCCGAAAGCGAGGTCGCCGGCATGCTCGACCGCGCCGCCCTCGCCGCACGCAACCCCAATTCCGCGCCCGATGCCGCCGCACTGGCCTTGCGCGACCACGCCATCCTCGAGCTGCTCTATGCCGGAGGCCTGCGCGTCGGCGAGATCGTCGCGCTCGGCGAAGAGGATCTCCATCTCGACCAGGCTCGCGCCCAGGTTCGCGGCAAGGGTGACAAGGAGCGCATCGTCCCGCTCGGCCGCCGCGCCGTCGAGGCGCTCGACGAATATACTAAACGCGGCCGTCCTGCCCTGGCTCGCGGGCGCATGCAGCGGGCTTTGTTCCTGAGCGTGCGCGGACGCGCGCTCACCCGCCAGTGGGTCTGGGAGATGGTCCGCGCCGCCGCCGGCAGCGTCAACGGCCCCACACGCAAAGTCAGCCCGCACATGCTCCGCCACAGTTGCGCCACGCATATGGTGGAGCACGGCGCCGACCTGCGCAGCGTGCAGCGCCTGCTCGGCCACGCCGACATTGCCACCACGCAGGTCTACACCCACGTCGCGATGGAGCACCTCAAACGCGTCCACCGCGACCACCATCCGCGCGGAAAGCGAAGGCAGGAAACAGGGAACAGTCACCCCAGCGAGCCAAGGCCGCTCGCCGGGGACCCCGATGAGGGACAAGAAACGATGAATAGCGGGCCGCCGGAAACCGCAGCGGCGGTGCAGCAATGAAGCCCGCCGCAACCGAATTCGAAGCCCTCGGCGAACAATTCCTCGCCATGCTCCAGAACGAGCGCAATGCCTCTGCGCACACCATCCGCGCGTATCGCCGCGAAGTCCACGACTTCGCCGTCTACCTGAGCGAGACGCTTGGTCCGGATGCCAGGATCGCGACGGTCGAGCACCTGCACATTCGCGCCTACCTCGGCCAGCTCTACGAGCGCGGACTGACTAAGGCCAGCGCTGCGCGCGCCCTCGCCGCCGTCCGCTCGTGGTTCCGCTGGCTGGCCAAGGAGCACAAAATCGCGCAGAATCCCGCCGTCCTCGTCAGCACGCCCAAGCTGCCGCAGCATCTTCCGCGCGTGCCCAGCATGGAGCAGGTCAATAGCCTGCTGAATTCGATGGAGACGAGCGAAGGCGTTGCCACAAAGAATGACGCGGCGGCTTGGCCCGAGCGCGACCGCATGATCTTCGAGCTGCTTTACGGCTGCGGCATCCGCAACTCCGAGCTGGTCGGCATCGACATGCCTGACATCCAGTGGAAGAACGACGCAATCCTGGTAAAAGGCAAGGGCCGTAAACAACGCTACGTTCCGCTCGGCGACGAGGCCGCAATGGCCATGCGCGCCTACCTGCCTCTGCGCGAGTCCAGACTTCGTGCCGCAGGCAAACTCACGCTGGTCGCCGAAGGCCCGCTCATCGCCAACCTGCAAATGCGCGGCACCACCCGCTTGAGTACTCGCAGCGTCGGCAGGATCGTCAAGACCATCGCGCTCTCCCGTGGCCTGGCCGCCGACGTCCACCCGCACACGCTGCGCCACGCCTTTGGCACCCATATGCTGGAAGAAGGCGCCGACCTGCGCGCCATTCAGGAGATGCTCGGCCACGAGCGCCTCTCCACCACGCAGCGCTACACCCAGCTCACTGCCAACCAGGTCCAGCGCGTCTACGACGAAACTCACCCCCGCGCACGCTAGCCGCTTCTAGTACCGCGGCACGCTTGGATCGATCGTTCGCGACCAGCCGTCGATCCCGCCGGCAAGCGACTGTGCCCGCTCGAATCCCTGCCCGCGCAACCACATCGCCACAGAGAGCGACCGCTGCCCATGGTGGCAAACCACCACAATATGCTGGTCCGGATCGAGTTCCGAATGGGCGCGCGAGGTGACGTCGCCCATGGGCATCAGCAGGGAATCGGGCAGGCTGGCCGCCTGAGACTCCCACGGCTCGCGAACATCCAACAGAAGGGGCGCGTCGGCCGCAGGCCCTTGCTGTGCCGCGGCCCGCAACTGGGCGAATGCCTCTGGAGTGATCTCCGGCGCAAGAAATTCGGTGGTGATTTCGGTCATGTCTTCAGAATATCGTCCATCGCCGCATTTCGGAAGCTGTTGCCAGCCCACGATTTGCGCCCAGATTGCATCCAAATAACAACCGGCCCCGCTTGCCCCTGAAACACCTAAGACTGGATACTGGTAGATGCAGCACGGAAGGTGAAAGTGACCGAGAAAGTATTGATTGTTGAAGATGAAGCGCATGCGCGCAACGGGCTGACCGAACTGGTCGCCTCGTGGGGTTTCCGTGCGGAGAGCGCCGGCGATGGCGTCGAAGGTCTGGACTGCGTGCGCCGCTGGTCGCCCGGAATCGTCGTCACCGATCTGAAAATGCCGCGCATGGACGGCATGGAACTGCTATCGCGCATCAAGGAGTCGCAGCCGGGCGTGGTCGTCGTCATGCTCACCGCGCAGGGCTCCATCGAGTCCGCGGTCGAGGCAATGCGCATGGGCGCGTACGACTACATCCCCAAGCCGGTCGATCCGGGCCGTCTCCGCACCATACTGCAAAACGCCAATCGCCAGCGCGAGGCGGACACCAACGTCGAACTCGAAGCAATCCGTCGCCAGTCCCGCGACGCCGGGGTTCTCGGCCCGCTGGTCGGCTCGTCCGCGCAGATGAAGGCGATCTTCCAGATGATCGAGCGCGTCGCCCCGTCGAATGTCTCCGTCCTGGTCACCGGCGAGAGCGGCACCGGGAAGGAGCTCGTCGCGCGCTGCCTGCACGACCTCAGTTCGCGCCGCTCGAAGCCATTTGTTGCGGTCAACTGCGCGGCTATCCCCGAGACGCTGATCGAGAGCGAGATATTCGGCCACGAAAAAGGCGCATTTACGGGAGCCATCGAACGCCGCGCCGGATGCTTCGAACTTGCCGAAGAAGGCACCTTGCTGCTCGACGAGATTGGCGAGATGCCCGCCGCGACCCAGGCCAAGCTGCTGCGCGTGCTCGAAGACCGCAAGCTCCGCCGCCTCGGCAGCAAGGCCGAGACTCCGGTCGACGTGCGTGTGGTTGCGGCCACCAACAAGGACCCGCAGCAGGCGGTGGCAAGCGGCCAACTGCGCGGCGATCTCTTCTACCGCCTCAACGTGTTCAACATCCAGATGCCGCCGCTGCGCGACCATGCCTCGGACATTCCCGCGATGGCCGCGAAGATGATCGACGACATGAATCAGCGTCACAACTGCTCGATCTCGGGCATCGCACCCGGTCTTCTCACCCGCCTGCTCAATTACGATTGGCCGGGTAACGCCCGTGAGTTGCGCAACACCATCGAGCGGGCCACTGTCCTGGCCGGCACGGGAATCATCCGGGTAGAACATCTTCCGCCGCACTTCGGCGAGCTGGGATATGCGACCCGTTTCGCACCAGCACCGGAGCCTGGCGCTGCCCCGCCCCCACGCGACGACGAACGCACCCTCCACGTTGAGGTAGGCACTACGGTCGATGAGGCTGAACGCCAGCTTATCCTCAAGACGCTGCATTCCACCCACAACAACAAGACCCGCGCAGCCGAGATTCTCGGCATCACCACTAAGACGTTGCAGAACAAGTTGAAGGAGTACTCGAGCGCCGCCGGGTCGAACGCGGCGGCCCCATCAATCGATGCG
>Ga0302314_10017884_pt1 | contig 11851 bp, 8 predicted proteins | sample III_Palsa_N2_3_FD_200533 | JGI IMG/M metagenome (GOLD analysis project Ga0302314, IMG submission 200533) | Peat permafrost microbial communities from Stordalen Mire near Abisko, Sweden - III_Palsa_N2_3 | ecosystem: Environmental > Terrestrial > Soil > Palsa > Peat permafrost | place: Sweden...
GTGCCGCCGGCGACGACCTTCTTTGGGCTTCGTTTGATCCGCGAGTCCATCAACGGCCTGTTGCCGGTGGGCCAGGTCGGCGGCGAATTCGTCAATGTCCGTCTCTTGGGGCAGAAGGGCGTGCCGCTCTCCAGCGCCGGCGCTTCGGTGGCGGTGGACAAGACCCTCGAAATCGTCAGCCAGATTGTCTTCACTCTGCTTGGCTTGGCGCTGCTGATGCTCGATCCCGCCCAGGCCGACATCATCAATGTGATCGCCGGCAGTATCGGGGTCGCCATCGGACTGGTCGCCGCCTTCATCGTCGCCCAGCGTTTCGGGCTTTTCCGGCTGCTGGAGGAGGGTATCCTCAAGCTTGCCCGCAAGCAGCAATGGAAGGGTGCCGAGGGGTTGGTCGGGCTGAACGAGGAAATCGTCGCCCTCTATAAATCGCCCCGCCGGCTGGTGTGGGGCACGCTGCTCCATCTGGTCTCCTGGACCTTGGGCGGCGTCGAGATCTGGGCGGCGCTGCATGTGGTCGGCATCGATGTCGATCCGCGTGGCGCCTTGATTGTCGAAAGCCTGGGCCAGGCCTTCAAATCGATCGGTTTCGCCATTCCCGGCGCGCTCGGCGTGCAGGAAGGCGGCCTGATCCTGGCCTGCCGCCTGATCGGCGTGGACGCCCAGGGCGCGATCGAATTGTCGCTGCTCAAGCGCATCCGCGAGATCGGGATCGGCATTCCCGGCCTGATCGCGTGGCAATGGATCGAGGGGCGGCGCCTGCTCGCCCCGCGTCTCAAGGATATGTCTGGGGAGACCATATCGTGACGGCACAAGTTACCGGTGGATCTTGGACCCATAAGATGGCGCGCCCCCTGGTACGGCCGCTGATCGGGACCGGCATCACCCCCAATCATCTGACCACCTTGCGGCTGATCGTCGGCTTGGCCTCCGCCGCCGCGCTGGTGCCCGGGACGCCTGGGTGGAATCTGTGGGCCGGCTGGCTGTGGCTGGTTTCGGCCTTCCTCGACCGCGCCGACGGCGAACTGGCGCGGTTGGGCAATATGTCGACGCCCGGTGGCCATGTGTGGGACACCTTCGTCGACATCACCGTCAATTCGGTGTTCTTCGTCGCCATCGGCTTTGGCCAGCGCCAGTCGATATTGGGCGATTTCGCCATTCCGCTCGGTTTCGTCGCCGGCATCTCGCTGTTCCTTTGTTCCTACTGGGCGATGTCGCTGGAGAAGCGCATCGATCACGCCAAGAAGGCCTATTCGGGCGTGTGGGGTTTCGATTTCGACGACATGCTCTATCTGATGGCGCCGCTCTGCTGGCTCGACTGGCTGATGCCGGTGCTGGTGGGCGCGGTGGTCGGCACCGTCTCGATGGCCGTCCTGACCGGCTGGCGGCTGCGCCGGCTGATCGTGCTGCAAAGGAGCGCGGCATGACCCCGATTCTGCTGACCCCGGGTCCGCTGACCACCCGCGACGAGACCCGCCGCGCCATGCTGCGCGACTGGGGGTCGCGCGACAGCGACTTTATCGCGCTGACCGCCGAGGTCCGCCGCCGCCTGCTCGAAATCGCCAATGGCGCCGACAGCCATGTCGCCGTGCCCCTGCAGGGCAGCGGCACCTTCATCGTCGAGGCGACGATCGGCACGCTGGTCGGACCGAAGGATAAACTGCTGGTGCTGGTCAACGGCGCCTATGGCGAACGTATCGTCAGGATCGCCCAGCGTTTGGGTCGCGCCGTCGATAGTTTGGTATGGGAAGAGGTCGATCCGATCGATCCCGGCCGCGTTGCCCGCGCGCTGGACGCCGATCTGTCGATCACCCATGTCGCGGTTATCCATTGCGAGACCACCACCGGCCTCTTGAACCCGCTGGCCGAGATCGCCACGGTGGTCGCCGCCTCGGGGCGCAAGCTGCTGGTCGATGCGATGAGCAGTTTCGGCGCCCTGCCGATCGATCTTTCCACGCTGCCGGCCACCGCCGTGATGGCTTCCTCCAACAAATGCCTGGAGGGCACGCCCGGCCTTGGCTACGCCCTGATCGAGAAGCAGGCTTTGGCGGCATCGAAGGGCAATAGTCCCTCTGTCAGCTTCGATCTCTACGAGCAGTGGCAGGGCTTCGAGTCCAACGGACAATGGCGCTTCACCCCGCCGGTGCAGGTGCTGGCGGCGCTGGGCGAGGCGCTGCGTCTGCTCGAGGCCGAAGGCGGTCCGGCCGAACGCCTGGCCCGGTATCGCGAGAACTGCGAGATCCTGATCGACGGCATGGCGCGGCTGGGCTTCCCGCTGCTGCTCGACCGCCCTCTGCAGGCGCCGATCATCGCCACCTTCCGCCATCCCCATGCGGGGTTCGATTTCGAGCGCTTCTATCAGGCGCTGGCGGCGCGCGGTTTCGTCATTTATCCGGGCAAGTTGAGCAAGGCCGAGAGTTTCCGCATCGGCTGCATCGGCGCGGTCGGCCCGGCCGATTTCCGCCGGCTGTTGGTCGCGATCGAAGATATCAGGGAGAACAGAAGTGCGGCCTGACCAGATTTCGGTGATCCTGCTCGCGGCCGGCGTCGGTCGTCGGCTGCAGGGACTCGCGGAGGGCCCCAAGGTGCTGCTGCGCTTCGGCGGCCAGACGCTGCTGGAGCGCCATCTCTCCGCCCTGCACGCCAACGGCATCGAGGACATCACCCTGACCGTCGGTTTCGAGGCCGACATGATCCGCGCCGAATTGAAGCGCCTACGCCTCGAGGGCCGGGTCCGCCTGGTTGAAAATCCCGATTTCCGCCAGGGCAGCCTGGTTTCCCTGCATGTCCAGGCCGAGACCATGCGCTCGGGCCGTTCGGTCATCCTGATGGATGGCGACGTGCTCTATCCGTCCGAGATGATCGGGCGCCTGATCGCGGCACCCCAGGAGAACGTCCTGCTGCTCGACCGCAATCTCGAGCCGGGCGACGAGCCGGTGAAGATCTGTCTCAAGGACGGGCTGATCGTCGATTTCCGCAAGAAGCCGGTGCATGAGCATGACTGGCACGGCGAATCGGTCGGCTTCTTCCGGTTCTCGCCGGCTATGGCCGCGATCCTCGCCGATGTCTGCGCCGACTATGTGCGGACCGGTCGCACCGATCAGGAATATGAGGAAGCGATCCGCGACCGCATCCTGCTGGAGCCGGAGCGGTTCGAGGCCACCGACATTTCCGACATTCCCTGGACCGAGATCGACTTCTCGGAAGATGTCGCCCGCGCCCGGAACATCATTCTCCCCAAGCTGGAGGCGGTAGCATGAACGTCTCGTTGAGTAATGCCGTCCGCCTGCGTGGACCTCTGTCCGCCGAGCAGGTCGCCTGTTTCGACAAGAGCGGCTGGACCCTGGCCGAGGGGCTGTTCTCGCCCGCCGAAGTCCAGGCCATTTCGGACTGGACCGACGAATTGGAAGCCCGCACGGAGGTGGTGGGCGGCCATTGGATGTATCGCCAGCCGAGCCTGCTCGATCCCTCGCGCAAGGTGATCCAGCGCATCGAGAATTTCGTGCCGACCCATGCCAAGTACGAGGAACTGGCCAACCGATCTCGCCTCTCGGACGCCATGACCCAACTGTTCGGCGAGCCGTCCCGCCTGTTCAAGGAAAAGATCAATTTCAAGGAGCCGGGCGGCGAGGGCTTCAAGCTGCATCAGGACCAGCAGGCGGGCTGGGGCCGCTATGCCCCGTTATTCGTCACCGCCATGGTCTGCATCGATCCGTCGACCCTGGAGAATGGCTGCCTGGAACTGGCCGGCGACCTGCCCCGCGTGACCTCGCTGATCGGCGAGGAATGGCGCCCGCTCGACGAGCAGGAGAGCGGTCTTTCCATGATCAAGCTGCCGATGAAGCCGGGCGACGCCATCTTCTTCGACTCTTTTGCTCCCCATTCGTCGCAGGATAATCTATCTTCCAGCCGCCGCCGGGCTCTGTTCTTCACCTATAACGGGTCTTCGCACGGGGACGTGCGGCAGCAATATCACGACGACAAGCGGGCGGCGTGCCCGCCGGATGTCGAGCGTGCACCAGGGGCGGAATATAAGTTCCGAGTCTGATTTGAAGAGCGTACTCGCCGGTATTGGAGCGCTGATTGGCGTGCTGGCCGGCGGAATAGCAGGATCGGCGCAGGCCGCCGATCCGATGTTCGACCTCATTATCGGCGAGCAATGGTCCGAACTGGACCGCGTCGCCCATGAGCGTCTGGCGGCCGATCCGCTCGATGGGGCGGCGATTCATGCCTTGTCGCGCATGTCCATCGACAGCGAGGTCGGCTCCGAAAATCTGCGCAGCCAGGCGATGGACAAGATCCAGGCCTGCCTCGCCGCCCGTCCCGATGACGGGCTGTGCCGTCTGTCCTATGGCCAGGTGTTCGGCGTGCTGATCAAGTCGCAGACCATGTTCGACGCGATGGGCTCGGTTTCCAAGATCATCGAGGCCTTCGAGGCGGCAGTGGCGGCCGATCCCGCCAGCTACGACGCCCGGGAATCGCTGGTCACCTTCTATATCCGTGCACCCGGCATCGTCGGCGGCAGCATGAAGAAGGGCTACAAGCACACTGATGACTATGCCAAGATCAATCCCGACTATGCCCGGCTGCTCTATGCCCTGATCGCGATGGAGGAGGGCGACCTGCGCAAGGCCGAGGCACAGCTGGCGCCGCTGCCGGAAGCGGCGGGGGACTCGGTTCTCGCTCATATGATCGCCAAGCGGTATCTCGCGATCGGTTTAGCTTATCTCGACGCCAAGGACTATCCCCACGCCCGTGCCGCCCTGGAGCGGAGCCGGGCCCATGGCGCGACCAGCGTCGCCGGCTATTCGCATTGGGGCCTGGGCCGCATCGCGCAGGCTGAAGGGCGGCCGGAAGACGCGATTGACGAATTCCACGCCTTCCTTGCCTTCGAGGAACCCACCACCAAGCCGGCCGAGGAAGCTCGCGCCTCCTTGAAGCAGCTCGGAACGAACTGATCAACCCCAGCTGCCACCCAAGGCGCGGATCAACCCGACATCGGCTTGCAGGCGCCGGGTGCGCAGATCGATCGACGTAAGTTGGGTCTGCAGATAGGTAGTCTGGGCGGTAACCACCTCGAGATAGGAGGCAGCGCCCTCCCGATAGAGCGTCAGGGCGATGGACAGGGTCCGTTCCGATTGCGAGACGCCGGAATCGACGTCGCCGGCCTCGGTGCCCAGCCATTTGATCAAGGCCAGATTGTCCTCCACGTCCTGGAAGGCGTGGAGAACGGTGGAGCGATAGGCCTCGCCGGCCTCGTGGAAGGCGGCGTAGGCCAGGTCCTCCTGGGCCTCCAGCCGTCCGCCGGTGAACAAGGGCAGGCTGACCCCCGGCCCCAGCGTCCAGAAGCTGTTGGGCAGGCCGATCAATGTGGCGTTGGTCGATTGCTCGCCGCCCAGCAGGCCGAGCGACAAGGAGGGATAGAAGGCCGCCTTGGCGACGCCGATCCCGGCATTGGCCGCCGCCACCCGTCGCTCCGCCGCGGCGATGTCCGGACGGCGCTGCAGCAGCTCGGAAGGCAGGCCGGCCGGCAGATCGGGCAGGGCCTCGGTCGGCGTTGCCGGTGGAATGGTCAGCTCGGCGGGGGTCTTGCCGAGGAGTGCTGCGATGGCGTGCTCGATCAGCGCCCGCCGCCCCTCGATGTCGGACAATTGCGCGCGGGCCAAAGCGAGCTGGGTTTCGGCCCGCGAAACGTCCATCCCCGCGGCGACCGCGCCCTGGAACAGAATTTGCGTAAGATCGCGCGCCTTCTGGTAATTGGCCACGGTATCGGCGAGCAGGTTGGCGTCGGAATCGAGCCCGCGCAAGGTCAGGTAATCCGCCGCCAGCTCGGCCGACAGGCTGAGCTTGACTGCCGCCACATCGGCGGCGCTAGCCTGGGCTTGGGCGCGCCCGGCGGCGACGCGGTTACGCACCGCACCCCACAGATCGACCTCGTAGCCGGCTTCGACGTCGAGCTGGTTGGCGCCATATTGATTGGGCTGGCCGTTGCCGCGCAGGGGACGGGTGGCGGATTCGCGGTTGACGGTGGAAGACCCGCCGGCATCGATCTCGGGAAAGAGGCCCGACTTCGCCTGGTTGGCGAAGGCGCGCGCCTCGTCATAGCGGGCGAGCGCCGCCGCCAAGTCGGGATTGGTGGAATCGAGCGACGCCTCCAGCCGATCCATCGTCGGGTCGCGGAACAGGGTCCACCAGTCGCCCCGCGGCGCGGCGTCGGCCGGATCGGCGGCGTGCCAGGGGCCGGCTTCCTTGAAAGCGTCGGTCACCGTCACCACTGGCGGATGATAGTCGGGCGCCAGGTCGCAGCCGGCCAGTGCTGTGGCCAGGATCAGGGGCAGAAACGAAGCGGCGCGCATGATCAGTCGACCTCGTGCTTGTCGTCGCGCTCGGCCAGCTTTGGCGCGCCCGCGCGCTCTGCCAGTTTGGGCGCCTCCGCGCCAGCGGCCAGCCGGACCTCCTCGCCCGCCTGCAGCGTCTCGGGCGGGTTGTCGATCACGTTGTCGGTCAGCGTCAGCCCGTCCAGCACCTCGACGGTGTCGCCGAGATCGCGGCCCAGCCGCACCGGCTTCAGCGCGGTCTTGCCGTCGAGGCCGATCACCGCCACCTGCATGCCCTGGTCGGCGGCCACCAGAGCGGTGGCCGGAACGCGGACCAGGGACGGGTTGCCGGGGATTTCGAAATGCACGTCGCAATAAGTGCCGGGCCACAGCTTGCCGTCGGGATTGTCGGTCTGCAGCTCGACCAGCATGGTGCGGGAATTCTCGCTGACCGACCGGGACGTGGTGACCAGGGTCGCCTCGAAGCTTTTGCCGGGATATTGCGGCAAGTCCAGCGTCGCTTTCTGGCCGGGGGCGAGATCGGCGGCCAGCGCCTGGGGAACCCGCACATAGATGCGCACCCGGTGCAGATCCGAGACCTCGAACAGCTGCTGGCCGCCAGCGCCTGCATTGATCAGGGCGCCGATGTCGGTGTTGCGCGCCGTCACCACCCCGTCGAAGGGCGCGGTAACCTTCTTGAAGTTTTCCATGGCTTCGAGCCGGCGCACATTGGCCTGGGAGGCGTCGACGGCGGCCTTCTTGACCTCTTCGTCGCCGTCCTTCTCGTCGGCGGTCTGGCGCGACACCGCCTGGGCGGCGACCAGGGTACGCCAGCGGTCGGCGGTGATTGCCGCGAGCCTCTCATTGGCCTTGGCGCTGACTAGATCGGCCTGGGCCTGGTCGAGCTGCTGGTCGAGATCGGGCGTGTCGATGTCGGCCAGCACCGTGCCGGCCCCGACATGGGCGCCGATATCCTGGCTCCAGGATTTCAGATAGCCGCTGATGCGGGCGTAGATGGCGGCCCGGTTATAGGCCTGGATGCTGCCCGGCAGGGTGACCGTCTCGGTGGCGTCGCCGCGGGTCAGATGGGCCAGGGCCACGGTCGGCACCGCCCGCGCGTTGCTCCAATCCTCCGCCTGGCGGAGATCGTGGGCGCGGCCGGCCAGGCCGAAGGCGGCCACCGCGCTGGCGAGGACGAGGGCGGTGCCGCCGGCCAGGATCAGACGGCGGCGGCCGGGAACGGGCATCGGATCGGGGGTCATGTGGGGCTCCGGAAGGTCAACCATGGGTCGGGTCGGTGGCGGGCAGGGCGGCGACGGATCGCCGGTCCAGCCAGTCGTGGGCGAGGCTGAACAGGGTGGGGACGAGGAACAAGGTGGCGCAGGTGGCGAAGATCAGCCCGCCGATCACGGCGCGGCCCAGCGGCGCGTTCTGCCCGGGCTCGATCGCCATGGGCACCATGCCGATGATCATCGCCAGCGCCGTCATCAGCACCGGGCGGAAGCGGGTGGCGCCGGCCTCCATCGCCGCCTGCAGCGGGGAGATGCCGGTCGCCAGCCTTTCGCGGGCGAAGCTGATCACCAGGATCGAGTTGGCGGTGGCGACGCCCATGCACATGATCGCCCCGGTCAGCGCCGGCACGCTCAAGGTGGTGCCGGTGGCGAATAGCATCCAGACGATGCCGGCCAGCGCGGTGGGCAGCGCCAGGACGATGACGAAGGGATCGAGGAAGGACTGGAAATTGACGACGATCAGCAGATAGATCAGCACCACCGCGAAGGCCAGCCCGAGGAACAATTGGGCATAAGTGCTGGTCATGGTGGTGACCTGGCCGCGCATCTCGACATGGGCGCCGACCGGTAGGCCGGCCAGGCTGTCGTCGATGACCCGTTGCATGTCGGCGGCGACGGCGCCGAGATCGCGGCCGTGCGGCGTGGCGAAGATGTCGATCACCGGGCGGATATTGTAGTGGGTGACCACGGCATCGCTGCGCTCGCGCGAGATGGTGGCGAGGCCACCCAGCAGCTGGGTCGAGCCGGCCGAGGTCAGGGGCAGGTTTTTCAGCCCGCCGAGCGTGTCGAGATCGCGCTGCGGCGTCTGCGCCGAGATGGCGTAGGACACGCCGGTCTTGGGGTTGAGCCAGAAGGTCGGGGAGATCTGACTGCTGCCGGACAGGCTGTCGAGCATGGAGGTGGCGGCGTCCTTTTCCGCCAGCCCGACCAGCCCGGCCAGGGAGCGGTTGACGTCGATCTTCAGGGTCGGCTGTTCGAAGGCCTGCTGGATGCGCGGATCGGCGATGCCGGGCACGTGGCTCAGCTTGTCGAGCAGCTTTTCGGCATAGGCGCGGTCGGCGATCAGGTCGTTGCCGACGATCTGCACGTCGATCGGGGCCGGCACGCCGAAATTCAGCACCTGGCTGACGATGTCGGCCGGCAGGAAAGCGAAGCTGGTGCCCGGGAAGCGCTGGGGCAGGGTCTCGCGCAGCGCGGTGAGATAGGCCTCGGTGGGATGATGGCCGGGCTTCAGCGAGATCAGCAGGTCGGCGTCGCCGGGTCCCACCGTGCCGGAATTGCCATAGGCCAGATTGATGCCGCTGACCGGGAGTCCGATATTGTCGACGATGCCGTCCAGCTCCGCGGGGGGAACGATCGCTCGGACGGCATCGTCGACGGCGGCGCACAGGCGAGTCATCGACTCGATCCTGAGGCCGGTTCGGGCGCGCACATGCATCTTGATCTGCCCGCCATCGACATCGGGGAAGAAGTTCCGTCCCAGGGACGGGGCCAGTCCGAAGGACAGCAGGACGAAGGAGAAAGCGCCGGCGACCACCCACGGCCGGTGGAAGAGGCAGAGATGCAGGAGGCCGCGATAGGCGCCGCGCAAGGCTTCGAAGCGTCGCTCGAAGCCTTGCTGGAAGCGGGTCAAGGCGCCGATGGATTTGCTCTGCCCGCCGTGCGGCTGGTGCGCCTTGAGCAGGGCGTCGGCCATGGTCGGCACCAGGGTGCGCGACAGCAGATAGGAGACCAGGATGGAGAACACCACCGCCTCGGCCAGCGGGCGGAAGAGGAAGCCCGACACGCCACCCAGCCCGAACATCGGCACGAAGGCGATGCAGATGCACAAGGTGGAGATCAGGGCCGGCACGGCGATCTGCGAGGCGCCTTCGAAGATGGCATCGCGCAAGGAATGGCCTTCTTCCAGATAGCGCTCGATATTCTCGATGGTGACGGTGGCATCGTCGACCAGAATGCCGACGGCGAGGGCCAGTCCGCCCAGGGTCATGACGTTGAGGGTCTCGCCCAGCACCGCCAGAATGGCGATCGCCGCCAGGATGGCCAGCGGGATGGAGACGGTGACGATCAGCGTGCTGCGCCAGCTGCCGAGGAACAGCAGGATCATCAGCCCGGTCAGCGCGGCGGCGATGATGCCCTCGCGCAGCACCGTCGAGATGGCGTCCTTGACGAACATCGATTGATCGCCGACCGCCGTTAGAGAAAGGCCGGGCGGCAGGGATTTCTGCAACTCGGGCAGCCGGTCGCGCACGCCCTTGATGATGTCGAGGGTCGAGGCGTTGCCGGTCTTGATGATGGTGATCAGCACCGCGTTCTTGCCGTCGACGCGCACCACGTTGGTTTGGGGCGGGCTGCCATTATGGACATAGGCGACGTCGCGCATGGTGACCAGGGTGCCATCGACGGTCTTGACCGGCAGATCGTTGAGGGTGGCGATCTGCTTGGGCGCGTCGTTGAGGTCGACGGTATATTCGATGTCGCCGATCTTCTCGGTACCGACCGGGGTGATCAGGTTCTGCGCGTTCAGCGCCGCCACCACGTCGTTGGCCGACAATCCGTGCGACTGCAGCGACTTCTGGTCGAGATCGATCTGGATCTGGCGGACCTTGCCGCCATAGGGGCTGGGGATACCGACCCCGGGCACCGAGACCAGCTGCGGGCGGATGAAATTGCTGGCGAGATCGTTGAGCTCGATTTCCGACAGGGTGTCGCTGGACAGCGCCAATTGCAGGATCGGCACGCTCGAGGCGTTGAAGCTCATGACCTGCGGCGGCGTGACGCCGGCCGGCATCTGCTTCAGCACCGTCTGCGAGATGGCGGTGACCTGGGCCAAGGCGGTGTCGATGGAAGCGCCCGGCTGGAAGAAGATCTTGAGGATGCCGACGCCGGTCAGCGACTGGCTCTCGATATGCTCGATATTGTTGACCGTGGTGGTCAGCGACCGCTCATAGGGATAGAGGATGCGCCCCGACATGTCGTCGGCGGGCAGGCCGGAATAGGTCCAGACCACGCTGACGACCGGTACGCCGATATTGGGGAAGATGTCGGTGGGCGTCTTCAGCCAGGAAGAAACGCCGAGGATCAGGATCAGCATCGCCATCACGACGAAGGTGTAGGGACGCTGCAAGGCAATCTTGACGATGCCGATCATAGGGAGGACTCCGAGCAAATCGCCCCTATCAAATAGGGAAGGTTACTCGGGCAAAGCCACTAACAAATAATTCACCGCACCGCAGCAATGCCGGGGCCGGCATGGCAGGCCAGCTCGACCGAGGCGCCATGCTCGACATCGACGATGCGCAAGGAAAAGCCATGCAGCTTGGCAATGGCGGCGACCAGACTGAGCCCAAGACCGCTTCCGCGCGCATTGGGGGACTTGTCCGAGCGGTAATAGCGCTGGGTGACCTTGCTGCGCTCGGTGGCGGGAATGCCGAAACCATTGTCGGTAACGCGCAGGAGAGGGCCGCCCGGCTCGCGCTCTAGCTCGATCCTGACCTTGCCGCCCTGCGGCGTATATTTGATGGCGTTGTCGACGAGATTGGCCAGCGCCTCGATCAGCATGTCGCGGTCGCCCGTCACCGTGGCCGCAGCCCCGTCGCTCACCGTGAAATCGAGATGCTTCTCCGCCGCCAGCGGCTCGTAGAGCTCGTGCACCTCGTGGGCGATCTCGCCGAGATCGGCCTCGCCGATGAATTGGAGCCGCCGGCTGCTCTCGATCTCGGCGATGCGCAGCAGCGAGGTGATGGTGGCGTGCGTTCGCCCGAGATCGGTCAGCGACTTGCCGACGATGGCGTGCAGCGCGTCGGGGTCGGTTTCTGTCAGGGCCCGCTCCAGCCGCGCCTGCATCACCGAGAGGGGCGTGCGCAGATCATGGGCGATATTGTCGCCGACGGCGCGAATCTCGCCGACCAGATTGACGATTTCGTCGAGCATCGCGTTGATGCGCACGGTCAGGCTGTCGAGATCGTCGCCACTGCCTCTGACCGGCAGGCGCTCATGCAGATCGCCGGCCATCACGCGGCCGATGGTGCGCTCCAGCGTCTTGATGCGCGCTACGGCGCGGAACGCAAAGAAGGCGCCGAACAGCAGGGCTAGCAGCACGGCGGGAATCATGCCGCGTGCCAACCCGCCACGCACCACCTTCTGCAGGGCGTTGAGGTCGTCGAGATCGTGGCCGAGCGCCAGGACCGTGCCGTCGGGGCGGCGGCCCGCGACCAGCAGCACTTCCTTGCCATAGGGTTCATC
>Ga0302314_10017885_pt1 | contig 11851 bp, 10 predicted proteins | sample III_Palsa_N2_3_FD_200533 | JGI IMG/M metagenome (GOLD analysis project Ga0302314, IMG submission 200533) | Peat permafrost microbial communities from Stordalen Mire near Abisko, Sweden - III_Palsa_N2_3 | ecosystem: Environmental > Terrestrial > Soil > Palsa > Peat permafrost | place: Sweden...
AGAATCAGCGCGTCCACCGCCAGCGTGGCGCCGGCGGCGGCGTGGATCTTCTTCACCGTGCCGTCGCGTTCGGCGCGCAGCACGTTCTGCATCTTCATCGCCTCGATCACCGCGAGCGTTTCGCCGGCCTTGACTTCCTGACCTTCGCTGACCGCGATCGACACCACGAGGCCGGGCATCGGGCACAGCAGTTTCTTGCCGGTATCGGCCGCCGTCGTCACCGGCATCAGCCGCGCCGCCGCGGCCTCAAGGTCGGTAAAGACCTGGACTGCGACCTCAAACCCCTGATGCGCCAGCCGGAAGCCGTTGGCGACCGGGCGTACCTGCATCGCCACCGGATGGCCATCCAGCGTGCCCTGCCAGACCGGGTCGCCGGGCGTCCATGGCGAAACCAGATGATGCGGATGGCCGGACGTGCCGTCGGCGCCGACAAAGCGCACCGCGATCCCGTCGGCTTCGCGCGCAATATCGAGCGCGATCTCGTTGCGCTCCAGCCATACCGCGCGGCGGCGTTCGCGCTGGACCGGGCGGCCGATCATCTGGCCGGAAATCTGCCGCTTGCGCTCGCCGAGCACGTGATCGATCGCCGCGGCGACCGCCGCCAGCCGGCGCGCGATCTCGCCTTCCGGAACCCGAACCGCAAATCCCCCGGGAAATTCCTCGGATATAAAGCCGGTGGAAAGATTGCCCTCGCGCCAGCGCGGATGATTCATCAGCGCGGAGAGGAACGGAATATTGTGGCGGATGCCGTCGATGTAGAACGAATCGAGCGCGGTCGACTGCGCCTCGATCGCAGCCGCGCGCGATGACGCATGGGTCACAAGCTTGGCGATCATCGGATCGTAATAGATCGAGATCTCGCCGCCCTCCTGCACGCCGGTATCGTTGCGCACGGTAATGCCATCGACGCTGCTCTCGAGCGGCGGACGATATTTCACCAGCCGCCCGATCGAGGGCAGGAAGTTGCGGAACGGATCTTCCGCATAGACCCGCGACTCCACCGCCCATCCGGTCAGCGTGACATCCTTCTGCGTCAGTGCGAGCTTCTCGCCGGCCGCGACCCGGATCATCTGCTCGACCAGATCGATGCCGGTGATCAATTCGGTCACGGGGTGCTCGACCTGCAGCCGCGTGTTCATCTCCAGGAAGTAGAAGCTCTTGTCCTGGCCGGCCACGAATTCGACGGTGCCGGCGGAATCGTAGTTCACGGCTTTGGCGAGCGCGACCGCCTGCTCGCCCATCTTGCGCCTGGTGGTCTCGTCGAGCAGCGGCGACGGCGCCTCCTCGATCACCTTCTGATTGCGGCGCTGGATCGAGCATTCGCGCTCGCCGAGATAGATCACATTGCCGTGCTTGTCGCCGAGCACCTGAATTTCGATGTGGCGGGGATCGACGATGAATTTCTCGATGAACACCCGGTCGTCGCCGAACGACGATTTGGCTTCGGCCTTGGCCAGCGAGAACCCTTCGGCCACCTCGGAAGTCGAATGCGCGATCCGCATGCCCTTGCCGCCGCCGCCGGCGGAGGCCTTGATCATCACGGGATAACCGATCTCGTCGGCGATCTTCACCGCGTGTTTCTCGTCCTCGATCACGCCGAGATGACCCGGCACCGTCGAGACTTTGGCCTTGGCGGCGGCCTTCTTGGATTCGATCTTGTCGCCCATCGCGGCGATGGCGCCGGGATTGGGCCCGATGAAAACGATCCCGGCCTTGGCAAGCGCGCGCGGAAACGCCTCACGCTCCGACAGGAATCCGTAACCGGGATGCACCGCTTCGGCGCCGGTCTTGCGGCAGGCCTCGATGATCCTGTCGATCAACAGATAGCTCTCGGCCGCGGCCGGCGGCCCGATCAGAACCGCATGATCCGCCATTTCGACATGGAGCGCGTCGCGGTCGGCTTCGGAATAGACCGCGACCGTCTCTATCCCCATGCGGCGGGCAGTCTTGATGACCCGGCAGGCGATCTCGCCGCGATTTGCGATCAGAATTCGTTTGAACATGTGCTGGCTTGCTTGCAACCTCTGGGGCGGGATCCGCCTCCGCAATCTGGCACGCGGGGCTGGATGTAACAATTCCGTCGTACAGCAAAAACAAAGACAGGCAACGGCCTGATAGGTCTAATTTGCGTCATTTGCATTGGCGTTATCTGCGTTTTGGCGTCATTGCGCCACTTCGCCGGCTTTGGCATCTGTTGTGCCAACCCGCAAGCGGCTCAAGTGGTGTGGTCGAGCAGTCCCCGCGGTGCAGCGCACACGTGGTGGGCGCCCCCTGCCAGCAACTCCTTTTCGGTGCCGTAGCCGTAGAGCACGCCCACAGCGGTCATGCAATTGTTCCGGGCTCCGATCATATCGTGGCTGCGGTCTCCGATCATCATGGCCCGTGACGGGTCAACACCTGTGGTCTGGAGCGCGTAACCCAGAAGTTCGGTCTTGTCGGTCCGCGTGCCGTCAAGTTCAGAACCAAAGACCCGTTCAAAATAGTCTCTCAGTTTGAAATGATCGATAATGCGCTCGACGTAAACAACGGGCTTGCTGGACGCCACGAACAGGCGCCGGCCGGATTTGGCGAGCACAGATAGTGTGTCTTCGATCCCGGGATAGATGGCGTTCTCGAACAGACCGATGTCGCCGAACCGTTCCCGGTAAAGCAGTATCGCCTTATCCGCCAGATCGTCAGTGCCAAGCAGCTTTTTCAGGCTGGCATGGAGCGGCGGCCCGATGCACCAGGTCAGTTCGTCTTCGGTCGGAACGGCGTGATCAAGCTTGCCGAGCGCATATTGGATCGAGCGCGTAATTCCGGGTTTTGGATCGGTCAGCGTTCCATCGAGGTCAAAGTAGATTGTGTTCATCCCGGTCCAGGCCCATTGAGTTGCCCCCCTCATATAGGGTTTTCTCGTTGCGAGGCACGGCATGGATCAGGAATATCCCATGCGATTTTGCAGCAAGGCCGTAAGATCGCTGATCTGACGGAAAGGCCTGCGCAGGCCCGGTGCAAGCCTGGCTTCGATCCCGGAGGTAACGATGTCCAATTCAGAGATGCTCATTCGATTGCTCGGTGCGGCAGCCCTCGGAAGCCTGATCGGGTTTGAGCGCGAGCGCCTGTTGTGGGCCGCAGGGATCAGGACGCATATGCTGGTCTGCGTCGGATCGTGCCTGATCATGATCGTCTCGCAATACGGATTTTCAAACATTCTGACCCAACAAAATGTCGTGCTGGATCCCTCGCGAATTGCCGCACAGGTCGTCTCCGGCATTGGGTTTCTGGGCGCCGGCGCGATCCTGGCCCGGGGTGAGATCGTCAAGGGCCTCACCACCGCTGCCAGCATCTGGACGGTGGCCGCGGTTGGGCTGGCCGTGGGAGGCGGCCTCTACCTCGCCGCCAGTTCGTCAACCGTGATCATCCTGATTATCCTCGCCGGCATCAAACCGCTCGAGGAAGCCTACCGCTCGCGAAATCAGAGCTGCCAGCTCAAGATCGAGGTCGATAACGGGAGTCTCACGCCCGAACTGCTGCGGGAGACGCTCGATCTGCGAATCGGCCAGATCAAGCGTTTCCTGGTGGAAAGCCGAAACCCTGAGGGCACCGATGATCTGGTGATTCTGTTAAGCAAGGTCTCTTCGCAGGATATCGCAACCTTTCCTGCGAAATTGAAAGAGCTTGATGGCGTCCGCGAGGTCACCATTGTGAAACGGCCCAACGACGCAAGCGTGAATTCAACATGACTTTTGTGCCGGCATGCGGCGACGGTGGACGGTTTATCTGATAGGCAATCAACACGCTCCTCTCTCGGCGCAAGAACGGCACCATCGATGCGTTGGCTTGTTTTGGCCTTTTGGTTGATTTTGAACTCGGCGATGTTTTCAGCCAGCCCCGGCCGGGCTGCCAGCCCGATTGTCCGGGACGCGGCACCCTTGAGCTTGCCGATGCCACCTACCGGCTCGACGGCATCGATGCGCCGGCCTTTGACCAGATCTGCATCGATGATCATGCCGACAGCTGGACCTGCGGCGTGGAAGCGCGCGATCAACTGGCAAGCCTGATCGGCGGCCGCGCGGTCCGCTGTGAGGATCTGGGCGTCGACGCCACCACCAGGAAGCGGCATGTCGGCCTTTGCACCGTCGAGGGTGAAACCACCAGCCTGAACCAACTCCTGGTTCGCCAGGGTTTTGCCCTGAACTTCGAACCCTCCGCCAAAGGGCGCTTCAGGGAGGACGAAGCCGGCGCCAAAGACAATCGCCGGGGGCTCTGGAAAGGCTGCTTTGTCGCACCGCAGGAGTTCCGCGCCGGACGCAAGGATGGCGCGTTGCTGGGTGGATCATGCCGGACCGACAAGGATCGCGAAATACGCGCGGCGTTATTCCCCGAGGAGTCCGCGATGCCGTCGGGTTGCAGCATCAAGGGCAAATTTGCGGTGCGCGCCCGCGTCACCGGCAATGTCGGTATCTATCACCTGCAGGCGTGCCGCTCTTACCCGGCGATCACCAAGCCGGATCGCTGGTTTTGTTCCGAAGACGACGCCCAGGCCGCCGGGTTCCGCAAGGCGTATAACTGCCGGGCAAATGTCCATCCGCGGATGTAACAATTCTGTCATATCGCAAAACTAAACAGAGACTGCGGCTGTGATGCCGACAATCCGATTCTTTGGGGAGATTTCAATGCGCCGTTCGGTCGTGATGCTGTCCGCTGGCCTAACCTTGCTGTCCGCCGGCGCAGCATTCGCGCAAAACAACACGCCGCATAACCTCATCCTGTTCGTACCGGACGGGCTGCGCGGGCGGATCGTGACGCCCGAGAGCGCCCCGGCCATGGCCGAAGTCCGCGACAAGGGCGTCAATTTCAAAAATTCCCACTCGATGTTCCCGACCTTCACCACCGCCAATGCGTCGGCGCTGGCCACCGGTCATTACCTCGGCGATACCGGCGATTTCTCGAACACGATCTATACCGGCTATCCGGTCGGGCCCGCGGACGGGACCGTCACGCCTTTCCTCGAGGTCGATCCGGTGATCCTCGACGCCGACGAGCATTTCGGCGGCGACTACCTGAACGAGGAAACCGTGCTGAAAATGGCGCGCGCCAAGGGTTTCAGCACCGCGGCCATGGGCAAGCTCGGTCCTACCCTGATTTTCGATCATACCGACAAGATTGGCGCCGATGGCCTGCATTCGATCGTGATCGACGACGCCACCGGCGGCAAGAATGGCGTTCCGCTTTCGGAGGAAATGAAGGCCGCCCTGACCAGGGCCGGTCTGGCGCTCGCAACGCCGGCGCGAGGCGATAATGGCAAGGCCGGCGACGCCAGAACGCCGGGCACCCTGACGCCGAACACCGCCCAGCAGGCCTGGTTCGCCGATGTCGCCACCAAGGTGGTGCTGCCGATGTTCAAGGCGCGCAACAAGCCGTTCGTGCTGGTGTTCTGGTCGCGCGATCCCGACGGCAGCCAGCACAACAGCGGCGACAGCCTCAACACCATCACGCCCGGTATCAACGGCCCCACGTCGCTGGCCGGCATCAAAAATGCCGACGACAATCTGGCGCAGCTGCGCAAGGCGCTCGACGAGCTCGGCCTCGCCGCCTCGACCAACATCATTGTCTCCTCTGATCACGGCTTCTCGACGATCTCAAAGGAGAGCAAGACCAGCCCCTCGACGAAAATTGCCTATGACGACACCCCGACGGATTTCCTGCCCGTGGGCTTTCTCGCGATCGATCTGGCGAAGGCGCTCGATCTGCCGCTGTTCGATCCCAACGACAAGAACGCGCGGGTGGCCGCGAACACCCATCCCAAGGCCGGCAACGGCCTGTTGGGACAGGATCCCGCCAAGCCCGATCTCGTGGTCGCCACCAATGGCGGATCCGACCTGATCTATCTGCCGAACCGGGACAAGAAGCTGGCGGATCGCACCATCAAGGCGCTGCTGGAGCAGGACTACGTCAGCGGCCTGTTCGTCGACGACAGCCTCGGGCGCTTCCCCGGCACGCTGCCGATGTCGCAGATCGGCCTCAAGGGCAAGGCGGTGACACCCACCCCGTCGATCGTGGTCAACTTCCGTTCCTATGTGGCCGGATGCGACGAGCCGACCAACTGTTCCGTCGAAATCGCCGATGCCAGCCTGCGTCAGGGCCAGGGCATGCATGGCAGTTTCGGCCGCGGCGATACCTTGAATTTCACGGCCGCGATCGGGCCCGACTTCAAGGCCGGCTATGCCGACCCCTTGCCGGTCAACAATGCCGACGTCGGCATGACCATCTCGCAGCTTCTCGGTTTGCATCCGGTCAATGCCGGCGGACTGACGGGCCGGGTGATGTCGGAAGCCTTGCCCAACGGCATCATCCCGAAGGCCGCTGACGGCACCATTACCTCCAAGCCCGCCGCGAATGGCCTGCGGACCATCCTGAAGTACCAGCGCGTGCTGTCGCAACGCTACTTCGATGCCGCGGGTTTTCCGGGCCGAACCGTCGGCCTCGATGCGGAAACCGGCAAACAAAAAACGGCGGGGCCATAACCCCGCCGTCGTTTTGACTTGCGCTCTTTCGAGCCGAATTTACATCCCGATATCGAAGACGTTCGGCAGCTGGGTCAGCGGCAGCGCCGCGACGCCCACGATGGTGGCGACCAGCGACTTCAGGGTGCGGTTGCCACGGCGCTTGCCGCGCATCTGGCTCGCGATCCATTCCAGCACTTCGGTATCGACCCCGGCCGAGCGCGTCGGCGCCCAGCTTTCGATCGCGGTTTCCGGCGACAGGGCGACTGTGCGCGACGGCACCGGCAGACCGGACGCGGAGGCGGCGTGATGCACCACCGCTTTGGCCAAAAGGTCGTCGAAACGTCCATCGTCGCTGCGCTCGGCGGCGGCATCATTGATCTCAAACAGCGCCTCGGCCTCGGCCCGGCTGACCGGCTGATGCTCGACCGCGGTCGCGGTCAGGATGCGTGCGCACCAGGCGGCGTCATCGGCATCCAGCGCGCGGGAGAAATGGACCCGGCCCTTGGTGGTGGGGCCTTCGCCGGTGATCACGCCGTCACGCACGACCGTGAGGGCAAGTGCTGCAGTGTCCCGGCAGGAAATCTTGGAGGGTTCCAGAGCGGCGATCGGTTCGGCAACGGTAGTAAGAGGGGCAGACATCGGTAGTTACTCTTTTCAGTTTTTTGTTCTGGGCCAGCATTTGCCTGCAGGCGTAAACGAGTGGTTAACGATTCGAAACTTGGATCCTGAGATTCTTAGATGGTTGCCGATTTGTCGCTGTGACCTACGTCACGGTTCAAAGGGAAGCAACCTCGCCCGGTGGCTATGAGGGGCACAAGTGGCGATATCGGGGCAGTCCCGTTTCACAAAATCGCTGTGACTTTTTCGCCGCAACCGCGCGGATCGGAAGAAGATGCTAGGAACTGACGGCAGCGGGGAAAGATATACCTTTTTTTGGCCACCCGTTCACTTAAACGAATTCGCCCTCTATACTCCAAAAACCAAATTCACCTGTAACTTGAATGACATGAGGTCGACACATGGCTCTCCAAATTGGCGCTGTGGCCCCGGATTTCGAGGCCGAAACCACCGACGGCAAGATCAAGTTCCATGACTGGATCGGCAACAGCTGGGCGCTGTTGTTCTCGCATCCGAAGGATTTCACCCCGGTCTGCACTACCGAGCTCGGAGCGCTGGCCAAGCTGAAGCCGGAATTCGACAAGCGCGGCGTCAAATTGATGGGGCTCAGCGTCGACCCCGTCGACAAGCACGCCAAATGGTCCGAAGACATCCGGGAGACCCAGGGCGCGGCGCCGAATTATCCGATGATCGGCGATACCGACTTCAAGGTATCGAAGCTGTACGACATGCTGCCGGCCGCGACCTCCGGCGACGCCGCCACCCGTACCGCCGCCGACAACCAGACGGTCCGTAACGTCTTCATCATCGGGCCGGACAAGAAGATCAAGCTGGTGCTGGTCTATCCGATGACGACCGGCCGCAATTTCCAGGAAATCCTGCGGGTGATCGATTCCCTGCAGATGACCGCCAAGCACCGCGTCGCCACCCCCGCCGACTGGAAACAGGGCGACGATGTCATCATCGCAGGCTCGGTCAGCGACGACGAGGCCAAAACCATCTATCCGGCGGGCTGGAAATCGCCGAAGCCGTATATCCGGATCGTGCCACAGCCGAAGTAACGGATTGTCACGGCTGGCGGCGAAGCTACAAAGATCGTCATTCCGGGATGGTGCGCTAGCACCAGACCCGGAATCTCGAGATTCCGGGTTCGATACTGCGCATCGTCCCGGAACGACTGACTCAAATCTTCGGCGCAATCCAGTTGGCGATCATCAGCCCTATCGTGGATGAGGCCGCCGTCACGAACGTCCCCCAGCTCACGTCAACCATGACCACCGGCCAGGTCCAGTGCTTGAGCAGCGCCAGCGACGTGAGTTCGAAGGTTGTGTAGCAAAAGAATCCGAACAGCGCGCCATAGAGCAACGTCGATTGCCAGGTCGCGCCGGCCTGGCCGCTGACGAAGACCAGGATGCCAATGACATACAGCAAATAGAACAGGATCGCCGGCGCGAGCCTGATCTGGCCCAGCATGTCGCCGACTTGCGAAGCGAAAAAGCCCTTGGCGACGATGCCCAGAAACAGGAAATCGATCGGGATCAGCACGATCAGCGTCGCCAGGTAGAGAATAAAATACCGGTTCACACTCGCCTCCAGCGCTGTCGACAGACGCCTGTCATGTAGTACGCATCACGCCGGGCAGAGTTGCAACCGTCCACGCCGGACCTGACGCGCCCCTTGCGAGTTGAGCCCCTGATGGCCGGCAAATCCACCCCTCCCTGCATCGTGTGGTTTCGCGACGACCTGCGGCTCTGCGATCATCCCGCCTTGCATGCCGCGTCGAAGACGGGCCGGCCCGTGATCTGTCTTTATGTGCTGGATGAGCCACCCAGTATACCGGACGCACGTCCATTGGGCGGCGCGGCACGCTGGTGGCTGGCGCAATCGCTGCGGGCCTTGCGGGAACGGCTCCACGCGGCCGGCGCGTCGCTGCTGCTGCGCCAGGGACCAGCAGCGAGGATCGTCAGCGAACTGGCGCGCACCACCGGTGCCGATGCCGTGTTCTGGAACGACATCGCGCAGTCGCCACATCAAGCCGTGGCCGGTCAGGTTGCCGCGGCGCTAAGGGAGATCGGCGTCGCCTCGCGAAGCTTCCCCGGCGATCTGCTGGCAGCCCCCGCCGACATCCGGAACAAGGAGAACCGCGGCCTGCGCATATTCACGCCGTTCTGGCGGCGGGTGCAGGCGTTGGGCGATCCGCCGATGCCCCTGCCCGCGCCTGACGGGTTATGCCCCGGACCGATGCTCGCAGGCGATACGCTTGAAAGCTGGGGTCTCGAACCCACCCGGCCGGATTGGGCCGGCGGGCTGCGCGCGAGCTGGACGCCGGGCGAGTTGGCCGGGCAGCAGCGGCTCGCCGAATTTCTTGAGAAGAGCGTGGCTGGCTATGCCAGCCAACGCGACCGGCCCGACCACGCGGGCACGTCGAGACTCTCGCCGCATGTGCGTTTTGGCGAGATCAGCCCGCGGCAAATCTGGCACGCCGCGCGTTTTGCCGCGGCCGGGTACCCCGCTTGGTCAGCCGATATCGACAAGTTCCTGAGCGAACTGGGCTGGCGCGAATTCTGCCGCCATCTGCTGTTCGACGTGCCGGACCTGGCGACACGCAATCTGCAGCCGTCGTTCGACGCGTTTCCATGGCGACATGACGATCAGGCACTTGCGGCCTGGCAACGCGGCCAAACCGGCTACCCCCTCGTCGATGCCGGGATGCGCGAGCTATGGCACACCGGCGTCATGCACAACCGGGTGCGGATGGTGGCGGCGTCATTCCTGGTCAAGCATCTCCTGATCGACTGGCGCGAGGGAGAAAAATGGTTTTGGGACACGCTGGTCGATGCTGACGCCGGGAGCAATCCCGCCAACTGGCAATGGGTCGCGGGCTGCGGCGCCGATGCCGCGCCCTATTTCCGCGTGTTCAATCCGATCCTGCAGGGCGAGAAGTTCGATCCGGATGGCGTCTATGTCAGGCGCTGGGTGCCGGAACTGGCGGCCTTGCCGACAGGCCTGATCCACCGGCCGTGGTGTGCTGGCCCCCTTGAGCTGAAGGGCGCCGGCGTGGATCTCGGCAAGACTTATCCGGACCCGATCATCGATCACCGGATCGGCCGCGAGCGCGCGCTCAAGGCCTACGCGCAGATCCGCGCGACGTGATCGCTGAGGCGTCTTTTTGACACGCCGACGAATCCCGCTATCGTTATCGCTTCGACAAACCCTGGGGGATGATATGGACGACGAGAAACCTGCTCTTGAACCGATGCCAGAGACGATGCCGAGCCCCGCCGAGCCGCCGAAAGTAGCCGCCAAACCGGCGGCCAAAAAGAAGAAGAAGGCTGCCAAGAAAGTGGCAAAGAAAGCTGCAAAGAAGGTAGCGCCGAAGAAGGCGGCGAAGAAATCCAAGAAGGCCAAAAAGGCTTCCAAGAAATCCCCGGCGAAGAAATCAGCCAAGAAGACCGTCAAGAAGACCGCCAAGAAGAAAAAGAAGGCCAAGAAATCGAAGCGCTGACGCGATCGGTTTGGTGTTGCGCGAAAGGCCTCCGGCCCAAAGCCGGGGGCTTTTGTTCCGGAACTTTGGCCTCATGATGCCGGCGCACGCCGGTTGACCAGAAACACCGCGGCGGCACAGGCAACCATGCCTGTTATCGCGATCCCGTCCAGCCGCTCGCCGAACAGCACATAGGCCATGGCCGCGGTCACCGCCGGCACCAGATAGAACAGGCTGGCCACCGAGGTGGCTGCCGAACGACGGATCAACCAGTACAACAGCCCGATCGATCCGATCGAAAGCACGACCGCAAGCCAGGCGACCGCCAGCACGAACTCGCCGGTCCAGTGCACCACACGGCTTTCGAAGACCCCCGCCCCGACGCCGAAAAAGATCGTCACCGCGACATACTGGACGAGATTGCCGGTGCGCCAGTCGATCTTGCCGCAATAGCGGCGCTGGTAGAGTGTGCCCAGCGTGATGCTGACCAGCGACACGCCGGAGGCCAACCAGCCCCAGCCCGCGTCCCCGCTCATCGGCCGGCCATGCAGGATCAGCACCACGCCGGCGAGCCCGAGCAATAGCCCGGTCCATTGCAGGGGCGTGACCCGTTCGCCGAGCCAGCGGTTCGCCAGCGTCGATGTCAGGATCGGCTGCAGCCCCGGAATCAGCGCCGAGAGCCCGGCGGGGATCGAATGGGCGATCGCGACCGCGGTGCCACCGAGATAAAAGCCGTGCACCAGAAGTCCCGCGACAGCGCTATGGACAATGCCCGACCGGCCCGGCCATGGCGGCCTTGCGACCGCGACGATGACCGCCATCAGCGCCACCACCACGGCCATGCGGATGGCGAGATAGGTCAGCGGCTCGGCATCGCGCAGCACGTATTTGGTGGCGACGAAGCCGGTACTCCAGAGCACGACAAAAATCGCCGGCGCCGCGCGCGCGGCCAAATCTTCCATGTCTGTGTTCATTTGCGGCCGTGCTTGCCTGAACATATGCTATCCGGCAATCGCAAATCCGGCGGGACCGCTGGCCGGAAAACGCAGATCGAAGACGCAGCGAACAGTCCATTCGCTGCGTGGTGAGGTTTTAGGGAAACAAGATGCGCCTGCAGTTCCAGACCGTCGATGTATTCACCGGCACGCAATTCGTGGGCAATCCGCTGGCCGTGGTCCTGAACGCCGAGGGGTTGTCGACCGGGCAGATGCAGGCCATCGCGGCCGAATTCAATCTGGCGGAGACAACATTCGTCCTT
>Ga0302314_10017886_pt1 | contig 11850 bp, 9 predicted proteins | sample III_Palsa_N2_3_FD_200533 | JGI IMG/M metagenome (GOLD analysis project Ga0302314, IMG submission 200533) | Peat permafrost microbial communities from Stordalen Mire near Abisko, Sweden - III_Palsa_N2_3 | ecosystem: Environmental > Terrestrial > Soil > Palsa > Peat permafrost | place: Sweden...
CAGGCGACCAGGACCACGACGCCAATGGCGGTGATGCACCAGAAGCTGGCGCGCCAGCCGGCGAACACCAGCAGGGCCGAGCCGATCAGCGGCGCGAGCACCGGCGCCAGGCCCGCGATCAGCATCAACATCGACAGCATCCGCGCCGAGTCGCGATGGTTGAACCGATCGCGGACGATGGCCCGCGCCACCACCGCCCCGGCGCTGCCACCGATGGCCTGCAGGAAGCGAGCGATGGTCAGCATCTCGATGGAGGTCGACAGGGCGCAAAAGATGGAGGCGGCGACATAGAGCACCGTACCCACCAGGATCGGCCCCCGCCGCCCCCATCGGTCAGACATGGGCCCATAGAAGAATTGGCCGATCGCCAGGCCGCCGAGGAAGGCCGCCAGCGTCCCCTGGGCCGCGCCCGTGGAGACATGGAAGGTCTGGGCGATGGTCGGCAGGCTCGGCAGGTACATGTCGATGGACAGGGGGGCAAAGGCGCTGAGGCCGCCCAGCAGCAGCACGAAACCCAGCGGCGCCTTGGCGAACACGGGAGCCTCGGCTTTTTGGACGTCTGACAAGGCGGCTCCCACAAGTGACGCTACGGTATAGCCATTTTCTCCCGTCCGGGAATGTCTATCGGCTTGCGCGCGTCCTCAGGCCCCGGCACGGTGATCCCAAGTCAAGACCGGGGAAACGACCATGACCGACATTCTGGCGCGCGAGATGCCGCCGGTTCAGTACGCCCAGGTCAACGGGATCAAGATGGCCTATTACGAGGTGGGGCCGCGCAAGGGCGTGCCGATCATCCTCTGCCACGGCTGGCCCGAGCTGGCGTTTTCCTGGCGCCATCAGCTGCGCGCCTTTGAGGCCGCCGGCCTCTGGGCCATCGCGCCGGATCAGCGCGGCTATGGGCTGACCGATCGGCCGGAGCCCGTCACCGACTATGACCTGGAACATCTGACCGGCGACCTGGTCGGCCTGCTCGATCACCTGGGCGTGGAAAAGGCGGTGTTCTGCGGCCACGACTGGGGCGGGCTGATCGTCTGGCAAATGCCGCTGCTGCATCCGGACCGGGTGGCCGGGGTGATCGGGATCAACACCCCCTATCAGCCCCGCGCACCGTTTGACCCCATCGCCATCATGCGCGCCCGCCTGGGCGACGAGATGTATATCGTCCATTTCCAGACGCCTGGTGAAGCCGACGCGGTGATGGCCAAGGATGTGGGCAAGGCCTTCAACTTCTTCATGAAACGCCCACCGCCGTCGCAAGGCCCCTCCGCCGGCTTCTCCACTGAACGCAAGCCGGGCGACCCGTCGGTCTTCCCGCTGGTAAAGATCGTCGAGGCCTATGACCCGGCCGCCGACACCCGCGAGGGCTTCCTGACCGACGACGAATTCTCCGTCTTCGTCGACACCTTCACCCGCACCGGCTTCACAGGCGGCATCAACTGGTATCGCAACATCACCCGTAACTGGGAGAAGGGCGCCAGCCTGCCGACCCAGGTCGAGGTCCCCTCGCTGATGATCATGGCCGAGAATGACGCCGTCCTGCCCCCCTCCGCCGCCGACGGTATGGAGGCCTTTGTGCCTGACCTCGAAAAAACACTGGTGCGCCGCAGTGGGCATTGGACGCAGCAGGAGGAGCCGGAAGCGGTGAACAGTGCAATCCTGGACTGGATGACCCGGCGGTTTCCGCGCTAAGACTGCGGCGATGGAACGCACCTCAGCGCCTTTATCCCCCGCAGCGGCCACTGCCTCCCGGCGCTCGCTGTATCCTGACATCGAGCCCTTTTCGTTCGGCTGGATCTCCACCGGCGGACCGCACGAGGTCTATTACGAGGAATGCGGCAAGCGCGACGGGCGTCCCGCGGTGGTTCTGCACGGCGGCCCCGGCGGGGCGATCAATCCGACCATGCGCCGGTTTTTCGATCCCAAGCGCTGGCGCACCACCCTGTTCGACCAGCGCGGCTGCGGCAAGTCGCGCCCGAACGCCTCCCTGGAGGACAACACCACCTGGGCGCTGATCGAGGACATCGAACGGCTTCGCGTCCACCTGGGCATCGAGAAATGGACCGTGTTCGGCGGCTCCTGGGGATCGACCCTGGCCCTCGCCTACGCCATCACCCATCCGGAGCGGGTGGATGCGCTGATCCTGCGCGGGGTGTTCCTGGTGTCGGAGCGGGAGCTGCGCTGGTTCTATCAGGACGGCGCCTCGATGATGTTTCCGGACGCCTGGGCGCGGTTTGTCGAGCCGATCCCGCTGGCGGAGCGGGACGATTTGATGGCGGCCTACCACCGCCGGCTCACCCACCACGATCGGCGGGTCCAGGCCCGGGCCGCCGCGGCCTGGAGCCAGTGGGAGGGCGACACCATCTCCATTCGCGGCCCGGAAGCGCGACCATCGAAGTTCAACGAGGTCGACTTCGCCGTCGCCTTCGCCCGGATCGAATGCCACTATTTCGCCAACAAGGGCTTCTTTGTGGAAGACGACTGGATCCTGAAAAACATCAATCGGATCAAGGACATCCCCGGATGGATCGTGCAGGGCCGGTTCGACGTGGTGACGCCGCTGGAGTCCGCCTGGAAACTCAAGGCCGCCTGGCCCAAGGCCGATTTCGAAGTGGTCTGGGACGCGGGGCACGCGTCCACCGAGCCTGGGATCATTGACGGGTTGGTTCGGGCGACGGATCAGGCCTGGTCGGTCTGAGGCTTCAGCAGTGAAGCGTCGCCGCCCCTCGCCTCGCGAACCATCTGACGTTCTGTCTCGTCATCCTCGGGCTTGACCCGAGGATCGGACAGGCCGCCGCCTATGCGAGCGAGATTTGAGAACCGGTCCCTCCGATCCTCGGGTCAAGCCCGAGGATGACGACCGTTGGTGGGGCAATCAACACCACGCACTCTCTACCGCGACAACCTCGCCATGGTCTCGGGATAGGCGAAAATTCCCGGGCCGCCGCCGGTGTGGATCCAGACGACCGCGCCGCCGGCGCGAAACCGGCCTTGCCGGGCCAGGGCGATCACGGCGGCCATGGACTTGCCGGTATAGACCGGGTCGAGCGCCAAGCCCTCCAGCCGCGCCGCCAGTCGGATCGCCTCCTCGGTGGCCGCGTCGGCAGCGCCATAGCCACCAGCGCTCCAGTCGGCCGCGACCTCAACTCGCGCCTCGTCCCATCGATCGGCCGCCCCCAGCAATTCGGCCGCTTCCCGGCCAATGCGGGAGACCTCGGCCGCAATACGATCGGGTTGGGCGTCGACGTCCACGCCGATCACCCGCGCCGAATGTTCGAGGGCGACAAGGCCTGCGAGCAGACCGGCCTGAGTACCCGCGCTGCCGGTGGCGTGGACGATCCAGGCGGCGTCCGGGCGCTTGCTGACGATCTCCTCGGCCGCCAGGGCGTAGCCGAGGGCGCCCAGGCCGTCGGAGGCGCCAAACGGGACCGCGTAGGGTTTGCGGCCTTGGGCGCGCAGAGCCGCCGCGATCGCCCGCAGCCGGTCGTTGCGATCTTCGGTCCAGGGGATGTCGTGGATGACGGCGCCGAACAGCCGGTCCAGCAGGATGTTGCCCGTGGTCTCATAGCCGTCTTCGGTATGAGACGGACGCCCGCGCATGATCCCGAGATGGCATTCCAGGCCGAGCCTGGCGCAACCGGCCGCCACCTGTCGGGCGACGTTGGACTGGGGGACGCCGCCGCAGACCACGCAGTCGGCCCCGGCCGCGATCGCCGCCGCGAGACAGAACTCCAGCTTGCGAACCTTGTTGCCGCCGAAGGCCAGGCCGGTGCAGTCGTCTCGCTTGATCCAGAGATTTTCGATCCCGATCGCCGCCGCCAGCCGGGGCGCCGCCTCAAGCGGCGTCGGCAGGTGGGCCAGCGAAACGCGGGGAAACGACCGCAAGGCGGCCAAGGGATCAGGGATCGGCGCAGACACGGACGACATCGCGGCCCTCCCCCGGCGCGCTTACATGAACGCGCCGCTGCCGCTGGTGACTTCCTCATAGCGGTGCACCCGCACCGCCTGGACCAGGCCGAAGCCGATCATCACCGTGGTCATGACCGTACCGGCTTTCGACAGCAGCGGCATGGGCACGCCGACCACAGGCGCGAGGCCCATGACCATGGCGCCGTTGATCAGGATGTAGAGGGCGAAGGTCGCGGTGACCCCGGCGGCGGCCAAGCGCCCGAAGTGGCTGTGCGAGATGCTGGCCACGCGCAGGCAGATCACGATCACCGCCGCATAGAGCAGCAGCACCGAGGCGCAGCCGACGAAGCCGAACTCCTCGGCCAGGGTGGCGAAGATGAAGTCGGTCTGTTTCTCCGGCAGGAAGTCGAGTTGGCTCTGCGAGCCCAGTCCATAGCCCTTGCCGAGGAAGCCGCCGGAGCCCAGGGCGATCTTGGCCTGCAGAATGTGGTAGCCGGCGCCCGATGGGTCGTCCTCCGGGTGCAGGAAGGTGAGCAGGCGCTGGGCCTGATAGCCCTTGACCAGATGCCCGTGCAGGATCGCCCAGATCAGACCCGGCGCGGCGATGGCCGCAGCCCCCACGGCCCCGAGGATCAGCCGCCAGCTCAGCCCAGCCAGCATCATCATCGTCAGCCCTGTGGCCGCCAGCAGAATGGCGGTGCCCAGGTCGGGCTGTTTGGCGATCAGCAACACCGGCGCGCCGATCATCCCCAAGGGGATCAGCAGCCACCAGGACAGCCGGGCCCGGTCAGCCGGAAGGCCGTGATAGAAGCGCGCCAGGGCCATCACCAGCCCCATCTTCATGATCTCCGACGGCTGGAACTTGAAGTGGCCGATCTGCAGCCAGCGCGCCGCCCCCAGGGCGGAATGGCCCACCAGCATGACAGCCAACAAGAGCACCAGGGCGGTTCCGTAGACCGGATAGGCCAGGGCGAACCAGACGCGCAGGTTGATCAGCGCCAGGGCCATCATCAGCAGAAAGCAGACCCCGAACAGGAACATCTGCGAGCCGGCCCAGGGCTTCCAGGAGCCGCCGGCGATGGAATAGAGCATCAGCCCGCCCGCCGCCGCGATCAGGCACAACAGGGCCGACAGGGTCCAGTCGATCTCGCCGAACTTGACCGGCACCCGATCCCGCTGGCCGGGCCGGGTAAGCGCGCTGGAGGTCATGTGGCTGTATCCGCGAGCGGGTTTTGCAATTGCTGGCCGGTGGGGCCCGTACCGGGCGCGCCAGGCACGTCCGTCGGCGGCGGCGGGGCCGCATCGCCTGACGCGGCATTGGGATCGACGTTGGGCAGGGGCAGCGGCTTCTCGATCCGTTTGCGAACGTCAGGGTCCTTCAACAGCGCCACCCGCATGATCTCCCGCGCGATGGGCGCGGCCGCGTCGGCGCCGAAGCCGCCATGCTCGACCAGGACCGCGACGGCATAGCGGGGGTCATCGTAAGGCGCGAAGGCGATGAACCAGGCGTTGTCCCGGGTCGCCCATTCGCCCACGGCGCCGTGCTGGCCATGCTGGCCGCTCTTGTAGTTGTGCGACTGGGCGGTGCCGGTCTTGCCCGCCATCTTCACGTCGCCCAGACCAAGCTGGGCAAAGGCGAAGGCGGTGCCGCGGGAGTCGTTGGCCACCGAGGCCATCGCCGCTCGCACAAAGTTGACGTGGTCGGGGTTGTAGGGAATGTCGGCCACCGCCGAGCCCGGCGGCTGTTCGACGCCGCCGATCGACTGGATCAGGCGCGGATTGAGCGCCTTCTTCGCATTGGCCAATCGGGAGACCATGACGCAAAGCTGCAAGGCGTTGACGTCGGTATAGCTCTGGCCAATGCCCATGGACGGCGTCTCGCCCGAATACCAGCGCGGGTCGGCGTGGCGGGCGGTCATATAGGCCTTCTTCCAGGCGATATCGGGCACGATCCCGGCCCTTTGGCCAGAGACGCCGATGTCGAAGATCTGACCCAGACCGAACCGGCGCGCCACCTCGGCGATCTTGTCCGGACCCACCACCAGGGCGGTCTGGTAGAAGAAGACGTCACAAGAGGTGACGATCGCCCCGTGCATGTCCAGGGTGCCGTGGTGGTGGTCGCACAGGAAGACGTGGTTGCCGTATGCGAACGAGCCATTGCAGGTGTAGGTATGCTTGGGATCGACCCCTGCCTCCAACGCCGCCAGGGACACCATGGTCTTGAAGGTCGAGCCGGGGTGGTAGAGGCCGGCCAGGGCCTTGTTCAAAAGCGGCTTGTGGTCGTATTCCGACAAGGCGCGGTATTCGGCCGGGACGATGCCTCTGACGAAGGCGTTGGCGTCGAAGCTGGGCGCCGAGACCATGCACAGGATGTCGCCTGATCGGCAGTCCATCATCACCGCCGCGCCGGAATTCTCGCCGAACTTTTCCAGCGCCAGGTTCTGGATGTCGGAATCGAGGGTCAGGACCACGTCCTTGCCCGGGGTCGGCGCGATGTCGCCGGTGGGGTCCTCGCGGATCACCCGGCCCTTGGCGTCCACCTCGACCTTCTGGCCGCCGGACTTGCCGCGCAGATCGCCATCGAGGGCCTTCTCGACCCCGCTCTTGCCGATGCGAAAGCCTGGGTTGAGCAGAAGCGGGTCGGGATTGTCGCCAGCCTTCTTGATGTCGGAGTCCGAGACCCTGGAGACATAGCCGACCACATGGGCGAAGGCGCCGCCGAACGGATAGACCCTCGCCTCCCCCATGTCGGGCTGCAGGCCCGGCAGTTCGGCCGCGCGGACATTGACCCGGGCGAACTCATCCCAGCTCAGGTCGTCGACCACGGCGATGGGCACGAAGCGCTGGGTCTCGGCCAGCTGGCGGATGATCTGCCGGCGCTTGTCCGGCGTGATCGGCACCACCTGGGACACCAGGTCCAGGGTGGCGTTCGGATCCTGCACCTCGTCCTTCAGCAGCAGCAGCCGGAAGTTGGGGCGGTTGGCGGCGATCTCGACGCCGTTACGATCCAGGATGCGGCCGCGCGGCGGCGGGATCAGCCGGAAATTGAACTGGTTGGAGGCCGCCAGCATCTTGTAGCGGTTGGCCTCGACGATCTGCAGCTGGGCCAGCCGGCCGCCAAGCGCCACGAGGCCGACGCTGGTCAGCGCGCCCATGACAAAGGCCCGGCGGTGGAACACCCCCTGCCGCTGGTTGACCTCGTTGAAGAAGATGGACGGTTCGCTCATCTGAATCGCACATCCGCGTCTTCGAACCGCTCAATCAGGCGGTGGGCGAAGGGATAGAGCACAGCCGTGGCCAAAAATTGCCAGAACACCGACAGCAGGTTCGGCACAGCCAGGGAAAGGATACTGGCGATCAAAAATCCCGTGAGCATCGTCATGGCGGTGGCGGCGGCGAACCAGACCTGGCGCATGGGACGGCTCTGCCCGGTCATGATGCTGCGGGACGCCAGCACCACCGTGTAGGAGGCCAGCAGCGAAACGCCCCACAGCCCCAGCGGACCGCCCCAGAACAGGTCGAGGAAAAGGCCGAGCAGCACCAGCACGAACGGGGCGATCACCGACGGCCGGATCACCGCCCAGGCAAAGGCCAGCACCATCGGGAATACCGGCTCGGGCAGCTGAAGGCTGAACACCTTGATCGGGATGGCGAATAGGATGGCGCCGCCCATGCAGGCCAAGGCCGGCAGACCCAGCCAACGCCAAGGGTCGAGCGGCCGCGTGGACTGCATCAGACTCATGGGGTGTCGTCGTCCGGCGGCGGCGTGGTCGCCGGTGTTGGCGGCGGCGGATGTTTCGGCGCCGGCTGAGTCTTGCTGGCGGCGAGGGCATTGGCGAGGGTCTTGGCCGTGGCGCTGGCGTTGGCGGCCGCGGGTCCCGTCTTTGGCGCCTGGGACGCCGCGGCGGGCGCGGACATGGCCTTCACCTTGGCGGCGACATCAGCCTGGTCCGCCGTGGACAAGGCCGGAAGGGGGGCGCTGATCGCGTCCTTTGACTCGGCGATCTGGCTGAAGTCGGTGAACAGAAGGATGCGCACGAAGTCGATCGGTGACGAATCCGAATCCAGCCGCACCCGCCAGGCGCCGTCCAGCCCCTGCACCACCACGCCCACCGGCAGGCCGCGCGGGAACACCCCACCGTCGCCAGACGTCAGCACTCGGTCGCCAACCTTCACCGGATCCTGGCCGCGCATATAGGCGAGCTTGGGATTGGGGCCGCCGTCGCCGCTCAGGATCGCCCGGGCGTTGGTGCGGTCGATCAGCACCGGGGTGCGGCTGGCGATATCGGTCAGCAGCAGGATGCGGCTGACGTCATGGCCAACCCCGACCACCCGGCCAACCAGGCCACGGTCGCTCATCACCGGATTGCCGGCCGCAATGCCCTTCTCCCGGCCGGCGTCGGCCAGGCGGGTGTCGGCGAACGGACCACGCGAATCGGCGATCACATGGGCGGTGACCATGGGGATGGGCGGATCGGTCTTCAGCCCCAGCACCGCGCGCAGGCGCTGGTTCTCGTTATCCAGGGCGATCGCCTTGTCCTGCCAGACATGCAGGTCGTTGATCTCTTCGCGCAGGGCGTGGTTCTGCGACCCGGCCAGCAGATAGTCCCGCGCCAAGTCGAACACATTGCCGGTCCAGCGCCCCGGCGTCGCCAGGGTGTTGCTGACCGGCGCCGACAGGGTGTCGACGACATTCTTGGTTACGCCATAGGCCTGGCCCTGCAGGGTCTCGCGCCGGTCGCCCAGCAACAGGGCGACGCCGATCACCGCCGCGATGATCACAGCGACCCCCGCCGTCCAGGTCAGCGGGACCTTCATGTCGAAGTTGGAGCGGTCCCGAAAGGACAAGCGCGGCGGCTCCGAAGCTATGCAGGCCGGAAGGGACCCGGCGTGGCTAAGAAAGCGATGATTCTAGCACGCCCTTCATCCACTTTGGATGTTCGAGCACCTTGCCGCAACCTAGCGCGACGCAGGACAGCGGATCATCGGCCACCATCACCGGCAGACCGGTGTGATCGCGGATCTCCGCATCCAGTCCGCGCAACAGCGCGCCGCCGCCGGTGAGCATGATGCCCTTGTCGGCGATGTCGGACGCGAGTTCCGGCGGCGTAGCTTCCAGAGCGACCTTCACCGCCTCAATGATCTGCGAGACCGGCTCGGCCAGGGCGTCGGAGGCCTGCTTTTCACTGATACGGACCTCGCGCGGCACGCCCTGCATCAGGTCGCGGCCCTTGACCTCGATGGCCAGGCCTTCGCCGTCGGCGGGGGACCGGGCGGTGCCGATTTCCTTTTTGATCCGCTCGGCGGTGGTTTCGCCGATCAGCAGATTATGGTGACGGCGCATATAGCTGATGATCGCCTCGTCCATCTTGTCGCCGCCCACCCGCACACTGCGCGAATAGACGATGCCGGACAGGGACAGGACCGCCACCTCGGTGGTGCCGCCGCCGATGTCGACCACCATCGAGCCTGTGGGCTCGTGGATGGGCAGACCGGCGCCGATGGCCGCGGCCATGGGCTCGTCAATCAGGCCGACGCGCCGGGCGCCCGCGTTCAGGCAGCTGTCGTTGATAGCCCGCCGCTCAACAGCCGTCGCGCCGGACGGCACACAGACGATCACCTTGGGATTGGTGAAGGCCTTTCGGTTGTGAACCTTGCGGATGAAATACTTGATCATCTCCTCGGCCACTTCGAAGTCGGCGATCACGCCATCGCGCATCGGGCGGATCGCCTCGATGTGACCGGGCGTGCGGCCGAGCATCTGTTTGGCTTCGATGCCAACAGCGTGAACGACCTTACGGCCGCCGACGTTACGCAACGCCACAACGGAGGGCTCGTTCAGCACGATGCCCTTACCCTTCATATAGACAAGGGTGTTTGCGGTGCCGAGGTCGATGGCGATGTCATTGGAAATGACGCCAAAGAGGGATGAGAACATTCAGTGCCTTGAAGCGTAAGTCGTTTTCAGAACGGGTTTGGCGAGCCTTCAGACCGAGTAACGTCGCGCCGCGCACCCCTACGCCGCACTTATTCGCCCCAAGACCGATGGACCCGTCCGTGTGCACCGCCAACAGGTTGATTTCAAGGGGGATAACGTGGCGCGCGAATGAGCGTCAGCCGAGGGTGGTCATCAGCACCCCGATCAACACTGCCCCGCCCGCTAGAATCTGTTGGATATGCAGGGTTTCAGCGAACAATCGGCGCGCCGCGATCGCCGCCATGGGCGCCTCGATCACCCCCACCGCGCGCACCGGCGCGGCCGGCGCCAGGGCCAGGGCGATGAACCAGCCGCTGGAAGCAATGGCGCCGCAGAGGCCGGCCGCGACCGATTCGCGCCACCCGGCGGCTATGGCGCGCAACGCCTTGGGATCACGGATCGCCAGTATGGCGGTGAGCACCGCCGACTGCATCGCCTGCACCACCGCCAGGCTGACAATGGCGGCGTAGATCCGGTGATGCGGCTCAAGCGCCAGGCCGGAATGCCGGTAGGCGTTAAGTGAAAACCCGAAACAGAGCCCCGACAGGAGACCAAACAAGGCGCCCGACACTGGCTTCGGACCCGTCGCGTGCTTGGGCCAGGTCAGCACCGCCAATCCCGCGGTGGTGATGGCGACGCCCAGCCAGGCCACCCCGGTCAAATGGTCGTGAAAGACGATCAGGCCGACGATCGCGGCCAGCGGCAGCGAGCTTTGCTGCACGGCGGTGCCGACCGCGAACCCGGCGCGATTCATCGCCACCAGCAGCGCGGCCGTCGCCAGCACCTGCGCCACCGCCCCGCTGACCGACGCGGTCCAGAAGGCCGTGGTGAAGGTCGGATGGGCGGCTGGAACCGCCAGGCTGACCACGGCGACGAACAGCAGCGAGAAGGGCAGCCCGAACAGAAACCGCACCAGGGTCGCGCCCCACGGCCCCGTCGCGCCCATCATGCCGCGCTGAAACGCGTTGCGCGCGACCTGAAACCCGGACGCGAGGATCGTGGCTGGGATCCAGAGGTAGGTAAACATGGAGGCTCCAAACCCTCCCCGCTTGTCGGGAAAGGAGGGGTCCATGGCTATGCCATGGGAGGATGAGGTGACGCGAGCCGGCAGGCTCGCCAAGGACGGCCTGGGATACGCAAGAAGGAGCGTGTGCGCCTGCCGGCGCGCCCCACCGCTTCGCGGCGGGGGTGGTTCCTTCCCCCATCAAGGGGGAAGGTTCGGCTGTTGCTCAGAACCCGCTCGCCACGGCGACCGGCGGGCGGCTCTTTTCGCGGCGGGCAAAGAGGTTGTTGAGCGCGTTGACATAGGCCTTGGCGCTGGCGGTGAGGGTGTCGGTGTCCGCCGCCATGCCGGTGGCGATGTGGCCCTCATCTTCCAGGCGGACAGAAACCTGGGCCTGGGCGTCGGTCCCTTCGGTCACCGCGTGCACCTGGAACAGGCGCAGGGCCGCCGTGTGCGGGACCGCCTTACGAATCGCGTTGAACACCGCATCCACCGGCCCGTCGCCGGTAGCCTCCGCCGACTTCGGCTGGCCATCGATGATCACGGTCAGTTCGGCGCTCTGCGGACCTTCGGTGCCGGCGATGACCTTCAGGCGTTCGATCTTGATCCGCTCGGCGCCCTTGGCCAGCGCGTCGTCCACCAGGGCGATGATGTCGTCGTCGTAGACGTCCTTCTTCTTGTCGGCCAATTCCTTGAACCGCACGAAGGCGTCGTTCAGGGCGTTCTGGCCCAGCTCATACCCCAGGCCCTTCAGCTTCTCGCGGAAGGCGTGGCGGCCGGAGTGTTTGCCCATGACCAGGTTGGTGGCGCCCTGCCCCACGTCTTCCGGCCGCATGATTTCATAGGTGCCGGCGTTCTTCAGCATGCCGTCCTGGTGGATGCCGGACTCATGGGCGAAGGCGTTCTTGCCGACGATGGCCTTGTTGTACTGCACCGGAAAGCCGGTGATCGCCGAGACGTAGCG
>Ga0302314_10017887_pt1 | contig 11850 bp, 11 predicted proteins | sample III_Palsa_N2_3_FD_200533 | JGI IMG/M metagenome (GOLD analysis project Ga0302314, IMG submission 200533) | Peat permafrost microbial communities from Stordalen Mire near Abisko, Sweden - III_Palsa_N2_3 | ecosystem: Environmental > Terrestrial > Soil > Palsa > Peat permafrost | place: Sweden...
CAATCAACTCAGGCGTAATACCAGGCGGCGTTGAGGTTGACCCTTAGCAAGCAAGAAAGCGCTTCTTTTTGAAAAAAGAAGCAAAAACTTTTGCAATTTGAGGCGCCCGCTCGATCCAACGCGTACCCCAATGAGCAAAAGTTTTTTGGTTCTTTTTTTCAAAAAAGAACTGCTTACCTTTACCTTAAATGCTCAACGCCCCCACCGCCTCAAAACAGCAGAAACCTGATCGACGCAGTGTAAACATTACTCTGATTCTCGGAGTATTTCCCGGTCGACCCATCCGGAAACAGCACCTTGTCGCCGCTGTTGAAATTATGTTGGTACAATATTTCACCGACAATACGATTGCTCAGCAGCGGCGTCAGCAGCCCCACATAAGGTGAAACCGTAAAGCCGGGCTTCTCTTCGCTATTCGGATTGCTGCCGCCGGGATAGCTTTCATACTCGTCGTAATCCGAAGCACCGCTCACCGACACACCCGCATTCACCGCCAGGAATGGCAGCGGCCGTGTTTGCGTCTGCAGTCCGATCTCATAATCCGGCCGCGCATCGGTATGGGTTACGTAGGTGCCCTGCGGCACACCTGCGTAATTCAGGTCTATTTTCCGTTCGCCATCAACGCCCAGCAGCGCATAGCCGCGCGCGGTGAAAACCTGCCATTCGCGGCTGACCGCGATTTCAGCCGTACCGCGCTGCCCGCCCAGCGCCAGCGAACCGTTGGAATCGTATTCCGCGTCACGCGCGGTGAAAACATCCGGCGCATAGCTCACCGAAATATCGACGTTCACGGGCGCTGAGCGCTCGTCGATCACTCGCCATGTCGCGCCGAATGCGGGATTGAATGCGCCCTGCGAATGATACGTTTCCTTGAAGTGATATGGTCCGTAGTGAACACCTGGGCCCCCGCCAGGACCGCCGGGGAGCAACTCCTCGATAATCCGGTTTTCCGTCAACCGCGAATTGCCCCAGTCCAGATTGGCCGACACTGAAATGTCGTCCGTGATGCCATAGCTGAGATATGGAGAAAACGTATTCGACGATCTGTCCACGGAATCGCTGCCGCCGTTCTGGGTGTTCGCGTAGTTGTACGTCTGCGCTTCATAACTGTAGCTGAATTCGCCGGAAACCTGGCCGGCCAACGGCAGGAACGCCGGATCGCCGAGAATGCGCGCCGTATCCGTATCCCAATCGGCGGCGTGGGCGGCCAAGGGAATCATAACGGTAGCAAGCGCCATGAGGCGCGTCATTCGTTGCATCAATACCGGCATAGAAACTCCGTTGTAACAAATTGTATTCGCTACGCTTATTACTTACAGTAGCGCCACGGCGCCTTAATCCTGGCTCGTAATTAGGTCAATCCTGGCGGGCACGCGCCCAGGCGGCACGGCACGGCCCGCGTCTCTCCGGCCACAGACCCTATGCAGCGCTTGCGTTGCCCGCCGAACTGCGTGACCCTGCCCCGCGCCGATTTTTCGAGAGCCGCCAGCCAAGTGCCCCATTTGCCGCGCCCGCGCCGTCTGCTGCCCATGATTCGGCTCGCGGCCCCATTATTGGCCCCCCTGGCCGCACACGCCGCCTGTGGCACCGCCCCTATTGTCTCATTGCCCCTCACCATCGCGGACAACGCATTGGTGCTTCCGGCGAGCCTGAACGGCTCCCCGGAGCAACTGATGCTCGACACGGGGGCCGGTATATCCGTGATCTCCACCGAAGCCGCCGGCCGCCTGAACATTCCACATGATTTCGACCACGCGGCCCAAGTGGGCGGCGTCGGCGGCGCCAACTCCGTGCTGTTCATCGGTCAACTCGACAGGTTGGGCCTCGGCGGCATCGCCTTCAAACATCAATCCTTCCCCATTGTGGACCTGCCGATGCGGGCCGCGGACGGAACACCAGTCGCGGGCATGCTCGGCGCCGACGTTCTACACCATTTTGATGTCGATCTGGACATCCCGAACCGCCGCATCAATCTATGGGACAACAAAGCCTGTTCCGACAGCACGCCGCCATGGTCCGAAGACACGCCGCCAATCCAGTTCGATATCGATGCCGGCAACCACGTTCTGGTGCCATTCAAGGTGGATGGCGTCACCCTCACCGGCGTGCTCGATACCGGCGCCTCCGGCTTCCCCCTCACCACACGCGCCGCCTATCGCACCGGCCTCACCGAGGATGATCTGGAAAACGACATCCAAATCCACGGCACCGGTGTCAACAACCGTTCCTGGACCGGCCACCGCCACCATTTCAACAGCGTCGTCTTCGGCGGCGCCACCTTCACCCACCTGCAGGCGGACATCATCTCCAGCACCGGCATCACTGCCTACGACGCCCTGATCGGTGCCGATGCGCTGCTCGGCATGCCGCTGCTGATGAACACGCGGCTATGGATATCGTATCGCAACCGCACCCTCTATGTGCTACCCTCGGCACGCGGCAGCACAGAGTAGGCACGCCGTATAACCCGGAGTTACCCAGTGCGCCGCGCCACACAATGCCTCGCCACCTTATTTCTAATATCGGCATCCCATTTTGCTTTCGCGCAATGCAAAGTCGCGCGCCAAACCACGGTACCGCTAACGCTGGATCACAACCGCGCCATCGTTCCGATGGCCATCAACGAAACGCCGGGCCAATTCGAGGTCGATACGGGCTCGTCGGTCACTGTCCTGAGCAAGGATTACGCCCGCATCAGTCATGTCGGCATTGACGGGCACGCCGGTCAATATGTCATGACGGGTGCTGGCAACAAGGAAAGCCTTCCCGCCTTCAACGTGCACGCCCGCCACATCCAGTTCGGTGACATTCCATTCTACGATTGGGAGTTCGCCGCCACCGACGGCGACATTCCATCCCCCATTCCGGTCAGCGGCCTGCTCGGCCGGGACTTCATGCACTATTTTGATATAGAAATGGATTTCCAGGCCGGTAAACTAACCGTGTGGCGCCTGTTCAACTGCAAAGACGTCCACCCCTTCTGGACAGGTGATTACGATACAATTCCAATGAAGAAGCTGCACGATAACGAGCTGACTGTGCCGATCTGGATCGACAATACATTTCTCGATGTCATGTTCGACACAGGTGCCGGCGGCCTGATGCTGACGCATGACGCGGCCAATCGCGCGGGCGCCACCGATGCACAGCTGGCGCATGACACGCAAACGAATGGGCTGGGCCTGGGTGGCCAGTTCACGGCCGCGCACCACAAATTCGGCACCTTGTTGGTTGGCAGTGCGATCTTCAATGCGCCCAACATCCGCGTAGATCCCACCAACACGTCAGCCAGCGGCATTCATGCCTATGGGGGGGCCGATGGCCTGATGGGCCTCGGCCTGCTCCATGCCGATCGCATATGGGTTTCGTTCACCACAGGCACGTTGTTCGTGCAGGCGGCGCCGAAGACCGCCGCCAAATAGCAGGAAGGATGCATGCGCATCCCACCTGCCGCGCACGTTCTTTTGCGCCTACTTGCTGCCACTCTTCCACTTCTTCACCGCGGCGAGCGTGTTGCTTACATGCGCCGTGGGATCCATCGCCGAATACACGTAGCTAACATGCCCATCCGGCAGGATCACGTAACTGGTCCTGCTGGAATACCCCAAAAACCCCGGCCCCATCGTCGCCTCATAGGCCCGCGAAATACTGCCATCCTTGTCGGACGCGACAGGGAATTTCGCGCGGCATTCGCTGGTGGAAAATTTCTTCAGCTTCTCGATGCCGTCCTGCGAAACCCCAATCACGGTGGCCCCCAGTGCCGCATATTCCGGTACCGCATCGGCAAACTCATGCGCCTCCTCGGTACACCCGCTGGTAAACGCCGCCGGATAGAAATACAGCACCACCGGCCCCTTCTTCAGCGCATCCGCCAAATGATACGGGAACGCGTTGCCACCTTGTGTGGCCGTGGTGGTGAAATCCGGCGCCGCGGTGCCTGGCTGCAACACCGCCAGGGCCGGCCCCGCCGCCAGTAATGCCGCGCCGATTGTTAGGCCCATGAGCTTCATATGTAACTCCCAAGAAAGCGCTTCTTTTTGGAAAAAGAAGCAAAAACTTTTATCCACTGGCGCGCGCGTTGCAGCACGGCCTCGCCTAAATAAGCAAAAGTTTTTTGGTTCTTTTTTTCAAAAAAGAACGCTTACTTCACCTTATCCGCCAACGCCGCCAACCCAGAATCATAAATCCCCTGAATTGCCGCCACTGCCTTGGCATCCTCGGCACCCTTGGCAACAAACTCGCCCGACCAAGTCACTGTAGACCCGCCGCCATTCGCCGAAACCTTAATCGTGGACCGGTAATCCGCCACCGGCAACGGGCTCTGCACGATCGCGTAAGAATAATCCATAGCCTCATCGCTGCGGGAAAGCTGCTTCTCCACGATCGTGCCGCCCCCCTTCAGCGCCAAGGTCCGCACCGGCATGCCGCCCTGCGTGGAGGGCGTACACCCCACGATCGCCGGATGCCATTGCGCGATGCCGCAGAAATCGCCGATCGCCGCCCACACCTTGGCCGGCGGCGCCGCGATATCAATCGATTTGGAGGCTTCCAGCGCCGCGGCGGAACCCGCACTCAGCGCCAACATGATCCCGGCACGGCCCACAATGTTCAACATGGATATTTCCCCAATGTGTTATCGCACGGCAAAACTGTCAGCCCGCCGGCGGCACGGGCCTAGTTGGCAATAGGTCGGTAGCCCCCCCTAGATGGCCCCGAGCACCCGTTCCGCAATCGCCCGGAACGCCAAACCCGCCACGCCATCCGGTGCCTCCACCACACTCGGCCGCCCCGCATCCCCGGCGGTACGCACATCCAGCAGCAACGGCACGGTACCCAGGAACGGCACGCCAAGCTTGGCCGCTTCGTCCCGCGCACCGCCATGGCCGAACAAATCCGTCCGCTCCCCGCAATGCGGGCATTGGAAGAAGCTCATGTTCTCCACCACGCCCAGGATCGGCACGCCCACCTTCTGGAACATCGCCACCCCGCGCCGTGCATCCAGCAGGGCGATGTCCTGCGGCGTGCTGACGATCACGGCGCCGGCCAGCTTCACCTTCTGGCTCATCGTCAGCTGCACATCGCCGGTGCCGGGCGGCATATCCACCACCATCACGTCCAGCACGCCCCAATCGGTTTGCCCCAGGATCTGCTGCAGCGCACCCATCACCATTGGCCCGCGCCAGATCATCGCCTGATCCTCCGGCACCAGGAAGCCGATGGACATGCAGCGCACCCCGTGCGCCTCCATCGGGATCATCGTCTTGTCCCGCAAAGCTGGTTTGCCCTTAATGCCCAGCATGCGCGGCAGGCTCGGCCCATGGATATCGGCATCCACCAACCCCACGCGCAGCCCGGTCTGCGCCAGCGCCACGGCCAAATTCACCGCCACGGTGGACTTGCCCACCCCGCCTTTGCCCGAAGCCACCGCGATCACCACCGGCACATCGGCCAGCAGCTTGGCCTCTCCCTCGGCCACGGGCGCCGCCGCCTTATGCGCCGTCAGCACCACGGACACGTGTTCCGCCCGAAAAGCGCCGCGCAAGGCCACCTCCGCGTCGCGCGCCACCGCCTCCATCACGGCCAGCTGCGCCCGCTCCGTGCGCAGCGCCACGTGCACGCCGTTGGCGGTCACGGCCACGCTCTCCACCAGCCCCGCGGCCACGAGATCCCGCCCGCCGGGCGCGCGCACGCCCCGCAGCAGTTGCATCACACTGGCCTCGTCCGCACCCTTTTGGGTCATCCTTGCAAACCTCCGCGCCCTGGCCATTATGCCGCCGCACTGGCCGGCATATGGCTATGCAAGCGGAAAGAGAAGGCCGAGTGGGAAGAGCCGCCCCTCAGCGAATACTTTTACGAGGCCTTTATACAGGCCTCGCCCCCAATAAAGACGGGGGGTCTGGGGGGACAAGCTTTGTCCCCCCAGCCCTTCCCTGACGTCAGTCCTTCCTTAACTGAGGCCCCCAAAATGCCCACCGACAACCCCTGGAACACCGGCCCCGGCCGCCCCCCGGAAGACCCACCCCGCGGCCCGCGTCTGGTTGATCCCGGCCCCGGCCCCTCCTGGGGCGGCGGCGGCCCCGGCGGCCCCATCCCGCCCAATTTCGACCATCTGGCCGGGGCCTTCGCCAACTGGCTGCGCCAAGCCTTCCAAGGCGGCACCCGCGGCCTGGCCCTGATCGGTGTCGCCATTGTCGCCATCTGGCTCAGCACCGGCTTCTACCGCGTAGAGCCCGACGAGCTGGGCCTGGTGCTCCGCTTCGGCGCCTATACCCGCAGCACCCCGCCCGGCCTGAACTACCACGCCCCCTACCCCATCGAATCCGTGGTGCTTCTCCCCGTCACCCGCATCAACCGCGTTGAAATCGGCTTCCGCAGCGAGGAGACCGAAGACGCCAGCGGTGCCCAGCCCGAGCGCGATTTGCGCGAGGAAAGCCTGATGCTCACCGGCGACGAGAACATCGTCGACATCAATGCCTCCGTTTTCTGGCGCATCAGCAAGGCGCCCGATTACGCCTTCAACACGCGCAACCAGCCCAACACCGTGAAATCGGTTGCCGAAAGCGTGCTGCGCCAGGTTGTCGGCCATACCAAGATCCAGTCCGCCCTCACCGAGGGCCGCGCCGCGATCGAACAGGCGGTCACCACGGGTGCCCAAAAGATCCTCGACGATTACGGCATCGGCGTGGAGATCACCCAGGTGCAGCTGCAGAAGGTCGATCCGCCGCCGGATGTGATCGAAAGCTTCCGCGACGTGCAGCGCGCCAACACCGATGCGGACCGCGCCCGCAACGAAGCCCAAAGCTACGCCAACGACATCGTGCCCCGCGCCCGCGGCGATGCCGCCGCCATCCAATTCACCGCCCAAGGCGACAAGCAAGCCGCCATCGCCGCAGCCAACGGCCAGTCGCAGCGCTTCCTCAGCGTCTACGCTGCGTATGCGGTCGCCAAGGACGTCACCCTGAAACGCCTTTACATTGAAACGATGCAGGATGTGCTGAGCCACTCTGAAACCACCATCGTGGACGACAAACTACGCAACCTGCTGCCCGTCCTCCCCCTGAGCCGGCTTCCCGGCACGGAGGGCACGAAATGACCCGCATTCTCACCGCCGGGGCCATCGCCGCCGGCATCGTGCTGCTGCTGATCAACCTCTCGTTTTTCGAGGTCAATCAGATCGAGACCGTGCTAGTCACCCAGCTCGGCGAGCCCGTGCGCGTCATCGACTCACCAGGCCTGCACTACAAGATCCCATTCGTGCAGACCGCCATCCCGTTCGACAAACGCCTGCTCGATTACGAATCGCCCCCGGAAGAAGTCATCCTGGGCGACCAGCGCCGCCTGATCGTGGACAGTTTTACCCGCTACCTGATCACCAACCCGCTCGATTACTATAAAGCGGTTGGCCCCACGGAAGACGGCATTCGCGCCCGCCTGAACTCGGTCGTCACCTCCAGTCTGCGCCGCGTTCTGGGCAACGAATCCCTGCTGGACGTGCTTTCCGCCCAGCGCGAACGCATCATGGGATCCATCCGCGAGCAGGTGAACGGGGAAATGAGCGGCTTCGGCGTGAAAATCGTCGATGTCCGCATCCGCCGCGCGGACTTGCCACAGGAAAACACCGACGCCATCCTGCAACGCATGAAATCCGAACGTGACCGTGTCGCCGCCCAGGCCCGCGCCGAAGGTGCCGAAGCCGCCGTCAAGATCCGCTCGGATGCGGACCGCCAACGCACGGTTCTCCTGGCCGACGCACGCGCCAATGCGGACCGCCTGCGGGGCGAGGGCGAATCGCAAACCATCGCGATCTACGCCAACGCCTTCCAACGCGACCCAACCTTCTTCACCACCTGGCGCACATTGCAGGCCTACAAAGAAGCTTTCGCCAACGGCCACACCAAGCTGGTGATCACGCCCGACAATGATTTCCTGCGCCTGATGCAGGGCACCGGGCCCCTCAGTAAATAAGAGGGCAGTCAACAAGCAACGCTGGGGGACAGCGTCGGTCCCCCAGTTCGCAGCGCATCGTTTGAGGACAGTTCGAACACCGCATGAACCAGGATTTCACGGCAGAAACAGCGGCAATCGGCCACATGGACGCGGTACCGATGATCCTAGACATCGTGTGCCGCACCACCGGCATGGGCTTCGCAGCCGTCGCCCATGTCACCGAAGACCGTTGGATTGCCTGCAGCGTGCTCGACCGGATCCAGTTCGGCCTTGCCGCCGGCGGCGAGTTGAAGGTTGAAACCACCATTTGCCACCGCATTCGCGAGACCGGCGAAGCGGTCTTGATCGACGACACCGAAACGCACCCGTTCTACCGGCATCATCCAACGCCATCTCTCTACGGTTTCCGCAGCTATGTCAGTATGCCGATCATCCGGGCCGACGGCTCGTTTTTCGGTACACTCTGCGCCATCGATCCACACGCCAGAAAGATCAACACGCCGGAAATCCGCAGCATGTTCAAGGCCTTCGCCGCCTTGATCGCCAGCCACCTGGCGCAGAGCCGCGAAATCGAGGCAAACCAGCAGGCGCTCGCGGCGGAACGCTCGAATGCCGGCCTACGCGAGATATCCATCGCGGTTCTTGGGCACGATTTGCGCAACCCGATCGCCGCCATCGAAGCCGGCACCCGCCTGCTCCGCCAGCAACCGCTTAACGACAGGGGCGCCTATATCCTGGGCCTCATGGAAGGCAGCGTCCGGCGCATGAACGGCCTCGTCGACAGCGTGTTGGATTTCGCACGCGGGCGCATGGGCGGCGGTATTCCCCTCACTAGCCAAGCCCAGGAACCATTGGCGCCGATGCTGAACCAAGTGGTGGCCGAACTCCGCGCTGCCAATCCGCACAGACCTATCGAAGTGGCGTTCGACCTGCCCGATCCTGTTTCCTGTGACCGAACCCGCATCGGACAGCTTTTCTCCAATCTTCTCGCCAATGCCATCACCCACGGCGCACCCGCGGGCACCATCCGCGTCCGTGCATCGGCCCATGGCGGCGCGTTTGAACTGGAAGTCGCCAATCCCGGGGAGCCGATTCCGGAGTCCATGCTGCAGGAGCTGTTTCAGCCATTTCACAGCAACACCCTCAAGCCATCCCAACACGGCCTCGGCCTCGGCCTCTATATCGCGGACATGATCGCAGCCGCGCATGGCGGAACACTCACGGCCGCATCATCGGCCGCGGAAACCCGTTTCACGTTCCGCATGCCCCCACCGGATGCGCAAGCCGAAGCGCCTGCAACGTAGCGGAGGGTATGAAACGCCCCCAACCGCCAGCCGAAACGAACCGCTACAGCGCCTTAACCAGATCAGCCATCTGGTGCTGCCCCTGCACCGGATGCGGCCGATGGCCGCGCACCTGATAGCCGCAGCGTTCGTAATGCGAAATGGTTTGCTCCATCAGCACGTTGGCGCTGAGCCGCACCTCGCTCAGCCCGGCATCTCGCGCCAGGGCCTCCGCATGCTCCATCAGCGCCCGTCCGTTTCCGGCGCATTGCCAATCCGGGTCCACAACCGCGCTCCATACGTGGAAATGTCCGTCCCGCGGCTCGGCCAGCAACACCGCCATTACCCGGCTGTCATGCTCGCCCACCCAGGCCGCGTGCCGCGCCACCCACGCCGCCGGCTCGTCATCCGCCGGCGGCGGTGAGTAGCCCAACCGCACCTCGTCCAGATCGTAGGCCCGCGCCATAACGTCGCGCATCGCCCGCACATCTTGCTCAACTGCTCGCCTGATACGCATGCCCCTATAACCTTTTCTGTGGTGAGTGCTTGCAGCCAGCCGGCGCGCACCCATCCTGTTTGTCGTAGCCCGTGTTGTTCGGCGTTACCAAACCTGTTTGCCGTCCTGCGACTCCGTCGCCACATGATGCGCGCAGACGGGGCAATTTCTGCAAGCAACTACTGCAAGCTTGCCCCAACCGGCTGGCATGCCCACACTGCCACTCTATCGATCAGGAAACCCCGACCCCGATGCTGTCCCGCCGCCGCGGCGCCACCCCCCTTCTCGCTTCCGCCGCCCTCGCGCTGGTGCTAGCCACCACGCGCCTCACGCCAGCCGCGGCCCATGCCGCGCCCGAGGGCTTCGCCGATCTCGCGGCCTCGTTGTCGCCCGCTGTCGTCAATGTGAGTTCCACCCAGAACGCCCATGCCAACGCCGACGCGCCGGAAATGCCCGTCTTCCCGCCCGGTTCCCCTTTGGAGCAATTCTTCAAAGACTTCATGAATCGCCACCACCCGGGCAACAACGCCCCCGGCGCCAGCCCCGATAACGGTGATAACGGCGACAATGGCGACGAAGACCAGGACCAGGACGGCGATAACGCGCCCGACCAGGGCAAGCCGCGCCATATGCAATCCCTCGGCTCGGGCTTCATCATCGACCCCGCCGGCATCATCATCACCAACAACCACGTGATCGACGGCGCCGACGAAATCACCGTCACCCTGCAGGACAACACCACGCTGAAAGCCACCGTGCTCGGCAAGGATGATCGCTGGGACCTGGCCGTGCTGAAGGTCACGCCCGACAAACCCCTGCCCGCCGTTCATTTCGGCAGCAGCGACGCCAGCCGCGTCGGTGACTGGGTGATCGCCATCGGCAACCCGTTCGGTCTCGGCGGCACCGTCACGGCCGGCATCGTCAGCGCCCGCGGCCGCGACATCCAGCAAGGCCCCTACGACGATTTCATCCAGACCGACGCCGCCATCAACAAAGGCAATTCCGGCGGCCCGCTGTTCAACATGCAAGGCGAGGTCATTGGCATCAACACCGCCATCCTCTCGCCCAGCGGCGGCTCCATCGGCCTCGGCTTCGCCATTCCGTCGGGCGAAGCGAAAGTCGTCATCGACCAGCTGCGCAAATACGGCCGCGCCCGCCGCGGCTGGCTCGGCGTGCGCATCCAGCAGGTTACCCCCGACATCGCCGAAAGCCTGGGCCTGAAAGGCAGCGACGGCGCGCTCGTCGCCGGCGTCACCACCAAGGGCCCCGCCGATCAGGCGCATATCCAGAACGGCGACGTCATCCTCACCTTCAACGGCCAGCCGCTGCACGAAATGCGCACGCTGCCGCGGGTGGTCGCCGAAACCCCCATCGATGCGCACGTACCCGTGGACATCTGGCGCGGCGGCCATCGCCAAACCCTGCAGGTTGTCGTCGCCGAAATGCCGGAGGATGCCAAACCGGCGGCGGTGGCCGCAGCCAAGCCCGCCGCCAACCCATCGGTGAACATCGCCTCGCTGGGCCTGAAACTGGCCGCGATCACCGATGATCTGCGTCAGAAATACAAACTCGACGACAAGCAAAAGGGTATCATCGTCACGGACGTCTCCGCCACCGGCATCGCCGCGGATCGCGGCCTGAAGCCGGGCGATGTTATCGTCGAAGTGCAGCAACAAACCGTCGCGGCACCCGGCGATCTGCAAAAGCGTATTTCGGAAGCCAAGGGCCAGGGGCGCAAGAGCGTTCTGTTGCTAGTTCAGAACAAAGACGGCATGCGGTGGATACCGCTGCCGGTTAAAACCTGAGAAGCGAAGGCCAAGAAAGCGCTTTCTTTTTTGCAAAAAAGAAACAAAAAACTTTTGATTATATGGCTTGGTCGCTGGATCGGCGTTGGTGGTTATCCATCAACGCCTGATGGCATCAGCGGCATTGCCGCGTAGAACCGAAGCCCAATAGATAAAAGTTTTTTGTTTCTTTTTTGCAAAAAAGAAAGCGCTATCTTCTAAGCGTGCCCGGCACTACCCGACAACAACGCCGGATCCACCCGCAAGCTCGCCATCGCACGGCGCCATTTGGTTTCGTGATCGCGGTCGAAGAGTATTTCCAGCGTGGCGGGCGCACTGA
>Ga0302314_10017891_pt1 | contig 11849 bp, 13 predicted proteins | sample III_Palsa_N2_3_FD_200533 | JGI IMG/M metagenome (GOLD analysis project Ga0302314, IMG submission 200533) | Peat permafrost microbial communities from Stordalen Mire near Abisko, Sweden - III_Palsa_N2_3 | ecosystem: Environmental > Terrestrial > Soil > Palsa > Peat permafrost | place: Sweden...
AGGCGGCTTTCTCGAACTGGTGAGCGAGTGGGAGGTGGCGGGGGGAGGGCTGGTCGACGCGCACGAACACCCCACCCATGAGTTCTATTACATAATTTCCGGGCGCGGCATCATGAAGATCGCTGATGAAGAGCGCGAAGTGGGTCAAGGCGACCTGATCCGGATCCCACCCGACACCGTCCACAGCATCTGGCCGGTGACGGAGAATGCATCGCTGCGCGGGCTCGCCTTCGCCATAGGCATCGAGGGGACCGATCCCGTCGACTACACGAACTGACCGGCTCACGGTCCAGGCGTGAAGCTCAAGCTGGACCTCCACGACATCTACAACCGGGGCGGCGACATCGACCGTGCCCTGCGCGCCATCATCGACGAAGCGGTAGAGAAGAAGGTCCGGCTGGTGGAGATCATCCCCGGTAAAGGGAGCGGCCAGTTGAAGAAGCGCGTGCTGCGCTTCCTCGACCAAAAGGAGATCAAGGCGCTCTACGACCGCGTCGAGAAGGACTCCCACAACTTCGGGAGGGTATTCGTCCACTTCCGGCCGAAGTGACCCCGTAGCATCGGTCGCGGAGGTCCGACAATGACGGTAAGGGCGCTCGGGAGCGGTGAAGGAGAGAGGCGGTACGGCGCGCGGGGGAGCGTGATGTTCTTCAAGGCGCTGGCCGAACAGAACGGCGGCGATTTCTCCCTGATGGAGCGGACCCTGCCGCCCGGAGGACGAGGAGGTCACGGTTGGGCCCGAGGGCTTCGTGTTGATACCGCGCGGTACTGAGCACACCTTCGGCATGGAAGCCGCGACGCGGCGCGAGACTGACGCCGACCGACAGGAGACCAGCTCGCCATGATCCCACTGCAGTCGCCGCGCCCGCCGCTCCAGTTGAACCGGCGCACCTTCATCGCCGCCGCCCTGGCGGCCGGTGGCGGAGGGCTGCTGGCCGCCCTGGGCGCGGGCGGCGGTGCCGGAGCGGCCACCATCGACGCGGCGGCGAAGGTGAAGGCGGCCGGCTCCGATCTGGGGGCGATCGACCACGTCATCTTCTTCATGCAGGAGAACCGCTCCTTCGACCACTACTACGGCTCCTACAAGGGAGTGCGGGGCTTTGACGATCACGCCAAGAGCTCCCTGGGTGCGTTCGCCCAGGCCTGGCCGGGGGGTGCGGCCGAACATCTGCTCCCGTTCCACCTCCAGGCGGACTCGGGCATCGGCGAGTGCACGCACGATCTCAGCCACACCTGGCCGGCCGAGCACATGAGCCGCGGGGTGGGGAACAACGCCGACTTCGTGCGCACCCACACGAACGCGGCATTCGAGGGCCCCGAACAGGGGGTCCTGACCATGGGCTACTACACGCGGGCCGATCTTCCCTTCTACTACGCGCTCGCCGACACCTTCACCATCTGCGACAACTATCACTGCTCCGTTATGGGGCCGACCCACCCCAACCGGCTCATGGCACTGTCGGGGACGATCGACCCCGGTGGGAAGGCCGGGGGGCCGGTCATCATCACCAACGAGGACACCGACGCCATCTGGAGCGTCGACTGGCCGACCATGCCCGAGGTGCTCGAGGACGCCGGGATCAGTTGGAAGGTCTATAACCCCGAGGGCGCGCTCTACACCCCCTCGTTCTTCGAGCAGCATGGCCTCCTGGCCGGCGATGCCATCCTCCCCTACTTCAGCCAGTACAAGGATCCGGCGTCGGCGCTGTACCAGAAGGCGTTCCTGCCGCAGTACCCGAGTGACTTCGTCACCGACGTGGCCGCCGGCACGCTGCCGTCGGTCAGCTGGATCCTCCCGCCCGCCGGCTACGACGAGCACCCGCCGGCACCGCCGGTGCTGGGCGAGTGGTTCACCAGCCAGATGCTCAAGACGTTGGTCTCCAATCCCGAGGTGTGGTCCAAGACGGTGCTCTTCCACATGTACGACGAGAACGACGGCTTCTTCGACCACGTGGCGCCGCCGACGGCTCCGGCGGGCACCCCCGGCGAGTACCTGACCGTCTCTCCCCTCCCCGCGGACGCCGGGGGCATCCGCGGCCCGCTCGGCATGGGCTTCCGCGTCCCCATGCTGGTGATCTCGCCCTTCAGCCGGGGCGGCTACGTCGCATCCGACGTCTTCGACCACACCTCCCAGCTCCGATTCCTCGAGGAGCGGTTCGGCGTGAAGGCTCCCAACATTTCGGCGTGGCGACGCCGGACGGCGGGCGACTTGACCGCGGCGCTCCACATGGGGCACCACGACGCGTCGTCCCCGGCGCTGCCCGCCACCTCGAACGATCTCCCGGCCAACGTCATGGCGGAGGGCTGCACCGACCTCGACATCCTGGAGATTGCCGAAGACCAGCCGGCCTACCCCATCCCGGCCCGTCAGGTCATGCCGCGCCAGGAGGCCGGGAAGGTACGCCGGGTCTAAGGCCGGCTCAGCACTAACGCGGCCGCCGGCGGAGTGACGGGTCGGCGATGGCGGCCGGCACCCACCCGACGTCGGTGACGTTGAGGTCGGTGCCCGGCGGCACGATCTCGTCGATGCGATCGAGCACGTCGCTCCCGAGGCGCAGGTCCAGCGCCGGCAGCTGCGATTCGAGGTGCTCCATGGTGCGCGGACCGATGATGGGAGAGGTGATCGCCGGGTGTTCGAGGGTGAATCCGAGGGCGAGTTGGATCAGGGTCAGCCCGGCGCCCTCCGCCACCTCGTTCAGCGCGGTGACGGCATCGAGCTTGGCCTGATTGCCCGGCACCGCCAGGTCATAGGGTCCCGGCACCATGGCCGAGCGCCGGCTCGTGTTCTCCTTGCCGGTGCCGAAGGCTCCGGAAAGCCAGCCGCCGGCCAGGGGGCTCCACGGCAGCACCCCCATCTCGTACTTCTGGCACGTGGGCAACACGTCCCGCTCGATCCCACGGACGAGGATTGAGTAGGGAGGCTGCTCGGTGACGAAACGCTCCCGGACGCGCTGCTGGGCCACCCACTGCGCCTCGACGATCTCGTGGGCCGGGAAGGTCGAGCTGCCGAAGTAGCGGATCTTCCCCGCCCGCACCAGGTCGGTCAGCGCCCCGAGCGTCTCGTCGATGTCGGTATCGGGTGAGGGTCGGTGTATCTGGTAGAGATCGATGTAGTCGGTGCCCAGACGGCGCAAGCTGTTCTCGCACCCGGCGATGATCCAGCGGCGCGAGTTGCCCTGTGCGTTGGGGTCCTTGCCCATGGCGCCGTGGACCTTGGTGGCCAGGACGACTTTGTCGCGCCGTTTCTGGGCCAGGGCCTTGCCGACGATCTCCTCGGACTCGCCGAAGGAGTAGACGTCGGCGGTGTCGATGAAATTGATCCCCGCATCGAGGGCGCGATGGATGATGCGGATCGACTCGTCGTGATCAGAGGTACCCCACGCCCCGAACATCATGGCGCCCAGACACAGCGGGCTGACCTTGACACCAGTGCGACCAAGAGTGCGATAGTCCATGGCGGCGATGGTAGCCACTGGCCCGCCCACGGAGCAGGGCGCCCGCGTCAGGCGTCAGGGCCCCGGGTCAGGCGGTGAGCCGGACCGCGGCATCGGCGGCGGCCCGCAACAGGGCAGGTTCCTGCGTGCGGGCATGGCAGCGCAGCGCCGCTTCGGTCAGCTTCAGGGCGTGCGGGTCGCCCGACCGCAGTGCCTGCGCGATCAATGCGTCGGGTGGGGGAGGATCCCCATCCTCGACCTCGGGAGCACTGCGATCGACGTCGAAGGCCACGTGGATGGCGGCCACGGCCTGCCAGGCGTAGGCCAGCACCGCCGTGTGGTCCTCCTCGCCCAGCCAGGGAAGCACGAGCTCGAGCGCCAGGGGCGCCGTCACGGCGTGAACGAGGGCAACCGCGTGCCCGCCCCCGGCATTGCGGAGATATGCCCGCGCCCCACCCACGGCCAGCGCATCGACGAGGGCGATGGCGTCGCCCCCGTGCCCGAGGGACGCCACCGCCTGTTCGAACTCCTCGGGGATGTCGGCCACGTGCGCCACCACGGCGCTGATGAGAAACTCCTCGGGGGTCTCCTCGGGCAGGTAGGGCAGGTCCGCCAGGGCCTCGGGCACCGTTTGGTGGCCGATCAGGAGCGGGGGTCCCGGGAGCTCCTGATAGCGGCAGGCCCAGTACGCCAGCCCCGTGGCCACCTCCAGGCGGCGCGGCGGCGTATCGGCCACGCCGAGCGCCCGCAGCCCATGGGCGGTGCGGATCAGGCCATGGGTCGCCGCCCCCACAGTGCCGGGGGCCAGGCGCGGCACCCATTCGCCGACGACCGCCGCCACCGGGCGGTCGGCCATTTCGGTCTCGAAGAGGGCCAACCACTCGGGGAACCGCTCCGGCACCCCGAGGGCGCCGGGCCAGGCGTCTTCGCCCAGCGGTTTGTCGGCGGGGGGCGGCGCCGGGTCCAGATTCCCCCGGTAGGCCGCTACCCAGTCCCCAATGGCGTCGGTCCGGCCGAACCGCTCGAGTACCTCCGCCGCCATGGGCCCGTGGTTCGACAACCCGAACCGCCCGAACTCCGGGGCCGTGGCGGCGAAGACGCTCAGGGCGCGGTCGAGCTGGTCGGTTTCCATTTACCCAGTATGTCCGCCGTGGCCCACCGGGGGCCGGCCACTACGCTCTCGCTCTCGCCAATCGGGCGAGCGGACCGGTGTCCCCAAGGACGCCGACGCGCAGACGAGAGAAGAGAGCGGAGGCTGAGTGGAAAAGGTCCGATTGGGCGTTCTGGGTGCCGGCAACATCGCGGCCATGAACGTCAAGGGGTACCTGTTGGACCCCCGGTGTGAGGTCGCCGCGGTGTGCGACACCGACGAGGCGGTCGGGCGACAGGCGGCGTCGGATTGGGGGGCGACGTTCTTCGCGGGCCTCGACCAGATGCTGGACGACCCGTCGCTCGACGCCATTGAGATCCTCACGCCGACCCACCTCCACCATGACCACGTCCTGGCGGCGCTGGCCGCCGGAAAACACGTGTCGGTGCAGAAGCCGGCCGCCAACACCGTCGAAGACGCCCTCGCCATGGGCGCCGCCGCCACACGGGCCGGTCGGACGCTGCGCATCAGCGAGTGCTTCATCCATTACCCGCCCCTCGAACTGGCCAAGAAACTGGTACGTGACGGAGCCATCGGCCGGCCGACGGGTTTACGAATCCGCACGTTGGTCGGGCAGACGAACTCCGCTTTCCAGGCCAATTTGCGCCCGGAGGGGTATGGCTGGCGGCTCGACGCGCGCAGTCCCGGGGGCCACCTCTTCGATGACATGGTGCACAAGTACGCCATGGCCCTGTGGTTGCTCGACCTCGACATCACGTCCGTCCAGGCCGTCGTCCGGCGTCGTGACCTCTTCATGGAGCCGTGCGCTGTGATTTTCGAGTACGAGGATCCGATGGTGCTCGGGACCATGGAGGTCCAGTACGCACCGAAGCTCTTCATGCGATCGCGCTACTACGGGGCGGACGAGTTCTTCGAGATCACGGGCGACGAGGGACAGATCTGGGTCACCCGCGCCACCGGCGAGATGCTCGACCTCCCCCCGGTGATGCTGTTCACCGGTAACGAGCACGAGCGCAAGACCACCGAGTTCCGCGACGTCGACGCCGACTGGGGCGCCGGGTTCGTCCGCGCCTCCCAGCACTTCGTGGACTCGCTGGTCAACGGCACCGCGGCGGACATGTCGCCGGAATCCGCCGCCAAGGTCCTCCAACTCTGCTTCGCCGTCTATCAGGCTTCCGAGATCGGCGGCCCGGTCGACCCTCGCACCATCACCGCGTCGGTCACACCCACCGGGTGGGCCGACTGGTAGTTCGCCGACTGGTAGTTCGCCGACCGGTCGTTCAGTGGCGATCGAAGAAGTCGATGAGGTGCCGCGCCACGTCGTCCGCGTGGGTCACGATCCCGATGTGCCCGGCGCCGGCGACCTCGCGGTACTCGCAGCCGGGAATGACTGCCGCCGCCTGACGGGCCTTCTCGGGAGGCGAGTCCACGTCGTGCTCGAAGGCGAGGACGAGGCAGGGCACGGAGATCTCGGGCCATCGGGTCGTGCGGACGGGATCGCTGGACCACGCCAGGGCCGCTTCGTACTGACCGAGCCGGCCCGGGTTCGGCCACACCGGGAGATCGCCGATGAAGCTGAGCCACGTGCTAACCACCTCGTCGTTCTGGATGTCGGTGATCGGCAGGTAGCGCAGCGTCTGGGTGGCATAGAACAACGGGGGCAGATCGACGTTGCTGCGGGCCAGGTCCCTCTCGACCGTGGTGATGGCGAGCTCCCACGCCGTGGGCTTGTTCGCGCTGCCCATCAAGGCGGCGGACCGGACGCGTCCGGGGTGGTCGAGGACCAGCGTCTCGGCGATCCAACCCCCGAGCGAATGGCCGGCCACCCGCACGGGGTCACGCCAACCCAGGTGGTCGAGCACGGACAGGGCGTCGATGGTCATCCCCTCCACGCTGTAAGGCGCGTCGGGCGACCAGGACGGGGCCAGGCCGCGGTTGTCGAAGGTCGCCACCTGATAGCCGGCCGCCACCAGCGCGGGCACCAGGCTGAGATGCCAGGCGGCGGCCGGCTGGCCACACCCGGCGATGAGGAGCACGGGGTCGCCCTCGCCCCTCACCTCGTAGTCGAGGGTGACCTCGCCGACGCGCACCTCAGGCACGGAGCACCTCGTCGAGCAGGGCCGGCGCCACGTTGCGCCCGGTGAGGAGGACGACGGTCTGGCGCCCGTCCTCGCCGGAGGCGACCAGGCCGGCCCGCACCGCCGCCACGCCGACCGCGCCCGCGCCTTCGAGGACCAGGCCCATCTTGTGGGCGGCGTACGCCATGGCGGACCGTATGTCGGCTTCGCTCACCGTCAGAATCTCGACCTTCTCCTGCAGCGCGATGTCGACGGTTATTGCCCCCGCCTCCAAGTTCCCCGCCAGACCGTCGGCCAGTGTCGGCTCCACCGTGATGGGGACGATGGTGCCGGCAGCGACCGCCGCACTCATGGAGGGCGATGCCTCCGACTCGACCCCGACCACCCGCACGTCCGTCCCGGCGAGCCCGAGGCTGACCCCGGCCACGAGCCCGCCTCCCCCGACCGGCACCACGACGGTCCCCAGGTTCGGCACCTGCTCGAGCAGCTCCCGGGCCAGCGTGCCCTGACCGGCGATGACATCGGGATCGTTGTAGGGCGAGACGAAGCGACTCCCGTCGGCGGCCGCCAGGTCGAGGGCGTGTGCCTCGGCCTCGCTGTACCCCTCGCCGTGGAGAACCAGCCGCACATCGAACTGCTGGAGCGCGGACACCTTGGCGGCGGAGGCGAGGCGGGGCACGATGACCGTCACCTTGGCCCCGAGCTCGGCGGCGGCATAGGCCAGACCGAGCCCGTGGTTCCCGGCCGACGCCGCCACCACGGCGCGACCGGGAGTCGATTCCAGGGTCGCCGCCACGGCCGCCAGGCCGCCGCGGACCTTGAAGGAGCCGGTCGGCTGGAACGTCTCGACCTTGAGGGAGACGTGCCGGCCGAGCTGGGGGGCGGTCACCACCGGCGTCACCGCCAGGTGCCGTCGCACGACCTCCCAGGCGTGGTCCTGGTGGGACTTCTCGGGGTAGGCGACCGTGCGCATCGGCCCAGTCTGTCCGAGCCCCACCTGGCATGCTGGGCAACGTGACCGTCTCGACCGCCACGACCTTTGGACGGGCACCGGTACTCGTCCATGCCGATGTGGCGGAGATGGCGCGCGCCGCGGCCGACCAGGCCGCCACAGTCCTGGGCGCCGCCGTGCGGGACCGCGGCATGGCCCATGCCATGTTCGCCACGGGCAACTCGCAACTGGCCTTCGTCGAGGCGCTCGTGACGCGCACCCCCGACGTGCCGTGGCGCGACGTCGTCGTCTTCCACATGGACGAGTACGTGGGGATCGGGGCCGACCATCCGGCCGGATTCCAACGATGGATCCGAGAGCGCATCGTCACACCGGCGGCGCCGCGCGCCGCGCACTACGTAGAGGGGCTCGGGGACCCCGCCGCGGCCGCCGCCCGCTACGCCGAGCTGCTGGCCCACCACCCGCTCGACCTGTGTTGTCTCGGCATCGGGGAGAACGGGCACCTGGCCTTCAACGATCCGGGCGTCGCCGACTTCGACGACCCGCTCGACGTCAAAGTGGTCGAGCTGGAAGCGGCATGCCGGCAGCAACAGGTCAACGAAGGCCATTTCCCCGATGTGGCGTCGGTCCCGTCCCTCGCCATCACCGTCACCATCCCGGCGCTCGTGGGGGCGGCACACGTCCTGGCGATCGTGCCCGAAGCACGCAAGGCCCAGCCGGTGCACGCCGCACTGACCGGGCCTGTCTCGACCCGCTGCCCGGCGTCCGTGCTGCGGACGATGCCCCACGTCACCATCCACCTCGAAGAGGAGTCGGCCCGGCTCCTGCCCCGCTGAGGCGCCGACTGGCGTCCGGTCGCCTCCTTGTGTCAGATGGGTCCTGTGCCCCTCGCCATTGCCCACCGCGGCGATCCCGTGGCCGAGCGCGAGAACACCTTGCCGGCCTTCACTTCCGCCGTGCGGGAGGGCGCCGACATGGTCGAGCTCGATCTACGGCGCACCCGCGACGGGGAGATCGTCGTGCTCCACGATGCGACGCTCTCCCGCCTGTGGGGCGACGGGCGCAACGTGGCGGATCTCGACCTGGCGGCGGTGCGCCAGGTCGGGGACGGGCGGACGCGCATCCCTACCTTTCGCGAGGTGCTGGACCACATCGACCTTCCCCTGATGGTGGACCTCAACGCCGAGACCGTGGACGGCGCACTCCATGAGGTCCGCCGGGCCGCGGCCATGGCGCGCGCGCTGTTCGTGACCGGCAACGTCGCCGCCCTACGCCATCTGCGCGACCTCGCACCGGACGCCAGGATCGGCCTCACCTGGGTGGAACAAGAGCCGCCGCCGTCGACCCTCCTCCAAGAGCTCGGGGCCGAGTACTGGAACCCCATGTTCCGGCTCGTCACCCCCGACCACGTCGCTCAGGTACACGGCCTGGGGCTCAAGGTCTCCAGCTGGACCGTCGACAAGCCCCGCCATATGGCGCGCCTCGTGGCAGCGGGAGTCGACGCCATCGTCAGCAACCAGATCCGCCAGTTGCGGCGGCACCTTGGCTGAGCAGAGGGACGGGCGACACGGACCTCGGCTCTACTCGACCTCCGCCTTCACCCGCTCCAGCGTGGTGCGCATGTCGTTGCGGTTGGTGCGACCCCGGGCCCAGCCGAGCACGGTCCAGTAGAAGCGGAGGAGCGCGGTCGGCGTGAGGTCGAAGGACTCCGTCACATCGGTGCCGTCCCCACTGGGTTCGAGGTGGTAGCCCCATATGCTGAGGGGCTTGTCGCTGGGTCCGACCCCGAAGGTGAAGGCGCGACCGGGCACGCATTCGCGCACGGTGCAGGTGGTCCAGTAGATGGGCCCGATGCCGTTTCGCTTGACATGCCCCCGGAACTTGGCCCCGACGGCCGGCCCGGTGGCGCCTTCGAGCCATTCGGCCTCGAAGGTCTCCGGGCTGTACCGCCCGATTTTGGTGACGTCGCTCAGGAGCTCCCAGATGCGGTCGGGCGGGGCGGCAATATGGACGGTCACGGATTCGTGCATGCCCAACCCTACGGCCGAACCGACCCGCCGGCCGGGCTCATTCGGGGATCTGGGTGGAAAGGCAGAACGGGTGGCCGGCGGGATCGGTCAGAACGATGTACCGGTCGGGCGCAGGTTGGTCGGCGGCCCGGACCGCACCGAGCCGCAGTGCCTCGGTCTCGGCCTGGCCCAGGTCGTCAACGGCGAGGTCGAGGTGTATCTGCTTGGGGCGCGTGCCGTCCGGCCAGGTCGGCGGCTGATGATCGGGGACGCGGACCGCCGTCACCCACACCCGATCGGTCTTGACCGCCACGAACTCCTCGCTCGAGAAGGCGATCTCGCCGCCGAGCAGCTGGGCCCAGAACGTCCCGAGGGCAACCGGGTCGCCGCAGTCCAACGCGACCGAGCCCACGCGTATGTTCGCCATAGAGGGGAGGGTAGCGGGAGGGGACGGCCCGTGGACGCAGTCGAGATGACCGCTACCCGAGTGGGGGCGTGGGCGAGAGCCAACGGTTGAGGAAGGGGATGGCCACCACCCCGTGCCATTGGTGGCCGCCATCGAAGACGTCGTGCTCCAGTCTGTCCCCCGCGTGGTCGTGCTCGTAGACGAGGCGGGTGCGTCGCACCGATTCGAGGGCGGCCGGCAGCGGGAAGAGGGGGTCTTCTGTTCCCGTCTCGATGAGAAGAGGGCGGGGAGCGACCAGGGCACCCAGGTCCTCGTGCTCCAGACGGCCGAGCATGCCCCAGGTCACCTGGGATCCGCACATGTTCCAGGGCATCTTGTGGCTCTCCGCCCACGAGGAGAAGTACCCGCTGACCACCGCGGCGGCCACGCGGCTGTCGCTGGCCGCCGTGAACAACGTGACCGTCCCCCCGTAGGAGATCCCGACCATGCCGATCCGTTCCGCGTCCACCAACGGATGGCCGCTCAGGAAATCCAGGCAGCGGGACAGGTCCCAGACGTTCTGCGCCAGGGGGTTCCACCCGGCCATGACGGCATGGACGAGGTTGGTGTCACAGGCATAGTGGTCATCGGGGTTCCAGTCCTGCCGCTCGCCGAAGCAGCGCAGGTCGGGGGCGAGCACGACGTACCCCTCCCGGACGAGCTGGAGCGCGTAGTCGCTGTTGGGCGCGTCGGTGTGCTCGAGCCCGACCGCCTGGGACTTGCCCGGCCCGTGTCCGTGGCAGGCCAGCACTGCCGCTCCCTCGGAGACCCGCCCGTCGGGGACCAGCAGGTAACAGGGCACCGACATCGTGTCCTCGGTGTCGAAGACGATCTTGTCCCGCCGATAGCCGTCGCACTCGACGGACTCCAGCGTCTCGACGTTGAGGGGGACGGGGGTGGGCGTGGGGCCCAGCAGTTCGTGCAGTCGCCGGCGCCGGCCGTCGAGCCACCGGGGCAGCGCGGCCAGATCTCCTTCGGGCAGGGGATCCTCGTGCGTCGTGGCGTTCAGCCGTGTCATCCACTGATACCACGGCGAATAATTGCGTTGCCGGGGAGGAAACACGAGACCCTGGCCCTCACCACTCATGCGCGGTCCTTTCGTCGGCGTGCACGTCGTCACGGGCCAATGTAGGGCTCACCGGGCGGGCGGGATTGAGGGGGCCCGGGATCTCGGGCACAATTCCCTCCGTGACCCTCGCCACCGGCCTCAGCGTGCACCCGCTCTCCCCCACCATCGGGGCGGAGATCGGGGACATCGACCTGTCGGTGCCGTTGGCGCCCGAGGTGGTGGCCGCGGTCCGCCAGGCCCTGAACACCCACCACGTGATCTTCTTCCGCGACCAGTCCCTCACGCCGGAACAGCAGGCCGACTTCGGCCGCCAGTTCGGGGAGGTGACCGAAGCCCACCCCGTGCTCCCCTCCATCGCGGAGAGCCCCGAGGTACTGGCCATCGACGGCAAGGTGGACCGGGCCAGCTGGTGGCACACCGACGTGACCTTTCTCGAGACCCCCGCCATGGGCTCGATCCTCTACATGCTCGAGGCGCCCGAGGTCGGGGGCGACACCATGTGGGCCAGCATGCAGGACGCCTACGACGGACTGGCTCCCGCCGTGCGCACCATGTGCGACGGCCTCATCGCCATCCATCACGATCCGTGGTTCGCCGCCGACGTCGACGCCCGCGGCGGCTACGAGTGGAACGGGACGTGGCGGGAGAAACTGTTCCCGGCCCTGCACCCGGTCGTGCGCACCCATCCCGAGACCGGCCGCAACGGCCTGTTCGTCAACGGGCAGTTCACCCAGTCGCTCCTCGGGCTCTC
>Ga0302314_10017893_pt1 | contig 11848 bp, 14 predicted proteins | sample III_Palsa_N2_3_FD_200533 | JGI IMG/M metagenome (GOLD analysis project Ga0302314, IMG submission 200533) | Peat permafrost microbial communities from Stordalen Mire near Abisko, Sweden - III_Palsa_N2_3 | ecosystem: Environmental > Terrestrial > Soil > Palsa > Peat permafrost | place: Sweden...
GCGACAGTAGACCGCGTGCGCCAACGGCTCGAAGCCTTGCCTGGCGTCAAATCGGCGGCGGAGTCCTGGATCATCCCGGATGCCGTGGACGGTTGGAACCAGACTTGGCACCGCCCTGACGACAATGCGGGGTCGCCGGCGATCAAAACCGATCAGGTGATGCAGGGCTTCGGCCTGTTCGAGCTTTACGGCATCAGGCCGCTCGCCGGCCGCAGCTTCAGCCGCGACCATGGCGACGATGCGGTTCCGCAGGATGCGACGACGGAAGGCACGGTGATCCTGAATGAATCGGCTGTCCGCGCCTTCGGCTTCGCGTCGGATCAGGCGGCGGTCGGTCGGGAGTTGAAGATGGATCTCGGCGATTCCGGTCAGGTGCAGCCGCGCCGGATCGTCGGCGTGGTGCCGGACTTTCCGCTTTACACGATCCGCGTGAGGGTATCGCCGACGACCTTCGTCATCGATCAGAGTTGGTCGAACTACCTCAATATCAAGCTGAGCGGCGACAAGGTCCCCGAGACGCTGGCTGCGGTCGATGCGGTCTGGCGCGAGATGGTGCCGACCCGTCCGATCTCGCGGCAGTTCATCGACGATCGGATCGAGCTGCTCTATCGCGACGTCACCCGCCAAGGCCGCATCTTCGCCGGCTTCGCGTTGGTCGCCGTGCTGATCGCCTGCCTGGGCCTGTTCGGCCTCGCCGCTTTCACCGCCGAGCGCCGGACCAAGGAGATCGGCATCCGCAAGGCGATGGGTGCCGATACCGGCGATATCCTGAAGCTGCTGGTGTGGGAATTCGCCAAGCCGGTGCTGCTAGCCAATGCGATCGCCTGGCCGCTCGCCTATGTCGCCATGGCCCATTGGCTCGACGGCTTCGCCTATCGGATCGATCTCGATCCCTGGTTCTTCATCGGCGCCGGGCTGATCGCCCTCGTCATCGCCTGCAGCGTCACGCTGTTCCACGCGTTTCAGGTCGCCCGTTCAAGGCCGGTCCTGGCGCTTCGCTACGAATAGGCAGGAGCCTTTCTGATGTTCGGCAACTATCTGTCCGCCGCCCTCGGCAACCTGATCCGCAACAAGCTGCATGCGGCGATCAACCTGTTCGGCCTGGCGCTGGGCCTGGCGACCTCGATCCTGATCGGGCTCTATGTCCGCGATGAAGTGACGTTCGATCAGTTCCTGCCGGATTATCAGCAGGTCTATCGCTATGAGTCGGTCGTCCGCGGCAACGAGGACAAGCCGTTCACCTACCCCGGCACGCCTCATTCCCTGGCGCCGATGCTGCCCGAGAGCTTTCCCGAGATCGAAGCGCTGACCAGGGTGATGAGCGGGAATTACGGCGTCCGCCATGGCGATGTCGAGGCGGTCGAACACACGAGTTCGGTCGATCCGAGCTTCCTCAAGGTGGTGGGCTTTCCATTGATCCAGGGCGATCCCGACACGGCGCTCTCGAGCCCGGATTCGATCGCGATCTCGCGCGCCATGGCGCTCAAGTATTTCGGCACGGCGAACGCGCTCGGCATGACGCTTGAGCTCGACCGCCAGGCCACCGTCCGGGTCGATGGCGTGTTCGAGGATCTGCCGTCCAATACCAAATTCTACGGCACGAATTTCCTGGTGTCCGGCCTGGTGCAGGAAAGCGGGCTCGCCAGGGCCGACAAGCTGCCGCCGCTGCATCCGGGCGACTTCAGCACCGACAGCAACACCTATGTCAAGCTGAAGCCCGGCAGTTCGCTCAGCGACATCGACGCGCGCCTGGTCCAATTCATGAACAGCCATTTTCCCGAGATCGGCCCGGACCCGAAGCCGCGCGGAGCGTTTCTGGCGCCGATCGCGTCGATCCATCTGCACGGAAGAGAGCTGGGCGACTTCAGTACGGCCAGCGACCTGACCACGGTCTATGCCATCTCGGCGACCGGTATCCTGGTGCTGATCGTCGCCGGCATCAATTTCGTCAATCTGGTGACGGCCCGGGCGACCCGTCGGGCGCTGGAAGTCGGCGTGCGCAAAGCGGCGGGCGCCACACGGCGTCAGCTGATCAGCCAGTTCATGGGGGAATCGATCGCCTATAGCTTCGCGGCGCTGCTGCTGGCCGTGGCCTTGGTCGAGCTGGCGTTGCCCGGCTTCAACGGCTTCCTCGACCGCACGATCAGCTTCGATTATTGGCGGGATCCGCTGCTGGTGCTGGGCCTGCCCGGTCTGGCGCTCGCCATCGGCCTGCTCGCGGGCTTCTATCCCGCGATCGTGCTGTCGAGCTTCCGTCCGGCCGCGGTGCTGAAGGGCGCCATCGCGGCCCAGGGCTCCGGCACGCTGCGCCAGGTGCTGGTCGTGCTGCAATATTCCATCTCGATCGCCCTGTTGATCGCGACGGCGGTGATCTATCGCCAGACCAATTTCGCGACCGAAGGCAGTCTGCATTTCGACAAGGACATGATCGTCGCGGTGTCGTTGGGCGGCGTCGCGGGCAAACCCAGCGGCGACGACGGTCGCTGGGTCTTTGATTCGGCGACGGTCGAGCGAATGCGCGACCGGTTTGCGGCCCTGCCCGGAGTCAAAGCCGTCGCGGATTCCTGGGTCATCCCGGATGCCAATTCCGCTTCCAACACGAACTATCACGTCCTGGACCGCCCGGGCTCGGGGGTGATCATCGCCGGTCAGGTGTACCAGGGCTTCGACTTTTTCGAGCTCTACGGCATCAAGCCGCTCGCCGGCCGGACCTTCACCCGCGACCATGGCGAGGATGCGGTGCCGGAGGATGCGAAGATCGAAGGCACGGCGATCATCAATGAATCGGCCGTGCGCGCCTTCGGCTTCGGTACGCCGCAGGCGGCGATCGGCAAGGAGCTGGGCGTGGAAATCGACGAAAACGGCACGACCCAGGCGCGTCGCATCGTCGGCGTCGTGCCCGATTTCCCGCTGAACACGATCCGCTCGACCATCCCGCCCAACGTCTTCACGGTGGAGCCGAACTGGTCGGCCTATCTGAACGTCAAGCTGAGCGGCGATCCGGTGCCGGAGACGCTGGCTGGGATCGATCAGGTCTGGCGCGAGATGGTGCCGGATCGCCCGATCTCGCGTCAGTTCATCGACGACCGGATCGAGCATCTCTACCGCGACATCACGCGTCAGGGTCAGGTCTTCTCGGGCTTTGCGCTCGTCGCCGTGCTGATCGCCTGCCTGGGCCTGTTCGGCCTCGCCGCCTTCACGGCAGAGCGGCGGACCAAGGAGATCGGCATCCGCAAGGCGATGGGCGCATCGACCACCGACATCCTGAAGCTGCTGATCTGGGAATTCGCCAAGCCCGTGCTGCTGGCGAATGCGATCGCCTGGCCGCTCGCCTATGTGGCGATGAGCCATTGGCTCGAAGGCTTCGCCTATCGCGTCAGCCTGGACCCGCTGCTGTTCGTCGGCGCCGGGGTCGTGGCGCTCGCCATCGCCAGCGGGACGACGCTCTATCACGCGCTGCAGGTCGCCCGCAGCCGCCCGGTGCTGGCACTGCGCTATGAGTAGTCAGTCCCGCGGGACCAGCAAGGCACCCAGCGGTCGGCCGCCGCAGATATGCACATGGAAGTGCGGCACTTCCTGATGGGAATCCGGGCCGACGTTGGACAGCAGGCGATAGCCGGGCTCGGCCAGCCCGGCCTCGCGGGCGATCCGGCCGACCGCCCGGACGAACGCGGCGATCTCGTCGGGCGGGGCCTTGGCCGAAAAATCGTCGAACGATACATAGGCGCCCTTCGGGATCACCAGCACATGGGTCGGCGCCTGCGGGTGGATGTCGTGGAACGCCAGGACGTGATCGTCCTCGAACAGCTTCCTGCACGGGATCTCGCCGCGCAGGATGCGCGCGAAGATGTTCTGGGGATCGTAGGACAAGGCGGTATCCTCTCTCTTATCAGATCGATCGATCTGTCTTTCGGATAAGGCGCTTGGGCCCGTATCACACAGCGTTAGGCCGGCGGGCGCGCGGCCTTTTCGGCGATGCCGCTGATGCCCTCGCGCCGGGCCAGTTCGGCCCAGACCTCGTCGGGCGCGATGCCGGCCTCGGCCCAGCACACCAGCAGATGATAGAGCAGGTCGGCGCTTTCGCCGATCAGCGCCGGCTTGTCGCCACGCATCAGCTCGATCACCGCCTCGACCGCTTCCTCGCCCAGCTTCTGTGCGATCTTGGGCCGGCCCCGCTGGAACAGCTTGGCCGTGTAGGAGGTCGCGGAATCGCCGTTGCGGGACGCGTCGATCTTGGCGAACAGCCGGTCGAGCGCGTGGCTCATCGTACCGGGATCCCGGCTTCGGCCAGGCGCGCCTTGGCCTGGGAGATGGTGTGGGTCCCGAAATGGAAGATCGAGGCGGCCAGCACCGCCGTCGCATGGCCCTCGCGGATGCCATCGACCAGATCGTCGAGCGAGCCGACGCCGCCCGACGCGATCACCGGTACGGTGATGGCATCGGCGACGGCCCGGGTGAGATCAAGATCGAAGCCGGATTTGGTGCCGTCCCGGTCCATCGAGGTCAGCAGGATCTCGCCGGCGCCATACTCGGCCATGCGCCGGGCCCAGTCGATCGCATCGAGTCCCGTCTCGCGCCGGCCACCATGGGTGAAGATGCCCCATCGGCCGGGGCCGGTCGATTTGGCATCGACCGCGACGACGATGCATTGCGAGCCGAATTTCTCGGCCGCCTCGCGCACGAACTCGGGGCGGGCGACCGCCGCCGTGTTGATCGAGACCTTGTCGGCGCCGGCCAGCAACAGCTTGCGGATATCCTCGACCTTGCGCACGCCGCCGCCGACGGTCAGCGGCATGAAGCATTGCTCGGCCGTGCGGCGGACCACGTCATAGAGCGTGTCGCGCTCTTCGGCGCTAGCGGCGATATCGAGGAAGCACAGCTCGTCGGCGCCGGCGGCGTCATAGATCCGAGCCTGCTCGACCGGATCGCCGGCATCGCGCAATCCCTCGAAATTCACGCCCTTGACCACACGCCCATCCTTGACGTCGAGGCAGGGAATGACGCGCATCTTCAGCATCAGACCGGCTCCGCCAGCAGCTTGAGCGCGGCCGCCGGATCGAGCCTGCCGTCATAGAGCGCACGGCCGCAGATGACGCCTTCGACCCCGGTTTTCTCGACCTGCTTCAGGCTTTTCAGATCGGCCAGCGAGGCGACGCCGCCCGACGCGATGACCGGCGTGGTCAGCGCGAAAGCCAGATCCGCCGTTGCCTCGACATTGACGCCGCCGAGCGCGCCGTCCCGATCGATGTCGGTATAGACGATGGCGGCGACGCCGGCGTCCTCGAAACGCAGCGCCAGATCCAGCGCGCGCACCTCCGAAGTCCGGGCCCAGCCTTCGACCGCGACCATGCCGTCGCGCGCATCGATGCCGACCACGACCCGGCCGGGATGCCGCTTGCAGGCGGTGCGCACCAGTTCGGGCTCGGTCAGCGCGATCGTGCCGAGGATGACGCGCTTCACGCCGCGCTCCAGCCAGAAATCGATCGTCGCCAGATCGCGGATGCCGCCGCCCAGCTGGACCGGCAGGGTGACGGCGGCCAGGATCGCCTCGACCGCGTCGCCATTGACCGGCCGGCCGGCGAAGGCGCCATTCAGATCAACCAGATGCAGCCATTGGAAGCCGGCTTCGGCGAATTGCCGGGCCTGGTCGGCCGGGGCGGCCGCGAATACCGTCGCCGCCGCCATGTCGCCGCGGAGCAGCCGCACGCAGCGGCCGTCCTTCAAATCGATCGCCGGGTACAGAATCACGGCGCGTCTCCAGGGTTCATCAGCGCGGCTTCGCTCAAGGTGGTCGCCTCGGCCTCGGGGTCCAGGAACTTGTGATAGTAGAAGCCGCGGATCATGCGGCCGTCCACCTTGGCGTAATGCGGATGCACGCCCCAGCGGGTATAGCCCAGGCCCTCGTACAACTGGATCGCGGCGATCTGGGTCTCGCGGATGTCGAGATTGATCATGCCGACCGCATTGTCGCGCGCCGCCTGCTCGACCGCGAGCGTCACCAGCTTGGCCAGGCCATGGCCACGCGCCCAGGGCGCGACGAAATGATGCATCAGCTGAGCCGAGAACGCCTGTGCCTCGTTGTTGCGGGTCGGGCGCACGAGCTGGGCGGCCGCCGCGATCGCGCCGTCGAGCCGACCGACGAACAGATGTCGTTCGGGCACCAGCAGCACGCCCTTCCAATAGGATTCGAACGTAGAACGCGGTGGCGGCTTGACCCAGCCGAAGCCGCCGCCGGCCAAGATCGCCGCATCGGCCGCGTCGCTGAGATCGGTCAGGTCGTTATGCTCGAACCGGGTCAGCCGCTCGACCGAGATGGTCGGCGTATGCGCCGAGGCCGGCTTCATGCCCGCCACCTGAGGAAATTGCCGATCAGCTTCAGTCCCACGCCCTGGCTCTTTTCCGGATGAAACTGGGTGCCGACCATGTTGTCGCGCCCGACCAGCGCGGCGATCGGTCCGCCATACTCGACCGTCGCCAGCACCTGGGACGGTTCGGACGCCGCGAATTTGAAGCTATGGACGAAATAGATATGGTCGCCGGTCGCGATGCCGTCCAGCACCGGATGGGCGGTGCGGACCTGGATGTCGTTCCAGCCCATGTGCGGGATCTTCAGGCCTGGCGCCGGCGGAATGGCGACGACATCGCCGTTGAGCCAACCCAGCCCGGGACTGGTCTGAAATTCCAGCCCGCGCTCCGCCATCAGCTGCATGCCGACGCAGATGCCGATGAACGGCACCGCATCGCGGATCACGCGCTGCTGCAGGGCATCGACCAGGCCTTCGACCGCATCCAAGCCGCGCCGGCAATCGGCGAAGGCGCCGACACCGGGCAGCACGATCCGGTCGGCATGCTTGAGGGCGGCGGCATCGGCCGAGACTTCGATCGTCATAGCCAGGCCGGCCTCTTCGGCCGCCCGTTCGAACGCCTTGGCGGCCGAGCGCAGATTGCCCGAACCGTAATCGATGATGACGCAACGCTGCATGGAGGCCAGCCTGACTTAAAGCGTGCCGCCGAGCGTGCCCTTGGTCGAGGGCACGGCATCGGCCTGACGCGGATCGATCTCGATCGCGGACCGCAGGGCGCGGGCGAGCGCCTTGAAGCAGCTCTCGACGATATGGTGGTTGTTCTCGCCGTACAGGGTCTCGACATGCAGCGTGACGCCGGCGGCCTGGGCGAAGGCCTGGAACCATTCCTTGAACAGTTCGGTATCCATGTCGCCCAGCTTGTCGCGGGTGAAACCGACCTTCCAGATCAGGTACGGCCGGTTCGAGATGTCGATCGCGACCCGGGTCAGCGTCTCGTCCATCGGGATGGTCGCATCGGCATAGCGCCGGATGCCCTTGCGGTCGCCCAATGCCTGGCTGACCGCCTGGCCGATCGCGATGCCGCTGTCTTCGGTGGTGTGGTGGAAATCGATATGCAGGTCGCCCTGCACGGTGACCTCCAGATCGATCAGGCTATGGCGCGACAGCTGCTCCAGCATATGGTCGAGGAAGCCGACCCCGGTCGAAACGCTGTAGTGGCCGGTGCCGTCCAGGCGGACGGCGGCCTTGATCCGGGTTTCCTTGGTATTCCGCTCGACCGTCGCCTGGCGCACCGGGTCGCACTCCTTCGAAAAGCATCAAAAGGGCTTGTAGCTCACGGTTTCTAGCAAGTTCCTTTCGCGCGCGGAAGGCCAGAGGAATCGGGGCTGCCCGGCGGCGGAAGCTTGACCGCCGCCCGCCGGCTGCCCACATGCACGGGCCGGATGCCGGCGCTCAATGGGAGGCCGGCCGAGTATAGTGGAATTCTCCATGTCGGAACGCGACGCCACTTGGCACGGCACAACGATCCTGTGCGTGCGCAAGGGCAACAAAGTCGTGCTGGCCGGCGACGGCCAGGTCTCGATGGGTCAGACCATCGTCAAATCCAACGCCCGCAAGGTCCGACGTCTCGGCGACGGCTCGGTCATCGCCGGTTTCGCCGGCGCCACCGCCGATGCCATGACCCTGTTCGAACGGCTGGAAGCCAAGCTGGAGCAGTATCAGGGCCAACTGACCCGCGCCGCAGTCGAACTCGCCAAGGACTGGCGCACCGATCGCTATCTGCGCCGGCTCGAAGCCATGATGGCGGTCGCCGACAAGTCGGCCTCGCTCATTCTGTCGGGCACCGGCGATGTGCTGGAGCCGGAAGACGGGTTGATCGGCATCGGCTCCGGCGGTTCGTTCGCCTTGTCGGCCGCCCGCGCCTTGATCGATATCGACGGCATCGATGCCGAGGTGGTCGCCCGCAAATCCATGGCGATCGCCGCCGGGATCTGCGTCTACACCAACACCAAAGTCACACTCGAAAGCCTCGATCTATGACCGCCGCCTTCAGCCCCCGGGAGATCGTCTCGGAACTCGACCGCTACATCATCGGCCAGCATGACGCCAAGCGCGCGGTCGCGATCGCGCTCCGCAACCGCTGGCGCCGCCAGCAGCTGCCGGACGACCTGCGCGAGGAGGTCCAGCCCAAGAACATCCTGATGATCGGCCCGACCGGCGTCGGCAAGACCGAGATCGCCCGCCGCCTGGCCAAGCTGGCCCAGGCGCCGTTCATCAAGGTCGAGGCGACCAAATTCACCGAAGTCGGCTATGTCGGCCGCGACGTCGAGCAGATCGTGCGCGATCTGGTCGAGGCGTCGATCGGCATGACCCGCGAGCGGCTGCGCAAGGAAGTCGTCGCCAAGGCCGATGTCGCGGCCGAGGACCGGGTGCTGGACGCGCTGGTCGGCCCGACCGCGTCGGCCGATACGCGCTCCAAATTCCGCAAGATGCTGCGCGAGGGCCAGCTCGACGATAAGGAGATCGAGGTCCAGGTCGCCGACAATGCCGGCCAGAGTTTCGAGATCCCCGGTATGCCGGGCGCGCAGATGGGCATGATCAACCTCAGCGAGATGCTGGGCAAGATGGGCGGGCCGCGCACCAAGCCGCGCAAGCTGACCGTGGCGGAAAGCCACAAGGTGCTGATCGCCGAGGAAAGCGACAAGCTGCTCGACGGCGACGCGGTGACCCGCGAGGCGATCCAGTCGGTCGAGCAGAACGGCATCGTGTTCCTGGACGAGATCGACAAGATCTGCGCCCGCTCGGAACGGGGCGGCGCCGATGTCAGCCGCGAAGGCGTGCAGCGCGACCTGCTGCCGCTGATCGAGGGCACCGTGGTCGCGACCAAGTACGGCCCGGTCAAGACCGACCATATCCTGTTCATCGCGTCGGGTGCGTTCCAGGTCGCGAAGCCGTCCGACCTGCTGCCGGAGCTGCAGGGCCGCCTGCCGATCCGGGTCGAGCTGAAACCGCTCAGCCAGGACGACTTCCGCCGCATCCTGACCGAGACCGAGGCGAGCCTGATCAAGCAATATGTCGCCTTGCTGGCAACCGAGGGCGTCACGCTGGGCTTCGAGGCCGAGGCGATCGACGAGCTGGCCCGGCTCGCGGTCGAGATCAACACGACGATCGAGAACATCGGCGCGCGCCGGCTGCATACCGTGCTGGAGCGGCTGCTGGAAGAGATCAGCTTCGAGGCGACCGACATGGCTGTGGGTAGCGTGGTTACGATCGACCGCGACTACGTCCGCAGCCATGTGGCCGAGCTGGCCAAGAACGCCGATCTGTCGAAGTTCATTTTGTAAAAAACAACCCTCTACCGCCTTTTGCGGGAGAGGGAGGGGCCCACGAAGTGGGAGGGTGAGGGTCGTCGGACCATTCGGTGGTACCGAGTCCGGCTTTGGACGCCCTCACCCGCCTCGCTATCGCTCGGCACCCTCTCCCGCGAAATGCGGGCGAGGGTTTAACGCAGACCATTGCGCCGAGGTCCACCAGCGGCCACGGGCAAACAGATGTTCGCGCAGGATGCCTTCGCGGGTCATGCCGAGCTTGGCCATCACGCGCTCGGACGCGTGATTGGTGAGTTCGCACCGGGCGATCAGTCGGTGCAACCGCAGATCTTCGAAGCCGAATTGCAGCAGCGCCCGGCCGATCTCGGTCGCGAAGCCCTGTCTCTGGTCCGGCCCGGCCACGGCCCAGCCGATTTCGCCTTCGACGTCGCTCGGTCGTTTGAAGATCGCCTCGCCGATCAGCCGGCCGGAGGCGCGATCGACCGCGGCCAGGAAATAGCGCTCGCGCGGGCCGGGTCCCTGGCGCAGCAGCACCCGATCGACCAACGCCTGCACATCGACCCGGCCGATCGGGTCGAGCGGCAGATGGCGAATATAGGCTGGGTCGGCCATGTAGGCGTGGAAGCCATCGACGTCGCCGGGGACGACGTCGCGCAGGATCAGCCGATCGGTCTCGAGCCGGAGCGGGCTTATTTCTTCATCCCCGGCACCCATTTCTTGACCTTCGGTGCCGCGGTGATCTGCTGATTCGGGCCGGTCTTGCGGAAGGCCCCGACGAATTCCTCGAAGCGGCGGCGGATTTCCGCGCGCTGTTCCTTCGTCATATCGTTGATTTTCAAATCTGACAGGTTCGCCTGGCTCAGCTCATCGCCCATGACGTCGTGCCCCCTCGAGCGCCTCAAACAGCCGAAACCCTAAGCGGGAGCCCTTAACAATCGGTTAGCCAAGCCGGCGGCGTTGCGACAGCGGTAACGCCTTCACGATCTCCAGCAGCTGGGCCAGCGTCGGTTCGTCCAGATCGCCGACCCGGTCGGCCAGCAGATTGGCCAGTTCGGTCGCGAGCGGGCTGAGGCCGCCGGTGTCGACCGTGACTTTCGGCCGCGAGCGCTTGGCCAGGGCCTGCAGCTCGTCCGCATCGTCCCAGATGATGCCGAGATAGCCGCAGATCTGCCGGACCAGGCCGGGCGTCGGCCGGGCACGCTTGCCATGTTCGAGCGCGGACAGGTAGGCGGCCGACAATCCCAGATCCGCCGCCATGCGGGTCAGGGTCAGCCCGCGCTCCTCGCGCAAACGCCGCAGCCGCGCCCCGAACGGCGTCATTCCCGGTGCCGCCGGATCAGCACGTAGAGCGCCCCCGAGCCGCCGTCGCGCGGCTGGGCCGCGGTGAAGGCGAGTACGCGCGCCCGGTTCGGCGGCTCGTTCAGCCAACGCGGCGTCTGGGTCTTCAACACGCCCGGCTCGGGATCCCAGATCCCGGCATCGCTGGCACGCGGCTTCAGCCCCTTGCCGGTGATGATCAGCACGGCGCGCAGCCCCCGGTCATGGGCGTGGGTGATGAAGCCATCGAGCGAGCGGCGCGCCTGGTCCTGGGTCATGCCATGCAGATCGAGCCGCGCCTCGATCGGCAGTTGGCCGCGCTTCAGGCGCTCCGATGTGCGCCGATCCAGGCCCGGCGTGCGGGCATAGGTCAGCATCGGCAGCTCGGTCGGCGACGGCAGCGGCTTGCTGCGCGACATCGGCAGGGCTTTCACCGGCGCCGTCGGCGCCGCGACCGGTTCGAGCACGGTTTTCTTCGGCTCCGGCGGCAGGGCGTGGCCCGGCAACGGCTCGACATCGCGCATGGCGATGCGCCACAGCGCCCGCTCCACGCTGCCGATGGCGCGAGGTCGCCGGAGGGCCATGCTCGTTCAGGCGGCAGGCGCGCCCGGCCCATCGACCAGGACGATATGCAGGCGGCGGGGACCATGGGCACCCAACTGGATCCGCTGCTCGATATCGCCGGTGCGGGACGGACCGGTGATGAAATTGACCGTGCGCGGCATGCTATTGCCGCTCTGCTCGGCGCGCAGCCGTTCCCACGCCGTCTCGTAGGGACCGACGACCTGGTCGGCGCGCAGCACGACGATATGGGTATCCGGCATCAGGTTGAGCGTGGTCGGCCGGTCGTTGCCCGAGGTCAGCATCAGCGTGCCGGTCTCGGCGATGGCGGCGAAG
>Ga0302314_10017896_pt1 | contig 11848 bp, 7 predicted proteins | sample III_Palsa_N2_3_FD_200533 | JGI IMG/M metagenome (GOLD analysis project Ga0302314, IMG submission 200533) | Peat permafrost microbial communities from Stordalen Mire near Abisko, Sweden - III_Palsa_N2_3 | ecosystem: Environmental > Terrestrial > Soil > Palsa > Peat permafrost | place: Sweden...
TCCTGCGCAACCACGACGAGCTGACCCTCGAAATGGTCACGGACGAAGAGCGCGACTACATGTACGCCGAATACGCCAAGGACCCCCGCATGAAGGCCAACGTCGGCATCCGCCGCCGCCTGGCCCCCTTGTTGCAAAACGACCGGCGCCAGATCGAGCTGTTCACCGCACTCCTGCTGTCTCTGCCCGGCTCGCCCGTGCTGTACTACGGCGACGAGATCGGCATGGGCGACAACATCTGGCTCGGCGACCGCGACGCCGTACGCACCCCCATGCAGTGGACCCCCGACCGCAACGCCGGCTTCTCCAAAGCCGACCCCGGACGGCTCTACCTGCCCACCATCATGGACCCGGTCTTCGGCTACCAATCCACCAACGTCGAAGCACAGACCGCCACCACCTCATCCCTCCTGCACTGGAACAAGCGGATGATCGAGATCCGCAAGCAGAACCCCGCCTTCGGGCTGGGTACGTATACGGAGATTCCCTGCTCCAACGCCTCCGTGCTCGCCTTCGTCCGCGAAATCGCGCCGGAAGAGGACGAGGACGGGTACCGGAGCCGGGCAGCCTCCGGCGCGGTGCTCTGCGTGTTGAACCTCTCCAGGTTCCCCCAGCCGACCGAACTGGATCTGCGCGACTACCAGCTGGACGAACCGCTCCATCTGATCGAGCTGATCGGTGAGGTTCCCTTCCCCAAGATCGACCCGGAACCCTACCGGATCACCCTGACCGGCTACGGTTTCTACTGGTTCCGGATCTCCGGTTAGCCAGGTCCACGACAAATCACAGCACATTCGTTCCCGAACCCGGCTCGCGTTGGCCATACTTGGCAAAGACATCGTCAAGCATTCCGGAAGGTGGACACACCGGTGTACCCCAGCGAACCGAGCGCCAAGATAACCGTCTTCCGCAAGATGACGCTCACGGGTGTGGCCTCCGCCTTCGCGATCAAGATCGACGGGGCGGAGCGGGCGAAGATCCGGGCCAACGAGACCGTCGAGATCCCGCTGACGCCCGGCGACCACCAGATCCAGGCGACGGTGTGGAACCTGCAGGGCAGCAAGCCGCTGTTCTTCCACATCCAGCCCGGCGAGCAGATCACGTTCATCTGCGAGGGCGTGCCGACCGGCCTCGTGCACCCGATCAAGGTGTACCGGGGCGACGCGGCTCCTCCGCCGTCGGCGGGCCAGTCTCTGATGGGACGGCTGGGCTATCAGCCCACCGCGACGGGAGCGCCGCAAACCGCTCCGGTGCCCACCGGCGCTCCCGGCGGGATGTGGCAGCCGCCCAACAGCGGTCCGGTCGGCCCGGTGCCGGAGCCGCGGATCCTCGAGGTCGTGGAGACCGGACAGGTCGAGGAGCCGCTCGGCGAGGAGGTCCGGGTGATCGACAACCGTGAGAGCGGCACCGGCGTGAGCCGCAGCGTCAAGGCGAGCCGGGAGTGGAGCCGGACCCTCACGGTCGGCTCCGAGCACACCCGCACGCTGGGGGCCGAGATCGGCGGCGGCGTGAGCTGGCTGAAGGTCAAGGGCAACATCGAGTCCGAACTCCAGCGCAACTACTCGATGGAGACCAGCACCAAGTACCTGTTCGAAGAAGTGCTCTCGATCGACGCGCCCGCGCGCACGAGCATCCGGCTGGTGTTGCGCTGGAAGCGGATCTGGCAGCAGGGCGTGGTCCGGCTCGCCAATTACGACAGCACCATCACCGAGGTGCCGTACCGCTTCGTGGTGAACGTGACCTTCGACCAGAGCCAGCAGGACACCACCGGCCCGACGCCGGTGATCTGACGCCACTGTCCGTTCAGCTGCCCCGCTGTCAGCCGACGGGCTCGGCCGCGGCCGCGGGCTCGCCGTGCCAGGAGGACCACAGCCTCGCGTAGGCCCCGTCGGCCTCGATCAGTTCGTTGTGCGAGCCGAGCTCGGCGATCCGGCCGTCCTCGACCACGGCGACCCGGTCCGCGTCATGCGCCGTGTGCAGCCGGTGCGCGATGGCTATCACGGTCCGCCCGTCCAGCACCGCCGAGAGCGAGCGCTCCAGGTGCCGGGCCGAGCGCGGGTCCAGCAGCGAGGTCGCCTCGTCGAGCACCAGCACCTTCGGGTCGGCGATCAGCAGCCGGGCCAGGGCCAGCTGCTGGGACTGGGCCGGGTCCAGTTCCCGGCCGCCCGAGCCGACCCTGGTCTCCAGTCCGTCCGCGAAGGCGCCGGCCCACTCGCTCGCGTCCACGGCCTCCAGCGCGGCCCACAGCCCGGCGTCGGAGATCGCCCCGCCCTCCGGCGGCGCGGCCAGTTCCAGGTTCTCCCGCAGGGTTCCGGCGAACACGTGCTGGTCCTGGGTGACCAGGGCCACCTCGCCGCGCAGCTCGCCGAGCGGCAGCTCGATCAGCGGGGCGCCGCCGAGCCGGACCGAGCCGGAGCGCGGCCCGTGGATCCCGGCCAGCAGTCGGCCGAGGGTGGACTTGCCCGCTCCCGACGGGCCGACCATGGCCAGCCGCTCGCCGGGGCGCACGGTCAGGTCGATTCCGTGCAGCACCTCCCGGCCGGTTCCGTAGCCGAACCGGACCTCGGCCCCGACCAGGTCGCGCGGCTCGCCGACCGGCTGCTCGCCGGCGGTCCGGTCCGAGGGCACCAGCGAGACGCCCAGCAGCCGGGCCAGCGAGGCGGTGCCGGTCTGGATCTGGTTCAGCCACTCAAGGAACTGGCTGATCGGGCCGATGATCTGCTGCGTGTAGAGCACGATCGCGGTGACCTCGCTCAGGCTCGCCCAGCCGCGGTCATAGAAGTACCCGCCGAGCAGCAGCGAGGCGACCATCGGCAGGCAGTATCCGAACTCGATGGTGGGGTAGAACACCGAGCGCAGGCGCAGGGTGTAGCGCTGACTGCGGTAGGACTCGGCGACCGACTCGTCCCCGGCCGCGATCCGGCTGGCGCCGAGGTTCTGCGCCTCGATGGTGGCCGCGCCCGCCACCGTGGCCGAAAGCTCCTCGGTGATCTGGGCGAAGGCGGCGCCCTGGGCCAGATACCCGGCCGTGGCCCGGCGCAGGTACCAGCGGGTGGCCAGCCAGATCGGCGGCAGTCCGGCCAGCAGCGACACGGACAGGCCCGGCGAGGTCAGCAGCATCCCGCCAGCGGTCAGCAGAATCGTGCAGGCGCAGGTCATGACGCTGGGCACGGCGTACTGCGCGGTCCGCCGGAGCGCGTCGACGTCGCGGGAGGCGCGGGTGATCAGGTCCCCGGATCCGGCGTCCTCCACTGTGGAAAGCGGCAGCGCCAGGACGTGGTCGACGAACTCCTCGCGCAGCTCGGCCAGCATGTACTGGCCGAGTTTGCCGCCCTGCACCGTCGCCTCGCGCACCAGCGCGGACTGCACGAGCACGAACCCGAACAGGGCCAGGGCGACCCGGCTGACGTGGGCGGTGGTGGTGCCCTGCTGGACGGACTGGACCAGGTCGCCGAGCAGCCGGGGGCCGACCAGGCTGACCACGGCGGCCAGGGAGTAGAGGCCCAGCGTGCTGTAGAGCAGGCCGGGATGGCGGCGCAGCACGGCCAGGCCGTGGCGGCGCACCCTGGCCGGATCGGCCACGGGAAGCAGTCGGACGGCCATCGGATCAGTCCTCTCCGCGGGTGACCGCGGCGCGGTACCCGGCGCAGTCGTCGAGCAGCTGCCGGTGCTTGCCGCTCGCGACCACCGCGCCGGCTTCGAGGTAGGAGACCGAGTCGGCCCGGTCCAGCAGCAGCGGGCTGCTGGTGAAGACGATGGTCGACCGGCCGGCCCGGTACCGGGCCAGGCGGTCGGCGATCCGCGACTCGGTGTGCGCGTCCACGGCGCTGGTGGGCTCGACCAGGATCAGCGTCTCCGGGTCGGCGGCCAGCACCCGGGCCAGCCGGAGCCGCTGCTGCTGGCCGCCGGAGAGATTGCGCCCGGCGTCCTCGATCATGCCGTCGAGCCCGTCCTCGAACTGCTCGACGATGTCCTCGGCGCCGGCCGCGTGGACGGCGCGGCGGGCGGCCTCCAGCGGGTCGGCCGACTCCGACCGCGCGCCGGCCGAGGACAGCTGGGTCCGCAGCGAGCCGCGGAACAGCCGGTCGTCGTTGCGGGCCAACAGGATCCGGGAGCGCAGCCGGGCCAGCGGTATCTCGGCCAACGGCACGCCGCCGAGGGTCGGGCTGCCGGTGTCGGCGAATCGGGCCAGGCGTTCGGCCAGCGGGCCCGCCTCGGCGGAGTCGGCGCAGACCACGGCCAGCAGGCCGCCGGGCACCGAGGTCAGGCCGGACGCGCCGTCGGCCAGCAGCGGTGGGGCGGCGGTTTCGGGGCCCACGTCGCCTGCGTCGGCCGAGTCGACGGATCCGGCGGCCGGTTCGGCGAATTCGGATTCGAGCCGCAGGACCTTGATGATCCGGCCGGCCGCGACGTACGCGCCGGTCATCTGGTTGGCCGCCCCGCCGAAGATGCTCAGCGGCATGGACAGGAAGATCGCGTAACCGTAGAAGGCGACCAGCGAGCCGACGGTGATCTCGTGCTCGACCGCGAAAGTCGCGGCCATCCATGTGACCAGGGCCGCGAACGCCCCCGGGGCCAGCACCTGGACCGCGTCGAACAGGGACTCCACCCTGGCCACCCGCACCCCCGAGGCGCGCACCGCCTGCGAGGTGGTCCGGTAGGCCTCGGCGAAGGCCTGCTCGCCGCCGATCCCGCGCAGCACCCGCAGCCCGGCCGCGATGTCGGTGGCCCGGGTGGTCAGGTCCGCCTGGAGTTCCCGGTAGTGCTCCTGGCGCTTGCGCAGCGGCTTCATCAGCGCGGCCGTTCCCACCATCAGTCCGGGCACGCCCAGGATCACGGTCAGGCCCAGCGGGATCGAGGCGGTCAGCATGATCACGGAGACCACGATGATCGAGGAGATCGCGCCGATGGTGATCGGCACCTCCTGGAATCCGGTCCCGATCGAGGTGATGTCGGTGATCCCGATCGCCACCACGTCGCCGCCGGTGACCAGTTTCGGCAGGGTGGCGCCGACCTTCGGGATGTGCCGGGTGACCAGTTGCGCGCTGCGGTAGGACGAGGAGAAATTGTTGGCCATCGCATTGCGGTGCCGGTTGACCCCGGCGACCGCCGCGATCGTGCCGAGCAGCAGGTCGACCATGCTCCAGCGCAGCAGCTCGTGCGGATTGCGGACGGCGATCCCGGCGTCGATCGCCTTGCCGAGGACCGCCGGGACGAGAGCCAGCGTGACCATCCAGCACACGCCCCAGAACGCGCCGAGGGCTATGGAGTGCCACTGGTTCCGGGCCAGCCAGAACAGATAGCGCGTAGCCGATCGGGTGTCCGGGCGGCCGGGATCGGGAACGGGAAATTTCTTCATGGCAACGATCACCCTATAACCAGATTCATCACGCCAGCACCTGCTTTTCCGTCAGCTCCGGCCGACTGCGGGGCAGAGCCGGGGCAGCTCGGCGGCCAGGCACGGAAACGTCCGGCTGGGCGTTCCCAGCCGGACGTTCAGCCGCCAGCCTGCAATCACCAGACTGTGATCACCCGATTTCGATCAGTAGCTTTCGATCAGTCGCTTCCGCTCAATCGGCTTCCACTACTTCAGCTCGTAGAAGCCGAACTCGTCCAGCACGAGGTCGGTGGTCCCGCCGCTGCCGCCTCCGTTGTAGAAGTCGATGTAGCCGTCCTCGGTGCCCGGAGTGGCCTGGACCAGATTGGGCACGGTCTCACCCGGGGTCCAGTTGAGCGAGGAGGTGTTCGGCGGCGGGGTGGTCAGACCGTTCACGCCGTTGTCGCCGGCGTCGGGGTAGACCGTCAGGAATCCGTCGCCCTTGGGCTCGGTGATCGTGGCGTTGTAAATGAACCCGGTGATCTCCGGGAACACCGCCAGCGAGGCCGGAGCCTCGACACCGGTGTCCTCGGACAGCTCGCCGCCGTTGGGCAGCGGGCCGGCGCCGTAGACGGCCGGGTCCCGGGTGTCGATGATCCGCGTCGGATAGATCGGCGCGTAGGCGCTGCCGGCGCCCGGACTGTAGTAGCCGACCACGTCCGCGACCAGGTCGACGCTGCCGGCCTCGGTGCCTCCGTTGGTCAGGTCGATCTTGCCGTCCGCGGCGACCGGGACGATGACCGCGTTGGCGATCGTCTGGCCCTTGACATAGTTGACGTTGGAGGCGTTCGGGGTCGCGCCGCCGTCCGGGAAGACGGTGACGAAGCCGTTGCCGGTGGGGTCGGTGGCGGTCACGTTGAGCGCGACCGCGGCGATCCCGGTGGCCGGCAGGTCTCCGCCGTCCGCCCCGGCGATCTGCAGGACGACGGAGCCCCCGGCGGGGACCTTCGCCTCGGGCGCGCCGGTGCCGTTGCGGGTGTCCAGCAGCCGGTCCGGGGTGACCGGGGTGTAGCCGCTGGCGACGGCGGCGGTGAAGTAGCCGCTGACGTCGGCGACCAGGTCCACGCTGCCGGCCTGCTGGCCGCCGTTGAGCAGGTCGACGATGCCGTCGGAGCCGACCGGAACGACGACCAGGTTGGGGACCGTCTGGCCCTTGACATAGTTGACGTTGGACGTGGTCGGGGCGGCGACGCCGTCGTCATAGGCGGTGATGAATCCGGCACCGGCGGCGTCCGTGACGGTGACGTTCAGCACCACCGCGATGACGTCCTGCGGGATCGGGTCCGCGGCCGGCCCGGCCCCGGCGATCTGCAGTTTGACAGTGCCCTTCGCGGGAATCTTGCCCACGGAGGGCACACCGGTGCCGTTGCGGGTGTCCAGCAACCGGGTCGGCCCGTACGCGGTGTAGTTCAAGCCCCAGGTCGCAAAGGCGAATGTGTCCGTCCCTGCATCGCCCAGACTGTCAGTCACCGAAACGGTGACTATATACGAGCCCACAGTTGCATAGACGTGGGTGTCCGCGGTGGTGACCGCGGTACCGTCGCCCCAGTTGTAGCTGTAGGTGAAGGTGGCGGCGCCCCCGGAGTCCTTCGCGGTCGCGGTGGCCTTCGCGCTGAAGGCGTTGGTCCCGATCACCGACAGGGTGGTGGTGACGGTTCCGGTGACGTTCTTGGTCTCCCCTGCGGGCCGGCCGGCAGCGGCGTACCCGTGGCTACTCAGTGCACTGGCATCCGGTTGGGTGCCGGCGCCCTTGACAGAGATCAACATGTGCGAGGGAGTGGTGCTGGCCAGTGCAGCGCCCGGGGCGAGAGCTGTCGCGGTGGCGAGGGCCACGGACAGGCAGGCCGCGAAGCGACGGTGTTTGGACAAAGTTCCTCCTTCTCTCATCATGGGTTTGATCAGGAGCAAGAGATATGTGCCCCTCGGCGAGTCTATCCGCGCGGTGAATATTTGTTGATATTTCGGACGCATCACAGGGGTCGCGCTCAGGCGTGAATCCGCCGGTGCGCGCTCCGATTGCACCGTGTCCCGCCAGGACACCGAACACGGGTTCTGACAGCTATCGCGCCGAGCGAGCGCTCACGCGATCCGCCTGGCCGGCACCGGAACCCGGACGAGGTCCTCGGCGATGACCAGCTCACCGCCGAACGCCTCCCGGGCCTCGGCTTCGAAGAGCAGCGGGTCGGTGTACCGCTGGGAGAAGTGGGTCAGGACCAGGGTGCGCACGCCCGCGTCTGCGGCAACCTGGGCAGCCTGCCGCGCCGTGAGGTGCCCGTAGTCGGCCGCGAGCCGGCGGTCCTCGTCGAGGAAGGTGGACTCGATCACGAGCAAGTCCGCCCCCTGCGCCAGCTCATGTACGCCGTCGCACAACTTGGTATCCATCACGAATGCGAAGACCTGGCCGGGCCGTCGCTCGCTGACCTCGGCCAGTTCCACCGTCCGTCCCCCGGCCTCGATCCGCCCGGCCCGCTGCAGTTCCCCGATCGCCGGTCCGCTGATCCCGGCGGCGGCCAGCCGGTCCGGCAGCATCCGGCGGCCGTCGGGCTCGGTCAGCCGGTAGCCGTGGCTCTCGACCCCATGCTCCAACCGGACAGCCTCGAACCGAAAAGACGAGTCATCGGCAAGCACGGTACGCGGCCCGTCGACGGGCTCCTCACGCAGAACCCGCTGCGTGAACTCATCTCGCGTCCACCGCAGGCGTTCGAAACTGTCCTTCCCGGACGCCGGATAGTGGCAGTGCACCGTGTGCTGCACATCGTCCAGCGCGAGCCGGGAGAGCACGCCGGGCAACCCGAAGCAGTGGTCACCATGAAAATGCGTGACGCAGATCCGCGTGATATCCGACGCAGCGATACCCGCATGCAGCATCTGCCGCTGAATACCGTCCCCCGGGTCGAACAGGAGGCCGTGCCCGTCCCAGCGCAGGAAGTAGCCGTTGTGGTTGCGTGCCCGGGTGGGCACCTGGGACGCGGTGCCCAGAACGGTGAGCTCTCTCATACCGGCGATCATCCCAGGTCCAGTCGGTGGACGAGCACCTGGCTGCGCTGACCGGCCTTCACATACCGACTAGTCGGTATTACGCTCTCCTTGCTCTTTCTGCACGTCTTGCACGATGGCTCAGATCTGAATTCATTCACGTCGCCATTTGCGGAGGGTCCCATGTCCACATCGTCAGGGTCCGGCGCTCCCGCGCCCCGCCCGGAATCCAGCCCGCCCGGCCGCTCCGGCCCCGCGACCTTACTGCTCAGCCGCCACCTTGCGCACTATCCTGATACCGTCCGGCGTTACTTCCTGCTGGGCATCGTGGTGCTCACCACCATCGTCATGTACTACGAGCTGTACATCACGTACGCGGTGTCCACCGAAGTCATCGCCCACTACGGGATGACCTTCACCTTCTTCGTTTACATCTCCGTCGTCGGCGGAGTTTTCGGCGCCTTCGCCTCCCTCGCCGCCGGACTCGCGGACCGCTGGGGCCGCGCCAACCTCGTCGTCTACGGACTCCTCGTAGTCGGCGTACTCGTCGCGTTCGTCATGCCCCACGCCCCGAACAAGGGCGCCTTCTTGGCCACCTTCGCAGCAGTCAGCTTCGTCGAGGGCATCGTCCTGGTCGCCACCCCCGCCCTGATCCGCGACTTCTCCCCCCAACTAGGCCGAGCCTCCGCAATGGGCTACTGGACCATGGGCCCAGTCCTGGGCAGCCTGGTCGTCACCGAGGTCACCAGCCACACCCTGAGCGGCTCGACCACCTGGCAGGACGAAATCTCCTGGGCCGGTTACGCCGGCCTCGCAGTCTTCGTGATCGCCCTCTTCGCCCTACGGGAACTAGCCCCTGCGATCCGCGACCAACTTATGGTGAGCCTACGCGACCGCGCCCTAGTCGAGGCAAAGGCGAAGGGCATCGACACCGACGCGGCGCTGAGCGGCCACTGGCGCCAGATGCTCCGCCTGGACGTGATCGGATCGGCCTTCGCGATCAGCATCTACCTTCTGATCTACTTCGCCGCGGTGGGCTTCTTCGTGGTCTACTTCTCCACGACCTTCGGCTATACGGCGGCCCGCGCCAACAGCGTCGCCACCTGGTACTGGGCCGCGAACGCCATCGCCCTGGTCGTCGTCGGCCTGCTCTCCGACCTGATCAAGGTACGAAAGCCGTTCATGGTACTGGGCGCCGTCGGCTCGATCGTGATGGTTTCGCTCCTGGCCACGCAGACCACTCACGCCAACACGAGCTACTACACCTTCGCCTGGATCTGCGCCGGTATCGGGACCTTCACCGGAATCACCTACGCGCCGTGGATGGCGAGCTTCACGGAGACCGTGGAGAAGCACAACCCCGCCGCCACCGCGACCGGTCTGGCCGTCTGGGGTTGGATCATCCGGATCGTGGTGGCCGGTTCGGCCGCACTGGTTCCGCTCGTCGTCACTGCCGCCACACCGCTCGTCGACCACGGCGCCGCAGTCCAGACCGCCGCCACCCAGGCCGCGCCGGCCCTGGCCGTCATCAATGCCAGCCCGGCCAACCAGGCCCTGTTCGCCCAGCTCTCGAAATACCCCACGCAGAGCCAGATCCCACAAGCCCTCCTAGGACAGGCAGTCCAACAGGTCGGAATCGCCAACCTACAGAAAGTCCAAGCCGCGCAGCCGGCCCTAGCGGTCCTCTCGCAGTACGGAACCCAGGTAGCCAACGCCCAGAAGACGAACCCAGGCAACTGGCGGACCTGGTGGTTCATCTGCGCTGCCGCACAGGTCCTCTTCCTGCCCTTCATCTTGCTGATGACAGGCCGATGGAGCCCACGAAAGGCCCGCGAGGACGCCGCTGAGCACGCGAAGCTGGTGGAAGCAGAGCTCGCCGAATTGACTACCGCCTGATACCCATTAATACCAATCAATACCCATCAATACCCACCGCTGGCGTTGCCTCCACCCCAGATAGTCGGAAGCAACGCCAGTACATCATCAGGCCGCACTTACATGGTTTCAGTGATTCGTACGGCGACCCGGCCCCCGTAACCTGCAGTGAACCCGCAGTGGAGGGGAAACGCATGAAACACAGATTCGCGTGCTTGCTGACGTCCGTCGCCATGATGGCAGCGGCGACTATCGGCATTATCGGCCTGGGTGCCGCCCCGGCACAGGCGTCGACCGGCCTGGTGATGGCTGCAGCAACAACACAGGGCGCCGGCGAAGGCCTGTACTACGACTGGCAGACCGCCGGAGCCTCGACATGGAACGAGGAACTAGTCGCCTCGGGCCTATGGGGAACCCCGTCGATGACCATCCAGAGCAACGGCAACGTGCTCATCTCAGATGTCGACTACTCAAACTACACGCTCTATTTCTTCTGGCAGGGCTACCAAACGACCACCTGGCACCAAGAACAGGTCTCCGCCACCGGCGCGGCCGCCTTCGCCGCGACATCAATCGCCGTCCAGGTCGTCCCGAGCTCCGGCCAAGCTGCCTACGTGGCGATCGTCGCGGAGAACAACGCCGACACCAACGGCAACCCCGCGTTCACGTACTACTACTCGCAAATCGGCAAAGCCGGCTGGTACTCACAATCGCTGCCCGGCGGCTACGACGGCCAGTCGGTCCCGGAAGTCACCGTCGGTCCCGACAACGAGATCATGGTCATCTTCGCCCCCGGAGTCCAGACCAGCGCCGCAACCGGCTTCTACATAGACTTCCAGCTCTACGGGTCGACCACTTGGAACGAGTTGTACGTGGCCACCGGCCACATCGAGTTCCAACCTCAGATCGAGGTACAGCCGACCGGCAACATCATCGTCGCCGACAGCATAGGAACCCGAGCCGACTTGCAAGGGGTGGATTTCTACTGGAGCCCGGCTGACGACATCGACACCTGGCACACCGAGTCCCTCAGCCCAACCGGAGGACTCAACGAACCAGGCGTCACCATGGCGGACGACCCGGTTGCCGGCACCATCACGATCACCGGCGGGTTCGGCGGCAACTGCATCCCAACCTTGACCCAGGCCTACGGACCCAACCCCTGGGTCGTCGGCCAGATCAACACGGGTTGCCCCGGTCTTTCTTCAGGCGTCCCGTCCATCGCCGACCAGGCAAACGGAGGCCTGATCGCCGCCACCTCCGGTCCTGACGGCGGCCAAGGCTACTTCTATTGGGCAGCCGAGGGCAGCACTGCCTGGCATGTGGAGACGCTGCCTGGGCTTGTGGCCGTCTTCGGCGGCATCGCCATCGCCAGCTACACGCCCTGAGTGAGCTTGCCGATGGGGATGCGGTTTCTCCGGCAGGTAGTGTGGCGGGGCTAGGTGGGAGCGTAACTGTCTACTGCGAACCGCAGGCCTCCGGCGGGCCGGGCTCCGAGGGGAAAGGGCCTGGTCGGGGATGTTGCGGTAGCAGCGTGGTGGGGTTCGTGGGCGGTCGGCTTCGGCCTCCCTCGTCACCCAGTCGTCCCAAGGGAGCCAGACCGGGCGGGGTATGTCAACT
>Ga0302314_10017897_pt1 | contig 11848 bp, 9 predicted proteins | sample III_Palsa_N2_3_FD_200533 | JGI IMG/M metagenome (GOLD analysis project Ga0302314, IMG submission 200533) | Peat permafrost microbial communities from Stordalen Mire near Abisko, Sweden - III_Palsa_N2_3 | ecosystem: Environmental > Terrestrial > Soil > Palsa > Peat permafrost | place: Sweden...
CTGGTCGCCAAGGACCCGGAGCGGGCGGTCGCCGAGCTGGGCGCGATCGCGGAACTGGGCGCGCAGGCCCACGGCGAGCTGCGCGCCGTCATCGACGGCCTGGCCCCGGCGGGGCTCGACGGGCTGGCCGAGTCGCTCCGTCGCTACGCGTCGCTGGCCGGACGGGCGCACGGCCTCGAGGTCCGGCTGACCGCGGTCGACGTGCCCGAGCTTGACCCGCAGGTGCAGGCGGCGGCGTTCCGGGTCGCGCAGGAGGCGCTGCACAACGCGCTGCGGCACGCGGGCGCGCGCGAGGTCTCGCTGACGTTGTCGCGGGCGCGCGGCCGGGTCGTGCTCGAGGTGGCCGACGACGGGACGGGCTTCGACCCGGAGCTGGCCCCGCCCGGACTGGGGCTGGCGTCGATGCGGGAACGCGCGGCCGCGGTCGGCGGGCAGCTGCGGGTCAGCTCAGCGCCCGGTGCGGGCACTCGGGTCAGGCTGGCGGTACCAGGGAAGACGCCGCGCTCGGGCGCCCTCGAGCGAGCGGGAGGCGCCGGATGAGCGGCGACGCCATCACGGTGCTGCTGGTGGACGACCACCCGGTCGTCCGACGGGGGCTGCGCGCGCTGCTCGAGGTGCAAGACGGCATCGTGGTCGCGGGCGAGGCGGGCGACGGTCCGACCGCGGTCTCGCTGGCCGCGTCGCTGCGACCGGACATCGTGCTGCTCGACCTGCGGCTGCCCGGCGTCGACGGCGCCACGCTGATCGAGCCGCTGCGCGCGGCCGGGGCACGGGTGCTGGTGCTGACCAGCGCGACCGAACCGTCGGTGGCGGCCCGGGCGGTGCGCGCGGGCGCGGTCGGCGTGCTCTACAAGGACATCGACCCCGATGCGCTGGTGCGCGCCATCCGCGCGGTGCGGGACGGCCACGTGCTGCTCGCGCCAGAGACCGTCGGCTCGCTGCTGCGCGGCTCCCGGGCCGAGGCGCTCACCCCACGCGAGAGCGAGGTGCTGGCGCGGATCGCCGAGGGCCGGTCCAACCGGGAGATCGCCCGCCTGCTGCGGCTGTCCGAGAAGACGGTGAAGGCCCACGTCAGCTCGGTGCTGGCCAAGCTTGGCGTGCAGGACCGGACGCAGGCCGCCGTCTACGCGGTGCGCCACGAGGTCGACGGCGACGGAACGGTCCCGGAGCGGCGCCGCTAGTTCGAACCGCCGAGCCAAGTCGAGCATCCGAGCCGAGCCGCCGAGTCGAGCCGAGCCGCCCGACCGCCTACTCGAGCCGAACCGGCAGCGTCTCCAGGCCGTGGATGAGCGAGCTCGGCCGCCACCGCAGCGTGGCCGGGTCGACCGCGAGCGCGAGGTCAGGGAAGCGCGACAGCAGCGCGCCGAACGCGATCTCGCCCTCCAGCCGGGCGAGCGGCGCCCCCAGGCAGTAGTGGAGGCCGTGCCCGAACGCCACGTGGCCGCCCGCGTCCCGCCCGACGTCGAGCTGGTCCGGGTCGGCGAACCGGCCCGGGTCGCGGTTGGCCGATGAGGTCACGCAGAGCACCCACGTGCGGGCCGGGATCGTGACCCCGCCGATCTCGACCGGCTCGAGCGTGAACCGCTCGGTCGCGTGGTTCAGCGGGTTGGAGTAGCGCAGCAGTTCCTCGACCGCGCCCGGCAGCAGACCCGGGTCCGACCGCAGCCGGGCGAGCTGGTCCGGGTTCGCGAGCAGCGCCAGGGTGCCGCTGGCGATCAGGTTGGCGGTCGTCTCATGGCCCGCCACCAGCAGCAGGAACAGCATCGCCAGGAGCTCGCGCTCGTCCAGCGAGTCGTCGCTGTCCCGGGCGTCGACCAGCGCGGAGATGAGATCGTCGGCCGGCGCCGCCCGCTTCGCGGCGACCAGCTCGGTGAAGTAGTAGTACATCGCGGTGCCCGCGGCCACCCACTCCTCGCGCGTGCCGACCGACGACAGGATCGCGTGCGACCAGGCCCCGAACTGCTCCTGGTCAACCGCCGGCACCCCGAGCAGCTCGCAGATCACGGTGACCGGCAGCGGGAACGCGAACGCCTCGATCAGGTCGACCTCGGTGGCGCCCGCCAACGCCTGGCCCGCCATCGCGTCGAGCAGCGACGCCGTGATCACCTCGATCCGCGGCCGCAGGCCGGCGATCCGCCGCGCGGTGAACGCCCTGGTCACCAGCTTGCGCAGGCGCGTGTGGTCGGGCGGGTCGGCGGCCAGCATGTGCACGTTGAGGAAGAGCGTGGCCGGGTCGGGCTGCCAGTCCGGTCCCGCCAGCTTGCGCGCGAAGTCCTTGTACAGCCGGGGATCGGCCAGCGCCGCCCGCACGTCCGCGTACCGGGTGATCAGCCAGTACTGCCCGCCGTCGGGCAGCTGCACGGGCACCGCCGGACCCTGTTCGCGGACCCGCGCGAAGTGGCCGAGCGGGTCTTGGAAGTAGTCCGGGCCGAACTCCTCGACCTCGGAAACCGGTGCGTCCGTCACGTCTTCCACGATACAAGATATAACTCGAATCCTGTCAAATACCACCTCAAGCCAGATCCGAGCTCGCGGATAACAGCAAGAAGCGCGAAGCGCGAGCTCACCGCTGAAAGTTCGGCCGGTGATAGCCGGTCGAACTTTCAGCGCTAGCGATGCCCACCCGGTCCGTCCGGGATAACAGCAAGAAGCGCGGAGCGCCCGAGGCTCAACCGGACTGGTTGCGGATAACAGCAAGAAGCGCGAAGCGCTGCGTTCTTGTCACCCGACGGGCGGACCAGGGGAGGTGACCATGCGGGCAGGCCAGGGCGAAGTCACTCGCCCGTTCCTCCTCATCATGGGCCTCATCATGCACATCAGCCGCGCGCGGCGCCGCAAGGTCCGCGTAAAGTCCCCGCCCCCGACTAGTCTTATTACCGTGGCCGACCCGTCTCGTTACCGTCCCGCACCGGGGGAGATCCCCGAGGATCCCGGCGTTTACCGGTTCCGCGATGAGCGCGGCCGGGTCGTCTACGTGGGCAAGGCCAAGTCGCTGCGGCAGCGGCTGAACCAGTACTTCGCCGACTTCACCGCGCTGCACCCGCGCACCCAGCTGATGCTGACCACGGCCGCGTCGGTCGAGTGGACGGTGGTGAACACCGAGGTCGAGGCGTTGCAGCTGGAGTACTCCTGGATCAAGGAGTTCGACCCCCGGTTCAACGTCAAGTACCGCGACGACAAGTCCTACCCCTACCTCGCCGTCACCATGGGCGACGAGTACCCCCGGGTGATGGTGCTGCGCGGCGCGAAGAAGAAGGGCACCAGGTACTTCGGCCCCTACAGCCATGCCTGGGCGATCAGGGAGACGGTCGACACGCTGCTGCGCGTCTTCCCGGTCAGGACCTGCTCGGCCGGCGTGTTCAAGCGGCAGGGCCAGCTCGGGCGCCCCTGCCTGCTCGGCTACATCGGCAAGTGCTCCGCGCCCTGCGTGCAGCGGGTCAGCGCCGAGGAGCACCGGGCGCTGGCCGAGGACTTCTGCGACTTCATGGCCGGCCAGACGGCCAAGTTCACCAGGAAGCTCACGGCCGAGATGAGGGAGGCGGCCGCGGCCGAGGAGTACGAGCGCGCCGCGCGCGTCCGCGACGACCTCAAGGCCCTCGAGCGGGCGCTGGAGAAGCAGGCGGTGGTGCTCGGCGACGGCACCGACTGCGACGTCATCGCGCTGGCGGAGGATCCGCTTGAGGCCGCCGTGCAGATCTTCTACGTCCGCGGCGGCCGGATCAGGGGCCAGCGCGGCTGGGTGCTTGAGAAGGTCGAGGACGTCACCACGGCCGGCCTGGTCGAGCACTTCCTCGGCCAGTTCTACGGCGAGGGCGACACCGCCGCGCCCGACAGCAACGGCATTCCGCGCGAGGTGCTCGTGCCCGAGCTCCCGCCCGACCCGGCGACGATGACGGAGTGGCTGAGCGTCCGGCGCGGCGGCCCGGTGGCGCTGCGCGTCCCGCAGCGCGGCGACAAGAAGACGCTGGCCGAGACCGTTGCCCGCAACGCCCTGCAGGCGCTCACGCTGCACAAGCTCCGCCGCGCGGGCGACCTGACCACCCGGTCCAAGGCCCTCAACGAGATCCAGGAGGCGCTCGGGCTTGAGGAGGCGCCGCTGCGGATCGAGTGCTACGACGTCTCCAACCTGCAGGGCACCCACGTCGTCGCGTCCATGGTCGTCTTCGAGGACGGCTTGGCCCGCAAGAGCGAGTACCGCCGCTTCTCCATCCGGGGCTACGACGGCACCGACGACATCTCCGCGATCCGCGAGGTGATCACCCGCCGCTTCCGCCGCTACCTGGCCGAGCGCGAGGAGACCGGCGAGCTCGACATGCTCGGCGACGCCGAGCTGGCGGAGCTGGCCGAAAAAGATCGAGAGCTTGAGGATGAACGGCCGGTGGTTTCACCCAAGCCCAAATTCGCGTACCCCCCCAACCTGGTGGTCGTCGACGGTGGCGCGGGCCAGGTCGCGGCGGCGGCGGCGGCCCTGGCCGAGCTCGGCATCGAGGACGTGGCGGTCTGCGGCCTGGCCAAGCGGCTGGAAGAGGTGTGGCTACCAGACCAGGAGTACCCGGTCATACTCTCCCGCACCTCGGAGGGGCTCTACCTGCTGCAACGGGTGAGAGATGAGGCGCACCGGTTCGCCATCACCTACCATCGGGCCAAGCGCGGTAAGGCCGCCACGGTGTCCGCGCTCGACTCGGTGCCGGGCCTCGGCCCGGCCCGGCGGGCGGCGCTGCTGAAGAAGTTCGGCTCGGTGAAGGCGCTGTCGGCGGCCTCACCGGAGGAGATCGCGGCGGTCCCGGGGATCGGGCCCAAGCTCGCGGAAACTGTGACCGGGGCGCTGCGGCGTGCCAACGGGTAAACGGGGGACGGGTATGACTGAGACCGCCGAAGAGCACGGCGAGAGAACCGTGTCCGGCGCGCCGGACATCGTCATCATCACCGGCATGTCAGGGGCGGGCCGGTCCACGGCGGCCAAGTCGCTGGAGGACGTCGGCTGGTTCGTGGTCGACAACCTGCCCCCGGCGCTGCTGCCGACCATGCTCGACCTGGCCGATCGCGCGTCGGTGCCGGGGGTCGCGGCGATCGTCGACGTCCGCTCGCGCGCGTTCTCGATGGACCTGAAGTCCGCGATCTCCGCGCTCGGCCTGCGCGGCGTGAGCCCGCAGGTGGTCTTCCTCGAGGCGGCCGACTCGACGCTGGTCCAGCGGTTCGAGAACGTGCGCAGGCCGCACCCGATGCAGGGCGGCGGCACCATCCTCGACGGGATCACGGCCGAGCGCACGCTGCTGCGGGCGGTCCGCGGCGACTCCGACATCGTGCTCGACACCTCCGCGCTCAACGTGCACGAGCTGCGGGCGCGGATGCACGCCTACTTCGGCGGCGACTCGGTGACCGGGCTGCAGGTCAACATCAAGTCGTTCGGCTACAAGTACGGGCTGCCGGTCGACGCGGACCTGGTCGCCGACTGCCGGTTCCTGCCGAACCCACACTGGGTGCCTGACCTGCGCCCGCTGACCGGCCTTGACGAGCCGGTCCGGGATTACGTGCTCGGCCAGCCCGCCGCCGCGGCGTTCCTCGACGCCTACCTGGCGGTGCTCGCGGTGTCGCTGGCCGGCTTCGAGCGGGAGGGCAAGCGCTACGTCACGCTCGCGGTCGGCTGCACCGGCGGCAAGCACCGCTCGGTCGCCATGGCCGAGCGGCTGGCCGCGCTGCTGTCCGCCCGGCTGTCGGCCCGGCTGTCCGGGGACGTCACCGTGTCCCACCGCGACCTGGGACGGGAGTAGCCGTTGTCGCTGAAGGTGGTGGCGTTCGGCGGCGGGCACGGGCTCGCGGCCTCGCTGTCGGCCCTGCGACGGGTGACGCCCGACGTCACCGCGATCGTCACGGTGGCCGACGACGGCGGCTCGTCCGGGCGGCTCCGCCAGGAGTTCGGCATGCTGCCACCGGGCGACCTGCGGATGGCCCTGGCGGCGCTGTGCGGCGACGACGACTGGGGGACCACGTGGGCGCGGGTGGTGCAGCACCGGTTCGGCGGGACCGGTGACCTGGCCGGCCACGCGGTCGGCAACCTGCTCATCGCCGGGCTCTGGGACCTGCTGGGCGACCCGGTGGCGGCGCTCGACTGGGTGGCGCGGCTGCTCCGGGTCACCGGGCGGGTGCTGCCGATGGCGGCCGTCCCGCTCGACATCGTCGCGTCGGTGGAGGGCGCCGACCCGGCCGCCCCGCACGCGCTCTCGCAGGTCCGCGGGCAGTCCGCGGTCGCGGTGGCGCACGGGCGGGTGCGGTCGATCTCGCTGGTGCCGGCCGACCCGCCCGCCGTGCCGGACGCGGTCGCGGCGGTGCTCGAGGCGGACTGGGTGGTGTTCGGCCCCGGGTCATGGTTCTCCTCGGTGCTGCCCCATCTGCTGGTCCCGTCGCTGGCCACGGCGCTGCAGCTGACGCACGCGCGTAAGCTCGTGGCGCTGAACCTGGTGCCGCAGCCGGGGGAGACCGACGGATTCTCCCCGCACCGTCATCTGGAAGTGCTGGCCGATCACGCGCCTGCCTTGTCCTTCGATGTGGTGCTGGCCGACTCGGCGGCGGTGGCCGGGTCCGAACAGGAGCTGGCGAAGGCGGCGGACCTGCTGCGCGCCTCGCTGCTGCTGGCCGACGTGGCGACCGGTGACGGCGCGCGGCATGACCCGGTGCGGTTGGCGGCGGCGTACCGGGCGGCTTTCGCCGCTGGCGGCGCCGACGGCACCGGGCTTTCGGGGGATCGGTTCTAACTGATGGGGGTGGTGTCGCGATGGCGATGACGGGCGTGGTGAAGGACGAGCTCAGCCGGGTGCCGGTGGTGAAGCCGTGCTGCCGCAAGACGGAGGTGTCCACGCTGCTGCGGTTCGCCGGGGGGCTGACGCTGACCGCCGGGCACATCGTGATCGAGGCGGAGCTTGACACCGCCGCGGTGGCCAGGCGGCTGCGGGCGTCGATCGCGGAGGTGTTCGGCCACCCCTCGGAGCTGCTGGTGCTCGCTCCCGGCGGGCTGCGCAAGGGCAACCGGTACATCGTCCGGGTGTCCCGCGGCGGCGACAGCCTGGCCCGGCAGGCCGGGCTGATCGACTCCTTCGGCCGACCGGTGCGGGGGCTGCCCCGGCAGGTCGTCTCGGGCGGGATCTGCGACTGCGAGGCCGCCTGGCGCGGCGCGCTGCTGGTGCACGGCTCGCTGACCGAGCCCGGCCGCTCGATGGCGCTTGAGATCACCTGCCCGGGCTCGGAGGCGGCGCTGGCGCTGGTCGGGGCGGCGCGGCGGCTGAAGATCAGCGCTAAGGCGCGCGAGGTCCGCGGCGTCGACCGGGTGGTGATCCGCGACGGCGAGGCGATCGCGGCGATGCTGACCAGGCTCGGCGCGCACGACTCGGTGCTTGCCTGGGAGGAGCGCCGGATGCGGCGCGAGGTCCGGGCGACCGCGAACCGGCTCGCCAACTTCGACGACGCCAACCTGCGCCGCTCCGCCCGCGCCGCCGTGGCGGCGGGCGCCCGGGTGGAGCGGGCGCTGGAGATCCTCGGCACCGACGCGCCCGACCACCTGGTGATGGCCGGCCGGCTGCGCGTCGCCAACCGCCAGGCGTCCCTGGAGGAGCTGGGCGCGCTGGCCGACCCCCCGCTGACCAAGGACGCGATCGCCGGCCGGATCCGGCGCCTGCTGGCGATGGCCGACCGCCGTGCGGCCGACCTCGGCCTGCCGTCGACCGAAGCCTGCCTGACGGCCGACCTGCTGCCGTAGCGTTCGCCCTGATCCGGCGACTTGCAATTGCGCGCAGCGCACTGGTGCGGCTGACCTGGCGGATCGCGAGCGGTCAGCGTCCCCGGCGACGGACGCCTTCCTGACCGGAGAACGGATGATTTTGTCCGATTGCAATTGCAGGCGAGGGCATTGTGGTCGTAGGGTGTGCTTCGTAGGCAGGGGGATGCCCGGCTAGCGGGCGGCTGCACGCACCGTCACAGATGGGGGAACGGGGATGCGGACTACTGGTTGGTGTTAGTGCCGGTGTCGGTGTCTAGGGTCGCCGCTGACCGCGGCGGAGGCACCGCATCGCGGGTGTTACCGAACCCGCCGGACGCCGTCCGGCGGGTTCCGGCCTTTCTTAGCGCTGCCTTCTTTTAGCGCTGCCCGGCGTCTGCCGTCACGAACCACGCGATGGCCACGCTGACCACGGCCAGGAAGCTGACCGTGGCCAGGCTCGGCCCGAGGCCGAGGGTTCCGGCCAGAAAGCCGATCGTGGGCGGCCCGAGCAGGAAGCCGCCGTAGCCGAGGGTGGAGGCGATCGCGACGCCGTGCGGGCCGGCCAGCAGGCCGACCCGGGTCATCGCGGCCGGGAACGCGTTGGCCACGCCGAGGCCGGCCAGCGCGAACCCGGCCACCACGACGGGGATCGACGGGGCGAGCGCCGCGCAGAGCATCCCCGCGCAGGTGGCGACGCCACCCGACACCAGCACGGTCCGCTGCCCGAACCGCACCAGCAGCCAGCTCCCGGCCAGCCGCCCGCAGGCCTCGGCCAGCGCGAACGCGGCGTACCCGGCCGCGGCCAGGCCGGCGCCGGCGCCGAGGCCGTGCAGCCGGAGCGCCCCCCAGTCGGTGACCGACCCCTCGCCGTACGTGGAGCAGGCCGCCAGCACCCCGAGCAGCAGCACCACCCGCCACACGTGGACATGGCCGCCGCCTTCGGCTGTCCCCGCCCGGGCTGGTCCGGGCTTGGCGCCTGCCGTGCCTGATTCCGCTGCCGCCGTGCCGTGACCGACCACCGCCGATTCCAGGGTCTCCGGCCCGATCTCGGCGCTGACGGCGGTTGGGACTTCGTGGTCGACCGGTGCTTCCTGGCCCGGCAGCGCGGTGGTGAGCAGGACGCGGCCGGCCACGACGGTCACCGCGAGGCCGACCGCGGCCCCGATCGCGAAGTGCGGCAGCGGCGCCAGGTGCGGCGCGAGCAGCCCGCCGAGCGCCGCCCCGGTGAGGCCGCCCAGGGACCAGGCCGCGTGAAACGACGGCATCACCGGGCGGCGCAGCACCGCCACCACGTCTACCGCCACGGTGTTCGCGGCCACGTTGACGCATCCGTAGCCGATGCCGAACACCACCAGCCCCAGCCCGAGCGCCAGCGCCGACTTGGCCAGCGCAGGCAGCAGCAGCGCCAGCGACAGCCACCCGGCGCCGCAGATCAGCACCCGCGTGGCGCCGAACCGGCGGCAGAGCGCCCCGGACAGCGCCATCGTCAAGATCGCGCCGCCCGACACCCCGAGGAGCGCGATGCCCAGTTCGGCCGGGGACGCGCCGGTCGCCGCCTTCACCGCAGGAATGCGGACCGCCCAGGTGGCGAAGATGAACCCGTCGAAGGCGAAGAACGCGGTGACAGCGGCACGGACCCGGTTCGTAGCCCGCTGCGCGGCAGCCGGTGGAACTGGTATTTTGTTTAGTAGCTGCACAAAACAAGGATAGACGGAGGCCCAGGTGCGGGACAAGCCAGCGGCGCCGACGGTGGCGACCCTGCCCGGCGCGGCGCTCGCGCTGATCCACACCGGTCAGGCGCCCACCCGCTCCGCGCTCACCGCGCGGCTTGGCGTCACCCGCGCCACCACCGGCGCCGTCACCGGCGAGCTGCGCGATCTCCGGCTGATCCAGGTGGAGACGGCGACCGGCGGCGGTCTGCAGGGCCGCCCGTCGCACCGGCTGCTGCCCGATCCGGACGGCCCGGTGGCGCTGGCGGCCGAGCTCTACACCGACGGCTTCGCGGTCGGCCTGGTCGGCCTGGGCGCGACGATCGTCGCCCGGCTCAGTCGTGATCTGCCCGTCTCGGCCGACCCCGCGCAGGCCCTGGCGCCGGTCAGCGAGGCCGCCGCGACCCTGCTGGGCCGGTCAGGCCGCCGCTGCGTCGGCGCCGCCGTCGCCCTGCCCGCCGCGGTCACCGAGCCGGCCGGCGCGACCGTCGGCGCGCTCTACTTCGGCTGGCCCGACGGCGCCCAGATGCGCGACATTTTCGCCGCTCAGCTCGCCGAGCACGGGGTCACGGGGCCGCACGGCGGTCCACTGAACCTCGGCGGGCCGCAACAGCCGCGGGTCCCCCGGGCCTGCCACGCGGTCAACGACGTCAACGCGGTCGCGCTGGCCGAGCACCGGCACGGCGCCGGCCGCGACGCGGCCCACCTGCTGGTGGTGGCCGCCACCAGGCGCGGCGTCGGGTCCGCGCTGGTGCTCCGGGGCGCGCTCTACACCGGAAGCACCGGCCTGGCCATGGAGGCGGGCCACGTCAGCATCGACCCCCGCGGCCGCCCGTGCCCCTGCGGCAGCCGAGGCTGCCTCAACGTGGAAACCGACGCCGGGCGGTTCCTCGACGCCGCCGGGCGCGTTCCCGACCCGGGCGCCGAACCGCTGGACGCCGCGATCGCCCTGTTGACGGCCGGCTACGCCACCGACCCCCGGGTCCGCGCGGCCGTCAGCACCCTGGTCGACCGACTCGGCCTGGGCCTCGCCAGCCTGGTCAACGTGGTCAACCCCGACCGCGTGCTCCTCGGCGGGCTGCACAAGCACCTGCTGCTGGCGGCCCCGGAACAGCTCCGCGACGCCGTCGCCGCGCGCAGCCCGTGGGGCCGGGGCGCCGCCGTCCCGATCAGCCCGTGCGCCCTGGACGACGCCGCCCTGATCGGGGCGGCGGAGCTAGCCTGGCAGCCGGTCCTCGACAACCCCGCCCTCCTCCGCCGACCCGCCTGACCGAGGGCCGGCGGCGGGTCGGCGGAGAGCGGCGGCGGGGGGGGCGTTGCGGGCTTGGCTAGGGGAGGGTCCAGAGAGTGTCGCCGGAGGACTGCTGGACGACGGCGGTGCCGCTGGTGGTGGCGTTGAGCGCCAGGGACTCGCGGGTGTGGACGTTGACGAATTCGGTGTAAGAGTAGAGCTTGCCGCCCGCGATGACGGGCACCGGCTGGTTGAGCCAGAGCTGCGCGTGGTTGTTGCCGCAGGTGTTCACGTACACGCCCGGGTCGGACCCGGTGACGGAGAGGCACTTGCCGCTGTGCTCATTCAGCAGCTCGCCGGTTGACGTCCACTCCCAGAAGTCGGAGTGGTTCGACGTGCACGGCACCCCCGCGATGGAACTGCCGGTTCCATTCTCCGAGACGCAGGCGTTCGCCAGATCACCGCTCCGGAGCTGGAACCAGGTCGTGGCGACGGCTCGGTCGGGAGCGGGCCTGGCCGCCGCGGTCGCCGGGCTGACCGCCAGTGCGAGCCCGGTGCCAAGCACCGCCGCGACGGCGCTGGTCGCGGCGATGATTCGCCTGTGTGACGCGCGCATTCGTACCTCCGAGAACTCGTTTGGTGGCAGGGCGAGTCCGGCCGCGGCAATCCCGTGCGGGATTCGCGTCGCCGAGCTGAAGACAATCGCTTATGAGACGATCTGCGCCGCCGAACCGGTTCCCGACAAGGCCCGCCTAATCGGGCGGGCCAAGGCGAGTTAATCTGCTGGCGACGAGCGGCGCGTAATCCGGCAGATTCGAGTTCTGCCATCCGAGATTCGGGCCGGCGCCAGCATTCAGCCGACGTTGGCGGTGCGGTCACCGACGCCGCTGACCGCCTCGAGCCCCCTCAGGGGGCAGCCATCGCCCGTCCGCTCCCGGGCGCTCCGCCAGTCCGGCTCCGGCCCGGATATCCGGGTCCCGGGTCGAGGCGAATAGGCAGCGGGGGGTCTCGATGAAGATCTCGCCTGCCCTCATCCAGCTTTGATCACTGAACGCGCAGCCTTCGCTCGTGGAGTGCCTCCGGCATTACCGCGCCGGGTCGGGTTCCCGACCGTCTGCTGTCATTGTGGCGAAGGCTTGGCCGATGTCGGCACTGGCC
>Ga0302314_10017900_pt1 | contig 11847 bp, 10 predicted proteins | sample III_Palsa_N2_3_FD_200533 | JGI IMG/M metagenome (GOLD analysis project Ga0302314, IMG submission 200533) | Peat permafrost microbial communities from Stordalen Mire near Abisko, Sweden - III_Palsa_N2_3 | ecosystem: Environmental > Terrestrial > Soil > Palsa > Peat permafrost | place: Sweden...
GGCCGGCTGATGCGCGGCGTGTTCAAGGCGTACGGCGCGCTGGAGGTGGTCGACTGCTCGGGCGACGACGTGCCGCCCAAGCTGACCTCGTTCCCGCTCGCGGTGCGACGCGCCAGGAACGAGACCGTCGCGTTCGGCAGGACGACCTGGCCCTCGCGCACGGCGCGCGACGAGGCCTGGAAGAGGATGATGGCCGACTGGCGCATGCAGCATGGCGCGAACCCGATGCCGTTCGACGGCAAGAGGATGATCTACGGCGGGTTCGGGAAAGTCTAGGGTGTCGCGCTCGGCGCGATCTCGCCCAGCACCGCGCGCCGCAGCAGCGGCCACAGCGCCTGGTGCGACTGGCGGAACCAGTCGAGGTGGCCGATACCGCGCAGGCCGTGGTCGGACGGCTTGACGCGCAAGGTCGCGCGCGGCGACGCGGGCAGCGTGCGCAGCAGGTCGCGCACGGTGGCGGGCGTCGCGATGTCGTCGTCCTCGGCGTGCAGCACGACGATCGGCGTGCGCACCTGGGCATGGAAGTCGTCGGCCAGGCCGGCGCGCACCGCGTTGGTGGCGTAGCCGCCGGCCGCGCACCACTGGCCCCATTGGCGGGCGACCTGCGCCGGCAGGTTCTCGCCGAGGCCCAGCCACGCGGTGGGCGCGTAGCCCCTGAAGAGCGTGCCCAGCGGCACCATCAGCCGCAGTCCGAAGCGCGCCTTCAGCGCGAACGCGAAGCGCATGCCGCCGAACCAGCCGGTCGACGCGGCGACGCCGACGACGCGCTCGACGCTCGCGTGGTTGGGCAGCAGCCCGATCATCTGCCCGCCCGCGCTGTGCCCGACCAGCACGACCTGCGCGGCGCCGGTGCGCGCCTGCAGCCACTGCAGCGCGGCGACCTGGTCGAGCCGGCCCCAGTCGACCAGGCGCGCGCGGCTGTCGGCCAGCCTGCCGACGAGCGACAGCCCGATGCCGCGGTAGTCGAATACCAGCGTCGGATGGCCTTGCGACGCGAGCCAGTCGGCGAAGCGCCAGTAGAACTGCTGGCGCACGCCGGTGGCCGGCGAGATCAGCACCGGCGCGGCCGCCACGTCGCCGCGCGCGGCGAAGAAGTGGCCCCGCAGGCGCAGGCCGTCCGCGCAGGCCAGCGCGACGGGCTCGGGCCGCAGCGGGGCGGCGTCGGTGGTGCGGGCATCAGTCATGGTCGTCTCCCAGGTTCTGCACGTGTTCGAGCCAGCGCGCCACGGTCTGCAGCTCGGCCGGCGTGAAAGCGCCGTACAGACGCTCGTTGATGCGGCCCAGCGCCTTGTTCAGCGCCGGCAGCAGCGCGCGACCCGACGGCTGCAGCCACACCTGCTGCGTGCGCGCATCGGCCGCGCTGGCGCGCCGCGCGACCCAGCCCTGCGCCTCCATGCGCTGCACGAGGCCGGACATCGCCGACGCCGCGAGATCGAGCGCCTGCGACAGGTGCCCCATCGCCGCGCCATCCTCGCGCGCCAGCACGAACAGCACGCCGCTCTGCGCGGGTGACGGCGCGCCCATGCCCGCGCGCGCGGCGCGCTCCTGCTCGGCGGCGATGAACTGCTGCAGCCGGCGCTGGGCGCTGTTGAGCAGGAAGATGAGGCGGGGTCGGCTGGACATGGCGTGGATTTATTTCGCATGCGAAGTATATCCGCGCCGTCGCGGATGTCCGACGTCCTCGTCCTGCTGCGAGGCGACGAAATGCCGCCGCCCGTCGAGCGGTAAGTCCCCCGCAAGCCGTTTTCGGCGACGATAGCGGGTTGGAACACGAAAAGACCTCATCCATGGCCCCGCCCACCACCGCCCCCGCCGCCGCGTTCTCGCCGTACCAGAAGTTCGTCGTCGGCCTGCTCGCCCTGCTGCAGTTCGCCGTCATCCTCGACTTCATGCTGATGTCGCCGCTGGGCGTGTTCATCATGCCGGCGCTGTCGATCTCGACCGAGCAGTTCGGCAAGGCGGTGTCCGCGTACGCGTTCAGCGCGGGCATCTCCGGCTTCGTCGCGGCCGGCTTCGCCGACCGCTTCGACCGCAAGAAGATCCTGCTCTTCTTCTACACCGGCTTCCTGCTGGGCACGCTGGGGTGCGGCCTCGCGCCGACCTACGAGCTGCTGCTGGCCGCGCGCACCGTCACCGGCATCTTCGGCGGCGTGATCGGCTCGGTCGTGCTGGCGATCGCCACCGACCTGTTCGAGATCTCGCTGCGCGGCCGCGTGATGGGCCTGATCCAGACGGCGTTCGCGGCCAGCCAGGTGCTGGGCCTGCCGCTGGGGCTGTACTTCGCGAAGCACTGGGACTGGCACATGCCCTTCCTCGTGCTGGCCGGCATCGGCGTGCTCGGCCTGGCGGTGATCTCGATGAGGCTCAAGCCCGTCGACGGCCACCTGGGCAAGCCGCAGGAACACAGCCCGTTCATGCACCTGTGGCACACGCTCACCGAGCCGCGCCACCTGCTGCCCTTCCTCACGGTGACGCTGCTGGCCACCGGCGGCTTCATGCTGATGCCGTTCAGCAGCGCGTTCCTGGTGCACAACATCGGCATCGACGCGTCGCGCCTGCCGACGATCTACTTCTGCACCGGCATCTGCACGATCGTGTTCGGGCCAATGATCGGCAAGGCCGCCGACAAGCTCGGCAAGTTCCGCGTGTTCCTGTTCGGCAGCGCGCTGTCGATCCTGATGGTGCTGGTCTACACCCACCTGGGACAGACGTCGATCGTCGTGGTGATCCTGATCAACGTGACGATGTTCGTCGGCATCTTCTCGCGCATGATCCCGTTCCAGGCGCTGTCCTCGCAGATCCCGGAACCGACCAAGCGCGGCGCGTACAACGCGATCAGCTCGTCGATCCAGCAGGTGTCGGGCGGGATCGCCTCGCTGGCGGCCGGCCACATCGTCGCGACGGGCGCCGGCGGCCGCATCGAGCACTTCGAGGTGGTGGGCTACGTGGTCGTCGGCACGACGCTGGCGGCGATCTGGCTGGTGTGGAAGATCCAGCACCAGCTGCAGGCGCGCAGCGCCGCCTGAGCGGCGGTCAGGCCAGGCAGGCGCGGATCACCGGCGACGTGAAGTTGCGGCCGATCAGCGTGTGCGCGAACAGGTAGTCGCGGCGCGAACGGTCGCACAGCTCGTCGAGGTCGACCCGGCCGTGCGCGTCGCAGGGGAAGGTCAGCGGCGCCTGCTCGTCGACCAGCGGGTCGAAGCGCAGCTCGAAGGCGAGGTCGGCGAAGCAGGTGGGGGCGTTGGTGGTCATGGTGTGCTCCTGGGGAGTCCGTTGAGCTCCCGATGCAAGCGATGGACCCTGTCGGCGGGGATGCCGTGCCCTTGTCGGCCGCGTCCTGGCCGGACTTGAACGCTCTCTCATAGGTGGATCGCGGCAGATGGGGGCCTGACGGGCGTCTTTTGTAGGACTGCACGCACGTCGCATCGCGATAACGTCTGGCTTCGCCGCTTCGAACCCGACGCGAAGATGCAGCCATCCCACCGGCCACCGGCAGAAAACGACATGACCCCGCACCACATCACCTCGACCCCGCAAGACCACGAACCGGTCCACCCGCTGGACGATGCGTTCCTGTCGCAGTTCGACGACGCCGCCATCGAGCAGGCGCTCAAGACCGTGCACTGGCATCCGAAGGACGTCAGCCAGTTCCTGCGCAACGCCGCCGGCCTGTGAGCCGGGTCGCGTCATCGGCCTGAACGACGACGAGCCGCCGCGCCAGGGCGACGGCTGGCCCTTTCATTTCCGCTTCGCAGCCTTGGTCGCCGCCGCGGGACGCGCCAGCAGTTGCTGCAAGGTCTGCGGCGACGCCTGCTGCGTGCCGCTGACGCACAGCGACCAGCCCGGCGAGTTGTCGATGATCTGCGACGACGACACGCCCGCCGACGACACGAAGTACGCGCGCGTCGAATCGCCCGCCACGCCGGTGGACGTCCACGTCGTCCACGGATTCGGGAACGCGCAGGACGCGTAGTTGTTGCTGGCGATCGTCAGCGCCTCGGTCTGCGTCGGCAGCCGCATGCCCACCGACGTGCAGTACTGCGCCGCGATCGGCTGCGTGAACTGCGCGCCCTGCGTCGGGAACGTGGTGACGTATTGCTGCCAGGTCAGCTTGGTGACGTTGTCGACCACGGTCGGCACGAACGGCCCCGAGGGCAGGCCGGCGATCGTCGAGTTCCACGTGCCCGATTGCGCCGGCACCGTGGTGTAGCGCTCGCCGCTGCCGCCGCACTGCGGAACGTCGAACACCTGGAACTCGTACAGCGAGTAGCCGTAGGCCGTCGCGCGCGCCGTGCCCAGCATGCGCACGTAGCGCGAGTTGACCGTGGGGAAGTTGACCGTCTCGGTGCCGCCCTGGCCGGCGACGGTCTGGATCGTCGTCCAGGCGTTGTTGTCGGGCGAGGTCTGGATCTGGTAGGCCGACGCGTACGCGTTCTCCCAGGTCAGCACCACGCGGTCGAACGTCCGGACCGTGCCCATGTCGGCGGCGATCCACTGCGGATCGACGCCTTGCACGGACTCCCACCGATTCGCCGTGGTGAGGTCGCCGTCGAACGCGTACTTCGGCGCGTTGCCGCCGTTCTGGCTGCTCGCCGACGCCGTCGCGTCGAGCGCGAGGTCGGGCCCGTTGCCGCCGCTGACGGTGACGACAGCGCCGTTGCTGGGCGCCGAGCCCGAGCCGTTGGTGACCGTCACGGTGTAGGTGCCGGCATCGCTGGTCTGCGCCGACGCGATCGTGAACGTGGCCGAATCGGTGCCGACGTTGGTGGTCGCGTTCAGCTGCCACTGGTAGTGCAGCGGACCGGAACCAGCGGCCACCACCGACAGCGTCACCGACTGCCCCGCCGACACCGCCGCGCCCACCGGCTGCGTGACGACGCTCGGCGCGGTGCCGGCCGTCACCGTCAGCTTCGCCGCGGTCGACGTGACCGTGCCGGCGCTGTTGGTGACGACGACGTCGTAGGTGCCGCCGCTGTCCGTGGTCTGCACGACGGGCGTCGTGTAGACCGCCGCGGTGGCGCCCGCGATGTTGGCGCCGTTTTTCTGCCATTGGTACGCGAGCAGCGGCGAGCCGTCGGCCGTGACGCTGAACTGCGCGGTACCGCCGGCCGCGACGGTCTGGGCGACCGGCGCCGTGGCGATGGTCGGCACGCTGGGCGGAACGACCGTCACCGACGCGCTGGTAGACGTGACGTTGGTCGAGCCGTTGGACACGACGACCGAGTAGCTGGCGCCGTTGTCGTCCGCGGTGGTCACCGGCGTGGTGTACGAGAAGCCGGTCGCGCCCGCGATCGCGGTCGTGCCCTTCATCCACTGGAACGTGACCGGCGCGGGGCTGGAGGCCAGCACCGTGAACTGCGCGGACTGGCCGATCGTGACCGTCTGGCTCGCCGGCGGCGTCACGATGGTCAGCGCGCTGGCCGGCTGCGCCGGCACGACGAGCTGCGCGCCGGTGGCGGCCGGGCCGGTCGTGGCGACGACATTGAACGTGGTCGACCCGCTCTTCAGGCCATCGGAACTCGCGGTGACGGTCACCGTGCCCGGCGTGAACTGCGCGCGCACCGCGACCTTCGCGAGGCCGCCCTCGGCCGACAGGTTCGGATCGCCCGGCGCGTGGTAGCCCTGCGGCAGGTAGTTGCCGGGCACGCCGTTCGCGTCGTTGACCGGCGTCTGGCCGAGGGCGAACGTGACGTAGCTGTCGGTGCCGCCGCGATAGGTGCCGGGGCCGCTGACCGCGAACGTGAGGATGTTCTTCGCGTCGGGCACGCGATTGCCCGCGGCGTCGACCACCGTGGCGGTGACGAACGCGGCGTCGGTGCCGTTGGCGGTGACCTGGAAGGCCTGGCCGTTCGGGCGCACGACGTCGGGGACCACCGACAGCACGATGTGGTCGGCCGCGCCGGCGGTGACCTGCGTGTCGGCCACCGGATTGCCGGACGCGTCGTTGACCACGCGGCTGCTCGAGTCCAGGCATTGCGCGGTCAAGGTGCCCGCGGCCCAGCTGACGTTCCAGTGCGCCTGCCGCGGCAGCGAGACCGTCGTCGGGCCGGTGTCGTTGCCCGGATCCATGTTCTGCGGATTCGGGATCTGGTCGGCGCCTTGCGTCTGGCCGTTGATCAGCAGCCGCACCGCGGGGCAGTTGCTGAACGCGTTGACGGTGACGTTGCCCGTGCGGTTCCAGTGGTAGGCGAGATGCACCACCGGCTTGATCTCGAACGGCGTCCACGCGGCCTGGTAGATCCAGTAGATCAGGCGCGGGAAGCGGTTGGCATCCGTCATCGACGCCGCGTTGCCCCGCATCATGAACGGCTGCGTGCCCACGGTCGCGCCGAGCGCGGGCTGGGTGCCGGTGGCCAGGCCGTACGGCGGGCGATCGGGACCGTCGACCTGGCTGGTGATCTCGCCGGGGGTATCGGCGAGATACCAGTGCGCCATCCCGAACACGTTCTGGCGCAGGCCCTGCGACCAGTTCTTGACCGGGTTCATCGCGAACAGCAGCTCGTAGTCGTAGAGCGATCGCTGAACGCCGTCGCCCCAGTATTCCGAGCCCCACGCGGGCGAGGTCGGATATTGGTTCTTCACGCCGATGTCGCAGCCGTCGCCGCTGCAGCCGAGGATGTCGCCGTTGGCCGGGTTGGGCGTCCGGTCGCTCTGCGCGCGCGTGTTGACCGGATCCCAGATGCGCGACAGCGCCTTGAGGCTTTGCGCGAACGAGGTGTCGGTGCTGCCGTTGTCGGCCTCCCACGCAAGCACCGACGGGTTGTTGCGGTCGTGGACGATCATGTCGCGGTGCGTTTCCTTCTTCAGCTCCATGTCGTCGCCGTTGGCGTTGCAACCGTTGGGACGGTTGCTGCCGGTGGCGGTCGGACACAGGTTGGCGAAGCCGTTCTCGCCGTCGCCGCTGGGCTGGATCACCATCACGCCGAGGGCGTCGGCCGCGGCGACGAACTCGGGGCCTTCGCTGGAGTGGCCCGGGCGATAGAGGCTGCCGCCGGCCTGCGCGAGCAGCTGCACGTCGCGCCACTTCTGTTCCTCGGGCACGGCCGAGCCGAGCGCCGGGTAGTCGTAGCGGCCCGAGCCGCCCCACAGGTGATGCGGATGGCCGTTGATGATCGGGAAGTTCTGGTCCCACGTGATCGTGCGGATCCCCAGCGGGGTCGAGGTTGCGTCGACCACCACGCCGTTGATGCTCACCGTGTGGATCACCGTGTACAGGTACGGTTTGCCCCAGGTGCTGTTGTTCGGATACCAGAGCGTCGGGTTCGCGACCGTGAGCGTCTGGTCGAACGTGGCCGGCGGCGGGGCGACGGTCGGGTCGGACTTCGCCGGCGCGACCGGCAGCGGCGCCGAGGCCACCGTCTGCGCATCCTGCGTGCTCGCCACCACGTTGCCCTGCGCGTCGACGATCTGCGTCAGCAGCGTCACCGGCTGGTCGGTCGCATATTCGTTGCGCACGTTGGTCTGCACGCGGATGACGGCCGACGTGGTGCTCGCGCTGACCGTCGACACGTACGTCCCCCAGGTATTGAGCGTGGCCCAGGTGTTCTGCGGAATGTAGACGCGATCCTTGATGTACATCCACACCGGACGGAACAGCCCGCTGTCGGCCTGGCCGAAGCGGAACGCGCCGCTGAAATCGGGGCTGTTGAAGAACGCGTCGCCGCGCGCGACCTTCACTGCCATCACGTTGTCCGATCCGTCTGTCTTCACGTAGGGCGTGAGGTCGACGATGAACGGCGTGAAGCCGATGACGTGCGTGGCCTGCGGATTGATCAGGCTGTTGCCGGGAATGAAGGTGCCGTTGATGTACACCTGCGTGCCCATGTGCGCGCCTTCGAACTCGACGAAGACCTTGCGGTTGGCGTACGACGCATCGAGCGTGAAGTGCTTGCGGTACCAGAGGATGTTGCCGGTCAGCTGCCCCTGGCCGCCGCCAGAAGGCAGGTTCAGGAAGGTGTCGTTGTCGCTGGGCGACTGCGGCACGCCCACCGAGCTCCACACCTCCTGCGTGTTGGCGGACGAGTCGTCGTACGACGGATTCATCGCCGTCGCCGGATCGATGTCCTTCAGGTAGCGCCACGGCGTCGCGCCGAGATTGATCGTCACGCGGTTGGACGGCGGCACGCCGACGACGCTGGCTGTACCTGAGCCTGTTCCCGTTCCCGTTCCTGTTCCCGTACCAGTACCTGTTCCCGTACCAGTACCTGTTCCGGTACCCGTGCCCGTTCCGCCGCCGCCCGACGACGCGCCGCCATCGGATCCGCTGCCGCCTCCGCCGCCTCCACAGGCCGCAAGTGCGAGGGCCAGCGCGAGCGCGACCAGCCATCCGGGATTTCCAACGAGCGACTTGGGCTTCATACGATCACGCTGTCCGCAAGAGGCCGCGACGCGCGGGCGTCGGCGGCGGAAACGTGACCGTGGCGCCCGCGAGGACACATCGAGACACGCTTGGGAAGATCCGCCGTCGCCTGCGCTCGAGGCAGGCGACCCTCCCCAGGAAAAGAGGTGCGGATCGCCTCGGGAATAGCAGGTCGCGTGCCAAAGTCGAGCTGGATTTGGAACCGATCCCAACTCGCCTGCGCCCCTCCTCGTGGGGCGCGCCCGAGACAACGTTTTCCGCGCGCGGTTGCCGCACATTCAAATGCAGCGGAAAGCCGAAATTTGTCACAGTGCGATCGGTCGCAAAGCGTCGTAATGCCGGGGCGGGTGACAAAACGCGTCGCATTTCCAAATGCAACCGCGCGCGCCCGCCGCCCGCGCATTCCCGCCGCGCCAGCAGCGGTTCAAGGCGATGTGTCGCCATTTGCAAGGCGGCGGCGCCGCACCGGACGGGCAGAAACGCCCGGATGTCGGCGCTGACATATTGTTCAACGATGTATCGGTGGCCGGTTTTCCCGGCTTGATCGGGGCTATGGCGTCTTTGTCGATTCGTACCATCGGGGTTCGGTCTCTCATGTCCCGGCCGAATACCAGGATTCGCATCATGTCCATCGCCCCGTTGTCCACCTCGACCGCCGCCACCTCGAGCACGCCCACGCGCGCCCAGATGTCCGAACACATCGACGTCGGCAAGCCCGCCAGCTCGAGCTCCGGCATCCTGTCCGAGGTGCCCGGTGCCGTCGCCGCCGGTGTCAGCGCGACGGTCGCGTTCAGCGGCGACGCGCTGCACGCGCTGGAATCGGCCGGCGAGACCGTGGTCGACGGCGCGGAAGACCTCGCGGTCGGCGCGTGGCACGCGCTGGAAGCAGGCGCCACGGGTGCCGTCCATGCCGGCGAGGCCATCGCCGGCACGGTCGAGGACGGCGTCGGCGCCGTGGTCTCGGAGGTCAAGGACGCCGCGAAGGAGCTCGGCCACTACATCGCGGTCGGCATGCAGACGACCAGTGACGCCGTCTCCGAAGTGGCGAGCGGCACGATGATGGCCGCCTCCGCCGGCGGCAAGACGCTGGCCGCCATGGTCTGAGACACCTGCTGACAGTCGTCCCTCGACAGCTTCAGTACACTCGTTCCGCCACTGGCCTCCGCGTCCCGGAAGCGGCCTCCCTGCGGAACCGTTGACTTATGGAATTCCTGGAACCCTTTCGGGACGACGACCTCACCGTCACCATCTCGGAACTGCTCGTCGCCACCGCCGACTCGAGCGATCCCCTTCTCGACGACACCGTCTCCAAGCTGCTGCAGGCGATGCGCCAGCGCATGGAGATGGACGTCGTCTTCGTCTCCGAATTCATAGCCGGCCGGCGCATGTTCCGCTACGTCGACGCGGCGCCGGGCGCGCCCGGCATCCAGGCCGGCGATTCGAGCCCGGCCGAGGAATCGGTGTGCCAGCGGGTGGTCGAAGGCCGCGTGCCCGAGCGGGTGGCCGACCTCGCCGCGCTGCCGGCCGAGGATCTGCCGGACATGCCGTTCCGCGTCGGTGCCCACCTGAGCACGCCCATCGTGCTGGCCGACAAGCGCATCTACGGCACGCTGTGCTGCTTCAGCGCCGCGCCGCGCGCGGACCTCGTGCAGGCCGATCTCGACAAGCTGAAGATGTGCGCCACGCTGGTCGCGCGCAAGGTCGAGTTGAACGCCGCCCGCGGCGTCCACGAACCGCCGCCGGACTGGAAGCTCGAGCCCAAGGCCGAGTACGACGCGGCGGGTTGGCGCCAGGCGTCGCCGCGCGCGAACCCGCGCTGAGCGAGGCACTCGCCCGGCAGGGCAGCCGCCGTTCAGTCGACGACCAGCTCGCCGCTTTCGTACTGCTCGCCGGTCACCGGCTCCATCCACTCGACGTTCCTGCCGTCGACCATTTCGGTCAGCGCCAGATGCGACATCGCGGTGGTGATCGACGCCCCGTGCCAGTGGCGCTTGCGGCAGGGGCACCAGACGACATCGCCGGCGCGGATCTCCGTGCGCGGGCCGCCCTCGCACTGCGTCCAGCCGACGCCGTGCAGGACGACCAGCGTCTGTCCTGCCGGATGGCTGTGCCAATGGGTTCGCGCGCCGGGTTCGAAGGTGACGATGGCGCCGCCTGCGCGCCCCTCGTCCCCCGCCTGGAACGGGCTGTCGATCCGCACCGATCCGGTGAACCAGGACGGCGAGCCCTGGATGGAAGGCTTGGCGCCGTTGCGAGTGATTTTCATGGTGTTCGGTCTCTCGTTGTCGGGATGGAGCTTCAGGCGCGGCCCAGTGGTGCGTCGCTGCCCTTCGCGACGACCGGCGTCAACGCATTGCTGCCGTCGGCCGGCCGCGCGCGCTGTGCGGCACCGAACGCGCCGTACGGATAGCCCCCCGGAGTCGGCCGGCTCACGCGCTCGAGCGCGGCCGTCGCCTCGGCGTCGAGGTGCAGCGTCGCGGCTTCGAGGTTGTCGCGCAGCTGCGCCATCGAACGCGCGCCGAAGATCGGTGCCGTCACGCTGGGTCGATCGGCCACCCAGGCCAGCGCGACCTGCGACGGCGTCTTGCCGATGCGCTCGGCGATCTGCTTGACGAGGTCGATGGTCGCCCAGTTCCGGTCGCTGTCGGCGTACTCCTCGGACGTCCATTGGTAGAGCGGCTTTTCCGAACCGGCCCGCGTCCCGCTCGCAGGCCGGGCGCCGCGCCGGTACTTGCCGGCCAGGAAGCCGCCCGCCAACGGCGACCACGGAAGCAGGCCGATCCTGTTGTGCAAGGCGGCCGGGATCACTTCCCACTCGTTTTCGCGCGAAAGCAGGCTGTACTGCTGCTGCAGCGTGATCGGAATCTCGAGGCCGGATTCGCGCGCCGTCGAGATGAACAGCTGCAGCTGCCATCCCGTGAAGTTGGACAGTCCGACGTAGTGGATCTTTCCGGCGCGCACGGCGGCGTCGAGGAAGCGCAGCGTCTCCTCGGGCGGCGTCAGCGGATCCCAGGAATGCAGTTGGTACAGATCGATCCGATCCCGGCCCAGGTTGCGCAGGGACTCGTCGAGCAGGCGTTGCAGGCCCCGGCGCGACAACCCGGCCGCGTTGGGGCCGGCGTGGACCGAATGACGGCCCTTCGTCGCCAGCACGACCCGGTCCGTCAGCTCGCCAGGGCGCGCGGCGAACCACTGGCCGACGATCGCCTCGGATTGCCCGCCCATGTAGACGTTCGCGGTGTCGACGAGGTTGCCGCCCGCCTCGACGTACGCGTCCATGATCGCGAACGCCTCCGCCTGCGGCGTCTCGCCGCCGAAGTACATGCTGCCGAGCGCCAGGCGCGACACCACCGTACCGCTCTCGCCGAGTCGTCGATATTCCATTTCCGTTCCTTCGAAACCGTGTGATGAACGACTGTAGAAGCGATGGAACAGCATGACTAGATGGCAGAATCCGCATGCACTTGTGAATAGGAGCCATGAATGGC
>Ga0302314_10017902_pt1 | contig 11847 bp, 7 predicted proteins | sample III_Palsa_N2_3_FD_200533 | JGI IMG/M metagenome (GOLD analysis project Ga0302314, IMG submission 200533) | Peat permafrost microbial communities from Stordalen Mire near Abisko, Sweden - III_Palsa_N2_3 | ecosystem: Environmental > Terrestrial > Soil > Palsa > Peat permafrost | place: Sweden...
TCGTCCATCCGGCGGGCGTTGCGGCGATGCGAAGCCAGCACGGCGCGGGACGCCAGCCGCGCGGCGCTCACCTTGGCGCCGTTGATCTGGTGGCCGCCGGCGGCGTCCTCGTATTGGAGGTAGCCGCCGGGGCGAACGCCGAACGGGTCCAGCGCCAGCTTGAGGAAGTTGGTGGCGCTCGAAGCGCCGCCGATCATGCCGAAGTAGGCCTTGGTGACGAAATTCGAGACCATCACATTGTTGATCACGTAGGTGTCACCCTGGGTCGGGTCGCACACTTCGAGGTCGTAGCCGACGGTCTGGCCTGGCGCGCCGACGCCCGCCGGCGCAGGTCCGCTCGCCACCAGCACAGTGGTCGGATCGGCCAGCAGCTCCAGCACCTCGTGCGACAAGGTGCACGACCAGGCCTCGCCGGCCTGTCTGCAGATGTCGAGGTAGATGAAGGCGTACGGCAGCCGGCCGTAAGTCTCGGAATGATAGCCGTAGGCGCCGGAGATGCCGGTGGTCGGGTCGCTCGATGAGTCGCCGACGTAGATCACCGCGTCTGCCGCGCTGTTGATGTTGGCCTGCGCCCCGTTCAGCGCCAGGCGCGTCGGAACCAGCTCGGCCCCCATGCCCCACTCGGCCTGGAAGTCGCGGCTGACCTGGACGCCGATGGCGGCGACCGCGGCGGCGAAGGTCGCGTCCCCGATGGTGGCGGATAGGTTGGCGATCGACAGGGTCAGTTGCGGCGCGCCAGGCGTTGGCGTTGGCGCGACAACAGCCGCCTGAGCGGCTAGCGCTGCGGCGGTTCCGGCGGCGCCGAACGCCGACTTGATCTGGTTGAAGGCGTAGGGAAGGAACAGCGCCGCGCCGACCATGAATAGCGGCGCGCTGCCGCTGATGATCGGCTTGATGTCGGCGACAGTCGTGAACGCCTTGATCAGCAGCACATTGCCGAGCGCCCAGAACAGCGAGGTCAGGATGGCGGCGCCGATCAGGCCGGTGACGCGGCTGTAGCTGGTGGTGTCGGTGGCGCCGCCGACCGGCGTCTTTTCCTTCAGCGCCTGCTTCAGGTCAGCGACCAGCGGCAAAGCGCAGATCAGCCCCAGGACTGGAATGTTGAAGACGGTGAGGACGAAGTAGCTTTCAGCGGGCATAGCGTCTTCCCTCGCGGCTTATCGAGGACGTCACAGATCATGGCGCGGGGAGCGGTGGCGTCTGGATCGTTTTCAGATACTCCACCAGCTCCAGCCGCTGCACCTCGGTCAGGGCGGCGACGCCGTAGACGTGCCCCTTGTTGGAGTTCCCGGGCAGGCTGGTGTCGTAGGTGAAGGTGTTGCCTGGCGTGGCGGGATTGGTGTCGTAGCCCACCTTGCGAGGGTCGAAGACGCGGGTCCCGACGGCGAACGTCTTGGGCCGCTGCGCCGGCGGCAGCAGTAGGTCATACAGCGACGGCACCGAGCCATTGTGCAGGTAGGGCGCCGTCGCCCAGATGCCCTCCAGCGGCCGCGCCTTGTAGGCCATCAGCGGGTCGGCGGCGTTGCGCATGCACAGCTGCAGCTTTTGCTGTTTCGGGGTCAGTGGCGTCACCAGCGCCAGCTTGGGCCCGCCCGGAATCGGCATGACGCCGAAGATGTTCTGCGTCGTCGCGGTGAGGATCGCCGCCTTCGGGCCGGCGAGGGCGCCCTTGACGGTTGTTTCCAGCAGCAGCCTGACTGGCGCGCTGGCCGGGACCTTGTCGCCGCTGACGTAGTTGACCGGAATGCCGGCCAAGGCGCCGCTGGCGCCGCTGTTGGCCCAGGCGTTACAGGCCATCCACTCGTCGGTCAGATTGTCCGGCCCCAGCTGGGCGAAGGTCTTCATCGTCTCGTAGTGGGCCTGAGGCGTGTGGCAGGCGGCGCAGTTCTGGTCGAACAGCGCCTTGCCCGCCTGCAGCACCTGGTCCGACGACAGCGCGGCCGCAGCGGTGTCGGTGGTGGTGATGTGGCCGGGGGCGCCGAAGGCGTTGGGCCACTCAGGCGATTGCAGTTTTCTCAGCGACACCTCGATAGCGTTGAGGTTGCCGATGTTGATGCTTGAATCGAGGCCCGAGAGCAGCCCCGACGGCGGCTTGATCACCACCTCGCCGAAAACGCCGAGCACCTCGCCGGAATTGCGGCCCATCGCGCCGAAGTCGGTGGGGTTCACGCCGAGCGTCAGGCCGCCGTTGGTGGCGACGCCGTCCCACTGCACCTGGGTCTCGCGGGTGATGTTCCACAGGTGCGGATAGCTGACCGGCGCGTCGGCCGCGTTCGGCGTGAACTGCTGGCCGCCGCCGAACAGCAGGATCCGGTTGTAGATGTGGCCGATAGCGTCGACGCGGCCATAGCCGTAGCGGTTTTGGGTTGAGACGGCTTGATTCAAGGCCTGGGTCTGGCTCTCCCAACCGATCAGCTGGTTGAGCGCCGCCAGCAGATTCGTGCGATTGCCGGCGTTGTCCGACTTGCCCAGCACCGAGCTGGCGAACCGGTCCCAGCGACCGCTGTCGGCGCCCGGCGCGGCCGAGTCGCGGGTCTGGGCCAGGGCCTTGTCCACGCCTTCGACGAACTTCTGGAAGTCGAACAGGCTCGGGCCGCCGTCGACCGTGTAAGACTGGCCATTGTAGCTCATCTGGGCGGTGTGGCAGGCCGCGCAGTTCAGCCCCACCCAGGGCACGGGGTCGTTTTTAGGAGCGACGCCGGCCAGCCAGTGCAGGTTGGTCCTGACGAGACCGCTGTCGTCGATCTGGTCGCTGGCGAAGCCGATCGGCAGGTCCGCGCCAGGCCTCGGCGGCAGGATACCCAGGGTCGCCAGGTAGCTGTTGTCCAGGAACAGCCTGGGCTGTCCGCCGGAGGCTGGCGCCGGAGCGTCAGGCTGCTCCAGCGCGCGCATCCAGGCCAGCGGCATCAACCGCGATCCCTGGTCGGCGTTGTACCAGCCGTTGCGGGTGGCCGCGTCCCAACCCTGGACCGTGTCGCTGGGCGGCGGCGTTGGCGTCTGCTTGCACGCCGCTGCCAGCAATCCCACCAGAACCGCAACCGCGATGCGACCGCGAAGCCTCGTCTTGGCCATGCCCGACCCCCAAGCGAGGCGATAAGCTGGCGCCTTGCACTAAAGGTTGCAACCGCAATTTCAGGTCGGAAATGCGCGTCGCCGGTACACGAAAACGACCGGAGCGAATCCCCTTGCGTCACCAATTGAGCGATACTGACGCTGGCCGCAGCGGCGGCCGACGGCGAGAGTTGACTGACCGATGGACGTGTCGGTGCGCGCGGGGAAGCACTACGCGTTCGAGGCGTTCGTCCTCGATCCCGCGCGGCGCACGCTGACGCGCGCTGGTGAGGCCGTCGCCCTAACGCCGACGCTGTTCGACACTCTGCTCTATCTGGTCGAACACCCTGGTCAGGTGGTGACCCGCGATCAGCTGCTCGACGCGATCTGGCCGAGCAAGACGGTCGACGCGGCCAATGTCAGCCAGACCATCTTCACCCTGCGCCGGTCGCTGGCCTCCGCCGGCGCGCCGGAGCAGCTGATCGCCACCGCGCCCGGCGCCGGCTATCGCTTTGCTTGCCCGGTGGAGGCGCTGTCCGGCAAGCCACCGGTCGGCGTCTCGGCGCAATCGTCATCGCCGCAGCGACCCAGCCCTCGCGCCTGGTGGGTGTGGGCCGCTCTTCTTGGGCCGGTGGCCGCGGTGGCGCTCGCTATCGGCTGGCCTCGCCATGCGCCCGGGCCGCCCACCAGCAATCTGGTCGTCCTGGATGGCTTCCAGAACCTCGCCCACGACCCCGAATTCGACCAAAGCCTGCAGATGGCGACGCAGATCGACCTGCAGCAATCGCCCTACGTGCAGGTGCTCTCAGCCCAACGGATCGCCGACACCCTGGCGCTTATGACGCTCGCGCCGGACACCGTGCTGACGCCGGCGCTGTCGCGGGAGATCTGCGTGCGCAACAACGGCGCCGCCAGCATCGACGGCGCAGTGGCCAAGGTGGGCGCCCGGTATCTGCTGACCCTCACCGCCACCAACTGCGCGACGGGCGAAATTATCGCGGCCGACAAGACCGAGGTCGATCGACGCGACGACCTGCTGCCGGCGCTGGATCGCCTGGTCGGTCGGCTGCGCAGCCGGCTGGGCGAGCCGCAGGACTCGATCCGGCAGTTCCAGGCGCCCCTGCTGCAGCGCCGCACGGCCTCGCTCGCGGCGTTGCAGGCCTACTCCCAGGGTTTTTACGACTTCAATCACGGCAAGCGCATCGAGGCGATCCCGTCATACCAGCGCGCGATCACGCTCGATCCCAGCTTCTCGGCCGCCTACGCCGACCTGGCCGTCGTCTACAACAACCTGGACCAGGACGATTTGGCCGCCGCCGCCATCACCAAAGCCTACGCCCTGCGGGACGCTGCCGGCGCTCAGCAGCAGCTGGTGATCTCAGCGCGCTACAACACCATCGTCAGCGGCGATATCCCGGAAGGCCTGCGGATCTACCGCGCCTGGACGCAGATTTATCCGAACGACTCCACGGCCTGGACGAACCTGGCCAACAAGGAGACCTGGATCGGAGCGTACGCCCTGGCAATCGAGGACGGGCGCCGCGCGTTCGTCCTGAACCCCGACTCCGAGGGCGCCTACGTGGTGGCCGCCAGGGCGCTGCTGCGCGCCGGCCGGCTGGACGAGGCGCAGGCGGCGTGCGCCCAAGCCGCCGCGCACCACGTCGACGGCGACGACCTGCACGGCGTGCTCTACGACATCGCTGTCGCGCGGGGCGATGACATCGCGGCTGCGGCGCAGCTGCAGTGGGCCGCCGGCAAGCCCGGCGAGCGCACCCTGCTGATCGCGGCCGGACAGGAGGCCCTCGCCCGCGGCCAGGTGCAGCGCGGCCTCGACCTGTTCGGCCGCGCCGCGGCGCGGGGGCAGAGCTTCGGTCTTGGCGATATCTTCTCCGCGCCGAACGCGCGGCTGCTGTTCGACCTCGGGCGCGAGGATCTGGCGCGGCAGCACCTCGCGCAGGTTCCGGCCGGGTACGATTCGCCCGACTATCGGTTCGCGCTGGCCGAGTTCGGCGACGCGGCGCAGGCCGACGCCCTTCTCGCCGCAGATGTGAAGAAGACGCCGTCGAATACGCTGCTGACCCAGGTCTTCGCCGCCGAACAGCACGCCGCGGCCGACCTGCGCCGCGGCCAGCCGACCGCCGCGATCGAGGCTCTGCGCACCGCCGCGCCCTACGAGATGCGCACGCTGGACATCCCCTATCTGCGCGGCCAGGCCTACCTCGCCGCCCGCGACGGCGTTCACGCGGCGGCGGAGTTCCAGAAGATCCTCGCCAACCGCGGCGTCGAGCCCGTCTCCGAGCACTACCAGCTCGCGCACCTCGGCCTGGCGCGGGCGCTGCGGCTTACGGGGGACGTCGCCGGCAGTCGCAAGGCGTACGAAGCCTTCTTCGCCGACTGGCGCGGCGCCGATCCTGACATGCCGCTGCTCGCCGCCGCCAGGGCGGAATACGCCGGCCTTGGGGCGCCCAAGCCGCGAATTTGAGAAATTTTGAGCGGCGGTTTGATGGCCCGCGACCACGCGTTGGACGAGGCTTTGCCATGAAGGGTGCGCCGTGCGCGCCATGCATCGAGGCAAGCCAATGGCCAATTTTGTCGTCGCTCCGGGCGTAACTTCATCCGGACTTTCACTGGGATTCAACGACAGCTTGACCGTCTCAAGCGGCGGGATCGTCGAGAACAGCTTCTTTCAGGACATGACGACCGTGATCCAGCATGGAGGTGAGGGATTCGCGAATGTCGTCACCGATCTCGCCACCGAGGTGGTCGCGGGCGTCGATACCGACAGCACCGTTGCGAACGGCGGCGTCATCCAAGTCCAATCGAACGGCAAAGCCGAGAATATCGTCGTCGCGGCCGGCGGTGAACTCGCCAACTTCGGTACTGCCAATAACACTTTTCTGAATCTCGGCGCACGCATGCTCATCCAATCCAACGGTCAGTCGGCGGATACGACGATGATCGGCGGCCAGATGACGATCTACTCGGGCTTCGCATCGCTGACCGAGGTCTTCGGCGGCGTGGAGGAAATCACCGGCTCGAACAGCGTGGACGCCGGCTCCGAGATCTTCTCCGGCGGCGTGCAGCGGGCGGATTCGGGCGGGCTCCTATCGGCGACCACGGTCGCCGCCGGCGGATCGGCGGTGGCGGCGACCGGGTCCGAGCTGAGCAGCGCGATGGTCGAGTCCGGCGGGGTCGATGTGATCAGCTCCGGCTCGCTGGCGGTTTTGACCACGGTGGAAGCCGGCGGCGAAGAGGTGATCAGCGGTGGCACGGCGCTGGGAACGACGCTGAGCGGCGGCTTCGAGCTTGTCGACGGCGTAAACGGCGGCACTGAAGAGACTATAGTCAGCGCTGGCGGCGAGCAGTTGGTGGTCTCCTCTGCCCTAACCGTGGAGACGAAAGTCCTGTCCGGTGGCTCAGCGGCGGTCGAGACTGGCGGCGAGCTGACCGGCACGGTGGTCTCTTCCGGTGGGGTCGTGATCGAGCGCTACTTCGGCAGTGCGATCGGAACCGTGGTGTCGACCGGCGGCATGGACCTGGTCAGCAGCGGGGGCATAACGACGGGGACACAGGTGGAGGGTCTCCAGGTGGTCTCCGGCGGCGAGACCAGCGCAACGACGCTCTTCACCGGTGGTCAGGAAACGGTTCTGTCCGGGGGCCTCGCCAGTGCGACGCAGGTCAGCAGCGGCGGGACCTTGACCATCAGCTCCGGGGGCGTGGCCGACGGCGGCGAAGTCTTCGCAGGCGGGGCCCTGATCATCGACGGGACGATCAGCACCGACGCCACCCTTACCGTGGCCGGCCACCTGGCGCTGGGCGGCGCGGTCGCCGGCCCGCGGACCCTGGCCGGAACCGGCACGCTGGCGCTCACCGGTGGCGCCTCCACGATCGGCGCGGGCGCGGCGCTGAGTATCGCCCACGTCAGCCAAGGCGCCGCGACGCTGAACCTGACCGGCGATCTCGCTTACGGGGGAACCTGGACCCAGACCAAGGGCTCGATCGTTGTGGATGCCGCCCGGACCCTGACCCTTGCCGGAACCGGCGACCGCTTTTCCGGGACCCTGAACGGAGCGGGCGCAGTCGTCTTCGCCGCGGGCTCGGACACCTTGAGCGGGACCAAGCTTCTCGTCGCCGACACGGTCGTCGCCGGCGCCGCGGTCACGCTGGCCGGGGCCATCGACCTAGCCAAGACCCTTACCGTCACGGGTCCGGGCCTGACCGTCGCCGCCCAAGGCGCGACCTTGTCGGGGGGCGGTCACCTGTTGCTGGCAGGCGTGGCCGGCAACGAGATCGTCGGCGCCAAGGCGACGGCCGTGCTCGCTAATGTCGATGACACCATCCTGGGCGCGGGCGATCTTGGCGGCGGCTCGATGGTCCTCGACAACGAAGGCGACGGCACGATCGGCAGCGCCACCGGCACGGCGCTGGTCATCGACACCGGCGCCAACACGATCTTGAACAGCGGCCTGATCGCCAGCGAGAGCGCAGGCGGGCTCACGGTCAAGAGCGCCGTTATCAACAACAGTCTGCTCGGCGTTTCAGTCGGAACCCTGACGCTGGACGCCGCGGTGACGGGGACGGGCGAGGTGCTCATCAACGCCGGGACGGCCGCCTTCGCCGCGGCGTTCAGCCAGAACGTCGACTTCGAGGGCGCAGCCGGCGTGCTGCAACTGGCGAAGTCTCAGGCCTACACCGGCGCGATCACCGGCTTTTCCAAGACTGGCGGCACATCGCTGGACCTGCGCGACATCGCCTTCACCACCGGCAAGACCAAGGCGACCTTTGTCGAGAACGGGGCCAAGACCCAGGGCGTGCTGACCGTCACCGACGGCACGCATACCGCGCTGATCACCCTGGTCGGCAACTACGCGGGCTCGACCTTCACCACCAAGAGCGACGGCCACAGCGGCACGACCGTCGTCGATCCGACCAAGGCCGCGGCCGGTGCGCCGGCGGTGCTGCCGCTGATCACGGCCATGGCCGCCTTCGACGCCGGCGCGGGTCACTGGGTCCCCACCGCAGAGTCAGGACGAACGAGCGAGCACCTGCTCGTCGCGGCGCACCCAAGCTGAGACCGGCGATATACGCCGCGCCAGCGTCAGAGCATCGACGGGATCACGCGGTCCGGCGGTTTGTGGCCGTCCATCCAGGTGCGGATGTTGACGATCACCTTCTCGCCCATGTCGACGCGGCCCTCGATGGTCGCCGAGCTCATGTGCGGCAGCAGCACCACGTTGGGCAGCTTGAGCAACTTCGGGTTCACCGCCGGCTCGTGCTCGAACACGTCGAGACCGGCGCCGGCGATCTCGCCGGCTTCGAGCATAGCCGCCAGCGCCCCCTCGTCGATGATCTCGCCGCGGGCGGTGTTGATCAGGAAGGCGTGCGGGCGGATCAGCTTCAGCCGCCGGGCGGAGAGCAGGTGGTAGGTGGCGGGCGTGTGCGGGCAGTTGACCGAGATGAAGTCCATCCGGGCCAGCATCTGGTCGAGGCTTTCCCAGTAGGTCGCCTCCAGCTCCTCGGCCAGGCGCGGGCCGACCGGCTTGCGATTGTGATAGTGGATCGACAGGCCGAACGCACGGGCGCGGCGGGCCAGGGCCTGGCCGATCCGGCCCATGCCGATGATGCCGAGCCGCTTGCCGCCGATCCGCCGGCCCAGCATCCAGGTCGGCGACCAGCCGTGGAAGTCGCCCTTGTGGATCACGTCGGCGCCCTCGACCACGCGGCGCGAGACGGCCATGATCAGGCCCATGGTCAGGTCGGCGGTGTCGTCGGTGAGCACGCCGGGCGTGTTGGTGACGGTGATGCCGCGCTCGGTGGCCGCGGTGACGTCGATGTGATCGACCCCGGCGCCGAAGTTGGCGATCAGCTTCAGCTGCTCGCCCGACGCGGCGATCACCTTGGCGTCGATGCGGTCGGTGATGGTGGAGACCAGCACTTCGGCCCGCCCGACGGCCGCCGCCAGGGCCGCGCCGTCCATCGGCGCGTCCTCCAGATTGAGCTCCGTATTGAAGAGCTCACGCATCCGCGTCTCCACCGGATCGGGGAGCTTGCGGGTGACAACGACTTTCGGCTTGCGGATCGCCATAAGCGACCTCTAGCAAAGGCCCAGACCAGGGCCAAGCAAGGGTGGCATGCGCGGCAAGTCCAACTGTGCGATTGCCGCAAGCCTCGCCACCCTCGCGCTGCTCGGCGCCTGCGGGGGGCGGGGCGGCGAAGGCACGGACTGTCCGGTGGGCGTGAAGCAGAAAACCCCGTCCGGCTACTGCGTGCCGCGCTACCTCAGTTTGAAGCGCGCTGAGGTGTTTGGTCGCAAGGGACCTGGCAAGGATTACCCGACCGTGTTCGTCTATCACGCGCGGGGTCTGCCGGTTCAGGTGGTCGACGAAACCACCGACTGGCGGCGAATCTGCGATCCGGATGGGGGCGCGGTGTGGATCGCCAGCGCCATGGTCGATGGTCAACGCACTGTGATGGCGACGGGCGGGGCTGCAGTGGCGCTGCGGCGAAGCCCGGCTGACACCGCCGGCGCCGCGGCCTATCTGCGACCGCGCGCAGTCGCCGATCTGGGCCGCTGCAGGGGCGGCTGGTGCGAGGTCACGGCGGACGGCGCGCACGGCTGGCTGAAATCGTCCGAGGTCTGGGGTCTTGCGCCGCAGGCCCAATGCCGTTGAGCCGAAGCGTTACGGCTGCTACGGCGGGACTATGACGTTTGTGGCCAAGAACACCTATTCCTACGACGAACTGATCTCCTGCGCCCGCGGCGAGATGTTCGGCCCCGGCAACGCGCAGCTGCCATCGCCGCCGATGCTGCTGTTCGATCGCATCACCGAGATCAACCGTGACGGCGGCAAGCACGGCCTGGGGTACATCGAGGCCGAGCTGGATATCAATCCGGGGCTCTGGTTCTTCGATTGCCACTTCATCGGCGATCCGGTGATGCCGGGCAGCCTGGGCCTCGATGCGCTCTGGCAGCTGGTCGGCTTCTACCTCGGCTGGATCGGCGGCAAAGGCCGCGGCCGCGCGGTGGGCGCCAGCGCCGTGCGTTTCGGCGGCGAGGTCACGCCGGCGGCCAAGCTGGTCACCTACAAGATCGACATGAAGCGCGTGATCAACCGACGCCTGGTCGTAGGCATCGGCGACGGGGTGCTGGAAGTCGACGGCGCGCCTATCTATGAGGCCGAAGACTTGCGCGTTGGACTCTACCAGCGGCCCTAGGGCGGAGACTTAGAAGATCATGCGCCGCGTCGCCGTCACAGGCTTCGGCATCGTGTCCTCGATCGGCCTCGGCGCCAACGAGGTGATCGCTTCGCTGCGAGAGGCGAAGAGCGGGATCATCGCCGCGCCGGAGTATGCGGAACTCGGCTTCCGCTGCCAGGTGCACGGCAAGCCGCAGATCGACTGGGAAAGCATGGTCGACCGCCGCGCCGCCCGGTTCCTGGCCGCGGGCACGGGCTACGCTCACATCGCCATGGAGCAGGCGATCGCCGACGCAGGCCTGACCGAGGCCGAGGTCTCCAATGAGAAGACCGGCCTGGTGGTCGGCTCCGGCGGGCCTTCGACTCACGCGATCGTCGAGGCGGCCGATATCGCGCGGGCCAAGGGCGTCAAGCGGATCGGACCGTTCGCGGTGCCGAAAGCGATGAGCTCCGGGCCATCGGCGACGCTCTCGACCTGGTTCAAGATCAAGGGGATCAACTTCTCGATCACCTCGGCCTGCGCCACCTCCACCCACTGCATCGGCGTCGGCGCGGGCGAGATCGCGCTGGGTCGGCAGGACATCGTGTTCGCCGGCGGCTGCGAGGAGGTGGATTGGACCCTGTCGTCGTTGTTCGACGCGATGGGCGCGATGTCAGCCAAGTTCAACGACACGCCGGCGACCGCCAGCCGCGCTTATGACGTCAATCGCGACGGCTTCGTCATCGCCGGCGGTGCGGGGATTCTGGTGCTGGAGGCGATGGACCGGGCCAAGGCGCGAGGCGCGAAGATCTACGGCGAGATCGTCGGCTATGCCGCCAACTCCGACGGCCACGACATGGTCGCGCCCTCCGGCGAAGGCGCGGCGCGGTGCATGCGGCTGGCGATGGAGAGCGCGGGCGGGCGCAAGATCGACTACCTCAACCCGCACGGCACCGGTACGCCGGTGGGCGACCTGAAAGAGATGGGGGCGGTGCGCCAGGTGTTTGGCGATGCGGCCCCGCTGATCTCGTCGACCAAGTCGCTGACCGGCCACAGCCTGGGCGCGGCAGGGGCGCAGGAGGCGATCTACTGCCTGATGATGATGGGCAACGGCTTCGTCGCCGAGAGCGCCAATATCGAGACGCTGGACCCGGCCTTCGCCGACTTGCCGATCGTGCGCGAGCGGCTCGACCGCTCGGTGGAAACGGTGATGTCCAACAGCTTCGGCTTCGGCGGCACCAACGGCTGCCTGGTGCTGGCGCGAGCGTGATCGTCCTTCTCCCCTTGCGGGAGAAGGTGTCAGCGTAGCTGACGGATGAGGGGTCGCGCCGACGATTGCTATTAGCTGTCGTGTCGCCTTCGGAAGACCCCTCATCCGACCCCTTCGGGGCCACCTTCTCCCGCAAGGGGCCTGTTGCGCAATGGAGTGCTTGGGCTGGAAGGTTGAGTTTGGGTGCGGGGTTTGGGCTTGGCGGGATGTTCTGCGGGTCCGCCAGGGCGGCGTTTTGCGGTTCTGGCGGGTTTTAGGCGCAGTTCGGGCTTGGTCAGGCCGGGACGAGACGGGTCCAGCGCCTGAGGTTGAAGGCGATGGCGGCGAGCGTCACCTGGGCCGAAGCCTTG
>Ga0302314_10017903_pt1 | contig 11847 bp, 11 predicted proteins | sample III_Palsa_N2_3_FD_200533 | JGI IMG/M metagenome (GOLD analysis project Ga0302314, IMG submission 200533) | Peat permafrost microbial communities from Stordalen Mire near Abisko, Sweden - III_Palsa_N2_3 | ecosystem: Environmental > Terrestrial > Soil > Palsa > Peat permafrost | place: Sweden...
GTCGGCGCCTAGGTGGCCACGGGCCTGCGGATATGGAGATTGCGGTGATGCGGCAGCACGTGTTCTTCCGCCCGCCGCTCGGCCAGCGCGACGGCCGCGGTGAGCTGCGGTGTCATCCAGTCGAACAGGGGGGTGAGCGCCCCACGCCAGACCTTGGCCTGGTGGCCGCCCGAGATGAGCACCAGCGGCACGTTGGGATCCCGCAGCTCAAGCTCCTGCTTAAAGGTCTCCGCGGCACGGACGTCACCGATGTCGGCAGAGCCCGCGGCGAGGAAGAACGGCGGGATGTTGACGTCAAGCGGTAGCCGCGTGATGTACTCGCCCGGGCTGTTGATCATCGCCAGATGGGCGTTGTGGCTGTACACGTTGACGTCGCGCGGCCTGCCGGCGACCGGGATCTGGCTCGGGGTGGGCGCGAAGTAGCCGCTCATCACGCCGACCGCGCCGAAGCTGGCCGCGTACTGCAGGCCGATGTTGGCGGCGCAGAAGCCGCCCTCCGAGTAGCCCGCGATGCCCCACGCCTGGCCAGGAGGCTGCACCCGGAGGTTGGCGGCGACCCAGGCGGGGACGTCCTTGCCGACGTAGGTCATGTCCTGGATGCCGTGCGGGTCGTTGAGGCACTGCAGCGCGTACTGCATGCCGCCGTCGGTGTTCGGCATCACGAGCACCGCGGGCGACGCCTTGTGCTCCGCCATGGCCTGCAGGAAGACGGGGATCACGTTCATCACGTTGACCCACGAGGCCGGCTGCCCAGGGGAGCCGTGCAGCAGCTCGATCGCCGGGAACCGGTAGTTCGCGTACGCCTTGCGGAAGTACTGCGGCGGCAGCCAGATGTAAGCCATCCGGCTGATATGGCTGCGGCGGCCGGGGATCGTGACGCTGAAGAGCGACCCGTACTGAGCGTCGAGGGCGGCGTTGGTCGAGCCACCGATCGCGGAGGCCACCGAGCTCGAGGAGCCTTTACCCAGGCTGGCCGCCGATAGCTGCGGCACCGACGCCGACTGCCCGGACAGGTCGCTGACCATAGCGCCCCAGGTCTGGTAATAGTCGTAGTACTTGTTCACCACGGCGATACCGAACACCATGGCCGGGATGAACGCCAGACAGGCCGCAACGACACGGAACGCGACGTGGCTGGTCATCACCAGCCACGTAATCAAGCCCCCAAATGCCACCAAGAGCAGCAAAAAGAAAAGTGTCCCCTGCGGTTCTAGCACTACCACTCCTAGCAGCAGCCCGCCGCAGACCCCCCGTGTCCCGCGGTCAAATCAGACAATCGCCCCCGAAAAATCAGGCAGTCGCCTCCCCGGGTTTGCGGCGTAGCCCGCATCGGGGGTCTGGGGGTCGCCCCCCAGATTAAGGCACCCGCCTCCCCCGGGTTTGCGGGCGTAGCCCGCATCGGGGGTCTGGGGGTCGCCCCCCAGAAGATACCCACCGCGAGGACCGGGGAAGATGCCGCAGGCATCGAACAGGGCTGACCGAGCGGTGGAGGTGGGATTTGAACCCACGGAGAGGTTACCCCCTCACACGCTTTCGAGGCGTGCGCCCTCGGCCACTAGGCGACTCCACCGTCGGTGAGCTTACCCGACCTTCGCCCTGAACAACGAACCGGGGTCCTACCGATGTTCCGAGAAAAATCTTCGTATTACGTTCATGCAGTCCGCAGCGAGCACTCCGGGTACTACTTCGGGCGGCGGAGTGAGCCGTTGATCGCGGACGACGTCCCACAAGGAGCCGACGGCGCCTGCCCGCAGGTCCGCCGCGCCGTAGACGAGACGGCTCAGCCGCGCGGCGGTTATCGCGCCCGCGCACATCGTGCATGGCTCCAGCGTCACGACCAGGGTGTGCCCGTCGAGCCGCCAGCCGCCCACCGCGCGGGCCGCCGCCCTGATCGCGACGATCTCGGCGTGCGCCGTAGGGTCACCGTCGGCCTCGCGCCGGTTCCGCCCGGCCGCCACCACCGTCCCCGCGGCGTCGAGCACCACCGCCCCCACGGGCACGTCCGCCGTGGCGAGCGCGGCGGTGGCCTCGGCGAGCGCGGCCCGCATCGCCGGCTCGAACGAGGCCTCGTACCCGGTCGGGCCGGTATTCAGCAGGGCACCGTACCCGGTCAGGCGCCGAGAGCGACGTCGAGCGCGCGCTCCATGGCCGGACCGAACCCGAGCCTGACCGCGATCGACTCGATCGCGTCCTCGACGTGGTCCCACGGGTCGTCTTCCGAGTCGAAGTCCAGGCGGCTGCAGATCGCCGCGAGGTCCATCTCATCGAGCCCGAGGTCGGCGAAGATCGACAGATCGCCGACCGGGAGCACCTGATCCAGGTCGTCCTCATCGGGAACGGGAATCTCGAGGAAGTCGAGCACCTGCTCGGCGAATGCGTAGTCAAGCGCCGCCCCGATGTCGGAAAGCAGCACGGAGACCTGGCTGCCGATCACCCGGACCGCCACGAAGAAGTAGTCATCGATGCCCGCAAGCCCGATGGTGCCCGCGCGGCTCGGCTGCTGCCGCAGCACGCGGATGAACCCCTTCAGGTCATCGATCACTGCCAACGGCAGGACATCGGCATCCCACCCGTCGTCCTCGCGGAAGACGACGATCGCAAAATCGGTCTCGCTCACCTCAGGCATCGCCATGGTCCAAGCATGCCCTGCCGGGAGGAAGGTTGTCAGATCGACGACCGTCAACGTCTGGCCGGTCTCGGCCTGGTTTCTTGGCTGGTTCCCTGGCTGGTGCCCTGGCCGGTGGCGGGGCCGGTGCCGGCGTGGCTGCTTCCACTGCGCAGCGCGCGGCGGCATACTGCGTCACGGGGTCGGCACATTCTCGCTCCGACTTATGCGTAACGCCCGCGCGATGCGGGCATACTTGCTGCCGGTAGGGGCGGGCATCGCCGGAGCCGCAACTGCTTGGTGGAACCCCATCCAAGCTGCGTTTCGGACTAGTATTAAGGAACTAGCACGATGGAGCAGTCTGCGCGTCCAGGGAGGCGGCAGTGAAACCCAGGCAGATCCTCATGTATCTGTTTATAGCCTTTGTCATATGGTGGGTCATCCAGCAGCCGACAAATGCCGCGCATCTGGTGCATAACATCGGGACGCTGCTCACCGACGCCGCCAACGGCCTAGCGCATTTCGTGGCTTCGATCTAAGGTTACTCATGGGCATCAGGGTCGTACCGAACGAGACAGTGCCGGCGAGCGTCTACCGGGTTCTCCTGCCGCACGAGCGGCGGGTGATAACCGTCCGTTTCCATCCTGCGGTCCTGATCAAGCCGGTGGCCTTTGCCCTTGGCGGACTCGCGATCGCGGGTCTCCTCTCTACCATCGCACGCCTCAATGGCACCATCCTGCTCATCGTCTGGCTGGCCTGGCTCATCCTCGTGATCAGGCTTCTTTACGCCATCTATACCTGGCTCGAAGATTACTTCGTGGTCACGTCAGCGCGCCTGCTGCTGTCCACCGGGGTAATCAAGAAGACAGTGAATATGATGCCGCTCGGCAAGGTGACCGATATGCGGTTCGAGCGCTCGGCGATGGGTCGGCTTCTCGGCTATGGCACGTTCATCGTCGAGTCGGCCGGGCAGGACCAGGCGCTCCACAACATAGACCACCTGCCCTATCCCGAGCAACTCTACCTTGAGGTCTGCGGCCTGATCTTCAAGGACCCCGGCTCCGGGGACGACTAAAAGATCAAGCAGCAAAGATCATCATCGTTCCGAACGGTCCGTGGCGTCTGTACAGGTCAGGCAGTTTCTGACGGGTGACAGGCGCCACGGATCGTTCCGCATAATCTTGCTCTTGATTTGATTTACTGGTTCTTTACCCATGCGGCGGCGGCAATTGCGGAGCCTCTTGCACCGGCCATATCGAGGTCGGGTACCAGGGTGATTTCCGCGATCTCCGCCTGCTCGACAAAGAGGACCGTGTTCTCCTTGACCTCGGCGAGGAACCAGTCGCGGAAGTGCGGCGCCGCGTCAATCACGCCGCCGCCGACAAAGTAGGTGTCCGGGTCGGTGAACTTCGCCGCAATGGAGAACACCCGGCCGATTGCCATCGCCTGTTGCCTGAATATCTCCAGGGCCATCGCGTCACCGCGCTCGCCATAGCCGCGGATCAGCTTGGCCGCCTTAACGATGTCTACCCCGGCAAGCTCGTGGTCGGGGAACCTGGTCAGCCAGTAAGGCAGCAGGTTGCGGGTGATCCCGGTCAGCGAGGCGACCGACTCCGCGTCGCCGTCCTGTCCGCAGTTACAGGACGGCAGCATCTGGTCCGGCTCGAGCAGTCCGTGCATCGGGATCATCATGTGACCGAGTTCGCCGGCCATCCCGGCCGCGCCCTTGATGATGCGGCCGTCATGGATCACGCCGGCGCCGAAGCCGGTGCCGATGATCACGGAGACCGAGGCGCGGTCCTCGCCCTGGGTGCCATGCCGCACGTAGTGGGCGTAGAGCGCGGCGGCGTTCCCGTCGTTGTTATAGATGACGGGAATCCCGAGTCGGTCCTCAAGGGCGCTCCTGATGTCGAACTTGGACCATGCCCGATGGCCGAAGTTCGTCGCACCGCCGGTCATCAGGACGCCGGCCGCGCTCGCCGGACCCGGCGTATCAAGCCCCACGGCGCGCACCCGGTCCCTCGGGACGCCCGTCATCGCGGTTACCTTGTCGAAGGAATCGGCAAGCGCGGCGATGGCCTTCTCCGGCCCCTCCCGCACCAGGCTGGGCACCTCGGCCATCGTCTCTATGAGAAACCGGCCCTCGCAATCGAGGACCGTCCCGTTGTTCGCGGTGCCCCCGTTGTCGATACCAACAGTCACCCAATCACCCGGCGCCAGCATGAACCCTCCAAGAGATACTCAGCGTCGTGATGAAGGTATCCCAGCCGGGCGGCAGGTTGGTAGAGCCCTGATCACCGGTCAGGGGTGGTGACCGGTGATCAGGGGCTTAAGAGGGCTTTCCGCCCGCGATCAAGAGCTTCAGGTCATTCGTCATCTCGGCGGGCGGCGTGGACGGGAAGAAGGCCTCGGTCGCGACGTTGTCCGTGCTGAACGCGAACATCTCGGTCGCGTGGTCAAGCTGGAACTCGCCCAGGGCGTCCTTGTACACCGGCCCGAGTGGCAGTCCTGTCTGCTTCTCGAACGCCTCTACCTGCGGCAGTGCGGCCCGCAGGCCGATGAACGCGGGGTCGAAGTTGCCGAGCCAGGAGCGGAGCCTGGCCACCGTGTCCCGACCCGGGTCCACCGACACGAAGAGCACCCGGACCTTAGATCGGTCCGCCGCGGGCAGCAGCTTCAGCGCCACCGACGTGTTAGACATCGTGAGCGGGCACAGGTCGGGGCAGTGGGTGTAGCCGAAGTACAGCAGCGTGACCACGCCCTTGGTCATGGCCTGGACGTTGTACGGCTTGCCGTTGTCGGCCGTCAGCGTGCCCGACGGCTTGTCGACCGGGGTGATGATGTTGCCGTCGTACGCGCTGTTATTGATCAGCACGAGGCCCGGGCTGTCGTTGCTGTTTTTCGTGGTGGCCGCGCTACCGCTCGCGCACCCGCTCGCCGTGGCGGCCACCAGGGCCGCCACGGCGCAAGCGGCAAGCAGACGTCCGCGCTTACGCACAGACATAGGGCACACCGTCCAGCAGGGTCTCGGGCAGGTCCTGCCGGTTAGCCCCGACGACTTGGAGCGGACCGAAGCCGTTCGACTTCAGCCAGGCGCAGTCCGCCGCCGGGCTAGCGGCCGGGATCTTCCACGGCACGCACTGGCTGGCGTTCCCGTAGTTGCGGTCGCAGCCATCTGGGTGCACCAGGTTGACCGTGTGCGGGGCCTTCGCGTGAACGGTGCTGCCCTGGTTGTAAACCAGCACGTCCGGGGCGGGCGCCGCGTTCAGTGCCGACGAACTGACCGCGAGCGTCGGCTCCGGGGTGGCCGAGGCCATCGATTGGCTGGTGAAGACGCTCGCCACGAGCAGCGAGAGGCCGATCGCCGAGGCGAGCACCGGGTGCCGCCGAACCATCGTCAGGGCACCGCGTACTTTTCTATGCCGACTCATCGTTCTCCCCCTTCTCAGCTGACGTGGACCCATTTGGCGACCGACGGGACGTTGTTCCCGTTGGTGACGAACAGCATGTACCAGCCGGGCGGTGCGATGTTGGGGTTGCTCGTCAGGTTCACGCGCACGGTGTTGCCCGAGCCGCTGATCGGCAGCGCGACGAACCGCTGGTTCGGGTCGGACTGGTGGGTGACCGCGGCCGGCCTGAGCAGCTCGGCGGTCTTGATCGGCACGTTGGTGGTGATGGAGTAGTTCCCGCCGTACCGCCAGCTGTTGGTTGACTGCACGCTCTTAACCTGCGGCCGGGCACCATCGAACAGGTACGGCGGTGTGTAGACGGAGATCTGCAGGTTGAACGAGCCGTCGCCCGGGTTGTTGCCGACCGAGAGCACGCGGCCATCAGGCAGCAGCAGCGACTGGGAGTGGTAGCCCCGCGGAACCGGGTCGTGAGCCATCTCCGTGTACACGGTCCCCCTCCCGCTCTCCAGGTTCGCCGTGTTGATCATCGACGCCTCGTAGACCGGGTCCTCGCGGTTGATCAGGGCACCGCCGGTCTCGAACACGTTCCCGTTCGGCAGCAGTACCATGGAGGGGTACATCTTGCCGTCGCTGGCCGGCTCGGTCTTGCCGTTCGAGAGCGTGCCGCGCGGGAGCAGCGGCCCGGCCTTGTACGCAGGGTCCGTCGCGTTGAGGTCGATCAGGTCGGTGAGCCGGGTGCCAGGAGTGGAGTAGTCGATGTTTCCGCCGCCGGCCAGGAACACCTCCTGGCTCTGCGCCGGAGGCAGCAGCACGGACATCGACTGGTCGGTCTCGTCGAGAGTCGTCTTGCCCTTGTTGGTGGTGCCGCCCGGGGTGTCCTGGAGGCCGTCGACCTTGGTCATCGGGTCGCTGCCGGCCGGGAACGTGCCGGTGGTGCTGATGAGGTCGCTGATGTTAAGGAATCCGGCGCCGCCCTTGCCCCGCGGAGTACCGGCCTCGCCAAGCGGGGTCTCGTTGTTGCCGAACACGTGGCTGCCGGTGTAGAACAGCTCGCCATTCTGCGTGAGGATCATCGCCGGGTACAGGCCCCAGAAGCCGTAGTTGGGGCTCGCACCGTTGTCACCGTTGATGTCGGCCGCGGGCAGCCACGAACCGTCGGTTCCGTTGTTCGGCGCGGACGCGTTGATGCTCTGGTTGTACTTGAAGTACTCGGTGTCGAATGAGGCGTTACCGCTCCCGTCAATCCCACCGAAGGAAACGACGTCGCCGTTGCCAAGCTCGGTGGCCGACGGGTACCAGTGGCCCTCGTTGAGGTTGTTCTCCCTGATGTACCTCTCCGTCACCGGGTCGAAGATGTAGGAGGTGTTCAGGCCGTGGTACTTTTCGCCGTCCTTCACCGTCGGGTAAGCACTGTTACCGCCGAGGATGAGCACGTTGCCGTTCGCCAGCTGGACGTGCCCGGCGCAGAAGAAGTCATCGGGCGTCGGGATGACCCGGAACTTGCCCGTGGTGGGGTTGTAGACCGCCGACTCGAAGGTGCCCGCGTTGAACTCGGCCGGGTCGTTGCCCGAGCCGGCCACGAACAGGACGTCGCCGTTGTACATCAACACGGTGTGGACGGACCGCACCGGCGAGGGGAACGGCAGGATCTGCCAGACGCCCTTGGTGCACGCCGCGCCGGCCGAGCAGGTCGCGGCGGTCGCCTTGACCGTCCCGTCCGACATCGAGTAGTCGTCGGTGATGAGCGTGCCCTTGCCGTAGAGCGCGACGCCGAAGGAGATCTGGTCGGTGCCCGCCGGGATCACCGGGGTCCGCACGCTCGCGTTCACGTAGTGGCCCGACGCCTTAAGGGTCTTCAGGTCCATCCAGAAGACCCAGCCCTTTTTCTCGTCGTGACGGTAGAGCTGAATTACGTTGTCGGGGCTGTTCGACATGTACCAGACGCCAAGGTTGTACTGGTGTCCAGAAATGACATAAGGAGAACAGGACTGAGTCTCGGCGATCCGCGCCAGGCGCTGGCCGCTCTTGTACTTCGAGATCGTCACACCCATGGCGGTAGAGCCCGAGTGGGCCTTCTTCGTCGTGTAGATGCTGTAGGTGCTCGATCCAGTGCCCGCTTTAGAAAAGCAGAGCGGGAAGCTCCCGCCTGACTGCTCAAGGCCTGGGTTGACAATCATGTTGACTCCGGCCGACGCGTTCGCGCTGACCACAACCGCGATGGGCAACGCTAGGGCAAGCGCGCCAATGGCGGCCTTGGTCTTGCGTCTTCCGCGGCTTAGTGGGTTCCTCATTGGACCTCCGCTGCTTGGGCTTCATGGACAGAAGTGGGGGCTGTCCGGCGACCAGGCCGCGTTAGAAAAGCGAGGCTCGTTGCGACGCTGCTAAGCCTGAGCACCATGAGATGCCGGAGAAATCTTAGTCCCTCGCCGAAGCTCGCCTTCGATTCTCCGGCAAATCTGTCTTGGAATTGATAGGGCACTTCATTAACCCGCCTGAGCCGACAACGCACAATCAGCTCAAGCAAGATCTTGTAACCGAGCGGCCGCAGAACGTCGGCGTCAAGCGCCGCGGCTCGCACCGCGAAAAAGCCGCTCATCGGGTCGCTCACGTCGCGCAACTGGCGCCGGAACATTGTCTTGGCGAGAAACGTAGAGCCACCAGAGGCGAACTTCCTGAAGCCGCCGTCCAGGCCCTCGCGGCTGCCGCCGCCGGCGTACCTGGTCGCGACGACGAGGTCCGCGCCGGCCCGCTCCCCGGCCGCGACAAGCTCGGGCACGACCGTTGGCGGGTGCTGCAGGTCGGCGTCCATCACCACGATCCACGGCGCCGTCGCCTCGCGCAGCCCCATCGCCACCGCACCGCCGAGGCCGCCATCGGGGACCTCCCGGTGCCGCACCGACACCGTCAGGCGGGAGTGCCCGGCGGCCTCGGTGATGACGGCGGGTGTGTCGTCGGTGCTGTCGTCGACGAAGATGACCTCGCAAGGCACGCGCTCGGGGAGCGCGGCGGCCAGCTGGGTCAGCAGCTCGGCGACGTTGGCCGACTCGTTGAAGGTGGGGATGACGAGCGAGATCCGTGGGTTTTCCGGCTGAACTCGCCCGCCGACAAGGTCATCCCCGGTGACATATGTGGTCACTAAATGCTCCTGGCCTAAGGAATGACCTTGCGGATCTCGATCTCGCTGTCGGGGCCGCCTGTCCCGTACGACCAAACCACCTTGGAGTGGTTGAGCGCGTCAAAGGCGATTGGTATGGTGCCCGCAGTCGCGTTCTCCCACATGTACGGGGTTTCGATCACGTAGGTGATGGCCTTCCACTTGTCCGCCGTGGGCCCGGGCAGCGCGTTGTCCACGTCGGGGTCGGAGTCGAGCTTGAAGAAATAGATGTCGTAACGGCCCGGCTTGAAGCCGTCATTGACCATGTCGAGCCAGAGGGTGTCGTCCACGACGACCCGCTGGTTGCCCGGGTGCGGATCGTGCGTGGCGAACCAGGCGACCGCCTCCGCGTACCCGGTGTTCAGGTCCTGGGTGTCGGCGTCGCTGTCGCGGGCGTACCACTTGGGCACCACGTAGATGGCGGCCACCACGATGCAGACCACCACCAGGGCGAGGCGACCGATCTGCTGCCAGAAGATCGGGCGTGCCCGGTACTTGAGGATGAAGGACACCGCCTTGTCGGCGATCCCGGCGGCACCGAGGGCGAAGAACGGCAGCATCTGAATGATGTACATGGCCGGCAGGTAACCGGACGGGCGGATGGCCATCAGCACCAGCGTCACGCCGGCGATCGCCACCGGGCGCAGCTGCCTGGCGGCGAGGGCGAGGATGACCGAGACCGTGCCGATGGTGATCAGGACCGGGTCGTAGTAGAGCCAGTTGTGCAGGATCGAGTACGAGTTGCTCGCGTGGTCGAAGATCGACCCGGAGCCCGGCCTGGTGAGCTGGTACTTGAGTCCGGTGAACAGCGAGACCCTGCCACCGCCCTGGTACAGCTCGCCCTTGAGGATGGCGTACAGCGGGTACTGGATGGCAAGCAGCAGGAACGCGCCGAGGAAGCCCACGTAGGAGTACTTGCGGGTGTCCTTGTGCACGTTCTGCCAGAGCGCGACGACGAGCGCGGGCACGGCAAGGATCATCGTCTCCTTGGAGAGCACCGCGATCCCGGCGCAGAGCCCGGACGCCATGTGGTGCCACAGGTGCTTGCGCGGGGAGTAAGCGAGCACGAAGGCCGCGAGGATCCAGGTGACGGCGATGTTGTCGAGGAAGATCTCGCGCTGCAGGGTGACCGACAGCGGGGAGAGACCGAACAGCGCGACCGCGAGCACGGCCGACCAGCGCGGCAGCGACATCCGGCGAGCGAGCATGTAGACGAGGATCGAGGACGCCACGGTGAACGGCAGCATGACGATCCGCGCGTAGGCGACAACGAGCTGGGCGGGGCCGTGGAAGAGCAGTGCCGGGATCCAGGCAAGCGCGGAGATCTGGATCCAGCCGAGCGGCGGGTGGTCGAACCAGTACGTGTACGGGGCCATGCCGATGCCGTGGTCGATGGCCCAGGCCTGCGCCAGGTAGGTGCCCTCGTCGTCAAACACCCTCGGGTACCCGGCGATGTTCCACCCCTGGACGAGCAGCACCACGAACGTGATGGCGGCACAGAGCCAGAAGTCCACCGAGCGGCCGAGGAACCGCCACTCCTTGGGCTTATTTATTGGCGCCCGCTCTACCGGGCGTTCAAGCGTCGTGCTCACAGTGGGCTCCTGCTAGTGCTCGGGGGTCAGACGGAGGTCGTGGCCTTGCTGGGCGCGGGCGCGACCAGGTGGGCACCGACGTGCGCGGTGAGCTCCCATTCCTTATTGCCCCTGAGCTCCCGCCACACCGCGCGAAGCGCGGCAAACATCAGCATGACCTGGAAGAACGGGGTTCCGATGATGAGCTTCAGGTAGCTGCCGAAGCCCACCTTGTGCGACTGATCGGGCTGCTCCTTGCCGTAGTACTCCGTGCTGAAGTCGCGCAGGGCGGCGATCTCGAAGAAGAGGACGAGGAGCGCGGGAACCGCGGGGAGCCAGGAGATCATCGCGACCACAAGCGGCACCTTGGTGAGGAGGCCGATCGCGAGGTCCACAGGGACCGCGATACCGGAGGCCGCCTGGTAGAACGGCGTGGAGAGCGTGAAGCGTGCGAGCCAGCGCTGCCGGGCCGTGGGCAGCTTCTTCCACTCGCCCTTCTTGTACACCTGCAGGAAGCCCTGGTTCCACCGGGTCCGCTGCTTGACGAAGCTCGTGATCGTGTCCGGCGTCTCCTCGCGGGTGACCATCTCCGGCGAGTAGGCGACGACCACCTTCTTGCCCTCGCTTGACAACCGGACACCGAGCTCGCAGTCCTCGGCCAGGCAGTACTCGTCCCAGCCCCACTGGACGGAGGAACCCGGCCGCATCCGCTCGGTGACGCCGGGCGGCGGCTCAAGCAGCTCCCGCCGGGTGAACACCGTGTTACCGCCGAGGGTGATGAACCCCTTCTCCGCCTGCAGGTGGAGCCGACTACGGAACCAGAAGAAGTACTCCAGGCAGTTCCGCAGGCTGTACCAGCTCGTGTAGAAGTTCATCAGCTGGACGCCGCCCTGGACGACATCGGCGTTCTGGCTGCGGAAAGCGTGGTCTACGTGCGTCAGCAGCTCCGGGTGCACCACGTCTTCGGCGTCGAAAACCCCGATGATGTCGCCGTTGACCTGGCCGGACAGGAGAGCGGAGTTGAGCCCGGTCGACTTGTTCCGCGGCGCGGGGTCGATCACAGTGAAGATCCTGTCGGGCGCGATCTCGGCGAGACGATCGGCGATG
>Ga0302314_10017904_pt1 | contig 11846 bp, 8 predicted proteins | sample III_Palsa_N2_3_FD_200533 | JGI IMG/M metagenome (GOLD analysis project Ga0302314, IMG submission 200533) | Peat permafrost microbial communities from Stordalen Mire near Abisko, Sweden - III_Palsa_N2_3 | ecosystem: Environmental > Terrestrial > Soil > Palsa > Peat permafrost | place: Sweden...
GAAATGACAGTGCGTATATATTCCATCCAATTCGTTACAATTAAATCAAGAGCAAAAACACAGGCCATCTCAAAACGCTCGGGCAAGCCCAACAAAAAATGTAACCCCAATGTTCTCTAGACTTTGTCCCGAAAAGTATGGAGGGGGGTATATTTTTTTTGGAAAATACTGCTCTCAATTGAAATCGGGGTAATTTCACTCGCTCGCCAGCGACCGCAAAAACTCTTCCAACAGATTGCCCGCAACCGCTGCTCGATACTTCGCCGTGCTGCGAATATCGTCGATCGGCTTCGCTTCTGTCGCCAACGCCGCGCGAGCAGCCCGAACCGTCGCATCAAGCCCACCAGCATCGATCCGCTGTCCCAGCAGCGCCTTCTCCGCAGCCGTGCAGCGCACTGGACGATCAGCCAGAGACGCCGCACCAAGACGTATGTCCGCAATCGCGTCGCCGTCCAGCTTCGCAACCGCTGCCAGCGCAATCTTCGAGATCGCCTGCGCATTCCGCGTCCCCACCTTGCGAATGTACTGGCGATAACCCGCAAATGTCCGCGGCACACTGATCGTGTGTAGCAGTTCGTCAGGCTGTAGCGCAGTCTTCTTATAGCCCTGGTGAAACTCGGCGTAAGGAATCGTCCGCTTGCCGTTCGTGCTCACCAGCGTCACGGTCGCACCATACGCCAGCAAAGCAGGCGGAGTGTCAGCTGCGGGCGAAGCATTGCAGATGTTGCCGCCCAGCGTTCCACGGTTCTGGTTGGCCACGCTGCCCGTCCACGACGCCGACTGCACCATCAGCGGCAAGTCGGCGGCAATCGCTTTGTTTCGCCGCAAGTCGGTAAATGTCGTCCCCGAACCGATGTGAATCGCATCGTCCTGAACATCGATAAACCGCAACTCACGCAGGTGTTGGATCGACAGCAGCGAGTGCTGCTGCAATCGTCCAACGCCAAGCGCAACCATCAACTCAGTCCCGCCGGCGATCAACGTATGTTTGCCGGGCTCGCTGGCCAACTGCTCCAGCACGGCGTCAAGCGTTGCGGGCGCAACGAGATCGTAAAGAGCAACATCGGACCGCATTAAACCGCACCTGCCTTCGCCGCTTTTTGAACAGATGCTGCTTCTTGAACAGACTCGAATATCCGCATGTAGCCTGTGCAACGGCACAGATTGCCGGCCAGGCCTTCCTGAATCTGTTCCATCGTCGGGTTCGGATACTTGTCCAGCAGATGATGCGTCGCCAAAATCATCCCTGGTGTGCAGATGCCGCACTGCGCTCCGCCGCGCTCCAGAAAGCACTGCTGAATGGGATGCAAGCGTCCCTCGGTGCTGACGCCCTCGATGGTGCAGAGCCGCGAGCCGTTCACTTGCAGCGCAGGCACCAGACACGAGTTGACCAGATCGCCGTCAAGCAGCACAGCGCAAGCGCCGCACTCGCCTTCGCCGCAACCTTCCTTGGTGCCGGTCAGATGCAGGTCCTCGCGCAGCACGTCGAGCAGCCGCTTCATCGGCGCAACGTCGAGCGTCTGCCTGCTGCCATTGACGGTGAAGCTAATCGTGCTCATGCATTCACCTCTGGCGCTTCTACGCTGGTGTCGAGATCGGTTGTGGGATCGAGATATTCAGTCCCGCCAAGCGCAGGTTCCGTAAAGCTGGTAAAGCGCTCGAAGATATCTTCCGGCAGCAGCGGAATGGTGTTGAACGCAACGCCCGTAGCATTCTCAATGGCATTGAGGATCGCCGGCGCTGGCCCATCCATCGGCAGCTCGCCGATGCCCTTAGCGCCGCCCGGGCCGTGAATGCTCGGTACTTCTTCGAAGTGAACATGAATAGGAGGAAGGTCGGCGCTGGTCGGCATAATGTAGTTGGTCATCTGGTTGTTCATCATGCGGCCGTCCTTCCACATGCACTTCTCATACAACGCATAGCCGATGCCCTGCGCGACACCGCCCTCGACCTGGCCCTTGGCCAGCACGGGATGCATCACCATGCCGACCTCCTGCAACGCATCGAAGCGCGTGCAGGTCGCCATATAGGTGTTCAGATCGACGGCGACCTCAGCAACATACACGGCCCACGCATAACCGGGATAAGCGTCGCCGCGATACAGATCGTCGTCCCAGAAGATCTTTGCCGGCGGCTCATAGCGAACGGAGCTGCGCAGCGATCCATGCTTGGCACGATAAGCCAGCGCCGCAGCCTTGAACTCCGCCGGCGAATAGTCTTCGGGCAGCTTCACGTCGTCACGCAGCATCGCAAGCATCTGCAAACTCGCGCGCTCGACCAGCTTGCCGACGATCATCGCGGTGCGGCTCGCAACAGTTGGCCCGGAGTTGGGCACGACGCTAGTATCTGGCTGCGCGACGACGATGTCTTCATACGGAAGGTTCAACGTCTGCGCAGCGACCTGGGAGAGAATCGTGTTCGTGCCCTGGCCGAACTCGGTAGACGAAACAAGTATCTGCGGTCGCCCATCTTCCAGCACATCGAGGTAGACCAGCGAGTTCAAGCGGCGTTCGCCGGAGCCGGTAAATCCCGTCCCGTGCATGAAGGAAGCAAAGCCCACGCCGCGCTTGATCGACGAGTGCTTGTTCTCCTCGGCAAACCGTGCGAGCTTCTCGTGATAACCGGCTTCCTTGAGCGCGCGAGTCAGCAGGTGCTGCATATCTACGGGCTCAATCAGCGGCTGGCCGGTTGCCGTGCAATCGCCGGTCGCGAGGAAGTTGCGGCGGCGAAACTCCTCCGGCGTAAGCCCGATGACCTTGGCGATCTTATCCATGTGGCGCTCCAGCCCGAAGAGCGACTGCGGCGCGCCGAAGCCGCGAAACGCTCCATGCGGCGGGATGTTGGTCGCCATCGCCTTCGCGCGCACGCGAATCTGCGGCCACTTGTACGGTCCCGGCGCGTGAATGGTCGCGCGGGACAATACCACCGGCGAGAGCGTCGCATAAGCGCCTCCGTCGATGGCCACATCGATGGAGCCGCCGAGCAGCTTGCCCTCCTTCGACACAGCAGTACGATGGCGTGTGCGCGAAGGATGCCGCTTGGTGGTTGCAGCCATATCTTCGGCGCGGTCATACGTGATCTTCACCGGATGGCCGCACTTCATCGCCAGCAACGCAGCGTGCGATCCGATGACCGAAGGGAAGTCTTCCTTGCCGCCGAAGGCCCCGCCGGTTTCGACCTGGATGACACGGCACTTGTCCTCGGGCAGGTTGAAGACCAGCGTCAACGCATGGACGAGGTAGTAAGGGCACTGCATCGAGCCGCGCACACAAACGTCAGTGACCTTGCCGTTGGCGTCCTTGTTGCACTCGGCGATGACACCGTTGTTCTCGATGTAGAGCTGCTCCTGCGCGCCGGTGTGATACTCGCCCTCGACGATGTAGTCGGCTGCTTCAAACGCTGCGGCGAGGCCGTCTTCGGTCTCCTTGGCATCGCCTGAGTACATCAGATATTGCTTGAAGCAGTTGGCTGTTCCACCCTGATCGCTGCCCGGCCAGATGATGCGCTCGATATCGTTGTTCTCGACCGCGGCCTCCGATTCTTCGATGGTGAAGACGCCGGGCAGTTCGTCATAGTCGATGCTCACGCCGCGGACCGCAGCGATCAGCGCTGTCTTGTCGGGATGGGCGAGCAGCAGGATAGGTTCTTCAGGATGGTTGACCGCATCGGCGGCAAGGCACGGATGGTCCTTGGTGAGATGGACGATGGTGTTTTCGCCCGGGATATCGGAGGCGCGCACGATAGTGAACCGCGACCAGTCGATCTCGGGCGAGAAGGTGATGCTGCGGATGCGTCCACGCGCCACGGCGGAACGCACTGTTGCGCCGAACCACATGCCGGGCAGCGAGAGGTCGTCGATGTACTGTGCAGCGCCGAGCACCTTCGCGCGGCCTTCCTTGCGAAGTGGAGATGCGCCGAGAATGGGATTGCGTTGCGACATAAAGGAACGCCCTTGATCGAGTGGGTATCCGAAAAGGATATACGAAACCGTGGAATCCTAGCTGGAGCCAGCTCGACTAGCGGCCTTGCGCGGCCAGCTTGGACTGAATCAGGTCGGCGAGATGGCCAACGGTATGCATGGATTCGAGCTCCGCGGTTTGGAACTTGACGCCAAAGCGCGACTCGATGGCGACGATCAGGTTGATGTGATTGAAGGAGTCCCACTCGGGAACGTCCGCCGCGGTCAGACTGGGATTGAGCACGATGGTGTCGTCGTCGAAAAGATCGTGGAAGATGACTGTCAGTTGAGCGTAAATGTCCTGCTGTTGCATGCAGAGATTATATCGGCGCTTGGGCGTCAGAAATGGCGGAGTTTGGGTCGCGGGGTCTCGCTGGATTCAGGGAAGGTCGAGGGATCCACGGGCCGCGCCGCCGGCTTATCGATATTCTTCTCGATGGAACGGCTGACCAGGTCGCGGGAACCCAGCCCGATGGCCAGTGCCAGCGTCAGGACAATGCCCCCGAAGAGAATGCCGAAGGCCAACTCGACGATTGTGCCGCCAATCTGCAGGTGATCAAGCGCCATGGCCGCGGTCAGCACCAGCACCAGCCACTTCACGCCAAGCGAGAGAAATCGCGCGTACTGCAGTTGCGCGTTGACCGCCCCGATCAGCACGGTACGGGAGAGGAATCGCGCCAGCAGACCGCCGAAGAAGAGAAGCAGGACCGCTCCCAGGACGTGGGTCAGGTAGGGCAGAAGGAATTGCGACAACTGGGAGTTCGTGGAGTAGGACGCGTCGAAGGCAGATATCCCGATGGCGACGCCGGCCAGGATGCAGACCCAGAGCACAGCGCGTGAGACCAGCAGCGTGGGCGAGTGCGAGGGCGACCAGTCAGAGAAACTTGCCGGCGAGCCAGCCGTCTCGTTCGCTGCCAGGCGCTCGTCGAAGCGCGCGGCGGTCAGCAGGCGTCTGGCCATCGCCGCGAGCAGAAGACCGAGCGCCGTCAGCAGGATGACGGCAAGCAGAAAGACCAGCACTCCCGGTAGAAAGCTGACCAGGACGACCAGCACGCGGTGCATGGACTGGCGAAGCGCGGATTCGATTTGTTGACCCATGGTGGTTGGCTCCTGAAGTTCGATGGTGCCGTTGCAAACGAAGGTTCGAAAGACTGCGTCCGCAGCTCACGCTACGGATTGAAGCGGTCTGGCCAGCGCCAGCGCGCGACGATGTAAGGCTTCTCCGTAACAAACGCCGCAGCCGTCTCCTCTACATGAGATGCAGCGAGCGCATCGTCTCCCGCGGACCGGCGAAGGTGCGAGGCGACCCACGCGAGATAGAGCGGCGTGAGAGCGCCTAATAGATGGCCCCGGTTGATGGTGCGCAGATGATACGCAAGGACGAAGTCGTAGACCGTGCGTGCCCACAGGTCTGGCGGGACCTCAAAGTCCTCTGCCGGCACTCGCGAGACCTTCTTCAACCCCAGCAGCGATTGCGGCGGAAGCACAAGCGACCATATCTCCTGCAGATTGGTATAGGCATTGCGAAAGCCTTCGACCATATAGCGAACATCCACGGTCCCCTCGGCCTGGCCGGTGGAAGAATCTGGTTCGGCTGCCGGCTTTGCTGGGACAGCCACGCGCGCCCGTTGCCAGAAGGAGGCTTTGAGTTCGATATCGCTGAATAGTGAACCTACCACTTCGGTGAGCAGCGAGTTCAGATCGGTATCCAGAGGCTGTGGCAGCGTGCGTTTGCCGGCTTCGGTCTCGCGAACGGCGAACGAGGCGATGACGGCCTCACTCACCGGCCACAGCAGAGGCTCGCTGTCCGTTGTGTTGTCTGGCCTGCGCGCAGTGGCGGCGAGACGTTTCGCCATGCGTGCTGAGAATGCAGCGTCCAATGGCAGCGGCAGGTGAATGCTGGCGCCAAAGAGAGCGCGCGTCAACGGATACAGCAACGCCGAACTCACCAAGGCGTCTCTCGGGCCTGTTTTGTAGCGCGGTATCGCAAGGTCAGCCCCTCCACGGAGGACTGTTCCTGCAAGTCCCTGCAGTGCTTCGGTCGAGAGTGACACGGCCTCCGCCCCAAGCACCAGGGTAGCTTCGGCGCCGTGTTCCAGCGCTAGCTGCGAGGCCCCTAGATAGTCGCTTGCGGTGAGAACCCATCCTGCCTGACCGTGCGCTGTGGCTGGATAGGCGACCATGCGGATGCTGTCGTTTGATTCAGCCTGAGAAGTTGTGCCAGAGTTCTCGACAACCGCGATCAACACCGCCCGTTCAGGGAACGCCGATGCCATACGCGCGCGCATGGTTTGCAAACTATCGGCAGCCAGCCAAGGTAGGCATACAAGCAGTGGTGATCCAGTGCTGTGAGGTTCGACGGCCGATAGCTGCCGCGGGGCAGTCTTAGTAACTTCGGCGATGGGCGTGGTCGGCATGGGTGTTTGTGCTGCGGCAAAGGTTCAAGCAGTGTTGGATGCCAAAACAAGCAGCGCGTTGAGTGGAATGTGCAGCCAGGTTGGGCGATTGTTCAACTCATAGAGCAGTTCGTAGAGCGATTTTTCGAGCAGAAAGGCCAGCAGCATGGTCTCAGCCTGCGGCGGCTGCGGAATCAGGCCGGGCGACCGTTGCATCGCCTCGCGGTAGGCCTCCAGAAAGCTGGTGGATACGGCGTTCTCCCAGAGAGAAGCCCATGCGGAGCGTGAGTCTATCTTCTCTGGATGGCGCCGCACATAACGATCGAGAGCCGATTGGGAGGCGTAGCTGAAGCTGCGCAACATGCCGGCAACATCCTTCAGCGGCGACTGCTTCTCGCGGCGTTCGGCGAGTGGGCGGGCGGGTTCGCCTTCAAAATCGACTATGAAGAAATCAGATTTGACGCGCAGCAATTGCCCGAGATGATAGTCCCCGTGAATGCGAATGCGTTGCCCAAAATCCTGTGCCGAACCCGCAGCTAGTGCCTCTGCTCGATGGAGAAGATCGTCGTGGCGGCTTAGCAGCGATGCCGCGCGTATCGACAAATCTTTGGGGGCCGTCGCCAGATTTCGTTGCAACGCAGCCAGCGCTCGCTCGGCCTGGTCGAGAATGCGTACGGCATCTCGTGCGAGGTCTTCGCGCGTTGTGGCCTCGGCCGCGAACGCAGTATCGGCCGTTGGCATCGCCAGCGCCAGATGCATCTCGGCGGTGCGTTTGCCAAGCAGTGCCGCCGCATCGAGCGCGAGACCTGCGTGCTCCTGTGCCTCGGCGAGTGTTTCCGCCTGATCGAGGAAGCTCGTGGGCTTGCCCAAAGAGGCTGGTGCAGGACAGTCTCCGACTAACTCGTAGAAGCGTGTCAGCTCTTCCGCGAACCATGACCAGCCATCGCCTTGGTTGGGTACGAAGGCTTGCAGGAAAGCCAGCGTCGTTTGATCCGAACTGCGATGAAGCTCGCCGAGGTAGGCTGGGATGTTCTTGAAGTGGCCGACATCGGTTAGGAAGCGGGTCATCTCCATGTCGGGGTTTTCTCCTGGTTGAAGGCGGCGGAAGAGCTTCAGGATGGCCTGCTCGCCAAACAGGATGCTGGTGTTGGACTGTTCCGCGGAGCCAACACGCGACTGCGTTCCTGCCAGAGTCTCCGGCACAAACGCTGGCGAATGCGAGGCCCCGATCTCTGCGTCGGCATTGCCGGTTTTCTCGAACAAGTTGAGCAGCGACTGTCGAAAGCCCTCACTGGCAGTAGCGTCGTAAAGTACAGCGTCGTCCGGCGCAGCGCCCAGGTTGGTAAGGATCGCCTTGGGCGCGGCGCGCCGTATCTCCTCGGCAGCTTCGCCGGAAGCGACTGCTAGTGGAAGCTGATAGCTCTCAACGCTCTGGTCTGCATAGATAACCTCGACGAAGGCGAGCGCGCACTCGCCGCCTGCGAGCATTACAGACGAGCTGGCTCTGGCGGACAAAATAGCCTTCGATTTGCCGCCAAACCAGCGTTGTTGCGGCAGGTACTTTGGCAATAGTTCTTGCAGCAGTTCGAGGCCCGCGCCCTGTAGGAACTTTGCGATACCGGGCGTCTCCGCTTTGCTGAGTAACGGTGATGCGGATGTTTCGACCATAGTAGAAGCCCTCGATGCGCGGCGCTTAAGGTTTGAGTGCCGCGGGTTGCAGTTCGAGCCAGAAGAAGCTGTAGGGAGCTAGTGTCAAGGTATATGGCTGCCTTGTGATCTCAGGGAACGCGACGTAGCCGAGCATTTCAACGGGCTGCCGTCCTTCGAACTTTGCCAGATCGAGCGCGACAGGCTGCGCGAAACGGGAGAGATTCGCAACGCACAGAATGGTCTCCGAGTGGCTGCCGTCCGGCGATTGATAGTCGCGGATATAGGCCAGGACTTTGCGATTCTCCGGTGCAAGAAACTCCAGCGTGCCGCGACCGAAGACCTGGAAGAGCTTGCGCAACGCAATCATATTGCGCGTCCAGTGCAGCAGCGACGAGGGGTCGCTTTGCTGGGCTTCGACGTTGATCGCCTGATAGCCCCAGATGGGGTCCATGATAACCGGCAGATACAGCCTTGCCGGCACAGCGTTGCTGAAGCCGGCGTTGCGGTCGGAGTTCCACTGCATAGGCGTGCGCACGCCGTTGCGGTCGCCAAGGTAGATGTTGTCACCCATGCCGATCTCGTCGCCGTAGTAGAGGATCGGCGTGCCGGGGAAGGAGAGCAGCAGGGAGTTCAGCAGCTCGATCCGGCGGCGGTTGTTGTCGACCAGCGGAGCGAGGCGGCGGCGAATGCCTACATTGATCCTCATGCGCGGATCGGCGGAGTAGGCCATGTACATGTAGTCGCGTTCGTCGTCGGTGACCATTTCGAGGGTGAGCTCGTCGTGGTTGCGGAGGAAGAGGCCCCATTGACAGTTATCGGGGATCGGCGGCGTTTGGGCCATGATGTCGGTGATGGGCAGACGATCTTCCTGGCGCAGCGCCATGTAGATGCGCGGCATCAGCGGGAAGTGGAAGGCCATCTGGCACTCGTCGCCGTCGCCGAAGTAGGGGCGGACATCGGCAGGCCACATGTTGGCTTCGGCGAGGATGAGGCGGTTTTCGTACTCGGCGTCCATCACGGCGCGGATGTGCTTGATGAGGACGTGCGTCTCAGGGACGTTTTCGCAGCTGGTCCCGTCGCGTTCGACAAGGTAAGGAATGGCGTCGAGACGTAGGCCGTCGACGCCCATGTCCATCCAGAAGCGCATGGCGTTGAGGACTTCCTCCATGACCTGCGGGTTGTCGAAGTTGAGGTCCGGCTGGTGGGAGAAGAAGCGGTGCCAGTAGTACTGCTGCGCGACTTCGTCCCAGGTCCAGTTGGACTTCTCGGTGTCGGTGAAGATGATGCGGACGCCGGAGAAGAGCTTGTCGGTGTCGGACCAGACGTACATGTTGCGTTCGGGCGAATCCTTGGGCGCGCGGCGGGCGCGCTGGAACCAAGGATGCTGGTCGCTGGAGTGGTTGATGACCAGCTCGATCATCACCTGCATGTTGCGGGCGTGGGCCTTGTCGAGGAACTCCTGGAAGTCTTCGATAGTGCCGTATGACGGATGGACGCTGGTGTAGTTGGAGATGTCGTAGCCGTCGTCGCGCAACGGCGAAGGAAAGAACGGCAGCAGCCAGAGGCAGGTGACGCCGAGGTCTTGCAGGTAATCGAGCTTGGAGATCAGGCCCTGAAAGTCGCCGATGCCGTCGCCGTTGGAGTCGGCGAAGGCGCGGACGTGGATCTCGTAGAGGATCGCGTCTTTGTACCAAAGTGGATCGGTCGCGCTACAGGGCTTCTTCACGTGCTGGAGGTCTCCAAGCGGTAGGATGCGGATTGGTGCGCTGGCGCTTGGTTATGTAGCAGTTAGCGGATGATGCGAAAGATGTGGGCGGGGGTGGAGGGTTTCAAGGCGACGTAGTTCCACTGGTCGCGCCAGGTGTAGATGGCGCCGGTGAGGAGGTCTTCTATTTCGAAGAAGCCTTTCCAGGGGAGGCCTAGCTTGTCGAGCTGGAGGTCGACGGTGGCGGCGTGCTCGGCCCAGGGATCGAGGTTGACGGCGATAAGGATGGTGTTGGTGTCAGCGTTAACACTGTCCGGGTCTGCGACCGTCGATTTGGAGTAGAAGAGGATGTTGGGGTTGTCGCAGGGATGGAAGACCAGGTTTTCGTTGCGCTGGAGGGCGGGGTTGGCGCGGCGGATCTCGTTGAGCACGGTGAGGAGTGGGGCGATGGAGTCGGGGCTGGAGCGGTCCCAGGTGCGGATCTGGTATTTTTCGCTGTCGAGATACTCTTCAGAGCCGGTTTTGCCGGGGGTGGGTTTGGCCGGCCGCCATTCGAGGAGTTCATAGGCCGGGCCGTAGAGGCCGTAGTTGGCCGAAAGGGTGGCGGCGAGGATGACTCGCTGCTGGAAGATGGCGCGGCGGGCGGCGGGGTCGGAGATTTGGAGCTGTTCGTGGAGGATGTCCGGGGTGTTGGGCCATAGGTTAGGGCGGAAGAAATCGGCAACTGGAGGGTTGCATATCTCTTCGAAGTAGGCCTGGAGTTCGGGTTTGGTGGTGCGCCAGGTGAAGTAGGTGTAGCTCTGGGTGTAGCCGGCCTTGGCTAGGGAGTACATGACGTGGGGGCGGGTGAAGGCTTCGGCGAGGAAGATGGCTTCGGGGGTGTGGGAGTGGATTTCGGCGATGCACCACTCCCAGAACGGGAGGGCTTTGGTGTGGGGGTTGTCGACGCGGAAGACGCGGACGCCGCGGTCGATCCAGAACTTGAAGACGCCGTAGAGGGCGTCCCAGAGGCCGCGCCAGTCGGTGGATTCGAAGTTGAGGGGGTAGATGTCCTGGTATTTTTTGGGCGGGTTCTCCGCATACTGAATCGTCCCGTCGGGGCGGTGGACGAACCAGTCGGGGTGTTCGGTGACCCAGGGGTGGTCGGGGGAGCACTGGAAGGCGATGTCGAGGGCGAGTTCGAGGTTTTGGTCGGCTGCGGCAGCGACGAGGGCGTCGAAGTCGGCGAGGGTGCCGAGCTTGGGATGGATGGCGGTGTGGCCGCCTTCTGCGCTGCCGATAGCCCAGGGACTGCCTTCGTCGCCGGGTGCGGCGGTGACGGAGTTGTTGGGGCCTTTGCGGAAGGCGACGCCGATGGGGTGGATGGGCGGCATGTAGACGACGTCGAAGCCCATCGCGGCGATCTCGGGGAGGCGGGTTGCCACATCTTTCAACGTTCCGTGTTGGCCGGGATTTGGGGATGCGGAGCGGGGGAAGAGTTCGTACCAGGCGGAGAAGCGGGCGCGTTCGCGGTCGACCCAGAGAGGGAGTTCTGCAGGATACTTGGTGGCGTTGGAGAGGTCGGGGTACTTGGCGACGAGCGCGGTGAGCTTGTCGGTGATGGGCGAGAGGTAGAAGGGGAGGTTGGCGTCGGCCTGGGCGCGGAGCTCGGCGGCGGCGGCTTTCAGCTTGGTGGCGTCGGCACCTTTGGCGCGGGAGGCTGCGGAATCGAGGTGGTTAGCGCCGATGCGGAGGGCGAGGGGGATGTCCTGCGGGCCGACTTGCTGAGTGGGTTCGGGCTGCTTGGTTTGGGGCTCGATGCCGGATTGCGCGGCCAGGCGCTTGTCGAGGTCGGAGACCCAGGTGTCGAAGTGGTCGACCCAGGCCTCGAGGTTGAAGCGCCAGTGGCCGAGCTTGTCGACTTTGAAGGTGGCCGACCAGATGTCGTTAGGGAGGGCGGCGAAGGGGGCGGTCTGCCATTTTTTTTGCGATTCGTGGCGGTAGAGGAGGCGAGCGGCGACGTGGTCGTGTCCGTCGGAGAAGATGGCGGCGGTGATGGTGACCGTGTCGCCGAGGACGCGCTTGGTGGGATGGCGGCCGGCGTCGATTTGGGGTTGGATCTCTTCGATGATGACGCGGCGGCGGCCTTGGGTGGGTT
>Ga0302314_10017905_pt1 | contig 11846 bp, 26 predicted proteins | sample III_Palsa_N2_3_FD_200533 | JGI IMG/M metagenome (GOLD analysis project Ga0302314, IMG submission 200533) | Peat permafrost microbial communities from Stordalen Mire near Abisko, Sweden - III_Palsa_N2_3 | ecosystem: Environmental > Terrestrial > Soil > Palsa > Peat permafrost | place: Sweden...
CCCGCCCTCGGGGAAGCGGAGGCGGGGCACCGTCCCGCAGGCCCGGTCACCGGGGTGGTGGCCGGGGCTGGCGGCTAGTACGGCTGGCCGTCCCAGTCGGTGGGTTCTGCGGACCTGAGCCAGGCTTCGGCGGTTTCCCGGGCCGCTCCGTCCGCCTCGGCCGGGGTGGGCCAGGTGCCGTCCTCGTAGTCGCGCTCGATGTCGTGCCAGGTCGCGGTCTCGCCGGGCCGGTCCGGATCGGCGCAGATGAGGTGCTCGATCTCGGTCGCGACGTAGAAGGCACCCGGGACCGCGGGGACGCCGGCGTAGGCGTAGCTCTTGCAGGTGACGACCGCGTTCGGCAGGCCGGGGCGGCGGAACCGGACGACGTGGAAGTCGCCGATCTGGTCGTCGGCTTTGGAGTCGCTGGACTGGGTGATGCCGGTGCCGTCCGGCTGCCAGCCGTTCACTGGCTCACCATCGGCTGCCCGCAGCAGGTGCCGGCGTAGCTGGCGACGGAGCCGCACAGCGGGTTGGCGCACACGTAACCCCGCCTGGCGGACGTGGCCGCCGTCTGGTCGCGAGCGGCGGGCTCGGTGATTGTGGTGGTGGTGGTCATTGAGGGTTTTCCGTTCGGCTGAAGGGGCTTGCGGGTGTCAGCTGCCTGGTGGGGGCAGGACGGCGAGGTAGGCGGGGGTGGCGGTGACGGGCTCGACCCGGTACCCGGCGGTGGTGAGCGCGCTGCGGCACAGGTCAAGGTCAGTGCGGGAGTCGCCGCTGCCGGCGTGGTGCCAGCGGACGGCGACGCGGACAGGGCCGCACTGGGGCATTGGCTCGATCGCGTAGCCGTCACCGGCCGGGTGCCCGGTGGGGAGGCGGGGCGCGGCGCTGAGCCCGGCCTCGAACAGGATGCGGTCGACCTGGGCGGTGAGGCTGGCGTCCATGGCGGTCAGCACAGTTCCATGCCGGCGTGCTCGAGGACCCGGCCGGCCACGCTGGCCACGCCGTCGTCGCCCTGGAGGGAGATCACGGCATGGTTGAAGCCGACAAGGGCGTCGGGAACGGACGCCAGGTCGACCCGGTCCCGGATCAGGTCGCGGGCTGCGATGAGGCGTTCGCGGACCGCCTGCGAGACACCGTCCGGGTCCAGGCCCACGACGGGCATCTGCTCGGCCAGCGCCGCCTTGTACCCGTCGGCGATGAGGCCGGTCTCGCGCATGACCTTCAGGACCGGGGCGAGGCCCTGTTCCGCCGCCTGCACCTGGCCGGCGAGGACCTGGGCGCGGTACGCCCCGTGCAGCTCCCTGCCGACCATGGTCATGATTCCGGTGGGGACTGTGCTGTCGTCCATCTGCTGGTGTCTCCTTGTCTTCCGGGGCCGTGCGGCGGTCAGCAGACAGCGCTGTAGCCGTTGCCTGACCAGGTGGTGAAGTCGGCTGCCGCTGCGGTGTCGCCGCACAGGCCGGTGCCGCCGGTGAGGTCGGCGATGATGCGGGGGTAGTGGCCGTTGGCGATGGTGGCCGCGGTCGCGGCGGCTCCCTCGGCCGCGTCGGGGTAGTTCTGCACGTGGATGACACCGCCGTCGGCGAGGACGATGGTGTTGAAGATGGTGGAGCCGGGCTCTGGCAGGGTGGAGTCGAGCGGGTTGCTGGCCGCGACGGGCGGCCAGGAGGTCTCGTGCCGTACCCACGCCGTCACCGACGCGACGTTCGCGCCCGTCGCCGGCGCTCGCAGGTCGGCGAGGACGGCCTTGATGAACGCGGTCTCCCCCGGCCCGCTGACCTGCGCCTCGCCGGCCGCCTGGTGCTTCGGCTTGGTCGCGGCGTGGCCGGTGCCGTACCCGGCCATCGCGCAGAGCGCGACCGCGGTGACGGTGACCTTGGTACGCGCCCGCATGTCAGGCCCTCCCCCGCTGCCGGGCCTCGCGGCGGGCACGGATCCGCCGGACATCGCGGCGGACGATCAGGATGAAGACCACGACGGCCACTGCCATGAGGGCTTCGGCGGCGTACAGCGCGGTGCCCGAGCCGAGGGCGGTGATGGCGGTGTGCAGCCACGACCACCGGTCCGGGGCGGCCGCCGCGGCGGCGGGCTGGCAGCAGGCCGGGTACGGGAAGCAGTAGGTGACGCCGGGGACGGCGGGCCAGGCCGCGCCGGGCGGCCCGGGCATCGGCTGGCAGGCGGCGGATGCGGTCAGCATGAGTGACCGTCCCGCTTGAAGTAGACGTTGCCGCAGCTGCCGCAGACGGCGGTCTCGCCGTCGTAGCGGACGGCCCGGGGCCGGCGCCGGGCGGCGGCCAGGGCACGCCGACAGCGGTGGTGGCGGTGCATGAGGGCTCGGTGCCTTTCTTCCTGGTCGGGTCCTGGGGAACCGGGGTGGTGAGGCCCGGGTTCCCCAGGGGTTCGGGGACGGTCGGTGCCGGCTGCGCCGGCGGCCTGGCGGTGGCCGCCGGCAGGCCGTCAGGAGCGGGGCTGGTAGGTGTCCTTGGTCGGGTAGGTGTCGCCGTAGCCGAGGCTGCAGCCTGTCGCGGCGGCCATGAAGGCCTCGTAGGCGTGGGGGCGGGTGTCGCGGGCGAGCAGCAGCTCGCTGATCGCGTGGACGGCGGCCGTCTGCTCGTAGCGGGTCTTGGCGAACGAGAGCCTGGACCACAGGTCCAGGTCGGCGAAGTCGTCGCCGTCCTCGCCGTCCTCGCCGTCGCTGTCGGGGTCGTCGTCGATCGGGGGGATGACGGCGAGGGTGTCGCCGCGCTCGGCGGCGGCCAGGCGGCGGACCAGGCTGCCGGACTCGCGCCAGGCGATGGAGTCGCCGGCCGGGTCGTCCTCGTCGAGCTCCCCGTAGGTGCTGTCGGCGAGCTGGTCGGCGAGGTCGGCCATCTGGTCGAGCAGCGCGGCGCGCCCGCGGCGGGTCGGGGTGTCCGGCAGCACGGCCAGGAGCTGCATGTAGGAGCCGAACGCGTACGACACGCTGGCGGTCGTGGTGGTGGTCATGAGGGCTGTTTTCCTTTCACTGGGTTTTCCTGCGGTGCCCGGCGGTGCGGGCTGCCGGGCGGCCTGGTGAGGGCGCCCGGACGTCTGCGGGTCAGGCCGGCTGGCCTGGCATGATCAGGAGGGTCATGGCCTGGACGTCGGCGGGGCTGTAGCCCTGCTCGATCGCCATCGCCATCGTCAGCGCGCGGGCGGCCTCCAGGTCACGGGGCTGCCCGTAGGCGGAGTAGCGGCGGATGAGGTTGCGGATCTGGAGTCCGTAGGGGTCCTCGTCAGGCATCCGGGGTTCCTTCCTTCACAAGGGGCGGGGCGGCTCATGTGCCCGCCCAGGGGCGGGTGTAGCCGATGACGGTGCCGGGGCCGGTGCCGTCGAGCGCGGACGGGACCCCGTAGGGGTAGGTGCCGATCGGGACGCCGGGCGCGTACGCCTGGACGATCCGGCCGGGGCCGGCGACGATCGCGACGTGCCCCGGCGCTTGCCAGGTGCCGTCGCCGCCGGGAAAGAACACGAGGTCGCCAGGCTGGGGGTCGGTGACCTGGGGGCCGGCGGCCCACTGCTCCTCGCTGGTGCGCGGGATGGTGATCCTGGCGGCGCGGTAGGCCATCATGGCCAGGCCTGAGCAGTCGAAAGCGTCCGGGCCGGTGCCGCCGTACAGGTACGGCAGGCCGGTGCGGGCGCGGGCCCAGGCGACCGCGACCGCGGCGGCGCGGGACGGCGCCTTGCTCTTCCCTGTGGCGGCGCTCTTCCCGGTGGCGGCGGCGGTCCGGCCGCCGTACAGGGCAGCCCCGGCCAGCACGGTGCCGGTGGCGAGGAACGCGCGGCGGTTCACTGTCCCGCCGCCACTTCGACGGCCGTCTTGAGCAGCAGCAGCGCGAAGATCAGCAGCATGACCAGCAGGACCCGGGCGGTCAGCCGGACTGCCGGGGACTTCGCGCGCAGGGCGGCGATCCACACGGCGATCTCCACCGCGATGAGGACCGGGAAGAAGATGTCGTCGCTCATCAGATCCGCCCGTCCCGGTCGATGCTGATGAGGACCGCGGCGAGGGGCAGGGCGAAGAAGACGACGAAGATCACGAGGCCGACAAGTTCGAGGGCGTTCACAGCCGGCTCCTTCCTGGCTGGCGGGTGGCGGTGAGTACGGCGGCCGTGGCGGCGGCCCCGGCCGTGAACAGGAGCCGGTCCCGGGTCCGGGACGGGCGCATGAGCCCGGCGGTCACCGCCGCGGCGGCGGCGACGGCGAGCAGGACGGCGGAGGTGCTGGCGGCGTTCACTGGCGGTCACCCGTTTCCGCTGAGCAGGCTGAGGGCCAGCAGGATGATCAGGGCGACGGCCATGAGCGCGCCGTGGGTGCGCTTGCCCTGGGCGGGCGGCCACACCATGAGCGCGAGCGCCGCGGCGTCCAGGCCGAGGAACACTGCGATGGCGATGGAAAGGCTGGCGGTGATGCTCACGCCCGCCTCCCGGTGCGCCGCCGGATCAGGAAGACGGCGGCCAGGGCAGCAAGCACAGCGGCGTACAGGCCGGCGGACCCGGCCGCGATGACGGCGGCCAGGGCAGCGAGCACGGCGGCGCAGAAGCCGGCGGACCCGGCTGCGATGACGGTCACCATCCGCGCGCTCGCCTCCTGGCCTTCTTCGGCCGGATCCGCGACCAGGTCACGGCCGCGACGATCAGGGCGATGACCAGCGGGCCGTACCCGGTCATGTGCGCGTACGCCGTCAGGGCGACCCAGGCGGCGCTCGCGATGACCGCGGTGACCGTGATCCGCCAGCCGCGGCGCGGCCTGCGGCGGGCCGGCGCGGGCCGTTCCTGGCGCGGTTCGGGGTGGCGGCGGGACTCTGGCTCGCCGGTGCCGCTGCGGGGATAGCTGACGGTGAAGGCGGGGTGCCGGCCGGACGGGCTGGTCTGCCGCATGCGGGCCGCAGCGAACCCGCCGGCACCGGCGGCCGCGACAAGGACCGGGACGATGGCTAGCTCGACGGTGCTCACGGCTGCTGTCCTTCGGTAGTGGTCATCAACGTGGTGTCCTTAACTGCTTCTCATTGCGGTGAGCACTTCACTGAGTTCTTCCGGTGCCTTCAGAACGTCGCGGGCCTTAGAGCCCTCAGCGGGACCGACGACGCCGTGTGCCTCGAGCAGGTCCATGAGCCGGCCAGCGCGGGCGAACCCGACGCGGAGCTTGCGCTGGAGCATCGAGGTGGAGCCGAACTGGCTGGTGACGATCAGCTCGGCGGCCGCGATGAGCAGCTCCAGGTCGTCCCCGGCGTCCAGGCTGTCCTCGCGGGCCCGCTCCGGTGCCGCTGCGAGGCTGCCGCCGCTGGGGGCGGTGGCGGGCTGCCAGGCGGGCGGGTGGGCCGCCTGGACGTGGGCAACGACGGCCCGGATCTCGTCTTCGGTGACGTAGGCGTTCTGGAGCCGGATCGGCTCGGACTTGTCGAACGGGACGGAGACCGCGCGCGGTTCTCCGGTGTAGAGGGCGTCGCCCTGCCCCGTGAGCTGCTCCGCGCCGGGCCTGCCGAGGATGACGCGGGAGTCGTCCAGGCTTGAGGTGGCGAACGCGAGCCGGGCCGGCACGTTGGCCTTGATCATGCCGGTGACCACATCGACACGCGGAGTCTGGGTGGCGAGGACGAGGTGGATGCCGGCGGCGCGGGCGAGCTGGCCCGTGCGGACGATGGAGTCCTCGACGTCCTTCGGCGCGACCATCATCAGGTCGGCCAGCTCGTCGATCACGACGACCAGGTACGGGTAGGGGCGGATCTCCCGCTGGGAGCCGGGCGGGACGGTGACCTTCCCGGCGCGGACCGCCTTGTTGAAGTCGTCCACGTGGCGGTAGCCGTATGAGGACATGTCGTCGTAGCGGCTCTCCATCTCCCCGACGACCCACTCCAGGGCCTCTGCCGCCGCCTTCGCGTTGGTGATGACCCGGAACAGCAGGTGGGGGACGTTTTCGAAGATGGTGAACTCGACCCGCTTGGGATCGATCAGGATCATGCGGACTTCGTCGGGCGTGGCGCGGGTGAGGATCGAGGTGATGAGGCCGGCCAGGCAGATGGACTTGCCGCTGCCGGTGGCGCCGGCGATGAGGATGTGGGGTGCCTTCGCCAGGTTGAGGAGGACGACGCGGCCTTCGACGTCTCTTCCGAGCCCGACGGTGAGGGGGTGGGTGTCGGCCTGGGCCTCGGGAGAGGCGAGGATCTGGCCGAGCAGCACGACGTCCTTGCGCTCGTTGGGGATTTCGATGCCGATCGCGGACCGGCCGGGGACGGGCTTCAGGACGCGGATGGCGCTCGTGCCGACTTCGTAGGCGAAGTTGTCGGTCAGCACGGTGACCCGCTTGACCGGGACGGCAGGTTCGAGCTCGATCTCGTACCTGGTCACCTGAGGCCCGCGGATGTAGCCGGCGACATGGGCGGGGACACCGAAGTCGTCGAGGACTTTCTGGAGTGTCGCGACGGTGTCACGGGCTTCTATGGCGGCGGGGTCGTCGCCTGAGGTGACAGGGGCGGGCTGGTGGACGGTGAGGAGGGCGGTGCCGGGCGGGGCGTAGTCGCCGGCATCGCCGTCCGGGTCGCCGCCGCCCGCAGCCACGCCATCGGCCGGCCGGTCATCCCAGTCGCCGTCCTCGCTGTTTTCCCAGTCCTCGTCCCATCCGGTGCCAGCGCCGCCGTCGACGGGGCCGTCGTCCGGTGCGGTGATCACGGGCACGGCCAGGGCCGGGCCGACGGGCGCCGGGCCGGAGGCGTTCCCGGTGACGATGGCGTGGCTGCGAGCGGCGGCGACCCACCCGCCGATGCCGAGGTACAGGGCCTGGGCGATGAGGTCGATAGCGGGGTCAGGGGCCAGGACGGTAACGGCGAGCCAGACGACGGCCATCACCGCGAGCATCAACTCCGCCTTGTCGACGGCCTCGCCGCGCTTACGGCGGCCGGACCAGCGGAGGATGATGAGCAGGGTCATGACCGCGGCAGGGGCGACGATCGCCACCACGTCCCCGGCAGGGGTGTGCACGGCGAAATGTCCGGCCTGGGCGTAGGCCTCGCCCGCGGCGAGGACCTTCCAGGGGGCAGCGGGGCGTTCGGTCCACCGGGGGACCGGGGGCTGGCCCTCGGCGGGCCAGTCCCCGGTGTTCCCGTCGACCATGTTGCTGGTCATCTCAGTTGCCGTTCCCCGCGAACAGCGGGTCCGCGGCCGCGCTGGTGCGCCCGGCGCGGCCGCTGCCGACTGGCCTCGCGCCGGCGGCGGGGAGGGCGTTGCGGCGCCGGGCCGGGGCCACGTTCTCGACCTCGCCCTGGCGGTGCTTGCGGATGATGATCGCGGCGAGGACCACGGCGGCGATGAGGATCAGGATGATGCCCCATGACCCGCTGTGGGCGGCGGCGTGGCCGTGGGCGGCGGTGCCGGTCTTGCCCGCGGCGGCGCCGGTGATGCCGTGGCCGGCGTTGGCGAGGTACTTGCCGGTGTTGGACCGGATTACCTGCCAGTCGCCGTAGTCCAGGGCCGCCGCCCCGCCCAGGACGATGCCGAGGGCGAGGGTGGAGTGCCGGTGGTGCTTCCAGCCCCTGGCGATCGCGTACCAGCCGAACGCGCCGGCCGAGACGGTGACGATCACGAGGATGAACAGGCCCAGGCCCTCCCCCGCGTCCGTCCACACCTGGCCGAGCACGCCGGCCAGGGCGAGCAGCGCGCCGAAAGTGGCGGCGCCGGCGAGGGCCGCGCCCGTGCGCTCCCACTTGTGCTTGGTCCCCGGCTCTTTTTCCTCCTTGTTTTCCGGCTTGGCCTTGTGGTCCGCGCCGTAGAAGGCACCCCACGCCAGCCCGTAGACCAGCAGCGAGATGCAGAGAAGTGCTCCGTTCATTGCTTTCCCGTTTCCTTTCCCCTTCCGGATGACTTTCCTTTACGGCAGGTAGCTGATTACCTCGCCGGCGGCGATCACGAGAATCACGGTCATCGCGACGGCCAGGACAATGAATATGACAGCGGAGGCGAAATGATCCGACGCCCGGTTGGCCCGCGTTCCCGTCCACGCAAGGGCGTTTCCCGTGGCGGTCATCGCCTTTCCCGTCAATTTGAGGGGGCCGGTGACAACCAGGTGCCCGGCGACGAAGCCGATGCCCCCCCATGTGCCGTCGGGCAGGTTCTTGTGATGCGTGACGTGCTGCCAGTGCTCGCCCCACGTGCCGGGGCGGGGGTCGGCCAGCTCGGCGGCGAGGCTGCCGCCGCCGAGGAGCGGGCTGGCCTTCGTGAGCGCGGCGAGCCGGGTGATGACGGCGGCCAGGCCGCCGTCCTGGTCAGGCTCAGCGCCTGGCTCCTGCCACCAGCCGGCGGGGATGGGGTCGTCATCGACGACGGCCCCGGAGATAGCACCGTCGCCGTCGTCCGGGATAGCGCCGCCGGTAACGGTCCCGGTAACAGGAGGGATAACGCCGCCGGTAACACCAGCGGTAACGAGCCCGGTAGCGCCGGCGATAACGGGGTCAGTAGCGCCCGTGGGGACGCCGGGGTCCGGGTCATCGTCGAACTCGAATCCGGCGTCCCAGTCGTTGAGGGTGGTGTCGGTCACTGGTCTTCTCCGTTCCGCTTGCCGCCGGCGAGCCGGGCGGCGACTTTGGCGAGGGCGGCGGGCGGGGCCCACCCGGCCGGGTTGAGCCGCCAGTTGGCTGACTGCCGGAACCAGGGGTGCGGCTCGATGCCGTGCTCGATCAGGGTGTTGAGTCCGTCAATCAGGTGGATTGCGGTCCACGCCCAGGCGGCTCCGGTGGCCGGGTCGCGGCGGCTGGCCTGGGTGATGACGCTGGTCAGGGTGTGTACTGACTCCCTGAGCGCCTTGACCGGGTCGACCGCGTGATTGATGCCGGCCACGTGAGACTGAGCCCGCGCCCCTCTCCCCCGCCGCACCTGTGGCCCGCGTACTTCCAGAGGAGGGGTATAATCACGCGCCCGGGTCCCGGGCCCCGTGGATACGCGAGGCTGACCTGCGGGTTCACTGCCATGGGAGGCGGTCTCCCCGGCGGGGTAGGGGGGCGGCTGGAGCCGCCTTGCCGTCCCGCCGTGCGCGATCTGGTCGCCGGTTCGCATGAATTACTCCCCCACGGCCGCGAGGCGCTGGGCATCACGCTGAGCAGCACGGCTGGCGACCCGCTCGGGCGCGTTGACCTCGTTGACGATCTTGGTGACCCGGTTCGGGCTGCCTCCGTATCCCTCGATGCTGCCGCCGTCTCCGTTCATGTAGATGCGGATGGAGAGCCTCCGGCCTTCCGCTTCGAGCTTGTCGGCCAGGTCCTCGGCCAGCAGCCGCATCTCGTCGTCCGACGCCGCGGGCCGCCGGAAGGGCGTGACGGACGTCGGGTCGTCGCCGTTCCGCTCCCCCGCGCCCTCCCCCGTCCCGGCGTCACCGGGTGCTGCAGGGGTCGCGGCGGGCGGGAGAGCCGGGCGGCCCGCGCCGGCCGCCGGAAGTGCCCGGGTGCTATCGGCGGCACCGCCGGAGGCGTTACCGGCACCGCTATCGGGTGCGTTATCTCCGCCGCTACCGAGGCCGTTACCGAAGGCGCTACCGCGCGACTGGCGGGCGGCCAGGACCTCGACCTCGGCCCGCTGCCGGCGCTGCTCGACCTCGGCCCGCTGCCGGCGCTGCTCGGCCTCGGCCTGCGCCTGCCGGCGGCGCTGCCCGGCCTGCCGCTCCCAGGCATCGTGCCGCTTCTTCATCTCGGCGGCGTACATCAGCACGCCGAGGTAGACCATGGCGGTCGTGTCGATGGTGATGGAGATGAGGGCAGCCCAGAAGGTCCCCATCGACGGGGCGAGGGTGGTGATGCCGGCGTTCGCGCTGTAGGCCATGAACGCGCCGGCCGGGGCCGCTACCAGCGCCCTGAATCCCCAGTGGACGTTAAGGGTGGCGGCGGTGTGGGAAACCACCGCGACAAGAGCCGGAATGGAAATACCGAACGCGAGGAGCATTCCCCACGGGGGAATAGAGGTCCCGTGCACGGGGACAATAGGAGTCCCGTGCAGGTCGTGGTAGGTATTCGTCGTGATACTGAGGCCGAGCGCGACGGCGATGACGAGCACCGAGAACCACACGGTCTCTGCCTTGACCATAGAAGGCTCGGGATCGCCTTCGAGAATCGCGTTGTCAGACAAGGTATCCGGTTCCTTTCCCGGTCAGAGAAAACATGGGCTGGATTTCAATCGGGTAATCAATGTCAATCAGGTATTTAACGGCAGCGGGGCTTACGGGAACCGGGGGCCGGGCTGTGCGGCAGGCGCTTCCTCGTGCCTGCCGCACCCCCTGCCCTGACGGGCGCCGGAATCGGGGTCAGGCCGCAGCTGCCTGGCGGCGGCGGCTGACGACGGTGACGCTGCCGATGACGACGGCGGAAATCACCACGAGGGCGACGAACCCGGCAGCGGCGCTGTGGGCCAGGTGACCGATGAGGGCGGCCGCGACGCCGGTGATGGCCGCGCTGAGGAAAATGCGCATAATGGTGGTGCTCCTTTGGAGTGTTGGGCTGGGCACCCGGCGGCTTTTCCAGGGCTTTGTGCCGGGTGCCCGGTTTCTTTTTTCTTGTGGTGTCAGGCGGAGGCGGGACGCTTCCGCTTTCGGAAGACGATCGCCATGACCAGCACGACGGTGACCGCGAACGCAGCTGTCTGGCTCGCAGGCGGGACGTGATGGTGGGCGAACGCGGTGATCACGGTGACGCACGCGCGCCACAGCCACGCTGCCCCGTGGGCCAGGGCGTGGCCGATGGCGGTGGCGTCGCGGGCGGCGGTGCCCTGCTTCTGCGAGGCGAGGACGGCGGTCATGTCCTCGGCCTCCATCCCCCGCCCATCGCGGTGGCGATGGCGGTGAACAAGGCGTAGGACAGCACGATCCCGATGACGATGATGACGATCGAGGCTGCCCACGACTCGGCCGGCATGGCGAGCGGGCCGAGAGAGCCCGCGCCGGCGTGAATCCTCCACGTCGCCCATGCGACTGCGGCGGCCAGGACAATCTTGGTGATCCGGTGCATGAGGCTACGCCTCCTCTCCTTCAGGCGTGATGCGGTCGGGTTGGTTGCGGTGCTTGCGGTGATGCCTGACCGCGGCGGCCGAGGTCACGGCGATCAGGATGAGGACCAGGAGCCCGGCGGCGGGCGTCCACGCGGCTGGCGGGACGGGGACCGAGTCCGCCGGGACCCGGGTGGCGAGCAGCATCGCGGCTGTGACAGACGCCGCCCTGGCCCGGCTCACCGGACCGCCTCGACAGCGGGCCGCTCGGCGAGCTGCTCCTCGGTGTCGGCGGCCGCATCAAGCAGGCTGAGCACGACGCTGCCGACGTGCCCGGCCGACAACGGGACGATCCCGGCCGACTGCCGCAGCTGGCCCCGGCGGACTGGGCCGCCGAGGTGGCCGTGCAGCAGCCGCGCCCGCTCGGCCCGCTCCCCCGCCAGCCAGAACTCCTCCCATGCGGCTGCCAGTGGTGAGCTGGCAGCCGCCCCGGGAATGTTCTGCAGCGGGACGGCGGCGGAGCCCGGACTGACCAGGGCCTCCTCCGACGCGGCCAGGACCCAGCACAGGGCGGCCATGTCGGCCAGGTCCTCGGCGAAGTCCCCGTCGTAACCGCCGGGCACGTCATCGGGAACCCAGGCCCCCGCCATCCGGTTGTAGGTAGCTGCCATCTCGAGGTAGACCGCCTGCCGGGCCGCAGGATCCGACTCGGTGCCGAGCAAGGCCCACAGCTCGACGGCCCGGTTGTGGGCCTGGTCGTAGGCGGTTGGCGTCTTGGCGGCAAACCAGAGCACGGGCGCTCCCTCCTCTCCTGTGTCGGTGGTGGTGACCCCCGCTGGCCGGGTGCTGGGGTGGCACATCCGGCCAGCGGGGGCGCTGGTGGTGGT
>Ga0302314_10017906_pt1 | contig 11846 bp, 13 predicted proteins | sample III_Palsa_N2_3_FD_200533 | JGI IMG/M metagenome (GOLD analysis project Ga0302314, IMG submission 200533) | Peat permafrost microbial communities from Stordalen Mire near Abisko, Sweden - III_Palsa_N2_3 | ecosystem: Environmental > Terrestrial > Soil > Palsa > Peat permafrost | place: Sweden...
ACGAGCGCGCCTCGATGAACGAGTTGGCACGCCGGTTAGGCGGCTCGAAGGCGACGCTATACGGCTACTTTCCGTCCAAGGAGGCGATGTTCGTGGCAGTCGTCAAGACGGTGGCGACAGGGCATCTGTCGGAAGCTGTCGCGGAAATCTCCGGCGATGCCGTTGATCGGGCGAGCCTGGAAGGCCTGCTGACGCGGTTCGGCGAGCGGATGATGATGGTGCTGACCAACGATACGAGCGCTCTAGCGGTCTATCGGATGGTCGTTGGCGAAGCGGGCCATTCCGTCGTCGGACAGCTTTTCCACGAGTCAGGGCCGGCGCAACTGAACGAGGCTGTCGCAGCGTTGATGGCACACGCTATGGAGCGTGGGGAAATTCGCCGCGCGGACCCAAAGGTCCTCGCGGCGCACTTCACGGCACTCGTGATGGCCGAGACCTCGAGCAGGCTATATCAAATTGATCCGGCGCCCATGGCGTTGGACGACATACGCCTCATGGTTCGACGTGCGGTAGAGACGTTTCTTCTTGGCGCGGAGCGACGAATTTCGGCGGGACAGATTGAAACCGTGATGCCGCTCTCAAGCGGCGCTGGTATTGGCACCTCTGCAAATGATGTTTACGCGTGACGAGGGCTCGAGCGTGACAAATGAGGAGACGGTGCGGCCGATTCACATCCGGTCGGCTGTCAAGTTGTCCGTAAGCGGTCATCCAACCACGTCCTTGAGCAAAAGGCTGTGTTCGAGGTTTTGGAACAGCGCGGCTTGAAGGTTTACTTGGTCGATGCCCGGCAGATGAAGTACGTGCCCGGGCGCAAGAGCGACGTGCAGGACTGCCAGTGGCTGCAAAAGCTGATGAGCCTGGGATCTTGCGCGCGGCGTTTCGCCCGACCGACGAGGTGTGCGTGGTGCGTGCCGTCGCTCGCCAGCGCGACGCGTTGCTTGCCGAGCAAGCCAGCTGGATACAGCGCATGCAAAAGACGCTGGTGCAGATGAACATCCAACTCACCGAGGTGCTCACCGACGTGATGGGGTTGACGGGCCAGGCCTGGCCATCATCCCCACCATCGGCGCAGGCGAGTGCGACCCGAAGGCACTGGCCCGGCATCGACACAGTCGCGTCAAGGCCAGCGAGCAGGAGATCGCCAAGGCGCTGACGGGCAACTGGCGCGACGAGCACCTGTTCGTACTAGGCCAGGCGCTGGCGATGTATGACCACATCGCCCGCCATCTGGGCGAGTGCGATGCCAAACTGCAGCGTCTGTTGAGCCAACTTGGCACGGGCCAGGTCGATCTGGGCAAGGCGCCGCGCGCGGGCAGCAAGACGCGCGCGGACTTCGATACGCGCCAGATCCTGGCCAACTGGGCCGGTGTCGACCTCACCCGAATCAACGGCCTGGGGCTGGGCGCGGTGATGAAGATTCTCTCGGAGGTCGGCCCCGACCTGAGCCGCTTCGCCAGCGTCAAGCGCTTCTGCTCGTGGCTGGGCCTGTGTCCGGGCACGAAGATCAGCGGCGGCAAGGTGCTATCGGCCAAGACCAAGCAGTCGGCCAACCGGGTGTGCCAGGCACTCAAAATGGCGGCGATGAGCTTGTCGCACAGCGACTCAGCGCTCGGCGCGTTCTACCGGCGGCTATCCGGTCGGATGGACAAGCCGCGCGCAAATACCGCCACCGCCCACAAGCTCGCGCGGATGGTCTACTTCATGCTGACCCGCGGCGAAGCCTTGGTCGATCAAGGCCAGCAGCGCTACGAAGAGCAGCAGCGCGAACGCAGCATTGCTGCGCTCAAGCGCCGCGCCGCCGCCCTCGGCTTCGCGGTCATGCCTACCGCCACGCCCGCATGAAAACACCGCTCAACCGATTTTGTTTCTCATGAGTTGAGCATCGGGCCGCGGCCCGACCATTTACGCTGAGAAACTTGTGCGTTAAGGTGAGCACTGGCGCCGAAATGGCCGGAAGAGCATTGGTGCATTTTTGCCCGCCCATGAGTTTGGTCTGGGACTGCTTGCGAGCATCTCATTGGTGGAGCCTTGCGCTACCCCGTTCGAAAGAGTGACTAATTTTCGCCAGTCCTGCGCGCCTCCATTTCTGCGCAATCAGAGGCTGCTGCAGGGCCGGCATTCGGTATGACGCACGTAACCCATTGATCTTGTGTCGGAGAAGTTTCTCGAAAGGCTGCCTGCCCATCGGCTCGGGTTTCAGCGCTGGGGTGCGGCTGCGCGACAGGTCGCGCTGAACTCGCTCGAGTGCATCTTCATGCACTCCTGCAGTTCCGACCGCCCCGAGGCGGTGCCGCAGATCTTGCGCACCTCCTCGCCGCAGCCCGCCAACTGGTCGACGGTGCTCTTGCACGCCGGCGTCAGCTCGTCCCGATGCTGCTGGAGGCAGGCGACGATGCGGCCGCCGCCGGGCTCGACACCCGAGCAGTACCTATTGAAATCGGAGCGACAGGCCTGGGCGGTGGCGTTCGGCGCCGCCCGGGCAGGTAGCGCGACGCACAGCGCCAGCGCCGCAGCGGCCAGCACGGCCAACGACGCGAGGGCTCTCATGGCGCGCCCGTTCAGGGATGGGTGACGGTGACCGAACCGGTCTGGCCATTGGGGCCGGTCACGGTCGTCTGCGAGCCCGTGCCAGTGCGCGTCGTCGCGCGCGTGGCAGTCTTGCCGTTCGGGCCGGTCACCGACGCGGTCGTCGCGCTGTCGCTGCGGGCGACGCTGCGGCTGCTGGTCTTGCCGTTCGGGCCCGTCGTGCTGGAACTGACGTCGCCCTGGCTGCGATCGACGGTGCGCGTCGCCGCCTGGCCGTTGCCCGTGGTGACGGTCGTTTGGCGCTCGCGGGCCTGGGCTTCGCCGACACCGGCGAGCAGGCTGGCGGCGGCGATCGTCGAGGCCAGCACGGTGAGCAGGGTCGTGGACGGGCGTTGGAACGTGTTCATGGCGGGAGTCCTTTCAGGCAAAGCGGGGTTTGGCTTCGTGTGCGTCGACATCGTTGTTCGACGGACTCATTGAATCCGCTGCCGACTCCCGTGCCGCGCTTGCCCCGCGACGAAATGCGACATTTCTGAAATGTGCACGAGGCTCGAGCAGCCACCGTCGATCGCCGCCCTGCGACCATCTTCGGTCGGTGTTCCACATACTTCATGGGCGTTGATAATGCAGGGACACCACGAGGTCGGGCGTTGGGACGGGGTTGCCAAATCGAGCAAGCCCGTCGTCCGACATGCCGCACAAGTTCAATGCCGAGCGCCGGCACCACATCATGAAGATGCCGTTCGAGGTGACGAACTGGTTCGAGTACGAGGCCGGGCTGCGTCGACGCGGGAGCCTGACGATGTGGATCGCGGAGGAGACCATCGATGCCTGGACGCGGCACCGCGCTCGACGCCGGGCGGGCAAGCCAGCTACTCCGATGGCGCGATCCAGACTTGCCTGATGCTTCGCGCGGCGTTCAAGTTGCCGCTGCGCCAGACCGAAGTACTGCCGGCCTCGTTCATGGAGTTGCTGGGCTGCGAACTGGCCGTGCCCAACCGCACCACGGTCAGCCGGCGCGCGATCAAGCTGCCGTCGATCGTCAGGGCGGCACTACCCGAGGCCCTGCTGCACGTCGCGATCGACAGCACAGGCTTGAAGGTCTGCGGTGCCGGCGAGTGGTTGGCCGACAAACACGGGCAGTGCGCCCGCTGCGGCTGGCGCAAGCTGCACTTGGCGGTGGACGCCGGCAGCCGCCAGATCGTGGGCGTGACGTTGACCGACCAGGATCATGACGATCCGTCCACAGGTCGAGCCGTTGCTCGCGCAGATCCCGGGAGAGATTGAACAATTCACTGCCGACGGGGCTTACGACGGCGACCCCACCTTTGCGGCCCTTGCGACGCGCAACCCGGACATCGCTGTGGTGATCCCGCCGCGAGCGAGCTCGGCGCCCCCGATTGACCCGGGCACGGATGCTTTGCGCCGTGACGTGCATGTCCACGCGGTGGCTGCGCTGGGCAGGCTTGGCTGGCGGGAGGTGACCGGCTACGGCCGGTGCTCGCTGGTCGAGACCACCTTGGGGCGTTACAAGGCGCTCATCGGGCCGCGACTGCGTACGCGTCACGACGCCGCCCGCCGCACTGAAGCTGCAGTCGGTGCGGTCAGCTACCGCGTCCGCTACTTCACGTCGACAGCGTCGCCAGCTTGATAGGTCTCATAACCCTTGCCGTGAAGCACGCAGGGGAGCGGAGTGCGGGAAATCCGCATACTCCGTTCGAAGTGGCGGGGGCTGGAAACGTGACGATGGCAGCCGGACTGAGGGCCACGGCGAAAGCCGTGGATCAACCACCGGAGCCTAATGTCGGCGCGCCAGTCCTCGACCCAACCTTACAACCCCGTGATCCGGCGGCCGTCGGGCCCGGGCGGCGCGGGGCGATCAGCCCGCGGCGGCGTCCAGTTGTGCGGTCGGGAACGTCCAGGTATGGTCGATTGTGCCGTTGCTGCCGTCGTCCACCGTCAGGATCACGATGCCGTTGGCGACCGTCGTCGCGATCGTTGCCGTCGGTCGCACGACCGTCCAGGCGCCCGCCACCAGCGCGCCGGTGGCGTCGTAGCTCAGGTTGGCGTCGGTGGCCACGGTCATCGAGAACGTGCGGCCGTTGGCCGTGCCTGACAGCGTGTGGGTGCCGTTGTAGGTCGACCCGGTGGCGACGCCCGCGACGGACGTCAGCGTGCGCGTGGCGTCGAGGTTGGACAGCGTGAACGAGCCGGTGCGCGAGTTGAAGCCGGTGGCCAGTGTCATGCTCGGCACGGTCACGTTCGACGTCGTCGTGGTGGTGCCGTTGGCCGTGGCCACGCTGCGCGAGACGGTGGCGGTGCCGTTGAGCGTCGCGGAGCCCGAGGGCAGCGTCAGCGCCAGGCCGGTGACGGTCAGGTTGACCGAGACGGTGGACGGCGACGTGGTGGGGTCGGCGCTGACGACGTCCATCTCCACGCTGCCGTTCAGCTGCGCGTAGCCGGCCGCGCCGGTGCACTGCGCATACGTGACGCTGTAGTGCTCGCCGGCATCGAGCTGCCCGTTGAGCTCGGTGAGCGCCGTGCCACCCGTGATGCTCAGCACCGCGGTGCCGCCGCCGGCGCAGTTGACGGTGACGTCGGTCACGGACCCGGCGGCGGACGGCGAGGCGGACAGCGCCTGCGCCCGATCCGACGACGCGGACGCCGGCTGTGCGACGGTCACCGCGAGTGCCGACGTCGTGTCGATGATCGAGTCCATCGCCGACGCGGTGTCGCTGCCGGTGGACGCCGAGTTCGCCGAGTCGGCGGTCGCGTCGGGCTGCGACAGCGAGCTCGCCGTCGTCGTCGTCGTGCTGTCGTCGCTGCCGCCGCCGCAGGCGGTCAGCATCAGGCCGCAGGCGAGCGCGGCGGCCGTGGCGACGCGTTGCAGCGGAAAGCGGGAGGCAAGGGAAGCGTTCGATCGCGGGTTCATGTCGGATTCCTCGGTGTGTGGGGGAAAGGCCGAAGTGCTCGACCCGTCGTGACCGCAGTCTCCGGCCGCGCCGCCGTGGCGCGACCGACGTTCGATGAAGATATGCGACAAGCCTGTCACAGCGGTGAAACAGGCTGTTTCCGCAGCGGTGTCTCAGGCCGCGGGCAACCGCACGCGCACGCAGGGCGCGCCCGCGACGGTCTCGAAACTGAGCGTGCCGCCCATGCGGCGCACGATCTGTTGCACGATGGCCAGCCCCAGGCCGGTGCCGGGCGTGCCGCGGCTCGCGTCGCCGCGGGCGAACGCCTGTGTCAGTCGCGTCCGTGCCGCCGGCGCGATGCCGGGGCCGCGGTCCTCGACATCGAGCACCGCGCCGCCGCCGTCGGCCGCGAGCCGGATCAGCACCGGCGGCTTGCCGTGGCGCATCGCGTTGTCGACGAGATTGGCGAGCAGGCGTTCGAGCAGCAGCTCGTGCGTGTGTGCGACGGCCAGGCGCGCGGGCGCGGCGATGGCCAGCACGTCGGCAGGCTCGTCGCGCGATTCCACCAACCGGCGCGCGACCGCGACGACGTCCACCGTCGAATCCAGCGGCAGCTCGGCGGCGCGCACGTAGTCGAGAAAGCTGCCGATCAGGCGGTCGGCCACTTCGACGTTGCGCACGATGCTGGCTCGGCGCGCGGCGATGCCCTCGGTCTCGGGCAGCAGCTCCGCGGCCATGCGGATGCGCGACAGCGGGCTGCGCAGGTCGTGCGACACGCCGGCCAGCAGCAGGGATCGTTCGCTCTCCTGGTGCGCGAGCCGGCCGGCCAGCGCGAGCCACGCGCTCTCGATGGCGGCGATCTCCAGCGTCGGCTCGCCGGCCGCCGGCGGCGTGCCGCGGCCGGCGGCCGGAGCCGCGTCCTCGGCGTTGTGCGATTCGATGCGGCGCCGCAAGGCTTCCAGCGGCTGCGTCAGGCGCCGCGCCAGCACGCCGCTGGCGAGGCTGACGACCGCGAAGCCGAGGATCAGCGCGATGAACAGGCGATAGAACACGTAGGACTCGACCACCTCGTCCTGGAAGCCCAGCCAGCGCGTGCGGCCCTCGGGCGTGGCGACGGCGATCCACGTGGTGGCGCGCGGCACGCCGCGCGTGAACACCACCTCGCCGGCCGGCACGCCTTCCTCGCGCAGCGTGGCCCGCAGCGCGGAGATGCGCGGCGCCCAGTTGTTCGACGGGATCGCGCCTTCGGGGCGCTCGTCGCTCACGCGCACCGCGGTCGCACCCGGCGTGGCGGGCGCGCGGTCGCCCCAGCCCGCGGCGGCGCGCAGCGCGGGCGTCCAGCGCTCCGCGGTGAGCTTGGCCACCGTGCGATTGCGCTCGACGTAAAAGACCGTGGTGAACACGAACAGCAGCGCGAACGAGCCGATCGCCTGGCCGATCACGAGACGGCGAAAGAGGGTCGGTTCCGCCATCGTCAGCGCGGCACGAACACGTAGCCTTCGCCACGCACCGTGTCGATCCAGTCGGCGCCGGGCCGCACCTCCTGCAGCTTGCGGCGCAGCCGCGCCACCTGCACGTCGACGGTGCGATCCTGCGGCCGATAGCTGCCGGCCTGCACGGCGTCGCTGAGGGCTTCGCGCGACAGCGCGGTGCCCGGTACGCGGGCGAGCGCGATCAGCAGCTTGAACTCGACGCTGGTCAGCGCGAGCACCTGCTCGCCGATGCGCACCTCGCGCCGCATCAGGTCGATGACCAGACCTTCGAAACGCAGCAGCGGCGACTCCGCGCGGCCGGGCGCGGCACGGCGCAGCAGCGCGCGCACGCGGGCCACCAGCTCACGCGATTCGAACGGCTTGGCCAGGTAGTCGTCGGCGCCGATCTCCAGGCCCAGCACGCGATCGAGCGGGTCGCCGCGCGCGGTCAGCATCACCACGCCGAGGGCCGGATATTGCGCGCGCCAGCGCCGGCACAGGTCGTAGCCGTTGGCGTCCGGCAGCATCACGTCCAGCAGCACGATCTCGGGATGCAGCGCGGCGAGGTCGCGCTCGCCGTCGCCACCGGTCAGCACCGCATGCGTCGCCCAGCCCTCGCGCTGCAGCAGTTCGACGACCATGCCCGAGAGCTCGGCGTCGTCGTCGACGATCAGGATCAGCGGCTTCGCGTTCATGAGGCATTGCTCGGTGGGGACGAACGAAGTGTAGGGGCGCCCCTCACGCGCGCGCGAGATGTTTCAACGCTGTCGCATTTCGTCGCGGCGCGTGGGCGCCGGAACGGCCGTCCGGTCGTTGAATAGAGGCCTTGCAAGGCAAATCCACTCAACCCCGTTCCAAGGAGATCCATCATGACCGCTTCCCGCACCCTCGTCGGCATCGCCGCTCTCGTGCTTGCTGCCGGCGCCGCCGAGGCCGGCACTCGCCACACCACCGTCACCGGCCCGAACGGCGCCAGCGCGACGCGCAGCGTCGAACGCAGCGACGGCCAGGTCACCGACACCACCACTGGCCCGAACGGCAACAGCCGCGTGCGCGCCGTCAGCCGCACGCCGGGCAGCACGACAGCCACGGTCACGCACGCCAACGGCACGACGTCGTCGCGCAGCACGCAGCGCACGTCCACCGGCTCGACGACGACGGTGACCGGCCCGCAGGGCGCATCGGGAACCGTCATCGTGACGCACTGAGCCCCGCCCGCGCCCGCAACACCACGCACGCACACGACCATGGCCAACCATCCTCTCCTGTCCGGAGGCCCGTTCGGGGTCTCGACCAACCTGCCCCGGGCCCTGGGCTTCGTGGCGCTGGTGCTGCTGCTGATCGTGGTCGGCGAGGCGCTGCTGCGGCGTTACGTGTGGCATCGGCCGACCGACTTCCGCGGCGTCGCCGCATCGCTGGGCGATGCGCTCGTGCGGCGCGGCGTCGACGTGCTGGGGCTGACCGTCGCGGCACCGCTACCGGCGCTCGCGTACGCGCATCGACTGTTCACCATCCCGATGAACTCGGTATCGGCCTGGCTAGGCCTGTACCTGCTCGTCGAGTTCGCCTACTACTGGCACCACCGGCTCACGCACCGCGTGCGCTGGTTCTGGGCCACGCACTCGGTGCACCACTCGTCCAACCAGTTGATGCTGGCGTCGGCGATCCGCCTCGGCTGGACCGGACGGATCGGCGGCGCCATCGCGTTCTTCACGCCGCTGGTGTGGCTCGGCTTCCCGCCGCAGGCCGTGTTCGGACTGCTCGCGGCCGGGCTGTTCTACCAGTTCTGGATCCACGTGGACTGGCTGCCGACCCTCGGGCCGCTCGAATGGGTGCTCAACACGCCGACGCATCACCGCGTGCACCACGCGAGCAACCCCGAGTACCTGGACTGCAACTACGGCAGCTCGCTGATCGTTTTCGACCGCCTGTTCGGCACCTTCGTGGCGCTGCGTCAAGACATCGAAATCCGCTACGGCCTCACGAAGCCGGTGCTGAGCAACAACCCGATCCGCATCGCGTTCAACGAATGGATCGCAGTGGGCCGGGAGTTCCTCGCGGCGCGTGGCGCGAAGGCGCGACTGAGGGTGCTGTTCGGGCCGCCCTGAGCTGGGGCGCGCCGGCACGATAGCCGCGCGACGCACAATCGCGTGTGCCGTCGGGGCAGCCTGGCGTTATTGAGCGAATACGAAGCGGGACGAGATTTCCCCTGACCCCATGACGATGATCGCGACCTCCTGTCCCGCAATCTCGCTGCCGGTATGCGCAAAGTGCAGATTGGGCGAACGCAGCGAAAAGCGTCGCTACGTTTGCTGAAGCGCGCAGTCCCTTTGTCGAGAGAGTAGTTCGTCAATCCGATCGATTGAGGCCAGTTTCGCCTTGAGCGGACTCGGGGCGACGGAGGCTGACTCCCTTCAGCGCGAAATAGGCAGGGCCGGCGCAAGTCGAGAGCCGGTTCCTTACCGGCGTTGCGTCGTCAGCAGCCTTTGCATGTCGGCCAAGAAGCGATCGAAATCTAGCGGCTTGGTTCAGTTGTCCTCTACACCGTTTGCGCGTGCCTGCGCCACCGTCTCGGGCACCGCGTTTGCCGACAGCGCGATGGCGGTGAGATCGTGGGTCGCCGGGTCGGCGCGCAACGCATTCAGCACCGCGAATCCGTCTACATCGGGAAACTGACCACGGACCTCATGGCGGCCAAAGCGGAAGACGCCCGTCTAGGCGACGCGTTCGGTACCGACCTGGGGTCTTCTTGTTCGTCGTGAACCCGACATTGACCGTCTCGAATTTCACCCCGGCAGAAAATAATCAGGTTTGGGCGTACACCCTGCGTACCCCCCCGACTTCGAGTGCATCGGGCAGGCCAGGCGCGGCTAGCACGCGGCGCCCACGCCGTTCCGCACGCTTTGCCGAGCCGCGGCGCTGATCAGGCTCAACGCATCCCGGGTTTCCTGGGTGTCAGAATTTTCGGCGGTTTGGGCTTACAACCCCAGTCCCGGTAGCGCGCAATGTCGCTTGTCAGCATGCCGACTAGCGCGTTGGCGTAGGCGCCGCTTCCGAGCAAACGCGCGGGCCAGGAGGGCGATTCCAGACCCGCTGCCTCTCGCAAAAGCGCATTTGCGTCCACCTGTCGGCTTTCAGAGGCGCGCTGGACTGCGAGAGCGTTTTTGGCCCGATAGAGCTGCCAGACGTCGCCTTGTTGCCGCCAGGCTGTCACGCGCTGCTCGCAAGCGTGCCGCCATGCTGGCTGCGGGGTCGACTGCATTTCGCCGAAGAAGGTCAACATATTTGTCTGCGATGCGCACGCGCGCGCCCAAGCGGCACGCGCACGACTGCAGCCGGCCCAGGGCGGGTTCCAGCAGTTGGGCGTCGGCGCGCACGGCCACCAGCTCGGCATCAATGGCCTGCTTGACCGCGTCGTCACGGCGCGGCACCGCTTCGCGCACGATCACCGTGGCGCCAGGATAGGCTGCCTGCACCGCGACCTCGAGCCGACGCGCGACAGGGCAGTGACGGATTGCGTGCGCCAGCAGCGAGCGCAGGGTGGCGCGCAGCTCGGCGTCGCGCGCGGCGACCCAGACGTCCTCGCCCGATTCAAGCAAGTCGATCATTGCGGCACCGGGCAGCGGCACGTCGAACGCCAGCGTCCGGCGCAGCGCCGCCTGCAGCGACAGGTGCGTGGCCTTGCCTCCGGTGTCCGTGGCCATCGGCGCGTCGATCGGCGAAGGACCGGGACGGCGCGAAGGCACCACGGTGGATTGCGGGTTCATCGTGCGGCCCTATTCGATTTTGCCTAGCTCGGCGCGGATCGCATCGGCGTTCAGCGGCAGGAAGGCCTGGTCGCGCACGACCGCCGCCATGCCGTCGCGGCTGAGGATGTAGTGCAGGAACTCGGCCACCTTAGGGTCGACGGGCTGGCCCGGCGGCCGGTTGACCAAGAACGGACTGACGGCGCCGACTCGGCGTCGCCCGCGGCGCCGGGCGGAGATGCGCGGAAATCGCGCCAAGGTCGCGCCCAAGTTCAAGCAACCCGACACGGGTGCGACCTGGACGGAGCGTGGCCTGAAGCCGCGTTGGCTCACAGAGGAACTGGCCCGCAAGTAGATCAGTGACCTCGCCATCTAAGGCGCTATCGGAAATTATCGGTGGGATGCGTAATTACGCATCGCGCAGATAATTGCACCGGTGGATGGCGTCCGCGAATGCGCGCAGCCCTGCCTCGAATACCGCCTGCTTCGCAGCATCGGTCCGCCCGACTTGCGTCACCAGGCATCGAAGGGCGGCCGAGTCCTGGATGACCGGCGAAGCGCCTGCTACTGTACACAAAACCAGTCCCACCATAAGCGCCCCGCAAAGTACGAACTGACCCCATAAGTTTGAACTGCGAACAGAGTTCGCACTTTGGGGGTAGAGTTTGAACTCGATGAGCAGCACCTCTACCGGCGCCACCGACTTCCGAGTCGACTTTCGCCTTCCCACGCCGAGCGGTGACCTTCTCCTGGAGGTCAAGCGCACCAGCTCGGCTGTCGACTTGCGAGGAGTGCTGCTGTCGCTGGCATACGTTCTAACGGGGGAGCCGACCAGCCGCGCCGTCTGCGTACTCGTGGAAACGCGCTTGACGCAAGAACGGCTGCAGGACGAACTCGCGCGCTTCCGGGAGATTGTTCCCTCAAAGCTGGCTGACCGGGTCTTCCTATTGGCCATCCGCGACGGCAAGACCGAGGGTGATTGGCCGGCGGGCGACAAGGCGCTCATCCCGCTGATCCTCGAGTCGGCAGAGCGTGACTCTGTCGGGAACCGGCGCGTGACACAGCAGACCGTGAAGTCGCTCGTGCTGATGCGCTGGCTGTCCAGCGGCGGTGCCGTGGGAGTCGCTGAGATGGCGCGCGAGACGGGCGCAAGCGTCCCAACGGTGACGGCGGCCTTCCGCAGCCTGCGA
>Ga0302314_10017907_pt1 | contig 11846 bp, 10 predicted proteins | sample III_Palsa_N2_3_FD_200533 | JGI IMG/M metagenome (GOLD analysis project Ga0302314, IMG submission 200533) | Peat permafrost microbial communities from Stordalen Mire near Abisko, Sweden - III_Palsa_N2_3 | ecosystem: Environmental > Terrestrial > Soil > Palsa > Peat permafrost | place: Sweden...
CGTATGCGCATCCGCACCATCGAAACCCCTCGCCGGGGTGAGAGGCCCATTGAACATCCCGTCCCAGCCGCCTGCGCCACCGTCTGCCTTCGAGCGAACGCTCGCCTACGTCCTCCGTCCCTTCGCCAAGGTGGAGCCCGGCGAGGGTGTCACCGCCGCGCTGCTCACGCTCACCGTTTTTCTGCTCCTCACCGCGTACTATCTGCTGAAGACGGCGCGAGAGCCGCTCATTCTTCTCCACGGCGGAGCCGAGGTGAAGCAGTACGCCGCCGCGGGACAGGCCCTCCTGCTCGTCGTGGTGGTCAACGCGTACAGCGCGCTCGCCCGCCGCGTCGGACGGCAGACACTGATCGCCACGGTCTACCTTTTCTTCGCCTCCAACCTGATCGTCTTCGCCATCCTGGCGCGCGCGAACATCGTCATCGGCGTCCCGTTCTTCCTCTGGGTGGGCGTCTTCAACATGACCGCCGTTTCCCAGTTCTGGAGCCTCGCCGCGGACGTATACACGCCGGAGCAAGGCAAGAGGCTCTTCGCGATCATGGGCATCGGCAGCTCGGTGGGCGCCGTGGCCGGAGCCCGAGTGGCCAAGTCGCTCGCGCCCCTGGGGCCGGCGTGGCTGATGGGGGTCGCGGCCGTCATCCTGCTCGCGTGCGTGGGGCTGTTCGCTTGGGTCGGCGCGCGTGTCGGCTCCCCGGCACGAAAAACGGGCGAGACGCATCACGACGAACCCCTCGTCCACGAGCATGTGGCCCGCGTCCTCGCGCGCGACAGGTACCTCCTCCTCATCGCCGGGCTCACGCTCTTGCTCAACTGGGTCCGCAGCAACGGCGACTACCTGCTCGACCGAACGCTCCTCACGGCGCTGGTGGACGCCAAGGCCCACGGCGCCGACCCTTCGACCTTCGTGACCTCCTTCAAGGCCGAGTACTTCGAATGGGTCAACATCACGGGGGTGGCCTTGCAGCTCTTCGTGGTCTCACGGGTCATGAGCCGCTTCGGCGTCCGCACCGCGCTGCTGGTGTTGCCGGCGGTGGCGTTCCTGGAGTACGGCACCTTCCTCGTCGCTCCGATCCTCTCTATCTTCCTGGTCGCGAAAGTGGGGGAGAGCTCGCTCGAATACTCGCTGCAGAACACCGCGAGGCAGGCCCTCTTCCTGGTCTGCTCGCGCGTCGAGAAGTATGTCGGCAAGACGGTGGTCGATACGGTGGTCGTCCGCGCCGGGGACGCGCTGACCGCGGTGGTTGTCTGGGCGGGCACCCGTGCCGCGCTCCCGACGCGCGTCTTCGCGACGCTCAACCTGGTACTCATCGTCGTCTGGATCGCGGCGGTCCTCGCCATCGGCCGCGAGAACGCGCGACGCAGCGGGGAGGGCGAGGAGCGCATCGCCGCAGAGCCGTTGCCGTCATGAGGGGCGTCGTCCGGATCGCAGCCGCGGTTCTGGTAGCCTCCGCGACGTCCGCGGGGATCGCCAGGGCCGACGAGCCGCCGCCCCCTTCCTCGTCGCCCTCGGACGGGTTGGCCACTCCGCCGCCGGTTGCTCCCGCACCGACGCCCTCCACCAAACGGCCCTTGCCCGACTACGACGGTCGCGGGCCGGCGCCGACCCCTCCCGGCGTGGCGGCGCTCTGGGTGCCCAGGGTACTCCTTTCCCCCGTATACTTCGCGACCGAGTGGCTGATCCGCCGCCCCCTCGGCGCCGCCGTCAGCGCGGCCGAGCGCGCCAACCTACCCAACGTCCTCTACAACTTTTTTGCGTTCGGCCCCGATCACAAGGCCGGCATCGCGCCCATCGCGTTCGTCGACTTCGGCTTCAACCCGAGCGTCGGGGTTTACGGGTTCTGGGACGACGCGTTCTTCAAGGGCAACGATCTACGTGTTCACGCGTCCTTCTGGACCGACGACTGGATCGGGACCTCGCTGGTCCAGCGCGTCAAGCTTCACGGCAAGGACAGCGTCCAGCTGAAGCTCGTCGGTGTCCGTCGGCCGGACCACGTTTTTTACGGGACGGGGCCGAGTACCCTGCAGTCGGCGCAAAGCCGCTACGGCGAGGACAAGCTCGACTTCAGCGTGCTGTTCGACCTTCCGATCTGGCGCGCCAGCAAGGTCGACGCGGGGGTGGGGGTGCGCTCCGTGTCCTTCCGGGACGGCCACTACGGAGGCGACCCGGGGATCCTGGAGAACGTCGCCAGCGGGGTCTTTCCCCTGCCCGATGGCTTCACGCGGGGGTACGCTGCCGAGTATAACGATGTCCTCGTCGCCCTCGATTCGCGGCGCCCGTACCCGGCCGAAGGTTCGGGCGTGCGCATCGAGGCGCAAGCGGAACAAGGCAGCGACGTGCGCCAGTCGCCGGGCTCGGGGTGGCTCCACACCGCAGCTGGCGCGGGCGGCTTCTGGGACGTGAACGGCAACCGGCGCGTCGTCAGCCTGTCGGCGATCACGATGTTCTCCGACCCGCTGGGCGTCCGCCCGGTTCCATTCACCGAGCTGGTCACGGTCGGGGGCGACGTCCCCTCGCCCGGAGCGTTCCCCGCCCCGATGCCCGGGTTCTTCCCCGGTCGTCTCGTGGGCCGCAGCGCGGCCGTCGCCACGCTCCGCTACAAGTGGCCCATCGGGCCGTGGATCGCGGGATCGCTGCAGGGGGCCGTGGGCAACGTTTTCGGCGATCACCTGCAGGGATTCGACACCAAGCTGCTGCGCTTCTCCGGGGCCTTCGGGATCGAGAGCGACAGCTCGCCCGATAGTAGCTTCGAGCTCATCGTCGGGTTCGGTACGGAGACCTTCGAGCACGGCGCGCAGATCGATTCGCTCCGCCTCGCGCTCGGCATCACCCGGTTCTAATAGGATGACAAAGGTCATGACTCGCTGCACGCTGCTGCTCTTCGTTCTCGCCCTGAGCGGCTGCGCGGCCGCTGACCGTAGCTTTCCGCTGCGGGATCCGATGGTCGTCGACACCGATCTGCGACCCGTCACCCTCGCCTGCCGCGCGTCGCCGACGCCCAAGGATCCCCACAACATCTCCTGCGCGCCCGACGTATACGTGTCGCCGCTCATCTGGGACGGCACGGACAACATGCTCTTCCGCCCGCTCTCGGAGATGGTCGGCGTCGTGCATCACGGCGAGGCCGTCAACGTGAACAGCCTCGACGAGGTCCCGGACTCGTCATGGTTCACCAACCGCCCCCGCTCCCTGACCATCGCCGACCTCGAGCGGGGCGCATGCAGCCCAGCCCTCATGCTCGATCCGGAAGGGTCGGCGGACGGCTCGTGGCTCATCGATCACGGAAAGACCGACGGATCGTCTCCAGGCTTTCGCGTGAACATCGCCGGCAAGGGCAAGTACCTGTTCAAGGGGGAGCCGGCCAATCAGCCCGAGCACCCCAGCGCAGCGAGCGTGATAGGCGCGGCCGTCTACGAGACGGCAGGCTTCAACACGTCGTGCGAGCAGATCGTGTACTTCCGGCCGTCCCTCTTGAAGCTCGCGCCTGGCCTCAAGCACAAGGGAAACTTCGGCGCCGATGAGCCCTTCGACCAGAAGGTGGTCGACAAGATCCTCGCGGACTCGCCTCATCGCGCGGGCCTCGTCCGCATGCAGGCCTCGGCGTGGCTTCCCGGCTATCTGCTCGGCCCCTTCAGCTACACTGGCACCCGCCCGGACGACCCGAACGACATCATCCCGCACGACGATCGGCGAGAGCTTCGCGGCGGCAGGATCCTGGCGGCATGGCTCGATCACTTCGACGCCCGCGAGCAGAACTCGATGGACAGTTGGATGACGGAGTCCAGGGCGGGCAAGGGCAAGCCCGACGCCTCCCCGGGTCACGTCGTCCACTACTACCTCGACACCAGCGACTGTCTCGGGTCCGAGTGGGACTGGGAAGAGATCTCCCGGCGCCTGGGCTATTCCTACGTCGCCGACTGGGGAGACATTGCGCGGGATCTGTTCACCCTGGGCATTCCTACGCGCCCCTGGGATCGCGTGCGGCGCGTGCCGGGAATGGAGATCTTCGCCTTTTTCGACGTGAAGGACTTCGAGCCCGACCACTGGAAGAACGAGTACCCGAACGCCGCGTTCAGCCGGATGACCGAGCGGGACGGTGCGTGGATGGCCCGTATCCTCGCTCGCTTCACGCCGGAGATGGTCGAAACGCTGAGCCGAATGGGCAAGTTCTCCGACCCACGCAAGACCGTGTACCTGGCGAATGTGCTGCAGGGCCGACTGGACAGGATCCTGGCGCGCTACCTGACGCGTCTCTCGCCGCTCGCCGACGTGCACGTCGCGGGGACCGATCGACTGTGCGCCGAGGACCTCGCGGAGACGCGACAGCTGCGGCTGGCGACGGAGTTCCGCTACGACGTCCGCTTCTCGAGCGGCGCCCCCGAGCAGCAGCTTCCCGTCACGCGGCCGCCCGAGGGTGGGATCTGCGTGACCCTGCCCCACGTCGCGGCGGACGGGGCCGAACGGCCGGTCCGGGTGACGATCGCAGACGGCGTGGCCAGCGGGGCCCTGGTGGCACAGCTCTACGACCTCGGCCCGGCGCGCGGATACCGGCTCGCGGGGCTCGAGCGGCCGGAGCCGTGAATCCCGCGCCGAGACTCCTCTGCGCGGCGATCCTCGCGGCCGGGTTGACGAACCCCATCGCCGCCTACGCGGATCCCGGGAGCGTCCAGTGGAGCGACGCCTGGCCTCGTGTTCGGCTGTGGGAGGTGATGGACGCCCTCGCGCTGACGGTCGGCGACACCGAGTTCGAGGCCCGCGTACCCTTGCCGAGCCACGCGACCTGGAATACCCCCATCCTCTTCGATACGTGGGCTCGCAATCTCCTCCGCGGCCGCACCGCCGCCATCCAGTCCTTCGCCTCGACGTCGACGGACATCATGTACAAGGCCGGATCACTCGTTCCCTTCGTGGTCGACGACTACTTCGCAGCGGCATCGGTCCACCAGAACGCGGACCTGGCGTGGCAGCTGGCCGTCATCGACCTGCAGTCTTTCGGGATCGCAGGGCTCGTGAGCCTCACCGCCGAGCACTCGGTGGGCCGCGCCCGTCCCTACACCCTCAGCTGCAACGCCCAAGGGCAGGTGCTGGATGCCCAGGGCCACGTCATGCAGACCTGCGGCACCGGGAACGACTTCCGTAGCTTCTACAGCGGCCACGCGACGGCGACGGCGACGACGGCCGGCCTCGTGTGTGTGCACCACCAGCACCTGCCGCTGTTCGGCGGAGGCTTCGCCGACCTCGCGCCGTGCCTGCTGATGATCGGAGTCTCGGCTGCGGCCGGCGTGCTCCGGGTGGTCTACGACGAGCACTGGGCGTCGGACGTGGTCGTTGGGTGGGCCGACGGCGTGCTGTCCGGGTACTTATTGCCTTCGCTCCTGCACTTCGGCTTCGGCGGAGGCCGACCCGTCGGCGAGATCCGGAGCGGCTCGCTCGACATGGTTCCGACGCTGCTGCCCCAACCCGACGGAACGGAGCTTGGCATGGTCGGGGTCTTCTAGAATGGCGTGGCTGCCTCGGCTGGTGGACGTCCGACGCGGCGAGTGGCGGGCGATCGTGATGGCGTTCGCAACGCTGCTACTGCTCATCACGGGCCACACGGCGCTCGAGACGGCGCGCGACGCGCTCGTGCTGACGCGGCTACCAGCTCGTGGGCTCGGTATCATCTACGTCGCCGTCGCCGTCTGCGTGCTGCCAGCGGTGGGCCTGGCGTCTCGAGCCTCGGTGCGCTTCGGAGCTCGGCGCGCCCTCGGCGGCGGGCTCATGACGGCGGCGGCGCTGCTCGTGGTGCTCTTCGTCGTACCGATGAACCGCGCCACCGCGGTCGCGGTCTACGTCACGAGTGGCCTCATCGGCGCCGTGCTGGTTCCCCTCTACTGGAACCTGCTCGCCTCGATCTTCAACGTCGCCCAGGCCCGCCGCCTGCTCGGGATCGTGGGCGCTGCCGGGGTCCTCGGCGGGGCGGTAGGCTCCACGGCGGCCGCGGCGCTCCTGCTGGTCGTGCACACGAGGGCGCTGCTCCTCGCGTCGTCGGGTGTGCTCCTCGTCACGGTGGTCGTGCTGGTCTGGACGCCCGCCGGAGACCTGGGACCGCCCCCCCAGGCAACGGGCGTCCTGCCCTCGCGTCGAGACGCCGCCGACCTGCGCGAAGAGCCCTTCTTGCGCCGCATCGCGCTCCTCGTCGTCGTCTCCACCGCCGCTGCGCTCTTTCTCGATTACTTTTTCAAGTGGACGGTTGCCCGCACCGTGCCCCACCACGAGATCGCCGGGTTCGTCGCGCGCTACTACGCCTTGCTCAACGGTCTGTCGGTCGTCGCCCAGCTCTTCGTCACGGGCGTCCTCGTACGTCGCATCGGCGTCGCCACGACGATGATCGTCACTCCGCTGCTCCTTCTGTTGGGGGGGGTGGGCGCCCTCGCGGCGACGGGCGCTCTGATGGCGGTCCTCGCGCTCAAGGCCGTGGACGGGACGCTTCGCAACTCGGTGCATCGGGTCACGATGGAGCTCGTCTACCTGCCGGTGCCGCCAGTGATCCGGGCGCGGGCAAAGCCCTTCATCGACGGGGCCGTCGCCCGCACGACACAGGCCCTCGCGGGCCTCCTGCTTCTTGCTCTCGGAGGCGCGAACTACCTCTCGTCGTGGCTGCTCGGGGGGATCGTCGTCGCGGCGGTCGTGGTATGGCTCGCCGTCGCGGTCACCACGCGAGGTCCGTACCTCGGTCTGCTTCGCCATGCCGTGGTGGGCGACTCCGTGGTCGCGCCCGACGTCGATCCCATCGATCTGGAGAGCGCCGAGGTGCTCGTGGAGCGCCTCGCGGACCAGGACCGGCTGGTGGTCCTCGGCGCGATGAACGTGCTCGCACGCCGCGGGCGGGGACGGCTGGTCCCCGCGCTCATCCTGCTGCACGAGAACGAAACCGTTCTGGTGCGCGCACTGGACATCTTCGGAGCTGCCGACCGAGAGGACTGGATCGCCAGGGCTCGCCAGCTGCTCACGGATCCCCGAGAGCCGGTGCGCACGGCGGCCGCGCGGGCGCTCTCGAAGCACGGGCGGCTCGACGCCGGGGATCTCGCGCTCGACGCCGACCCACGTCTGCACGCCTACGCGGCGCTTCAGCTGTCACTCGCCTCGCCCGACCGGGACCCACTCGACGACCCCGGGATCAGAGACTTGCTCGAGCGGCCGGGGCCCGAGGGCGAGGAGGCTCGTCTCGGGCTGCTCGCCGTCATCGTCGACTCGCCGCAGAGTAGTCGGCTCTCGCGCTTGCTGGTCGCGCTCGAGACGAGGGCGCGAGCCTCCCGGGAGTGGACCGAGGGGCTGGCGAAAGCCGCGGCTTCCCAGCAGGCGAGCGCGCTCATCCCCCAGCTCGTGTCCCGCCTCGTCCTTCGAGACACGCGCGAGATCGTGCGCTCGGCGCTGGTCTCCTTCGGCCGTCCCGCCATGGACGAGGTGTGGGGCGCGCTCGTGGACCCACGGCGCGAGCGGCGCCTGCGCGTCCACCTGCCCAACACCCTCGCGCGGTTCGGCACCAAGCCAGCCGCCGAGCTGCTGCTCCGGTCCATCGAGACGGCGCGCGACGGGCTCGTTCGCTACAAAGCCATCCGCGGCCTCGGCCGGATCACCTTCGACGGGCGCGTCGCGGTGGATCGCGTGCGGGTTGAGCGGCTCGCGTACTCGAACCTGGTCGAGTACTTCCGGCTGCTCGGTCTGCGCGCGCCGTTCACCAGTGCACCCCCGGAGGGCGCCCGCGGGTCGTCGACGACGCGATTTCTGCTGGTCGGACTGCTCACCGACAAGCTCCGCCAATCGATGGAGCGGACCTTCCGGCTGCTCCAGATCGCCCACCGTCGCGACGACATTCGCCGCGTGCAGATGGCCATCGAGTCGTCCAACACCCGCGCCCGGGCGAACGCGGGCGAGCTCCTCGATGCGCTGCTGCGTCGACGCGATCAGCGCCCGCTTCGCGAGCTCCTCCTCGTCGTCACCGATGACCTGTCGGACGTCGATCGCGTGGCGCGTGGTTCGGCGATCCTGCACACGACACCTCCGGCGACCCGCGAGGCCGCGGTGGGGTCCATGGTCAGGGACCCCGATATGGCCCTCGCCGCGCTCGCAACGCTCCACGCCGCCACGATCGCGGGCAAGCCCGCCACGGTTGCCATCGGCGGAGGCCTCGGCGAGCGCCCATTCGTCGAGCTGAGCACCACCGGCATGGCGGTCGCGGCGGTCGAGGCCCAGGAGCCGCTCCCCCATGCCTGAGGAGCAACTCCTGCGCATCGGTCGCGAGATCTTCCTCGCGGCGCTCGGCGTGGACCTGGAGAAGGTGGACACCTGGGTCATCGACCGGCTGACGTCGATCCTGGACGAGCACGAGATCCGCGGAGGGCAGACTCTCTTCACGGCGGGCGAACCCGTCGGCCATCTCTACTTCATGCAGGACGGGGAGGTCCGCTTCACGCGCGACGGCGGGCCTTCCTGGACGCTCCGGGGGCGCTGGGTCATCGGTAGCTTCGAGGCGCTGACCGATCGACCCGCCACGCACACCGCCACCGCGATCGGCGACTTCTACGGGATGAGAGTCCCGACGGTCGCCTGGGTGGAGCTGCTCGAGGACAGCTTCCAGGTCGCGCGCTCGGCGGTGGTCAACGCCTCGCGCGCTCTCATGCGCCTCGAGGACCGCGTCCCGACGGGAGCCCCCGCGTCGCAACACGAAGAGTCGCTGCTCGCCTCGGTCCCGCCGGGGACACTCAGTCTGGTCGAGCGTCTGGCGCTTCTGCTCGACATCCGGATGCTCCGCAGCGCCGGCGTTCAGGCGGTCGCGGATCTCGCCGCCGTCTCGCAACAGGTCTCCTTTGCCACCGGGGAGCTCATTTTCGAGCGCAATGCCGAGAGCGAGCACCTGATCCGCATCGTCGACGGTGAGGTGCTCGCGGAGCGCGACCATCCTGCGATGAAGAGGCGCTATGGCCAGGGGGATCTGATCTGCGCAGCCGCAGTCCTCGGAGGGATAGCGCAGGGCTGGCAGGCCCGCGCGGAGATGCCGGTCCGGGGGATCTCGTTTCCCGTCGAGGCGCTCTTCGACCTGATGGAGGAGCACTTTGACGTCGTGCGCTCCACGCTCACCGCGCTCGCTGTCCGCCGCGAGTTGCTGCTCGAGCACCTGGCGGCCGAGTCGGGGGATCTGGTGCTCACGTGAACTCTTCTCCGATCGCGCCCACCGGGCCCGTTCGCGGCGCTCAGCCAAGCCGCTGACCCCAAAGTGAGAGGGCATGGGGTCTGGAAGGCGGTCGTTGTAGCCGGGCTCTGGATAGGCCTGATTCTGGTCAAGGCGCCAGCGCCAGGTCGTTGGCCACCCGACGGGACGGTGGCGAGGATCGGGGCGGGTCGCCCGTCGGCGACTCGCCGTGCGATGGTATCGCGATATGGCGCATCTCTCTCTCCTTCTCGCTACGGGCCTCACCGTCGCCATCCTCGCGCTCCCTGCGAAGGCCGACGCCCTCCGACCAGTTGCACGTCTTCACGGCGCTCGACCGGATGTGCGGCGCTCCCTCGTGAGGCAGGAGTGACCATGCATTCCGACAGGGAATCGACGGAGCTTGACGCATACATCTATGTTGCTAGATACATAGACGTGAGCAAGATCGAGCGCCACGCCGAGCAGCTTGCCGCCCTGGGCCACGTCGCGCGCCTCTCGCTCTTGCGGGCCGTCGTCCAGGCCGGTCCGGAGGGGATCTCCACCACGGATCTGCAAGAGCGCCTCGACATCCCCTGGACGACGCTGAACCACCACCTCGATCGGCTCGTGGACGCCGGCCTGGTCACGGTTCGGCGGGAGGGAAAATTCGCCTACCACACCGCCGATTACCCAGCCCTTCGCGCGGTCACCGACTTCCTCTGGGAGGACTGCTGCAAGCGCGGCAAAGGCACGGCCAAGGGCTGCTGCTGAACCGAAGGGACCACCATGAACATCCTCAAGCCTCACCTTTCGCTCAACGTCTCGGACATCGACGCCTCCGTCGCGTTCTACGAGAGGGTCTTTCAGGTCCAGGCGACGAAGCGCCGTCCTGGGTACGCCAAGTTCGACCTCGTAGCGCCAAACCTGAACCTCACCATGCAAGAGGCGCCGCGCACGGGGGCGAACGCGAGCCACTTCGGCGTCCAGGTAATGGGCACCGAAGATGTCGCCGCAGCGTGGGCGCGCTTCAAGGATGCGGGGCTTGCGCCCGCCAGCTTGACCGGCGAGGCGCCGGTTCAGCACGGGAAGAAAAGCGGATGCTGCTGAGGCTCGCGAAGGAGGGCGACCGTGCTGAGGTCGAAGCGCTGCTCAACCAAGCGGGGCTGCCAGGCGACGGCGTAGGCGAGCACTTCAACACCTTCATCGTGGCGGAGGACGGGGCGCGAATCGTCGGCGTGGCGGGACTCGAAATGTACGGGGTCGGTGCGCTCTTACGCTCCGTGGCGGTCAAGCCGGACGTCCGAGGCACAGGGCTCGGAGCGCTCCTCGTACGGCAGGCCTTCAACGAGGCCAAGGGACGCGGCGTCGATGCGCTCTACCTGCTCACGACCACGGCGCAGTCGTACTTTCCCCGGTTTGGCTTCGAGCAGATCGCGCGCGAGCACGTGCCCGCCGGAGTGCAGGAGTCACGTGAGTTCCGCGGAGCCTGTCCGTCGTCAGCCGTTGTGATGCGGGCGGCGCTCGAAGGTGTCGTCAACCGGGTGTCCGCGCGGTGACCCACCCATCCCTCGGACGGCGTGGTGTTGCCGAAGGCATCGGGACGGCGCTGCTTCTCGCCACGGTCATCGGGTCGGGCATCATGGGCGAGAAGCTCGCCGGCGGGAACGTCGCCATCACCCTGCTGGCGAACACCATCGCGACAGGCGCTGGGCTGGTTGCGCTGATCCTCACGTTCGGCTCGATCTCCGGCGCCCACTTCAACCCTGCCGTGACGTTGGCCGACGCGAGCCAGGGGGGGCTCCCGTGGCGGGAGGTCCCCGTCTACCTCGTCGCCCAGGTGCTCGGGGCCTTTGTTGGGGTCGCCGTCGCACACCTCATGTTCGTGAAGCCCGTGTTCTTCCCGTCCTCCCACGACCGTTCAGGAGCCGCTCAGCTCGTGAGCGAGTTCGTCGCGACCTTCGGTCTGCTCTCGGTCATCTGGGGGTGCGTGCGAAGGCGCCCCGGAACGGTTCCGTTCGCGGTCGGCGCCTACATCACGGCCGCCTACTGGTTTACGTCGTCTACGTCGTTCGCCAACCCGGCGGTGACCCTTGCCCGAGCCGCCAGCGACACGTTCGCCGGTATCCGCCCGGCCGACGTACCTGGCTTCGTCCTCGCACAGATCCTCGGCGCGGCGGCGGCGACCGCGACGTTCCGGTGGCTCGTCCCGTCGCTGCCCTCGGTCGCCGCCCAGGTTGTGGATCGACCCCAAGGCGAGGAGGAGCTGCCATGAAGACCGTGCTCTTTGCGTGCGTGCACAACGCGGGTCGCTCGCAGATGGCGGCGGCGCTCTGGCTGCACGACGATCCAAAGGCGCAGCCCATCGAGCGCGTGCGGGAGATACGCGACGAAGTAGAGCGACGGGTCCGAGATCTGCTGGCGGACCGGGGATGGCTCGGGGCGACGGGGTAGCCAACAGGCCAGCGGACTTTCCCGCGTCGAGGTAAAGCAAGGGACCATGAGAGTGAAGCCGTGGGTTCTGGTGCTCATGCTGAGCGCAGCGTGCTCCAAGATGCAGGCTTCACCCCCATCCGGGGAGAAGGAGACAATCCCTGCAGAGCAGGCGCCCAGCTCACGGGCGTCAAGGTCCTGTCGGGCGGCGAGCTTACGCTGGCCGGCGGCACGGTCATCGGCCTC
>Ga0302314_10017908_pt1 | contig 11845 bp, 10 predicted proteins | sample III_Palsa_N2_3_FD_200533 | JGI IMG/M metagenome (GOLD analysis project Ga0302314, IMG submission 200533) | Peat permafrost microbial communities from Stordalen Mire near Abisko, Sweden - III_Palsa_N2_3 | ecosystem: Environmental > Terrestrial > Soil > Palsa > Peat permafrost | place: Sweden...
CCGGCTGATGTCGCCGCTCAACGCCACCCACTGCGACAGCACCGTGTTCCAGTACGAGATCTGGTAGTAGCTCGCCAGGCCGTCGTCGAGCAGCGACGAGTCGAATTCCACCCGCGGAAGCAGCAGGCCGCCGAACGGCGAATCCTCGCCCATCACCACGGCGCCCGCGGCCAGTCCCAGCGGCGTCGCGGGCAGCAACGGACTGGCTCCGTAGATCGAACTGAGCGCGACGCCGCCGATCGCGCGGAACAGCACGTAGTTCTGCGCCGCGTTGACCGGAGCGCAGGGCGAGCAACCTGGCGCGAAGAAGCTGTCGGTGTAGAGCGTGACGTCGCTGCCGCACTCGTAGCCCCAGTAGGTGTAGCAGGCGATCGGCGTCGGCGCGTAGATGCTGACCTGGAAGTCGATGAAGCGCACGCTCGCCGAGAAGTAGAGATTCGGATTCGACGCGTAGCAGCTGAGGAACAGCCTGTCCTCGAAATGTCCGCAGCGATCGGTGGTCGTTGTGCCCACCAGGGTCTTGGTGACGAACAGCGGAATCAATTCGCACAGCCAGATGCGAACGATCGGAAGGTAGGAGATCAACGCCTGGCGAAACGATTCCGCGTCGCTGGTCTGCGCCAGGATCTGCAGGCTCGCGAATTCCGCCGAAGCCGTCGGCACCGCGTTGAGCGTGGGCGTCGCCGTGGCCAGTTGCAGCCGCGAAGACAGCGCCGCGGCCGACAGCGATGGCGCGGGATCCGGCGGGGTCGGAGCAGGCGGGATGAGGCTCTGCGCGAGCACGGGGTCGATGACGATCTGGCGCAGTCGCTCGATGACCGAGAGCGGCAGCCTGGGAAGGATGATCTCGATGGGTTCGACCTCCCAGATCTGGACCTCCGCGCCGCAGACGGGCAGGTCCACCGGCAGGCCACCCGTGATGATGCGCTTGAGCAGCGTGCCCTGGACGAAGCACACGCGAAGCCAGCAGCGCCAGACCTCGTGAGGGATCTGGAACAGCACCGGGGAGAGCTTCGAATCCGACGAGACGCGGACGAACTGCTCGCTGGCGCCGCGCCGCGTCAGGTCGGACAGCGCGGGAGGCTGGTCGCCACCGAGTTCCGGGCCCGCGAGGAGGCGGACATCGAAGACCGGCGCGGTGATCGGCACGTTCAGGACGGCCGATCCTTCGTTGCCGATGGTTGCGCTGTCCAGGAAGCGGCCGCTGCTCGTGAACGCGTACGCGACCGGGACCGGCGCGGCTTCATGGGACGATGATCGCTGCAACGCGACGTTGACTTGGATCGCTACGGTACCGCGTTGGGTATTCGCCATTGGATGACCTCTTGAACCTGGTGCGCGAGGGCGCGCGATTGGCGGGCTGGACGAGCAGACGTGTTTCTGCAGATCGCGGGCCGAAAGTGCGCCTGGCGATGCCTGTCAGCCATCCCTAGTCGCGTCTGCGCCCCTTCAACTAGGGGCGCAGTTCAACGCGGCCCCTACCTTGAATGACCGGGCATCCGGCGCGACCCGGGCCGTGCTGGCGAGGGCCCGCACCACGGGGCGACGGCCGACCTCTTCAGGTCGATGAAGACCCAAGCGCCGTGCGCGCAAGGTCCATCGGACTCGAGAGAAGGCCAGGCCGGGAAGGCTGGCTCCCAGACGAATCGCCTAGTCGGCGGACTGTGCCCGGCGCCACGCTCGTGGCGACAGGCCGCATGCCGAACTGAACGCGCGCGAGAGGGCCGCTTCGCTGCCGTAGCCGACATCGACGGCGATCGTCTGCAGCGATCGCCCCTGAAGCAGGGCCCGCTGCGTCAGGCGCACCCGCCATGCCTGAAGGTAGGCCCCCGGCGTGCAGCCCACCGCGCGGCGAAAGGCGCCGGCGAAGACGCTGCGCGACATGCCCGCGACGCTGGCCAAGGCATCCAGCGACCAATCCCGCTCCGGCTGTTCATGCATGCCCACCAGGGCCTTTCGCAGCTTGGGATGCGACATGCCGGCCAGCATGCCCCCGTTCACCTGTTTCGTTTCCATCAAGTGGCGCAACACCTGGATCAGCACGACTTCGAACAGCCGGTCGACCAGCGCATGGCGGCCGCAGTTGGTGCCGAAGGCTTCTTCGAACAGCAGCTTCAGCACGCCGTCGGCGCCGTCGATGCGTTGCAGCGGCAGGCAGATCACGTCCGGCAACGCCGCCGCGACCGGATTCGTGGCGCCCCCTTCGAAGTCCAGTTCGGCGCAGGCCATGTCGGCGCCGCGTTCGGTGTCGGTCACGAAGCGGCGCGAGGCCGACCGCGGGTACAGCAGCAGGCTGGGCACGTCGATCTGCAATCCCGGGCGGCCGGGGTGGAGGACTTGCACGCCGCCATTCCTGATCAGGTGGATCTGGCCCCGGTCTTCGGGCGCCGCGAAATCCGTGATGCCGCACAAGGCGCCGGAATGGAACGTGCGGGCTCGCACCGGAAATCTGACGAACAGCGCCGCCAGCCGATCGGTACAGGCTTCGGCCAGGATGGGACTATTGATCAAGTTATCAGCACATTATGCAACGTTGAGTATCGAATTCGATCCTACAGTGGATCCCGTCAGTCGACAACCCGCCCATCGCGCAACGGCTTCGGCATCGCGGCCCTGGGCCGAATCGGGAAACGTCTGACGCCATGTGTCACGCCACTCTTCACCACAGGATCAACCCCATGAACGCCCGCCAAAAGATCATCGCCGCGACCTCCGTCGCTCTCGCATCGTCCCTCGCCTCCGCGGCGGGCAGCCCTGGCGTCGAGCACAAAACGCAGGCCTTTCTCGACGCCTTGGCCAAGGGCGGCGGCAAGCCGCTGGAGACGCTCTCGCCCGCGCAGGCGCGCCAGGTGCTCGTCGGCGCCCAACAGGGCGCGAAGCTGCCGCCAGCCGATGTCAGCGAGAAGACCATCCTCGTCGACGGCAAGCCGATCGTCCTGAACATCGTGCGCCCGGCGGGTGCAAAGGGCGTGCTGCCGGGCTTTGTCTTCGTCCATGGCGGCGGTTGGATCCTGGGCGACTTTCCGACGCACGAGCGCTTCGTGCGCGATCTGGTCGCGGAGTCGGGTGCCGTGGCCATCTTCGTGAACTACACCCCGTCGCCCGAGGCGCGCTACCCCGTGGCCATCAACGAGATCTACGCCGCGACGCAGTGGGTCGCCGACAACGGCGCGCAGATCAACGTCGATGGCAAGCGCTTGGCCATCGCGGGCAACAGCGTCGGCGGCAACATGGCCACCGTCGTCGCGCAGATGGCGGCGGCCAGGGGCACCCCGGCCCTGCGCGCCGAGGTGCTGTTCTGGCCGGTGACGAACGCGAGTTTCGAGGACGCGTCCTACGACGAGTTCCAGAACGGGCACTTCCTGACCAGGGACATGATGAAGTGGTTCTGGGACGCCTACACGACCGACCCGAAGCAGCGCCGGGAGGTCTACGCATCGCCGCTGCTCGCGACGCCCGAACAGTTGAAAGGCCTCCCGCCGACGCTGATCCAGACGGCCGAGAAGGACGTGCTGCGCGACGAGGGCGAGGCCTATGCGCGCAAGCTGGATGCGGCCGGCGTCACCGTGGTCTCGACGCGCTACAACGGCATGATCCACGACTTCGGGCTGCTGAACGCGTTGGCCGACGTGCCGACCACCCGCACGGCCCTGCACCAGGCGAGCGAAGAGCTGAAGCAGCGCCTGCGCTGATTCGGCAACGGGGCAGAGGCGTTGCCAGTCCCTGGCAACGCTTCTGCCCGTCGCCGATCAATCCGGTCGCTGGGCCGGGCCGGCCCGAAACCCGTCGTACATGGCTGGTTGCCGGTGTCCGGCAGGCGAACCGCCGGCGTTGCCCGACTGGAATCAGGCCCCCACGCGAGCCCGCATCGCCGCGATGTCTCCCACCGGCCTGACCTCCACCGACCCATGCTTGATCCACGGCAGCTCTTGCGCCATGCGCACGGCCTCCTCCATCGACTCGGCCTCGACGAGATTGAAGCCGGCCAGCATCTCCTTGGTCTCGGCGAACGGGCCGTCGAGGACCGCGGTGCGGCCGTTGCGCGCGCGCACGGTGCGGGCGGTGGCGGCGGGCTGGAGTTGCTGGAAGCCGAGCACCTTGCCCTCGGCCATCTGGGCGTCGGAGTGCTTCAGGCAGTCGCGCATCTCGGCGGCGAATTCCGCCTCCGGGAGCTTGGCCATCAGTTCGGCGTCGGTGTAGACGAGCAGCAGGTATTGCATGGCGGCGTTGGACGGTGGATCGCCGGGAGTGGCGAAGCGATTCTGCCTGCCAGCGGAAATAATTTTCAAGTCTTCGGGGTCGGGCTGTCGACAATCGACCGCGAGATCCGTCGTGGAAGCAGGGGGCGACGTGGTTCGCCGCCGCCGGGCGATTCAAGGAGCATCGAGATGCGAGTGATGGTGATGGTGAAGGCGAGCAAGGCGTCCGAGGCGGGCGTGATGCCCGATCCGGCGCTGCTGGCCGAGATGGGCCGGTTCAACGAGGAACTGGTCAAGGCCGGCGTGATCCTGGCCGGCGAGGGGCTCAAGGCGTCGTCGTTCGGGGCGCGCGTGAAGTTCTCGGGCAGCAGCCGCAGCGTCGTCGATGGCCCGTTCGCCGAGACCAAGGAGCTGATCGCCGGCTTCTGGCTGTGGCAGGTGCGCTCGATGGAGGAGGCGATCGAGTGGGTGCGGCGCTGTCCGAACCCGCATCCGGGCGAGAGCGAGATCGAGATCCGGCCTGTGCTCGAGATGGAGGACTTCGGCGCGGCGCTCACCCCCGAGATCCGCGCGCAGAACGCCGCGCTGCGGCCCGACCAGGCGCAGGCCTGATGCGCGCGTGCCCGCCAATCCGGAGCCGGCCGCATGGCGCGTGACGTCCACGCCGCCATCGACGCCGTCTGGCGTCTGGAGTCGGCGCGCATCATCGGCGCGCTGGCGCGGCGCGTGCGCGACGTCGGCCTGGCCGAGGAACTGGCGCAGGACGCCCTCGTCGCCGCGCTGGAGCACTGGCCGAGAGACGGCATTCCCGACAACCCCGGGGCCTGGCTCATGACCACCGCCAAGAACCGCGCGCTCGACCGGATTCGCCAGTTCGCCCTGCATCGCGAGAAGCAGCATGAACTCGGCGCCGATGCCGATGCGCGCGGCGACCACGTCGTGCCCGACTTCAGCGACTCGCTGGACGATGCCGACGACATCGGCGACGACCTGCTGCGCCTGGTCTTCACGGCCTGCCATCCCGTGCTGTCGCGCGAGGCCCAGGTCGGGCTGACGCTCAAGCTGCTGGCCGGCATGAGCACCGCCGAGATCGCGCGCGCGTTCCTGCAACCCGAGCCGACCGTCGCGCAGCGCATCGTGCGTGCCAAGCGCACGCTGGGCGACGCCCGCGTGCCGTTCGAGGTGCCGCGCGGCGACGCGCTGCGGGAGCGCCTGGCCGCGGTGCTGGAGGTGGTCTACCTCATCTTCAACGAGGGCTACTCGGCCACCGCGGGTGACGACTGGACGCGGCCCGCGTTGTGCGACGAGGCGTTGCGGCTGGCGCGCATCCTGGCGCAGCTGTCGCAGGACACCGCCGAGGTGCACGGGCTCGTCGCGCTGCTCGAGATCCAGGCCTCGCGCATGCGCGCCCGCCTCGACGCCGAGGGCAGGCCCATCCTGCTGATGGCGCAGGATCGCAGCCGCTGGGATCGGTTGCTGATCGGCCGCGGCCTGGCCGCGCTCGCGCGCGCCGAGCAGATCGGGGGCGAGCCGGGCCCGTACCGGCTGCAGGCGGCGATCGCGGCCTGCCACGCGCGTGCCCGCGCGCCCGAGGCCACCGACTGGAACCGCATCGTCGCGCTGTACGGAGAACTGATGGCGTGCACGCCGTCGCCGGTGGTCGCACTGAACCGCGCGGTCGCGGTGAGCATGGCCGAGGGGCCGGCCGCCGCGCTGCTGCTGGTCGACGGCCTCGTCACCGACGGCCACCTGGCGCGCTACCACCTGCTGCACGCGGCGCGGGGCGATTTCCTGGCCCGGCTGGATCGCCACGACGAAGCGCGTGCAGAGTTCGAGCGCGCGGCCGCGATGACGGCCAACGAGCGCGAGAAGGCCTTGCTGCTCGAGCGCGCGCGTGACGCACGCGCGCGCTAGCGGTCTCAGGCCTCCGGGCCGCAACCGTCCATCGGCGCCTGCGACTTCATGTTCTCGAGGATCTGCTCGGTCGTCAGCTCGCGCACCTGCGTCGCGACCGACCAGATGTGCCCGAACGGATCCACCACCTGGCCGTAGCGCGCGCCCCAGAACATCTCGGTGACGGGCATGCGCGGCGTCGCGCCCGCGGCGGTCGCGCGCCTGAACGTGGCGTCGGCGTCGACGACGGACAGGTGGATCGTCACCGGCGAGCCGCCCAGCGCCTTCGGGCCGAGGGCGCGCATGTCGGGGAAGTCGTCCACCAGCATCAGGAACGAGTCGCCGATGCGCACCATCGCGTGGAACAGCTTGCCGTCCGGGCCGGCCATGCGCGCGATCTCGACGGCCCCGAACGCCTCCTTGTAGAACTCGATCGCGGCGGCGGCGCCTGCGCAGACGAGGTGCGGCGTGATCGTGTGCATGCCCGGCGGGATGGGGTTGACGTTCTCGGTCATGGGGACTCCTTGGGTAGACGTGGAAGGCGGGACGCGGCCGCAGTCGAATCCGCGGCTCGTCTGCACGACGGTCGACGCGGCACGGATTCGACGGCTCGCGACAAAATAGTACCGGCTGGTGTCCGGTTGGTGACCGCCCGTCGCGCTCCCGCACAATCACACCATGGAAAACTGGTTTTCGCCCGAACTCGTCGCGCTCATCCGGGAGGCCGAGCAGCCCTATGCCTACATCGCGCTGCTGCTGATCGCCGTGGCGTTCCCGGTCGCCTGGGGCGTGCCGCGGCTGCTGCGCGGCCCGGAGCCGCGCCACGGCTCGATCGTCTTCGGACGCAACATCTTCGACGGCGTGCTGTTTCCCGCGCTGTGGCTCGCCCTGGTGTGGATGGCGCACGCGTTCTGCCTGCATCGCCACCTGCCGCTGGCCGTCTTCAAGGTGGTGGTGCCGATCCTGCTGTCGCTGCTGGTGATCCGGCTCACGGTGCGCGTGATGCGCGTCGCATTCCCGAAGTCGGGCGTGGTGCGCGCGGTCGAGAAGACGGTGTCGTGGCTCGCCTGGGGCGGCGTGGTGCTGTGGATCACCGGCGTGCTGCCGTCGTTCATCGACGCGCTCGACGACGTGCACTGGAAGATGGGCTCCGGCACGATGAGCCTGGCCACGATCCTCGAAGGCGCGATCGTCGCGGGCGTCGCGCTGATGGTGACGCTGTGGATATCGTCCGCGATCGAGACGAGCCTGCTCAAGGGCGCGGTCGGCCAGCAGTTGTCGTGGCGCAAGGCCGAGGCCAACCTCGTGCGCGCGGTGCTGGTCTTCGTCGGCCTGCTGCTGGCGCTGTCGGCGGTGGGCATCGACCTCACGGCGCTGTCGGTGATGGGCGGCGCGATCGGCGTCGGCCTGGGCCTGGGCCTGCAGAAGCTCGCGGCCAACTACGTGAGCGGCTTCGTGATCCTCGCCGAGCGTGCGCTGCGCATCGGCGACACGGTGAAGGTGGACGGCTTCGAGGGCCGCATCACCGACATCACCACCCGCTACACGGTGATGCGCGCGCTCAACGGCCGCGAGTCCATCGTGCCCAACGAGATGATGATCACGCAGCGCGTGGAAAGCGCGACGCTGGCCGATCCGCGGCTGGCGCTGAGCACGGTGGTGCAGGTCGGCTACGACACCGACATCGACGCGCTGGTGCCGAAGATTCTCGAGGTCGTCCCGAAGATCGCACGCGTGATCGACGACCCGAAGCCGGCGGTGCAACTGAGCGCGTTCGCGTCCGACGGGCTCGAGCTGACGGTCTCGTTCTGGATCAACGATCCGGAGAACGGCACGGGCAGCGTGAAGTCGGACGTCAACATGGCGCTGCTGCGGCTGTTCAACGCGAACTCGATCGAGATTCCGTTCCCGCAGCGGGTGGTGCGGGTGATGCCCGTGCAGGGCCTGCCGTCGGACGAGGGCGTGGTTCCGGGGGCGCAGTCTTCTCCGACCGCCGTCACGTCTTCCGCGCCTGCGGCGAGTCCCGAGGAGTTGCGGGATGCGCCGCCGTCTGCAGGGCAGGGGCCCGGCTTTCTCGAACCGGGCGGTGCCGCCGGCGCCTGAGTTGCCCGCCAGGACATGAAAAGGCCCGCAACGAAGCGGGCCTTCCCATCAAGAAACGCGAGCGCGAATCAGGCGACAGCGACCGGAATCTTCCCGATCCGCGCCTGCCATTCCTTCGGCCCCGTGATGTGCGCCGAGGTGCCTCCCGAATCGACCGCCACCGTCACCGGCATGTCGACGACGTCGAACTCGTAGATCGCCTCCATGCCCAGATCGGCGAAGCCCAGCACCTTGGCGGACTTGATCGCCTTGGACACCAGATAGGCCGCGCCGCCCACCGCCATCAGGTACGCCGACTGGTGCTTCTTGATCGCCTCGATGGCCGTCGGGCCCCGCTCGGCCTTGCCGATCATCGCGATCAGCCCCGTCTTGGCGAGCATCATCTCGGTGAACTTGTCCATGCGCGTGGCCGTGGTCGGACCGGCCGGGCCGACGACCTCGTCGCGCACCGGATCGACCGGGCCCACGTAGTAGATGACGCGGTTGGTGAAGTCCACCGGCAGCGGCTCGCCCTTGGCCAGCATGTCCTGGATGCGCTTGTGCGCGGCGTCGCGGCCCGTCAGCATCTTGCCGTTCAGCAGCAGCGTCTCGCCATGCCTCCACGACGCGACCTCGGCCGGCGTCAGCGTGTTCAGGTCGACGCGCTTGCTCTTGTTGTAGTCGGGCGCCCACTGGACGTCCGGCCACAGGGCCAGGCTCGGCGCCTCGAGGTAGGCCGGGCCCGAGCCGTCGAGCACGAAGTGCGCGTGGCGCGTGGCGGCGCAGTTGGGAATCATCGCGATCGGCTGCGACGCGGCGTGCGTCGGGTAGGTCTTGATCTTGACGTCGAGGACGGTGGTGAGCCCGCCCAGGCCCTGCGCGCCGATGCCGAGCGCGTTGACCTTCTCGTAGAGCTCGATGCGCAGTTCCTCGAGCTTGTTGGCCGGGCCGCGCTCCAGCAGCTCGTACATGTCGATGTCTTCCATCAACGATTCCTTGGCCATCAGCATCGCCTTCTCGGCCGTGCCGCCCATGCCGATGCCCAGCATGCCGGGCGGGCACCAGCCGGCGCCCATCAGCGGCACGGTCTTGAGCACCCAGTCGACCACGCTGTCGTTCGGATTCATCATCGCGAACTTGCTCTTGTTCTCCGAGCCGCCGCCCTTGGCCGCGACGGTCACGTCGATCTTGTCGCCCGGCACCAGCTCCATGTGGATGACGGCGGGCGTGTTGTCCTTGGTGTTCTTGCGCGTGAAGATCGGGTCGTCGAGCACCGACGCGCGCAGCATGTTGTCCGGGTTCAGGTAGCCGCGGCGCACGCCTTCGTTGACGGCGTCGGCGATGGAGCCGTTGAAGCCCTCGAAGCGCACGTCCATGCCGATCTTGAGGAACACGTTGACGATGCCGGTGTCCTGGCAGATCGGGCGCCGGCCCTCGGCGCTCATGCGCGAGTTCGTGAGGATCTGCGCGATCGCGTCCTTGGCCGCCGGGCTCTCCTCGCGGGCGTAGGCGCGCGCGAGGTGGGCGATGTAGTCGGCGGGGTGGTAGTACGAGATGTACTGGAGCGCCGCGGCGACGCTCTCGATCAGGTCGTCGGCTTTGAGGATGGTGGGCATGGTGTCTGGCCGGGTTGCTGGAGGCTGTCGGGCATTATCCGCCGCGCCAAGGAGCCGAGTGCGCCCGTCGGGAACGTCGGCGTCGACTCGAGGCGCGCTCAGTGCAGCAGCCGCCCCACGACCACGCCGCCGTACGCCAGCATGCACAGCGTGATGGCGACCAGCACGATCGCGCTGCCCATGTCCTTGGCGCGGCCCGAGAGTTCGTGGAACTCGGGGCCGATGCGGTCGACGACGGCCTCGAGGGCGCTGTTGGCGATCTCGCAGATCAGGACGAGGCCGACGCTCGTCAGCATCATCATCGTCTCGACCCAGCTGCGGCCCAGCAGCAGCGCGGCCGGCACCATCACGACGCTCAGCGCGACCTCCTGGCGGAACGCCTTCTCGAGCCAGGCGGCGCGCAGGCCGTTCATGCTGATGCCGAAGGCGCGCACGATGCGATCGACGCCGCCGCGCGTCTTCTGGACTTGATGCTCTTCCATGCTTGTTCGTTTCCTCCCTGGGCAGGATCGTAACTCCGCGGCGCGCCGCGTTCGAGCGTCAGTGCGCCGGCTGGTGCTGCGGCAGCAGCCGGTCGACGTACGCCAGCGCCATCGCCGACAGCAGGAACGCCAGGTGGATCAGCGTCTGCCACATCAGCGTCTTCTGGTCGTAGGCGGCGGCGTTGATGAAGGTCTTGAGCAGGTGGATGGAGCTGATGCCGATGATGGCGGTGCCCAGCTTGACCTTCAGCACCGACGCGTTGACGTGGTCCAGCCACTCGGGCTGGTCGCGATGGCCGTCGAGGTCGAGGCGCGACACGAAGGTCTCGTAGCCGCCGATGATCACCATCACCAGCAGGTTGGAGATCATCACCACGTCGATCAACCCCAGCACCACCAGCATGATGAGGGTTTCGTTGAGCGAGGTGAGGTCGGTGAGCGGGGTGTTGACGTCGTTCGGCGCGGGGTGGTATCCGATGCTCTGGACGAGGATTTGCACCGCGTGGCCGTCGCCGAAGGCCGCCTGCAGCAGATGTATCAGCTCGGCCCAGAAATGCACCACGTAAACGCATTGCGCGAGGATCAGGCCCAGGTAGAGTGGCAGCTGCAGCCAGCGGCTCGCGAAGATCACGCGCGGCAGCGGGCGAAGGCGGGGCGGCGGCGTTTGCGGGGTCATGGCGCAGGCTCTTGGTCGTGGTTTGACGGCGATTGTAGGGAGCGTCCGGCGTCCGCGCCGAGTCAGTGTCGGGTAAGAGGCGCGCCCTAACGTACGAGCCGCGCCTTCCCGTTCCGTGCCGACATCGCCCACGCGCCGGCTGCGCGTAGCAGAATCAGACAGGGAACCACCCGAGGTTCCTGAAATTTCCAGGAGACAGACCCGATGAGCGCCGCAGAGCACACCCCGCACGAATTGCACACCTACGACCCGCCGGCCGAACTGCGGGCCCACGCGTGGGTCAGCGGCATGGACGCCTACAACGCGCTGTGCGCCGAGGCCGAGGCCGACCACGAAGGCTTCTGGGCGCGCCAGGCGCGCGAGCTGCTGTCGTGGAAGACGCCGTTCACCAGGACGCTGGATTCCAGCAACCCGCCGTTCTTCAAGTGGTTCGAGGACGGCACGCTCAACGCGTCGTACAACTGCCTCGACCGCAACGTGGCCGCGGGCCTGGGCGACAAGGTGGCGCTGGTGTTCGAGGCCGACGACGGCACCGTCACGCGCGTGACCTACGCCGACCTGCTTGCGCGCACCTGCCGCATGGCCAACGCGCTCAAGGCGCGCGGCGTCAAGAAGGGCGACAGGGTCATCATCTACATCTCGATGTCGGTCGAAGGCGTCGTCGCGATGCAGGCCTGCGCCCGCATCGGCGCGCCGCACTCGGTGGTCTTCGGCGGCTTCTCGGCGCAGAGCCTGCGCGACCGCATCGAGGACACCGGCGCCGTGATGGTCATCACCGCCGACGAACAGCAGCGCGGCGGCAAGTCGCTGCCGCTGAAGGCCATCGTCGACGACGCGATCGCGCTGGGCGGCTGCGATTCGGTCAGGGACGTCATCGTCTACAAGCGCACGGGCGGC
>Ga0302314_10017911_pt1 | contig 11844 bp, 7 predicted proteins | sample III_Palsa_N2_3_FD_200533 | JGI IMG/M metagenome (GOLD analysis project Ga0302314, IMG submission 200533) | Peat permafrost microbial communities from Stordalen Mire near Abisko, Sweden - III_Palsa_N2_3 | ecosystem: Environmental > Terrestrial > Soil > Palsa > Peat permafrost | place: Sweden...
GAAGTGATGCAGCTCAAGATAATTCATAGGGCTTCCCCGTGTCAGGCCGCATAGTGGCTTGCGCAAGTTTAATGCGCAAGACGGCCAGCGCTTGATCACAGCCAGCTACTTATTGGAGAGGGGTTCTATCCCGATAACACGGACACTTTGCCCCCTAACGCTGGACATGTGCGCGACGTCCGATTCCAAGGGCGCAAGTTCGCTAGGGCAAGACGATTAGCCGCTGTTATCGTGGGTAGGGAAGGGCAGCTCCGCCGCCAGGGCCGGACGTTCGCAACATTGCTCGCGAGCTGTCGCAAGAGGGAAAGGTGAATGACAGCGCGTTGCTGGGCGTCGAAAAATGAGGAGACTTGCGAGCCCGGAACTGACCAATGGCATTAGCCTCGAAGTTCATACATTAGCCACGCCTGCGGGCATCGGACAAAGGCCAACGGGGTGCTACCTTGGGCTACCTTCATTCATGCACTACGCTAAGTCCATGCCACATTTTGTCCACGCTGCCGACATTCATCTGGATCGAAGCTTGCCAGCGCTACTGGATGGCCGGGCGACGCATCCGTTTGTGCTCGCACCGCGCCTGGCATTTATTCGTCTGATCGACTACGTCATCGAGTCGGATGCGGCGTTCCTGGTCCTGGCCGGCGATGTTTACGACGGCGCGTGGAAGGACGTGAGCACGGGCCTGTTCTTCCATCAACAGGTCGGTCGCTTAAGGTCACGCGGGGTGCCGGTATACCTGTTGCATGGGAACCACGACGCGGAGTCGGCCATGCCCAAGACGTTGGTGCCGCCAGACAACGTACGGCTCTTTTCGGCGCGCTCCCCACAGTCGTTTGAGTTTGAGCCGCTACATATCCATCTGCATGGCCAGAGTTTCGCTCAGGCCGACACGCGCGAGAACTTGGCCAGTGTTTACCCACGCCCGGTAACCGGTTACGTGAACATCGGGGTATTGCACACCGCGCTAGCAGGTTCACCGCCACATTCGCCCTACGCGCCGTGCACGCTGGAGCAGCTGAAGGGGCATGGTTACGACTATTGGGCGTTGGGGCATGTGCATCAGTACAAGATGCTTGCGAAAGACCCTTACATAGTGTTCCCAGGCAACCTGCAGGGGCTGCACATAAAGGAACTGGGTGCACGTGGCGCGGTGTCCGTACCCATCGAAGACGGGCACCTGGGTGCGCCAGAATTCGTGGCCATGGACGTCCTGCGGTTCCACCTGATCGACATGGTCGTGCCGGCATCGGTGCTTACGCTATCCGCTTTGGTTGGGGAAGTGCGAAAGGCCATTGAATCGGCGAGAGACGGGGCTGACGGGCGGCACTTGGCCATGCGTGTGGTTTTGCGTCTTGACACGACGGTACATCCGTCGCTGTGCCGGTCCAAGACCATGCTACGGGATGAGATGGAAGGCTTGTTCGCGCAGTTCGAGGATCAGGTCACTCTGGAGGGCACTGAATTCCAGCTGCGCGCGCAGCCGGCGGCGAGTGGAGCGGGCGTGGCCCAAGACGCGATCGCTTCCTTAGACGACTATTTTGCGCAGGCAGCCAGAGATCCGGCATTCATGGGGACGCTTCGGGACAGCCTGCAAGCAGTGCTGAGCAAGCGTAAACCCTCGGAGACATCCACGGAATCGCTTTTGGAGCAAATCGCCAACGATGACTTGGATACGGCAATCAACGAGGCGGCCGAGCAGCTGCGCACCCGATTGCGGACGATCGAATAATGCGATTCCAGACGTTCGAGGCCACTGCTTACGGCAAGTTTGACTTGCAGAGGCTTGAGTTCCCCGCGGCACCCTCCGTGTTGTTGGTCTACGGCCCCAACGAAGCAGGGAAGTCGTCGATGCGGCAAGCCATCGTCGATTTTCTGTTTGGTGTCCCATTACAAACCAGCCAGGCCTACCTGCACCCAAGGCCAGGCATCATCCTCGCTGCCGACGTGTTGGTCGCTGATCAATCCTTGCGGGTGACACGCAACACGAAGCGCCGGGACTCTCTAACGGTTGAGGGCCAGGGTGTGTTCGACGAGGCGACGTGGCTAGCGCGTCTGGGTGGGATGGACCGCACCACGTTCGAGCGCCTGTTTGCACTTGGCAGGGATGAACTTGTCGCGGGCGCACGAGAAATGCTCGATCCTGATGCGAACGCGAGCAGGACGTTGTTTGAGGCAGCGGCGGGCCTGACCACCTATGCCGAAATGTCCCGTCGCTTGAGCGACGAAGCGGCAGAGGCATATTCGTCGCGCCGGCAGAGTACGGCGTTTGCTAAGGCTAAGGAGCGGTTTGAACTGGCGTCCGCGTCCCTGCGTCAACATGAGCACAAAGAGCCTGCTTATCGCGTGTTGCAAAAGGCGCGGAGTGAGGCACAGCTGCAGCTGGAGGAGATCGATAGCGATCGACGTACGAAGCGCGCTTATTTGACAGGCCGGACACGGATAGCTAGGACCCTGCCGCAATTGCGCGACTACGACGAGCTGGAATCGCGGCTGGCTGGCGCGGAACCGATGTTTGTAGGCAATGAACTACGGACGGAGGTCACGAAGCGATACAGCGCGAGGCAGACGCTGAGTGAACGCCTTGCTGGGTTGGTCAGGGCGCAGGAGGCCGACGAGCGCAATCGAAGCACGATAAGCGTCCGACAGGATGTGGTCGCCGCTGCGCCCGACGTCAAGGAACTCGAACTACAGCGCAGTCAAGCGCTCAAGACACTGGAGGACATTCCGAAGAGGATCGCGCAGCGTGAGCAGCTGCGACCAGAGATCGAGCAGGAACTAGCGGTGCTGGGCATGACCGGAAAATCGCTCAATGGCCTGTACACGCGACTACCCACGCTCGCGCAGATTAGTGCCATTGTAGAAGCGGCCACGGCGATGACCGAGCTGGAGACGCGACGCCGGGACCTGAGTTCCGGTCATGAGGCGGCAACAGAAACGCACGCGGCTTTGCTGGCCAACATCGCCGAACTTCGCGCTGAAGACCCTGAGCCGCTGCGCTGTTGCTTGTATGCCTTGGAAACGAAAGCCAATCTCGGCGAGCTGCGCGCCCGGCGCGATCAGCTGGCTGTTGAAGCAGGCAGTCTGACGGAACGCCGGGTGGTGCTGGGACTGTCCCAAGAGGCCCTCGACGCCGAGTTTGACCCTCCGAAGGAGGCCCTGGCCAAGGATCTGGTGCGCGAGCAGCGGAGACTGGCGGAGAGCGTCGTCACGCAGGGGCATCTTGTCGAAGAGTGCAATGATACCCGCGTCGACCTGGAAGCGCGGCTGGCAGAAATGGAGCAGTCGGATATTCCAAGTCTCGATGCGCTGATGCAACTGCGGCGCGAGCGAGATTCTGCCTTGCAGGAGCTCATATCTAATGGACCGCTGGACGCCGCTGCCGTGTCTAGATATCGGCCACTGGTAGCCGAAGCAGATGCGTTGAGCGATCGGCGTTTCGACAAGGCGAGCGCAGCCCACGAGCTAGATAGTCTGCGTGCAGACCACGTGGCGTGTATGGCAAGGGCGAAGGCGGCGAAGGCGGCGGTAGAGTCGGCGAAAGATAAGCAGCTGGAGGCGGTGGGTGGTTGGGAAAGCTTGTGTCAGGCGGCCGGGCTACCAGCCGTGGATATGGAGAATTATGGCTCGTGGTTGAGCGAGTATCGAGCGGTGCGCGCTTCCGATACCGCGCATCGGTCGCGCGCCGAGAGTCACCGAAAAGCGCTTGGCGCACTTGTACCGCTCGCCATGGATATTCTCGGGCACTTGGCGCTGCCACAGCAGCCTTGGGGCGACGACCCGTTGGTGCCTATTGATGCTGTGTTGACCGAAGGTAAGCGCGTACTGGGTGAACGTGAGAAACAGCAAAGTGCAGCGGCTAGCCTGAAACGGCGTGGAGACGAAGATATGCGTCTCCTTGAAGAGTCGGCTGCACGTATAGCAGCGCTGGAGGCAGAGGCCAGCAAGCACGCGAAGACCTTGCGTGAGGTCTTGAGTATGGCGGGCCTCGCAGAGACGCTGTCAGCTGAGTGGGCTCGTGATGCGGGGCGACGCATCGATGCGTTGCGGAACAAGGCCCGTGAGTTCCATGAGCGCGACGAAGCCCGCATCAATCCCATGCGCCGCGATCTGGAGAAGTATGAGAGCAGGGTGCGAGAGCTGGCGGCACGGATAGGAGAGTCGACAGTAGGCTCTTGGCAAGCGATCCTGAAGTCGCTGGTGACGTTGAGCGAGTCACATGTCGCTCTGGCGCGCAAACACGAGACCATCGAGGAGCGAATGGGTGAGCGTCAACTTGAATTGAATGACGTCTCTGGCCAGTTGAATGAGATGGACGATCAACTGCAGACCCACTATGCGCAACATCAGGTAGCTGATTTTGATGAATTCAGTGAACTTGCCAACGCTCGGGACGAGTGGGATCGTGCGGTAGCTGCGCGTGATGAGAAACGACGCACGTTAATGCAGGCGGAAGATGGGCGTTCGATCGAAACGCTTCGTTCGGAGGCCGAGGGGGTGGACGCCGACGAACTGATGGTTGAGATTGACGCGCTGAACCAGGAGGTTGAGGGGATCGAGACACGCTACGGGGAGGCCGTGGCGGCACTGCGCTTCGCAGAGAAGGCCGTAGGCGGCGTGACACCATCGGACGATGCCGTGCTTGCGATGAGTGAGCGTGCCAGTGCGACCCTCGCATGGAATCGGGCGCTCGACGAACACGTTCGATGCTTGATCCAGCAGCAGTTGCTGGATTGGGCCATCGGACGATTCAGGGAGGACCACCAATCGCCTCTGGTGACAGCAGCCGAACGTTACCTGCAGATCGTGACCTGTGGAGCGCACACGCGACTGCTGGTTGATGACTCGACCCCCCGGAATCCTCAGCTCCTCGTTTTGGGAAGGGATTCACAGATGCCTCGAACCATGGCGGCTTTGAGCGAAGGAGCGCGCGACCAGCTGTATCTCGCACTGCGCTTGGCAGGGTTGGAACTGCACTTGGACGAAGGGCGCACACCGCTCCCCTTCGTTGCTGACGATCTGTTTGTGAATTTCGATGACACCCGCGCGGCGGCAGGTTTTACCGCGTTAGGTGAAATGGCGCGTCGCACCCAGGTCATCTATTTCACCCATCATCAGCATCTCACCGACATCGCGCAGGCCGCTTTGGGCGATGCGGTAACGGTGGCGCGTCTGTCCTGAGGGACCATATCGGCTGAATCTGCATCACGACTCGGCCCCTTTGGGAGTGAAGCGCGACAGCTTTCTTGAGGGTCCGGTTTGAGTGGCGGATTCAACCGGTGGATGCAACACCCTGAAAGCTGCCACGGGCAGCAGAGCGCGACGATAGCCTGTGATATCGCAGGTAGCCCGGGTAGCAGACCGTTGCACGTCCTCAACGTTCGCTGCCTTTGAGCCGCAGAAAGCCGGGATTGCCGATGCAGTTGTTGGCCAAGCGCACGGCGGCAACTTTGCCCGGATCGCGAAGCGAGAGATCGATCACCTCGTGCCGATGCGCGCCGAGCAAGGTGCGGGTGATTTCCCCGAGCGCGAGCGCGGCGGCCACTACGCCCACAAACGGAACACCGACACTGCGTTCGGCAATCTGCAACACGCCGCAGTCGTCAAGGCCCTTACGTTCAAGATCGGCGTAGGCGGGTGCTTGTCGACCGACACCGCCGCCACCATCGGTCGTGTTCCAAAACGATGCGGCCGATCGCGTGGCGGGGAAAGTATGCAAGCGCATTGCCTGATATTCGATGGGCCCATTCCCTAAGCCAGCCTCTACGACGAGCTCAAATCCGGCCTGATCGATCAGCGCGCGTGAGAGCCCGTTGTCGACGCCGCAGAACAAGATGCGCGGATCCTGGTCGGCAATCGCTTCGCGTCCGTTGAACGGCCGCTCCACCAGGGAAGCATCGATGCCGACGGACTCCAGTTGCCTTGCGAGCACGCGCGTCTTGCGTCCGCGCATTGAGAGATCAATCAGGAGTGACGTGCTGTCATTAGCGCGCTTGATTATGTCGAAATCATGCAACAGTACGCGCGGGCGCTCGGCGCTGCCGTGTGTGAGCAGTGCGAGTGCCCACAGGAACGCTTGACCAAGGTGGCCCAAGCCCAGCACCCAGACCGCGTTGGGCGCGATCGACAACTCGGGAACGCCGTCGGTTCGCGTCCAGTCGCTACTCGGGTTCCACGCCGAAAGGCCGGAGACGCGGCGTGCTGCGATTCCATTGTTGCGTAGCGCCTGGAACACTTCGCTGAGCGCGACTCCGGCAGACAGCAATGCGCCGAGGACGTCGCCCGCGTGTTCGCGCAGCACGACGGCACGATAGAGCGGAGAGACCCCACCGGCCCACGCGTTGAAGGACAGGCGCAGGACGACGGGAGAGGGCGGCGCTTTGGTTGGCTTGCCGACAAGGAGCATCGGTGTATCAGCAGGTGCCGCGTCGAGGCGGCCACCCATCGCCACGGTGGCTTCTTTCAAGGTTGTGCCGCCGAAGAACGACGGCAGCAACAGTGGCACATCAAGGACACCGGCGACGAACACGCCGCCGAGGAACGTACGTCGGCCGGCGTTGACTAGCGACAACACCGCGGCCTGGTGCGCGGGCGAGGTCGCCACTTCGGCGCCCACGCAGACGCCGATGCGGTAGGACCCGAAGAGGGCGTAGGCTTCATCGACGGTTTTAGCTTCGCCGGAATCCATCGCCATCTTCACGCCGCGATGCAAACTGTTCTGGTCGATCATGATTGCTTCCTCGTTCATCGACCGGTGCCCGTGCGCAACACGCGGCGAGCCGACCAGCCGCTCAAGTTGTCCCACTGGTGCGCGCCACGGTAGCGATACAGCCCTAGGCGATGACGCCACATCGGAGGGGCGGCGTCGTTGGGCACGATGATCGCGATGTGCCCCGCCTGGGCCACCATCGGGTTGGCACGGTCGGACGCGCTTTGGCCGGGACTGCCCGGATGCGTGTGGATGTCGGCGACCACGCACAGACTTCGTTCGCGGCAGAACCGGGCGAGTTGCTCGAAGGAGTCGGCATACAACACGCACACGCCGCTCGAGTAAGCGTTGCGATCGAGCTCGTCGTAATAGATTACCTGCGTCACTGCACGCGTCGGGCTTTCCAAGGGTCCGAGCAGAAAGGCACCGGCTTCATGCTCGCCGCCACCGCGAGCGTGGAGTTGGCGCAACAGATCCGACCACAGCTCATCGCGGAAATGGATGGGCGGCTCACGCATGGCGCCACCCCGTGTAGTCGGATGACGTCAGCAGTTCGCTGACCTGATTAAGGTAATGGCTGATCGTGCAGCCGGGCTTCCAAATCTCGCTGGTGTAAAGGTTGGGCCAATCGGGATGTCCCTGCGCACTGATGCGATCGCACGGCAGATACAAGCAGGCGCCGCCGTGCCAGTCGCCGCGGAATACCTTGGGCACGCGCGTGGTGCCTGCCGGCCAGCGGTCCACCGGCAGCGGCGCGTTGGTAGTGACATCCCACAAACGCGCAGTGGGTGCTTGCTGAGGGTAGCCGGAAAGGTCGAAGCGCATCACATAACCGGACGGCGCTCCGTAGTTGCTGGATGCCGCCCTGATTTCGATGCAGGCAAACGGCCAGTCCAGCGAAACGAGAAGCCAGCGATTGAGCAGCACGCCGAGGACGAACGCGCCGCCGTTGAGGTCGGCGCGTGCCTGGCGTTCGTCGGGAAGGTTGGTCGCGCCATCGGCCATCGCTTAGCCCTCCACGCGCTTGCGCGGCACCAGCGTGAAGTCCAGCGCGCAGTGGTCGTGATGGACCAAGCTGCCGATCGTCAGATCGGGTTCGGGACGATCCTGCGTGTTGGTGATCTGGAGCACATGCTCGGTCGCATCGACGGCGGGCATATGGATCTCTCCGACATACCATGCTTTCACATCACCCACAGTGGTATGCGGGCGGAACGCGCGCTGTTTGGTGGGCTTGTTTTGGCAGTGAACGACCGTTTCGATGTGGCGGCAGCGGTGAACATGGACGCGGTGGTGATGACCCACACCGATGTTGCGCAGCACGACGTCGAGTTCGACGGGTTCGTCGCGGCCTTCGATGAAGATGAGCACTTCCTCAATGGCAAAGCCCAGACGCTTAGCTTCGATGAGGATGACCTCGGCCTTCGCGTCGGACGGCAGGGTGATGACTTCGATCCGGCGATCGTGCTCGCCCTGGAGAATGAGTTGCAGTTCGTTCATGGTGACACTCCGTGGTTGGTTCGCAGTCTTCTGACTGCTTACCCATCACCACAGGAGTGCGCTAAAAAAGAGGAAATCGATCAGACGACCGGATCGCCGTCGGCTGGGCACAAGAAAAAGTAAGGACAGGTTGGACAGCGGCGCTCGCGATCTTTGGTCGTCGGATCGAAGCGACCGGCGGCGATGGCATCGAGCGCGTCGTGTAGTTGTCCCTGTACTTTGTCGATATCCTTTTCCGACGGAGTTTCCTCGCGCCGCTCGCCCGTCAGCAGGGAGACGTGTTCGAAGGAGACCGGAGCTTTGGCGCTTTCTCGCACGCTGGCTTGCAGAACCGCGTATTTGGATTTCATCGTTTCTTTCGATGAACTGCTCAAGCGTCCCATTTTCAGACGCTGGATCACGATGCCTTTGTCGTCCTGAAGAATGTGATCGGCACGCGCGTTCACTGTCACGCCAGGTAACGTGATGCTGCGTTCGATGGCAAGCGGCGTGCCGCGCATCGCGGTACGGGCGTGCTGGATCATGCGGTCAGCATGCGCGCGATAGGTCGGAGCGAGCGCGTGCTCCACCGGTCCGCGTGCGGTCCAGGTGTCTTCGATGGCCTGCGCCGTCTTTTCCTCATCGCCGGGCTTGTGGTCGCGAAGAACGCTGAAGCAGGCGCGTACCGAGGTCATCATTTGTAGATGCGGTTGGGCAGTTGGCGCGGAGCGAAGACCCAGCCGTTCCTGGTAGTAGTAGCGGCGTGGGCATTCGAGATAGGAGTCCAGTGTGCTGACTGATATTTCAGTAAGTCGTGAGCTGGATTCGAGAGGTTTCCATGGCGGTGCTTGGGGCCCGACATCGATCCAGTCAGCGTTGCCGACCAGTGGCTTGTCTACGACGGACGCCAATGGCAGCAGCAGCGGAGATGGATCTTTGCGCAACGCGCCACCGTAGGCCAGCGATCGGGAAAGATCAAGCCTGTCCTGCGCGCGCGACAGTGCGACGAAGAAGAGCCCTTCTTCCTCCGCATCGTGACTCATGACCGGGTCCGCTGGGACGAGTCCCGGCGGCAGTGGGCAGGGCTGGTAACGGTTGTTTGCCGGAAAGTAGCTCTTGCTCAACGAAGGCACATGCACGCGCGGAAACTCCAGGCCCTTGCTCGCGTGCACCGTCATCACCTGGACCGCATCGATCTGCGAAGCGATCGGCGGCGGCTTGCGCAGTTCCTTTTCTTCGTCCAGCACTTCAAGCGTGCGGATGTAATGAAGAAAAGCGCGCTTGCGGTCTGTTCCATGCGCGATCGGGCGCATACTCAAGGCGAGTTCGATGAGCTGGTAGACGGCCAGGCGCTTTTGTTGCCCAGCGATACTGTCGTCTGACAGGGGCACGCGCGCGGCGGCACCGTGGTCAAACAGATATGAAAGAAGTAGGGCGGCCGGCGGGGTTGCGGACTTCACGTCAGTGAAGACCTCAGCGAGTTTTTGTAGACCCGCTCGACCTGCATCCGATAGCCCGGTGACGCTCGCTATGTCGCGTAGTGCTGTCAGCAATTGAATTTTGCGTTCCCGTCGCGACTGTAGCAGAGCAACGATGTCGTCTTTCGACACTGAGTATGGTGCTTGGCTTGCGATGCGCAGAATCCCTAAGCCTTCGTATTCGCTAGCGATTGAAACGACGCACAGCAGATCTCGAATCTCCGGCCGCTCGAAGAAGTTGCCGAAATACAACGCCGGGATGCCGCAGCGCTCGAGGTGCTCGGCGATCTGAACCAAGGTGCCGTGCGTGCGTCCGAGAATGGCACAGTCGCGCGCGTGGCCACCGTCTTGGATGTGCTTGGCAATCGATTGTGCGATTCCCTGTGCTTCCGCCTCACGCGTGGCCGCGATGCAATAGCGCACCTCGCCACCGGGGCCGCGATTGGCCTTGAGGCGCACGCCGCTGGCCACGCTTGCCGCTTTCATCGATCGGCCGAACGTATGAAAGCCACCGATAATCTCATCAAACGAACGATAGTTCACCCCGAGATCGACCGTCTTAGCTCCAGTGAAGTCGGTCGGGAACCTCGTGATGTTCAATGGCGACGCACCACGGAAGCGATAGATCGACTGGCGCACATCGCCCACGACCCAAGGCCCTGCGCCGGGTTCGACCAGCAAGTTGAGCAGTTGGCGGCTGGCAGCATTCATGTCCTGGTATTCGTCGACGAGCACATGCGGATAGGTGGAGCGGATGAGGTCGCGCACACCCGGATGTTGGGTGAGCAGTTCCACGCTGCGTGCGATGAGATCGCCGAAGTCTACGACGCCTTCCGCACGACACGCCGCGTCATAGACGCGATAGCAGCGCGCAACTTCGGCGGCCTTGGCGGCGGCTATTGGATCAGATCCGCTTTTGTCCATCGCTTCGGCAAGTTCCGTGTAGCGCTGCGCGCTGCACAGTTCGTCCTTCGCGCGGCCGACCGCATTGAGCACGGATTTGAGTCCGCGCAAGGGCTCATAGAGATCGACGTAGTAATCGAGATCGAGCTGCGCTAGCAACGACTCCATCTTGAACAGCGCTCCCGGGCGGTCCAGCAGGCGCAAGTCCAACGGCAATCCGATGCGGTCGCCGAACTTGCGCAGCAGTTCCAAGCCGAACGCATGGAAGGTTCCGGTCCACACCTGCGCCGCATTGTCGGGATACTCCGCGCGAATGCGCGCGGAAAGATCAGCGGCTGAATCGTTGGAGAACGTGAGTGCCAGGATCCTATCGGCGGGCACGCCCTGTTCGATGAGATGGCCGATGCGCGCAACGAGCGTGCGCGTCTTGCCCGTGCCGGGACCGGCGCGCACCAGCATCGGTTGCATTCCAGCTTCGACCGCCTCTTTCTGGCTGCCATCCGGTGCTGGCGGTGCAGTACGCGCACCCGTTGAAGCGATCAAAGCGGGAAGGACAAGCGTGTCCGCAAGTTGATGGAGCACCATCGCGTGCGGCACGCCCAATTCGGAGGCGAGCGCAGCAGCACGGACGGGGGAAGCGGCATGGGTTTCGTGCAATTTGTCTGCGGGCAGCAAGAGCTCGCGCGCGAACAAGTTGGCCTGAGCTTCCTTGCGCTCCTTAGGGTTGTAGTCGTCCTCATCACCCACCAGCGATCGACTGGGATTGGCGGGAGTGGCGACATCGATGGCGTCTGTATCACAGACGATGCGTTGGTTATGCAGGTAGTGGTGGCCCAATTCATGAGCCACATGAAACGCCCAGTCGGCTGGGTTGAGCGCCTTGGACACGAAAATGCGGGGACCTTCTTCGTCGTAAAGCGCGTCACCCCCGTCAAGAAGAGGGCTGCCAGGCGGACACTCCATCAAGGAGATGCCCGCTTTTTTCAGAACCGCGTCGATCAGGGCCACGGCTGGAACGAGCGCCGCTTCGGGCGCTACGCTTCGATGAACGCTCTGGGCTGTTTCGCGCAGTAGCGTCCAGGCATTCATGCGTGTTTCCGCGCGCTTTCGATCAGCATCAGCCAATACTGCTGATCACCTTTCGTCAGATCAGAGGACCGAATCGCCTGCTCGAAGGTTTCGGTGTCGCGCGTGGCTTTAGTGGTTGCCTTTCGCAACGCCGCTCGTGACATCGCGAGAGGCGGACCACAAATTGTCTCTTCGATTCTTCGTCGGGAC
>Ga0302314_10017915_pt1 | contig 11842 bp, 7 predicted proteins | sample III_Palsa_N2_3_FD_200533 | JGI IMG/M metagenome (GOLD analysis project Ga0302314, IMG submission 200533) | Peat permafrost microbial communities from Stordalen Mire near Abisko, Sweden - III_Palsa_N2_3 | ecosystem: Environmental > Terrestrial > Soil > Palsa > Peat permafrost | place: Sweden...
CTGGACGAGCGGGCCGGACAGGAGGGCAGCCCCGTGCGCGGCGTCATCCACTCGGCCGGCACCGTGATCGACAAGCTGCTGGTCGAGATGGACCAGGAGACACTCCAGACGGTCCTGCGGCCCAAGACCCACGGGGCCTGGGCCCTGCACGAGTGCTTCGAGGACGAGCCGCTGGACTTCTTCGTGCTCTTCTCCTCGGTCAGCTCCATCGTGGTCACCCCCGGACAGGGCAACTACGCGGCCGGCAACGCCTTCCTCGACGCGCTGGCCCACTACCGGCGCGCCCGCGGACTGCCGGCGCTGACCCTGAACTGGGGCCCGTGGGACGTCGGCATGATCGCCCGGCTCGGCTTGCAGGACGTTTACGGACGCCGGGGGATCGACCTGCTGTCCGAGACGACCGGACTGGAGCTGTTCGAGGAACTCGTCGGCTCGCCCGCCGCCCAGCGGATCGTCGTCTCGGTCGACTGGCCCACCCTGGTGGCGGGATACCTGGTCCCGCCGCGCTCGCTCGAACACCTGGCCCGGGCGGCCGCGGAGCAGGACGCCGCCCGGCAGCAGGCAGCCAGCGGGCTGCTCGACCAGATCCGCGCGGCCTCCCCGGAGGAGGCCGAGGCCCTCGTCTCGGATCAGTGCGCTGAGGTCGTCGGCATCGTGCTGCGGGTGAAACCGGCCGATCTGCCCCGCACCACACCGGTGAACGCGCTCGGCCTGGACTCGATGATCGCGGTCGAGTTGCGGATCCGGCTGGAGCAGCGCTTCGGCGTCGCACCCAAGGTGGTCCTGCTGTTGCAGGGCATCACCGTACAGGGCATGGCGCGGTACATCCTCGACGAGCTGAACGCGGGGTGGAACCCGGAGAGCGGCGCCGAGGAGCTCGAACGCCTGGCCGGGATCGTGGACGACCAGCTGCTCGAACAGTTCCTGGACTCGCTCGACCAGCCGCCGACGGAGGGCTGAGCCAGATGTCTGCCATGGATCCCCGGCTCGCCCGGCTGACCGACGAGCAGCGCGCGGCGCTGCTGCGCAAACTCCAGGAGGCCGCCGGCCCCGCCCGCCCGGCCGGCATCGAGCCCGTGCCCAGGACGGGCGCGGCGGTGGACCTCTCCTCCACCCAGGAACGGATGTGGTTCCTCGACCAGTTCGCGCCGGGCAGCGCCTTCCACAACATGTCCGGGGTCGCCCAGGTGCCCGTGCCGATCGAGCCCGAGGCCTTCGGCCGGTGCCTGGGGGAGGTGGTCCAGCGCCACGAGATCCTGCGGATGAGCTTCGGCGTGGCCGACGGCTCCCCGGTCGGGCTGATCGCCGACGAGGTGCCGATTCCGGTGCGCATCGTCGAGGAGACCGACCAGGAGGCTCTCGGCCGGGCCTTCCTGGAGGATGCGCGCCGGCCCTTCGATCTGCGGGCCGCGCCGCTGCTGCGGCTCACCGTGGCGCCGGTCGGGCTCGACGCGTGCCTGATCCAGCTGACGATGCACCATCTGATCTCCGACGGGTTCTCCAACGGCATCCTGCTGCGCGAAGTGGGCGAGCTCTATCAGAGCCATGTGATGGGTGTTTCGGCGAAGCTGCCGGAGCTGCCGTTCCAGTTCGCCGACTACGCCCACTGGGAACGCGCGCAGTACGACGGGGGGCGCCGCAACGCCGCGCTGGCGTACTGGGAGGCCAACCTGGCCGGGGCCGCGCAGCGGCTCTCCCTGGCCGCGGACCTGCCCCGGCCGCCGCGGATGACCTACCGCGGCGGGCGCACCCCGATCGAGGTCCCCGCCAAGCTGGCCGCCCTGGTGAAGGAGCGCAGCACGCAGAACGGCGTCACCCCCTTCGTGACCATGCTGGCCGCCTACGCCGTGCTGCTCCAGCGCCACTGCCTCCAGGACGACATCGTGATCGGCATTCCGGTGGCGAACCGGGACAACGCCGGCACCGAAGGGCTGATCGGGCCGTTCCTCAACACCATCGCAGTGCGCTGTGACCTCGACGGCGACCCGTCCTTCGCCGCCCTGGCCGCCCAGCTCCAGGCCACGGCGCTGAAGGGGTTCGAGCACCAGGCGGCGCCGTTCGACAAGGTCCTCCAGGCGGTGGGAGTGCAGCGGGACCCGAGCCGCAGCCCGCTGTTCCAGACGGTCTTCAACTTCCAGGCCGACCGGGCCGCCGCCGCGGGCACCTCCGGCATCGAACTGCGCGACGTGCACAACGGCACCTGCCAGTTCGACCTCCTGCTGAGCCTCTTCAGCGGCCCGGACACCGTCACCGGCCACATCGACTTCTACGCCGACGCCTTCAGCCGGGAATGGGTCGAACGGTTCGCCGCCGGCTACCTGACCGTGCTCGAAGCCTTCATGGACGACTGGGACCTGCCGATCGGGAAGGCGGCCCTGCTCTCCCCGGCCGAGACCGCGGCGCTGGTGGCCGAGGCGCGCGGACCGCGTGTCGAGGAGGCCGGCCGGTGCGTGCACGAGCTCGTCATCGACCAGGCCAGGTCACAGCCGGACCGGATCGCACTGGTCGACCGGACCGAGCAGATCACCTACCGGCAACTCGACGAACGCACCGCCGCCCTGGCCGCCCTGCTGCGCAAAGAGGTCGGCGACGAGCCCGGGGCCCATATCGGCATCCACAGGCCGCGCTCGCTCGACATGGTCATCGGCCTGATCGCGATACTGCGGGCCGGCTACTCCTATGTTCCGCTGGACCCTTCCTACCCGGCCGAGCGGCTCGCGTTCATGTGCGCCGACGGGAACGTCACCGCACTCGTGGCGGCGGCGGACGGCACCGCAACCCTGCCGGGCTTCACCGGCCCGATCTTCCGCATCGACAAGAACCTCGTCCCGGACGCCGGCACCGACGCAGGCCTGCCCGATACTGCGGATCCGGACAGCAGGGCCTACACGATCTACACGTCGGGCTCCACCGGGAAACCGAAAGGTGTCCAGGTCTCGCACCGCAACATCGTGAACTTCCTCAGCTCGATGCGCGCGGAACCGGGCCTGGCGCCCGACGACGTCCTGCTCGCCGTCACCAGTCTCTCCTTCGACATCGCGGTCCTGGAACTGCTCCTGCCGCTGACAACGGGAGCCACGGCGGTGATAGCGTCGCCCGCCGATGTCGTCGATGGCCGGAGGCTGGCCGCGCTCCTGGAAAAGCACAAGGTCACCATCATGCAGGCGACGCCGACGTCCTGGCAGCTCATGCTGGACGGCGGATGGGCCGGGCGGGCGGGCCTGCGGGTGCTGTGCGGCGGCGAAGCGATGTCGCCTGCGCTCGCCGAATCCCTGCTGCCGCGCTGCGGCGAGCTGTGGAACATGTACGGCCCGACGGAGACCACCGTGTGGTCGACCATCCACCGGGTCGGGGAGGCGGACCTGCGTAGACCGTCGATTCCGATCGGACACACGATCCGCAACACCTCGGCCTACGTGCTGGACGGCGCGCTCAACCCCGTGCCGCCGGGCGTGCCCGGCGAACTGTGCCTGGGCGGCGACGGCGTGGCGATCGGATACCTGGGCCGCCCGGAGCTGACGGCCGAGAAGTTCATCGAGGCGCCGTTCGACGCCGGCTCCCGCCTCTACCGCACCGGCGACCTGGTCTCGCGCCGCCCGGACGGGGTGTTCGAGTTCCTCGGCCGGCTCGACCACCAGGTCAAGGTGCGCGGTTTCCGGATCGAGCCGGGCGAGATCGAGAACACGCTGGAGCGGCACGCCGAAGTCAGCCGCGCCGTCGTCGTCGAGTACGAAGACTTCGCCACCGAGAAGAGCCTGGTGGCCTATGTCGAACGTAAGGCTGCTGAGAATGATGGCGTGGACAAGGACAGGGACGAGAACGAGGCCAAGGAAGAGGACGACGGGCTCGCCGGGCTGCTGCTCGACTGGCTGCGCGACCAGCTCCCGGTCTACATGATCCCGGCCAGGATCCTGGTCGTCGAGGCCTTCCCGCTGACCCCCAACGGCAAGATCGATCGCAAGAGCCTGCCGCGGCCGGCAAAGGACGCCGCCGCCGCGGCCCGCTCGGGCCCGGTCTACGTCGCGCCGCGCGACGACATGGAGACCCGGCTCGCCGCCGTGTGGGAGGAACTGCTCGGCATCTCGCCGATCGGGGTCGACGACAACTTCTTCGAGATCGGCGGACATTCGCTGCTGGCCACCAAACTGGTGTTCCGGATCCGCGAGGCCATCGGCATCGAGCTGCCGCTCCAGGCGCTGTTCGACGAGCGCCTGACGATCGCCAGGATGGCGCACTTCCTGGTGACCGGTCCGCCCAGCGACGAGGAGCAGGTCGGCCCCCAGGACCTCGACCTGCACGCCGAGGCCGAACTGGACCCGCTCATCCGTCCCGCCCCCGGGGCGCACGTGCACAGCGTGCGCGACCCGCAGAACGTGTTCTTCACCGGAGCCACCGGATTCGTCGGCGCCTTCCTGCTCGCCGAACTCCTCGACAGCACGAGCGCGACAGTGTTCTGCCTGGTGCGGGCGAGTTCGGAGGCGGACGGCTTCGACCGGATCCGGCAGTCCCTGGACTCCTACGGAATCTGGAAGGCCGACTACGAGCCGCGGATCATCGCGATTCTCGGCGACCTCGCCCGGCCGGCCCTGGGCCTGTCCCGGGCCCAGTGGCAGCACCTGGCCGCCATGGTGGACGTGATCCACCACTGCGGCGCGGAGGTGAACTTCCTGCGTCCCTACCCCGCGCTCAAGCCGGCGAACGTGCTCGGGACGCAGGAGGTGCTCCGGCTGGCCTGCGAGGGCTCGGTCAAACCGGTCCACTTCGTGTCTTCCACCTATGTGTTCTCCAGGTTCCACTACCCGCCGGGAACCGAGTTCACCGAGGACATGATCCCGGTCCAGGACCTGGTCAACACATTCGGATACACCCAGAGCAAATGGGTCGGCGAGCGCATGGTGGTCGAGGCGGGCCGCCGCGGGCTGCCCGTCTACGTGTACCGCGCGGGCCGGGTGGCCGGGCACAGCGAGACCGGGGCATGCCAGACCTATGACTTCGTCTGGCAGGCCACGAAGGTCGGCATCGAGATGCAGGCCGCGCCGGTCATGGACATGAGCGTCGACATCACGCCGGTGGACTTCGTGGTCAAGTCGCTCGTCCACCTCTCCCGCCAGCCGGACCTGGCCGGCCAGGCCTTCCACCTGGTGTCCAAGGCGCCCCTGCCCGAGTCGGAACTGATCGAATGGGTCGAGAAGTTCGGCTACCAGGGCGGCCGGCGGCTGACGTTCCCCGACTGGTGCAGCGCGGTCGTCGCGCGCGCCGCGGACCTCGACGACCGCACGGCCGGAGCCCTGGCCCCCTTCCTGTCCGGGACGCTGCCGCTGGACCGGATTCCGGCGGCGCGGTTCGACACCCGCAACGTCGACGAGGGGCTGCGCGGAACGGACATCGTCTGCCATCCCATCGACGACAGGCTGCTGCGACTGTACTTCGAGTACTTCATCGAGACCGGCTATCTTCCCCCGCCGGCATCAGGCGATGCTTCGACATCTACCCGGGAGGTTTTCGCGTGAGGGCGATCCGCATGGACGAGACGGGCGGGCCGCAGGTCCTGCAGCCGGTCGAGATCGACCGGCCCGAGCCGGGCGAGGGACAGGTGCTGATCCGGGTCGCGGCGGCGGGGGTGAACTTCACCGACGTGATGGCCCGGCAGGGAATCTACGTCACCCGCGACGGCATGCCCGCTCTGCCGGTCGTCCCGGGCAGCGAGGTGGCCGGGATCGTGGCCGCGGTCGGGCCCGGCGTCCTCGAACCCGTAGTCGGCAGCCGGGTCGCCGCCCTGGTGAACGGGGGCTACGCCGAGTACGCGGTCGCCCCCTCCGAACTGGCTTACCCGCTGCCGGAGAACGTCGACTTCGCCGAGGCGGTCGCGTACCTGGTCCAGGGCATCACCGCCTGGCAGCTGCTGCAGGACTGCGCGCGCCTGCACGCCGGCGAACGGGTCCTGGTGCACTCGGCCGCCGGAGGCGTGGGCACGCTGGCGGTCCAGCTGGCGAAGGAGTTCGGCGCCTCGGCGGTCATCGCGACGGCCGGCTCCCGGCCCAAACTCGACCTCGCCGCCGAACTCGGGGCCGACGTCTGCGTGGACTACACCGGCGCCGACTGGTCGCAGGAAGTCCTCTCGGCCACCGACGGGCAGGGCGTGGACGTCGTCCTCGACGCGGTCGGCGGGGACGTCACCGAGCAGAGCCTGGCCTGCCTGGCCCCGTTCGGCCGCCTCATGGTGTACGGGGTCTCCAGCAAGCGCCTGGCGTCCTTCGCCGGATCCCAGCTCATGCACAAGAACCAGACAGTCGGCGGATACTGGCTGCGCAGCCGGATGGCGCAGGACAAGAGCAGCACCGATGTGGTGCCGAAGCTGCTGAAACTGGCCGGCGAGAACCGGCTCAAGGCCGTCGTGCGGCACGCCTTCCCGCTGGAGCAGGCCGCCGAGTCGCACCAGGCGATCAGCGACCGGCGGACGGTCGGCAAGGTGGTCCTGCTGACCTGACCAGGGGGCTGCCGCCGGGCACGCTCCCGACCGACACACGAGTACTGAACCAGACCGGACAGCGAATCTCCCCGTTTCGAGGGTGGGTAGGAACCTGATGACAACAACAGTCGTCTCGAAGGAATCCGATATGCAGGCCGTCAGCCCGTCGTCAGGTGACCCGGTGCTCGTCGTCTCCGATATCGTCAAGTCGTACGGCGACCGGACCGCCGTGAACCAGGTGAGCCTGACCATCGGCGCCGGGGAGTGCTACGGGCTGCTCGGCCCCAACGGCGCCGGGAAGACCACCACCATCCTGATCATCACGGGCCTGCTGACCCCCGACTCGGGCTCCGTCTCCATGGCCCCGGACTCGGCTCCGGTGACCAGCCCGCACGCCCGCCGCCGGATCGGCTACGTGCCTCAGGAGATCGCCCTGTACGACGACCTGACCGCGCGCGAGAACCTGCGCTTCTTCGGCCGGCTCTACCAACTCTCGCGCGGCGAGCTGAAGACGCGGGTCGAGGAGGTGCTTGAGTCGGTCGGTCTGACCGATCGGGCCGACGAGCGCATCTCGACCTACTCCGGCGGCATGAAGCGCCGGATCAACATCGCCGTGGCCCTCCTGCACAAGCCCTCGCTGCTGGTGCTCGACGAACCGACGGTCGGGGTGGACCCGCAGAGCCGCAATCTGATCCTGGAGCACCTGGAACAGCTGCGCGACAGCGGGATCGCGATCCTCTACACCAGCCACCAGATGGACGAGGTGGAGCGTATCTGTACCCGTATCGCAGTCCTCGACGAGGGCCGGATCCTGGCCAGCGGGACCCGCAACGAACTGCTGGCCGAGCTCGGCGAGTACCTGGACCACATCCAGCTGACCTGCCAGGGTTTCTCCGCGCCGGTCGAGGCGCAGATCGCCGCGCTCGACGGCGTGGTCGGGGTGAAATACGTCGGCACCACGCTGGACGTCACCGGGCACGACGCCGCGAAACTGCTGCCCGAGATCCTGACCGTCCTCGGACGCCACGGCGTGGACGTGGCCGGTCTCTCCGTCGAGCGCCCCGATCTCGAAGCGGTCTTCCTCCACCTGACCGGCAAGGCTCTGCGCGATGTCTAAGGCCTCGCAGACCTCGCAGAAGGTGTCCAGCAAAGGCGTGTTCCGCGCCGTGCTCGGCAAGGAAGTGCAGCACGGTCTTCGAGACCGTTCGCTTCTGATCCTGGTGATCCTGGTGCCGTTGCTGCTGGCGGGAATCACCACCCTGGCCTTCGGCCAACTGGACCGCGGCGAGAGCGTGCACCTGGGAGTCGTGAACCACGACACCGGCAACCTCTCCCAGATCCTGGTCGGGCAGGTCCTGCCGAGCCTGGAAAGCGGGAACAAGCCGTTGATCAGCACCACGACATACCAGGACGACGCTGCGGCGGAGGCGGCGACCAAGAACGGCACGGTGGCCGCCACCATCATCATCCCGAGCGGATTCACCGCCGGCGTGGCCGCCGGCGACCCGCCCGCGCTCACCCTCGTCACCGGCGGCGACACCTCGATCGGCGTACCGGTCGCGCGGGCGATCCTGACCGGGTACACAGCGCAGATCTCCACTGTCGCCCTCGCGATCCAGGTCGCCACCAGCGGCCCCGGGGCCGCACCCGCCTCGGCCACCGTCAACTCCGCAGCCGCGGACCTGCGCGACCCGGTCACGATCGACGACGTCACCGCCGGGCAGCGGTCGTTGTCCGCGGCCGGCTACTTCGCCCCGTCGATGCTGATCCTGGCCCTGTTCTTCTCCGGGCAGATCGCCGCGCGCGGCCTGGTCGCGGAGCGCGAGCGCCGGACGCTCACCCGGATCCTGCTCTCCTCGACCCCGTTCTGGAAGGTGATCGCGGCAAAGGCGGCGGTCGCTTTCGGGGCCGCGATCGCCTCGGCCGTGCTGATGTTCGGGGTCTTCAGTCTCACCGGCACCGTCTTCGGCAGCTGGCCGGTGGTCGCGGTCCTGGTCCTGTTCGCCGCCGCGGCGATGATCAGCATCTCCTCGCTCGTGGTGCTGATCGCCCGCACGGAGGAGCAGGCCGGCAGCCTCAGCACCGTGATGATCTTCGTGTTGGCCATCGTCGGGGGGAACTTCGTGCCTTTGTCGCAGACTCCACAGATCCTGGAGCGATTGGCGCTGTTCACGCCGAACGGCTGGACCACCAGGGCTTTCGCCGATCTCTCGGTCGGCGCGTCCGACCCGTGGGGAGTCGTGGCGCCGGCCCTGTGGGTGCTGCTCGGCTTCACCGTGGCCGCCGGAACCCCGGTGTTCGTGCTCTCCCGTCGGATGGCGAGGTCCTCCGTTGTTTAGGCAAATGCTCGTCATCGCGGTCAACAACCTGCGCCTCGTGGTCCGGCAGCCGATCATGCTGTTCACCACGATCGTGCTCCCCTTCGCCATCATCACGATCGTCGGGATCGCCCTGGGCAGCTCGCCGAACCAGGTCACGGTCGGCATCGTGGCCAACACGGCGGCCGACCCCCTAGGACAGAAGCTGGTCGCCGGGATCGAAGCGGCCCCGGCACTGCACACCACCGTCTACGCCACCGACGCGGATCTCGACCGCGCGGTGCGCAGGGGCGAGGTCGTCGCCGGTGTCATCGTGCCCAGCGGATACGGCGCCGACCTGCTCTCCGGACAGAGCACGCAGCTGCAGTTCGTGACCACTCCGAACCAGAGCACGGCGACGACGGCGCGCGCCGTGATCTCGTCGGTGATCAGCAACCAGGTGATCGCGGTCCAGGCCGGCGTGTTCTCCAGCACCCAGACCGGCCGCTCGGCGACCACTGAGATAGCCCGCGCGGCCACCCTCCAGTCTCAGGTGGTGACCCCGACGGTGACCGAGGACTCGGTCGCGTCACCGAGTTCGCTCTCGCTCGGGTTCAACTACACGGGCCCCGCCAACCTCACGCTGTTCATCGTCATCACCTCCCTGACGTCCGCCAGCGCGCTGGTCCTGACCCGGCTGAGCGGCGTCACCCGGCGGATGTACGTCATGCCGATGGCGCGCAGCACGGTGCTGCTCGGCGAGTTCCTCGGCCGCTTCATCACCGCGGCGGCCCAGGCATTGGTGATCATCGGCTTCTGCGCATTGGTATTCCAGGTCCACTGGGGTGATCCATGGGCCGTCGCCCTGCTCACGGCGACCTTGTGCACTTTCGGAGCGGTCCTGGGCATGCTGGTCGGCTTCGTGGGGAAATCGACCGCGCAGGTCGTCGCCTTCGGCCCGCCGATCGGCGTGGCTCTGGGCATGCTCGGCGGATGCATGTGGCCGCTCGACATCACCGGGTCGATCATGACCAAGATCGGTCACGTGACTCCGCACGCCTGGGCCATGGACGGCTACATACGTCTGATCAACCATGCGGGCGGAGTCGCGGCGACACTGCCCGACATAGGGATCATCCTCGGCATGACCGCCATCTTCGCCGGACTGGCGGCAGTAGCCGCGCGTCGCGACAGGACGGCATAGGTAGAGAGGGAATGATGGTCGCGGCTACGGAATCCGGGGCTCCCCGGACGGGACGGCGCTGTTCGGCCCGTTCACGGTGATCGCCAGTCGAGCCGCGTTCGGTGCTGCGACCCCCCACGCGGTGAAGGAATCCTGCCCGCCCTTCGTCCAGCACCAAGCCGCCTGGTCGGTAGGCGCGGCGCCCTGGAACGCGTTGAGCAGAGGCTGCTTCTGCACCGGGCCGCCGTATCCCCAGTTGCGCAAATCGGCCACGGTCGCCCAGGTGCCTGATACGACATCGCGGCCGGGCAACGCCTGGCGGCATAGTGCGAGTGCGTCCGTGGGCGGGGTCGCCGCGGTCGAGCTACTTTGAACCTGGCTGACTTGAGTCGGTCCGTTCCCGACCGAGCCACCCTGCGCCACCCCGGTCGCGCTGGCGCAGGAAGCGGCCGCGAGCAGGGGAACCAATGCGAATCCGGCGAATAGCCTGGAGTTTTTCACAGCAGTGTGATTCATATCAATATGACGGAGCAGTGGCAGTGCGCGTTCCATCAGTGCCCGGTACTGCCGTTCCAATGCCGTTCTTCACCATCGCGGGCTCTCGACCTGAGCGAACGAGCGTTGCATACTGGTGCCGAAAGCCATTTTCAGCAGCTTGTCTGTGTTCCCGGTCAGGTCTAGACCTCACGCCGGTCCCGAGGCCCGCCTCGCTGCCTCATTCCCGCGCGAGGTCCGCCATGCCCCACGAAACACCATCCGCGATCACTCATGCCCCGATCCTCCTGACAGCCGAGCCGGTCGCCGCACCTCCGGTCGCGCCCACGCCCGAGCCGTATGACGGACGCTCGCCCTTCCCGGACGTCGACACGCCCCCGCAGCCGCGCTCCGCCCACATCGTGCAACTCGCGGTGACCTGGATCCTGGTCGCGATGCCGTTCGCCGGCCTCGCCGCCGCCGTCGTCCTGCTGTGGGGGCACGGCATCGGGCTCACCGACGTCCTGCTCGGGCTGTTCTTCTACATGGTCAGCGGGTTCGGTGTGACCGTCGGCTTCCACCGCTGCTTCACCCACCGCTCCTTCACCGCGAAACCCGCGCTGCGCACGGTCCTGGCCCTGGCCGGATCGATCAGCTTCGAAGGCGACGTGATCAGCTGGGTCGCGACGCACCGGCGTCACCACGCCTTCAGCGACCGGCCCGGAGATCCGCACTCGCCTTACCGGTATGGCACCGGCCCCCTCGGACAGCTGCGCGGTCTGATGTTCGCCCACCTGGGCTGGCTGTTCGGCAACGACCCCACCTCGCGCGAGCGGTACGTCCCGGACCTGCTGGAGGACCCTGCGATAGCGCGCGTCGCGCGCGCCTTCCCGCTGCTGTGCGTCGCCTCCCTCGCCCTGCCGATGCTTGCCGGGCTGGCCATCGGCGGCACCTGGTACGCCGCGTTCACCGCACTGGTCTGGGCCGGCCTGGTACGCATCGGCCTGCTCCAGCACGTCACCTGGAGTGTGAACTCACTCTGCCACGTCCTAGGCACCCGCCCGTTCACCACGCGCAAGTACGACCGCGCCACCAACCTCTGGCCGCTGGCAGTGCTCTCCTTCGGCGAGAGCTGGCACAACATGCACCACAGCGACCCGACCTGCGCCCGCCACGGCGTAGACCGGATGCAGCTGGACTCCTCGGCCAGGCTGATCTGGATATTCGAGCAGTTCGGCTGGGCCACCGACGTGCGCTGGCCGGACTCCGGCCGCCTGGCCGCGCACCGCAACGCCACCGCGTGACCGACTTCGCGCATCAGCCGTTAATGCTGCGGGTGCCGTCCGGGCTCAGGGGCGACCACCAGAGTGCTGAGGTGGAAAGGCCGTCGCCGAGGATCACTCCGCGGCCTTCCACGAT
>Ga0302314_10017916_pt1 | contig 11842 bp, 9 predicted proteins | sample III_Palsa_N2_3_FD_200533 | JGI IMG/M metagenome (GOLD analysis project Ga0302314, IMG submission 200533) | Peat permafrost microbial communities from Stordalen Mire near Abisko, Sweden - III_Palsa_N2_3 | ecosystem: Environmental > Terrestrial > Soil > Palsa > Peat permafrost | place: Sweden...
TCGTACCGAGGTGGGTCCGATGGACACGGTCGACACGGAGCCGACTGCCTCACGACTGCTGCGTGAAAATGCGGCTCTCACCAAGCAATTGCGGTCTCAACTACCGAAGAACCGCGATCTCATTCGCAAAATTCATGAACACGGCATGCAGCGCATTTAAATGACCAATATCGTAGTCCTCAATGTCCGGGCGCACCGCGATATTCGCGTCCAAGCCGAAGCGTCCGCCAAGTTCGGCGACAATCAGCGCTATGTGCAAGTGGTGGTTACCGAGTTTCCCCTGTTGGTGACGCATTACCCCATCTTGTTGTCGAAAGACAGCGAGACGGGGGCCTTTTTCTGCGGAGCCATGCTGGGTATCGATGAAGGTGAGAATCTCTTTCTCAAAGAGGATGGGGGTCACGACGGCCATCGTCCCTTAAATTTGCAACGTATGCCGTTCTACGTATCCGGCGACGATTTGGCCATCGATCTCGATCACTCGCGAGTTGCCGTCGATAAAGGGCAACCCTTATTCGACGATCAGGGCGAACCGACAGCGTATCTCGACAGCATCAAGGCGACGTTTCAGCAACTGAAACCCGGTATGGAAATGACCAAGCGTTTCGTCGAAACGCTGCTCCGCTTGGATTTACTGGAACCTATCGATGTGGTTCTTGGATTCGATGATGGTACCAAGCGAAACCTGGCGGATCTGTACACCATCAATCAGGAAGCGTTGCGGAAGCTCCCTGACGCGTCCGTGGTTGAATTGTTTCGGCGCGGCTACTTGCAGTTGATTTATTTACTCATTGCCTCCTTGAAGCAGATCCCGGTGTTGGCGCAAAAGAAAAACAACCGGTTTCTGACCTCCTGAGTGCTGTGATTCCAGAGCCCTCTGATGGCTGAAGGTCCCCGCAGCGTCGACGGCCGCGCTCTCAAAGATCGAGAGCAATTTTTACGCGAGGTGGTACAACCGTGCCAGCCCGTCGTTCTTCGGGGTCTGGTGAACGAGTGGCCCCTCGTCGCGGCCGGGCGGCTTTCGCCGCGGTCCGCCTGCGATCATTTGCTGCCTTGGGATACCGGGGGTCAAATCGACGCATTTTTTGGGGCGGCGGACATTGCCGGCAAGTACTACTACACGGACGACCTCAAGGGGTTCAATTTCGAGCGTCGCCGCATGAAGTTCCGCGACGCGCTCGAAGCTATTGTTGCCTACGTAGATGCGCCGGATTCACCGTCGGTGTACCTGGGATCCGTTCCCGCCGAGGACTATCTACCGGGTTTTGCCGCTGTGAACGCCATGCCGTTGCTCGAGGCCGCCGTAGGCCCACGTGTGTGGATAGGTCATGCGTCCAATGTCTCCGCGCACTACGACGCCATGGACAACCTTGCCTGCGTGGCGGTGGGCACGCGGCGCTTCACGTTGTTTCCCCCGGACTGTATTTCCAAGCTGTACGTGGGGCCCATTGATCACACCATGGCGGGCCAGCCCGTCAGTCTCGCCGCGTCATCGGCTCCCGATAAGGAGCGATTCCCGCTGTTCGAGGACGTCAAAGACCAGTCGCTGGTGGCGGAGCTGCAGGCGGGCGATGCGCTGTACCTGCCGAAGCTCTGGTGGCACAAGGTGGAATCCACCGCCAAGTTCAACGTGCTGGTGAATTATTGGTGGGACGCGTTCAGCGGCGGGCCCGACGCGCCGTATACGAGCCTGCTGCTCAGCCTGATTAGCATCGCCGAGCGACCTTTGGCGGAGCGGCAGGCTTGGAAGGCTTTCTTCGATCATTATGTATTTCGGACCACCGGTCATCCGCTGGCGCATCTGCCACCCGAACAACATGGATTGCTGGGGCCGCTCAAACCCAGCAACTACGGAAAGCTGCGGGCCCGGGTGATGCACCTATTACGAGGCGGGAAATAAATCTATGCAGCCGAATGCATCATCGGGAGTTCAGGCGTTGTTTGCCACCGCCTCCCAGCATCATCGCGTCGGGCGTCTGGCCGATGCCGAGAAGCTGTATCGGCAAATTTTACAGGCGGATGCACATCATGCCGACGCGCTGCATCTGCTCGGGGTTCTTGCACATCAGCTCGGCCGGCATGAGGCCGCCGTGGACCTCATCGCCAAGGCCATCGCGCAGAACGGCAAAGTGCCCGCGTTCCACAACAATCTGGGCAACGCCCTCACAGCCCAAGGTAAATTGGATGAGGCCGCGGTGTGCTATGTGCAGGCCATATTCCTCAAACAAGATTATGCGGAGGCGCATTATAATTTAGGCGTTACGCTCCAAGCCCAGGATAGGCCGGATGCCGCGGCGACGTCTTACCGGCGGGCGTTGTCTCACAAGCCCAACCACGCCGCCGCTTACGGCAATCTCGGCAACGTGCTTCAGGAACAGGGCAAGCTCGACGAGGCGGTGGCCGCTTACCGGAAGGCTCTGAGCTACCGGCCGGATTACGCCGAGGCGCAGGGCAACCTTGCCAATGTCTACAAGGCGCAAGGACGCCTTTTGGAGGCAGCCGACGGCTACGAGCGTGCGTTGGTCTTGAAGCCTCAATATGCCGAGGCCCATAACAATCTCGCCCTTGTGTTCTTGGAACAGGGAAAACTGGAGGAGGCGGTGGCTGCTTTCGAGCGTGCGCTGTCGCTGAAGTCCGATTACGCCGACGCCCACAGCAACGTCGGGAATACGTTACGCGAACTCGGCCGGCGGGACATGGCGTCGGCCGCCTATGGCCGGGCCCTGGCGCTCAAACCTGACTTCGTTGAAGCCCGACTTGGCTTGGCGATGGCGTCAATTCCCTTATTTGCCGACAGCATAGAAGACAGCGTCGGCGCGGGCGAGGCGTTTGGGAGGTCGTTGGAGGAGCTGTCTTCATGGGACTCTGCGCACCCCGGCCAATTGGGCAAGTGCGCAGGCGTCACCCAGCCATTTTATCTGGCCTATAGGCCGCAGGATGTCACCGGCTTGTTGCGTCGTTATGGAGATGTCGTCGGCAATGCCGCCGCGCGGTATTGGCAGCCGACATCGGCACATCGTCTACCCTCAATCGATGAGCGGCCCTCGCGAGAACGGATTCGAATCGGCGTGGTGAGCGGCCAAGTGCGCCGACATCCGGTCTGGGATGTCATTCTGCGCGGCATGATTGTGAATATCGATCGCGCGCGATTCGAGGTCGTTCTGTTTCATACCGGCGCGCTAGTGGACGAAGAGACCGCTTGGGCTCGAACCCATGTCGACGTTTTCGTCCAAGGTCCCCGTTCAATGAAGGGTTGGCTGGAGGAAATTTCATCCGCACGGCCCGACGTGCTGTTTTACCCCGAAGTCGGGATGGATCCTATGACCGGCGCACTGGCAACATTACGACTGGCTCCTCTGCAAATGGCCGGCTGGGGGCACCCTGTGACGACCGGCCTGCCGAGCATGGACGTGTATTTGTCCGGTGAGCTATTGGAAGGAGAGGGCGCGCCAGGACACTATCGCGAGAAGCTGGTGCGTCTGCCGGGAACCGGAGTGAGCATGGAGTCCGTACCGGTTGAAGCGAGGCCGTGGAAAGGGCCGGAACGAGCCAAGCAGGTCGTGCGTTTCGCGCTACCGCAGCAGCCGACTAAGTTCGATCCGGCGGACGACGCGCTGATTGCGAGGATTGCCAAAGCGGTGGGACCGAGTGAGTTCTGGTTGGTATCGCCGCCTAAGCTCCACTGGGCGACGACGAAATTGCGCGAGCGACTGGCTGCGGCATTCCGTGCGGAGGGTCTGGATCCTGATGCCCATCTGCGGGTCACCCCGTGGATGCCGCAGGCGGAGTTCGCCGGCTTTTTGGACGACATGGATATCCTTCTGGATTGCGCGGCGTTCTCCGGCTATACGACGGCGTGGGCGGCCGTGCATCGTGGGTTGCCGATTGTGACCCTGGAAGGCGAGTTTCTGCGCCAGCGCCTGGCGGCGGGCCTGCTGCGACAAATAGGCTTGACCGAAGGCATTGCTACATCGCGCGAGCAGTATATGGACATCGCAGCGAGCTGGGGACATAAGGCTCGGGATCCCGACGGGTGGGTTGCGCGGCGACAAGAGACTCGTCGAGCGGCCGCCAAAGCCGAAGGCAATCGAGCGGCCATTAGGGCGTTCGAAGAGGCGCTGATCGCGGAGTTACCCCGGCCTGCGTAGTGACGCAGCGTGGGCGAGCGCTGCGGCCCTAGCGAGTGCTGCGGCCCTAGCGAGTGCTGCGGCCCTAGCGAGTGCTGCGGCCCTAACGCGCGGCGCGGCTCAGGCGTTGCGCAAATCGACGGGCTTGCCGGTTCGCGCGGAGTCGTAGATAGCCGTCATGATTTTCACGTCGCGCAGGCCTTCCTCGCCCGGCACCTGGGTAGGGGTCCTGTCCCGAATGCAACGAGCGAAGTCATCCATCTCCGCGGCAAATACGTCGATCGAGGGCAGCGCGATGGGAGTGCCGTCGCTGCGCATGCCGTGCAGGCCATCGTAGTTGTAGGCCGGATCCAAGCCGAACCAGCCTCGATCTGCGATGGCGCGGAAATAGCCGGTGGGTGCGGCATCGAAGCTGGCACCGCAGTGGCTGACCGCCCCACCTGGGAATCCGGCCTGCCACAGAACCGATGCTTCGACTTCGGAGAAGCGCTCGGGATCACCTTTCGTTGTCGTCGCAGACACCCAGAGCGGCTCCTCGCCGGTAAGATAGCGAGTCGTTTGGAGTGCATAAATGCCCACGTCCATTAACGGCCCGCCGCCGGATAGGGCTCGATTCGTTCGCCACACGCCGACAGGCACATTGAAGCCGAAATAACCATCGATGACCTTCAGTTCGCCGAATTCCTTTGAACGGGCGATGCGCATGCATTCCAGATGATTGGGTTCGAATCGGCAGCGATAGCCGATGCCGAGCAAACGGTTCGCAGCCTTCACGGCATCGATCATTTGTTGACATCGCGCGGCGGAGATTTCCATCGGCTTCTCGCAGAACACATGCTTGCCCGCCTTCGCGGCAATCAAGGCATAGTCCAGGTGCAGCGCGTTCGGCGTCACCACGTACACCACATCGATCTCGGGATTGTCGGCAATGCGGTGCATGGACTGGTAGTTGTAAATGTTCTTATCGGGTATGCCGTACTGGGCCTTCCACTTGACGGCTTTTTCCGGCGTGCCCGTAATGATTCCCGCGAGACGGCAGTTATTGGTCTTCTGTAATCCCGGCGCGATCTGGTGTGTGCTGAGATTGCCGAGTCCGCACAGCGCGAAACCCAGCTTCTTGTCGGACGCGGCCGCCAAGGCGCGCGTTACTCGCGTGCTAATGAAGGGCGCGGTGGTGATGGCGGCGGTCTGAGCGATGAATTGGCGGCGGGTAGTCATGGGCTGGTCACTGCGTCCGTCAATGAGCGAGGGCGTCGGGAATGTTGTGGTACACGGCATCGCGAAACACCTTGTGTAAGGGCACTTTGCCGAACGGCTTGTACTGGGTAAAGAGGACGGCCGTAATTTTGTTCTTGGGGTCCACCCAGAACAACGTATCGGCGGCGCCATCCCAGAAGAACTCGCCGATTTGCCCCGATGCTTCCTCCGCGTCGGCGGGCCGCTTGGTGCGCACCGCGAAATCGATGCCGAAGCCTACCCGACCTTTGGTCCAAAGCCAGCTCGTGTCGGTCACTTCCTTGGGCATGGCATCGGTGGCCATCAACCGGATGGTCTCCGGCTTGAGAATGCGCTGCCCGTCGAGTTCGCCGCCGTTCTGCAGCATGCGCGCGAAGCGCATATAGTCATCGAGAGTCGACACCAGTCCGTAGCTGCCGGGCTTCATGGGCCAATCGTGGCTGTTGAAGGCGAGCGCCTCCTCATCGGACTCGCGGGTCAGCGAGCCATCCTCGTGCCAGTCGTACATGGCGGCCATGCGATCCCGGTCTTCTGGCCGCAGCACATAGCGTGTGTTCTTCATGCCGAGCCGATCGAACAGAATTTTCTGCAGGTACTTGTCGAAAGGCATGCCCGAGAGGCGCTCCACCAATAGGGCCTGCACATCGACGGAGGGACCGTATAGCCAGCGCGAACCCGGTTGGTAAAGCAGCGGCAGCGATCCGAGCTTCTTCGCTTCTTCCGCCAGCGTGTTTTGCACGCTGGCCGGGTCGGCCGCGCGGTAGATCTCGCCCACCGGCGTATGGTCCGTTCCGCCGAAAAAGCCGGCCGTGTGGCGGGTGATGTCGCGGATGGTAATGGGCCGATGCGGCGCTTCATAGATCACCTCGCCATGCGCGTCGATGCCCGCGTACACGCGCATGTCGGCGAACTCCGGCGCGTACTTCGCCAACGGGTCATCCAGCTGAAATTTGCCGGCCTCGTACAGCGTCATGAGCGCGACGCCCGTGATGGGCTTGGTCATGGAAAATATTTGCACCAGCGTGTCGCGGGTCATGGGCTTGCCGGCTTCGCGATCCGCCTGCCCGAAGGCACCGAAGTACACTTCATGCCCATCCTGATACACGAGTGCCGATACGCCGACCAGCGCCTTGGACTGGATGATGCCGCTCAAGGCCGCATCGATGGTCGTCTTGTCAATTTTAGACGCCGCATATGCCGAGCCGCAGATGAGTGCTGCCGAGAGGGTGAGGCAATGGAAGGTGTTCTTGAAGATCGTCATGGTGGGACCTCGAGGTTATTTCTGCGGATCGGCAGCCGTGAAGGGGGAACAGCAAGGCTTGCCGATGGCATGGAATTCCATCACCTCCGCCCGCGTGCCATCCGGATCCAGGAGATTGAGCTGCCATTTGGCGTCGCGGCCGATCTTGGGTATATTGTCCTGCCCGGCGAGCCGGTCGCCGTTCCAAAGCAAGCTATAGGCGACTTCGATGTTCGATACTCCCAACGAGAAGTGATCGAGCACACCCAAATCCGCGGCGCTCATGTCGGACGGGATGCCATGCCCCTCCGGCGTGCCCACCACCATATATTCCAGCCAGTCGCTGCCGTCCGGCACCTGCAGTGAAATCCAGGTCGGCTTGTCGTCCGCCATGCCGCCGAACCAATAGGGTTTGAATCCCAGAACCTCGCGGAAAAAGCCATCCTCGCGCGCGCGGTCATGAATAATGAAGCCGACGTGCATGATGTGATTGGATAGGCGACCGGCCGCCGTGCGGGGGGGCGGTGCGGCGGTCAGAGCCGCGGCCGTCGCGTTGCCTTTTGCCGCGGGAGGCTGTACGAGTTCGATCTTATTGCCTTCCGGATCGATGACGTCGAACCATTGGCTGCCGTCGGACCCATGCTCCACCCGGCTAGGTACCTCCACATGCTTCCATGCCAGATAGGCCCGCAGAGCCTCAGCATCGGTGGTCACGAAGGCGACATGGTCCAGGCGATTCATGGAAGGGGGTCCTGCGGGTAGCGGCAGCACTTCGACGAATTGTGTCGCTGCAAAGTAGTAGCGCACACCGCGGGCGTTCTCGGGGTCGCTACCCTTCGCTGCGCCAAGATCGTGGACGTAGAACTTTTCCGACCGTGCAGAGTTCGCCGCATACAGGGCGATGTGCGAAACGCCGGTGATGGGCGGGCGCGGCGGTGCGTCGGCTATCGCGAGGCTGGTGACGAGAAGACAGAGACTGCCAAACATGCGTTTCATTGGGTATCCGAGTTGCCAGGCGTGAACTGCCGGTAGCTGATGAATGCCACGTGATTGTTGTCGCCCCATCCGTACATCGAGAAGCTGTCCCGGCCGCCCTGGAAATCGGCGAGAGTGCGAATGAGTCCCTCACTCCAGGTCATGATCTTGAGCGTAGTGGGGCCGATGGCCTCGCCAGTGCCGCGAGGTTGGCCTAGAAAGGCAATCGATTTGCCGTCGGGCGACACATGCGGAGAGGAGTTGGCGCTGTTGTCGTCGGTGATCTGTTCGGCGGCGGATCCATCGGGCTGCATGCGCCAAATCTGCGTCGACCCGGAGCGCGCGGAGTCGAAATAAATCAGCTTGCCGTCCGGGGAGAAGTCGGGGCCGTCATTCACGGTGTCGTGGGTCAACCGCTTTTCCGTGCCGCCGGCAGCAGCGATGGTGAAAATGTCGGCCTTCCCGGCACTGCCGCGGGTGAAAGCGATGGTGAGGCTGTCGGGTGACCAGGCGTGAAAGAAGCTGGGGGTGGCGCTTTGCGTGACTCTCCGCGGAGTACCCGTGCCGTCCGGTCGCACGACGTACACCTGATGCGGGCCGCCATGAGTATCGGCGCAACTCACCGCCAGCCATTTGCCGTCGGGCGACAGCCCGAAGTTACCCGAACAATCCACCAGCCTTAAGGCGGCGACGGTACGCGGCGGGCCGCCGGCCTCCGGCGTGAGGTACGGGATATTCAAGATGCGGCCGTCCTCCAGCACGTAAATGCTCTTGCCGCCCGGCGCCCAGTTGGGCGATTGCATGAGCGCAGGGATGCTCCGGATGAGCATGGCACGGCGAAACTGGTCTTCGGTTTGTATGGTTTGCAGCGTGCTGTAAAGCACGGGCTGTGAGATCGCAGCAGCCGCTGTGGGTTCGAGCTTGACGTGTCTGAACTCGACCTTGTCCAGGGTGTCGGTGTCGTGGGATAGGGCTCCGAGTCCGACATAGAAAGGCTCGGTGAGATGCAGGGACACCGAGGCGCCCACGGGATGCAGCGGCTCGCCCTTCATGGACAAGTACAGCGTAAACACGTCGCCACGTTTTTCGATGCGAACCGTTTGCGGAGCTTCGATGTTGAGTTCGATGTCTTCCGTATTGTCGCCCCGCGCCCGACGATATTGCAGCGCCGTCATGCCGCTGCCGTGCGCGCCCACCGCTACATAGGCGGCACCCGGGTCCAGTGTCTGGCGGAACATCAAAATGCCTTTGCGATGTGGGTTGGGCTCATGGGTATAGGTGGGAGGCGGGAAGCTGATGTCCGCGGTCAGCGTCATGTCGCCGGACATCTTCTTCCATGCAAAATGAAAGTCGTCGACGTGGTACCACGTGTTGGCACCGTTGGAGGTCAATGTGTAGGCATCGGTGGCGGTGCTGTACGTTGCGTTGCCCCGTGGCGTGCCATGACCCAATTCTGCTTGACCTTCGAATAGGCCCAGGGCGTTGGTTTGGGTCGCTGCAGATACGATCGCGGGGAGCGTGAGCATGAAAATCGCGCGCGCGAAAAGGCTCGAGTTCGACAAGGGAGTGGTGGGCATTTAATTCTTCGTGAGCGGTTGGCTGGCTGAACCAGGACTTTGGATATAGCGACCGGCAAAACTGAGAAAGGCCGGCCAGTTGGGTCCCGTGGTATGACCGCCGCGGTGCTGTCGAAAGGCGATATCGCCATCGAGAAGCGGGGTTTCGATGGGAGGCAGGGTGGCAGTGCTCAAGCCTCGTTTGCCCAGCAGCGCATAAACGGGCCCTGCGCCGACCGCACCCAAGAACATGCCGTTGGCGTCAACCCAGCCGCCCTCCACTTGCTGCGAGCCGCTGCTGATAAACACAGGTCGGGGCGCGCACAGAGCGATGAGTTCGTGCGAGTCCACCGGCAAGTCGTTCGCGGTCAATGGTCCGGCAAACTGCAGGAAATTGCCGGCCATCCAGTGGTACTCGTTGGTCGAGGCGAGGTTTTCGACTTGTTCGCCAAAATTGCGGCGCGAAATTTTGGCGCCGCCTTCTCCCGACGAGCCAACAAAGGCGATGGCCCACCGAGAGTCATAGGCCATGGCTACGAGGGTGGCCTTGCCATAACGCGACAGGCCCTCGATGCCAACCTGTTTGGCGTCAACCGCGGGATCCGTCGCGAAGTAATCGAGTGCGCGGCTGGCACCCCAGGCCCAGGCCCGCAGAGCGCCCCAGTCGTCCAACTTGCGTGGTTGGCCCTTGTTGGCCAGCCCAATGATGCCCTGAGTTAGGCCGTCACCGCTGTCGTCCTGGATGCTGGTGGGGATGAGAATGGCGTAACCCCATCCCTTCGCCAGTACCTGCGATTGCCAGCTGGGTGCCGGATCTGCCAACGCGGACCGTTGCGCCTCGGATAGGTGCGCCAGCATCGCGGCCCGTGCCTCGGGACTCAAGCCCAACTCCAAGATCACGGGCACCGGGCCCTTGGCGTTTGCCGGTGTGGTGAGCGTCAATTGAATGTTGACCTCAATGAGCGGGTAAGAGGAATTGTCCACGTGGCCCACGAGTTCCTTCGTGATGGTCGGCATTCCCCCCAGGACGTCCCGAGTGATGCGTACGACGTGCCAGCGAACCTCCGGTGCATTTGCCGGAACGCGGCCGTATATGTCCCTGTCGAAGTCTTCGACGATTTCGGGGCGGCGCCGTTGCCACCACAGCTTGGGCGTGTCGACCCGACCGCCGCTCTTCAATCGCAGGGGATCGGGAAGGCTGGAGTAGGGCGCAACTTTGGATTCGTCGAAGTTCGCCGCGCGGGGAGAATTGGGATCGCCGTCGGGGCCTTGCCGTAACGCATCGATGTGCAGCAAATCCAGTAGCCGCTGGTGATCCTGTTCGCTGGTCAGATGCGCGGGAGGGGTCAGCGTGGCCAACGCAACCGCCGCCGCGACCGCAATTCCCGTCATTGCGGTCGGCATACGCTCAGGCTTCCACGCCGACCGGAATGACGTAGCCGGCGCGCGGCAGCAGACGTCGCAGCAACGGTCCCGTCATGACGGTGGTGACCACGGCCATGATGACCAGCATGGTGAAGACATTTTGCGGAATGAAGCCCAGATCGAACCCAATGTTGAGCACGATTAATTCCATGAGCGCACGAGTATTCATGAGCGAGCCCAAAATCGTCGATTCCTGATGATTGAAACCCGCGGAGCGGGCGGCGACGTACACGGGAACAACCTTGCCCAGAATGGCGGCCGCCAAGACGACAGCCAGCCACTCCCAGTCCGAGACGCTGACTAAACCTAAGACATTGGTGCGCAGACCGGTATAGGTGAAGAACACCGGCAGGAAAAACACCATCACGAATTTCCCCACCTGAGCGCGCCAGGCCTCGACGAATGCCTTCTCGTGGTGGAACAGCAGTCCCGCGAGGAAGCCGCCGAATATCGCGAAAATGCCGAGTTTGTAGGTGCAGATTCCCGTCGCGAAAATCAGGCATACGACTATGGTCATGAGGTTTGGCGGAAGCTGGTTGTTCACCACAGGCATGGCAGCGAGCAATCGGTGGACGAGGGGCCGCAGCGCAAACCAAGCGACCAGCAGCAATGCGGCAATGCCGGCGAACTGCAATCCCACGCCGCCGACCGAAAAATGAGCCGCGGCATAGGCGGATATGCCGGCCAACATGACCCACCCGATCACATCGTTGATTGCCGCGGCGGATATGGCAACCACGCCCAATTCGGAGCCCGTCAGGTCGAACTCTCGCAGGATGCGGCCCAGAATGGGTACTGCCGTGATCGCCAATCCGACACCGCAGAATAGGCTGTAAGTCAGAGCGTCGATGTGGGGCGCCAGCGTCGAGGCGGAGAATTGTCCGAAGCCGAAGCCCAGTGCAAAGGGAACCGTGATGGAGGCGGCAGCTATACCCAAGGTTCCATTGCGATTGCGGGGCCGCGACAAATGACCGAACTCGAAATCCGTGCCGATCTGAAACATGAGCAGTACCAGACCGATTTGACTAATGATGGTGATCGGCGCCGACGGTTTGGCGCCGAACACGAACACGGAGGCATCGGGAAAGAAATGACCGAATAGGGAAGGTCCGAGCAGCAAGCCGGCGACGATCTCGCCGACCACGCCGGGCTGGCCCAAGGCGCGCAGCAGTCGATTGCCGGCACGGGCCACCGAGATCATTACCAGCAGTTGCAGCAGCGTGATGAATAGCAAGTTTTCGGTTGTATGGACGGACGACTGCATGTTCCCGTTCCTCCCCTGT
>Ga0302314_10017918_pt1 | contig 11840 bp, 7 predicted proteins | sample III_Palsa_N2_3_FD_200533 | JGI IMG/M metagenome (GOLD analysis project Ga0302314, IMG submission 200533) | Peat permafrost microbial communities from Stordalen Mire near Abisko, Sweden - III_Palsa_N2_3 | ecosystem: Environmental > Terrestrial > Soil > Palsa > Peat permafrost | place: Sweden...
CGAGCGCAATCGTCGGCCAAGCCCGCGTCCGGCGAACCACCGCCAGCAGATAATCAAAGATCGCCGGTTCAACGCGAACAGCGCGAACCTCCCGCCGAGCCGCCGCCAGCAGCTCAAACGGAACCGTCTCCACCGCCGTCTCCGCCAGCCCCGCATTATCCATCGCCGCATGGTGCCGCTCCAGCACCAGCCGCTCCTCCGCCACGTCCGGATACTCCATCCTGATCTTCAGCAGAAACCGATCCAGCTGCGCCTCCGGCAGCGGATACGTCCCTTCAAACTCCACGGGATTCTGCGTAGCGAACACCGTAAAGAAATCATCCAGCACATGCCGCTCGCCATCCGCCGTCACCTGTCGCTCTTCCATCGACTCCAGCAGCGCCGCCTGCGTCCGCGGAGGCATCCGATTAATCTCATCCGTCAGCAGAAACTGCGTGAACACCGGCCCGCGGTAAAAGCTGAACTCCCCGGTCTTCGGCGAGAACACACTCGTCCCCAAAATATCCGCCGGCATCATGTCCGGTGTTCCCGACACGCGCCGAAACTCCAGCCCCAAAAACCTCGCCAGCGTCTTCACCGCCAATGTCTTCGCAACGCCCGGCACGCCCTCAATCAGCGCATGTCCGCCGCACAGCATCGTCATGAGCGCCTGCGCAATCACTTCCTGCTGCCCCGCAATCACGCGCCCAATCTGCTCCTGCCCTCGCACGAACAATTCGTTCGCTGCCGCTACACCCAAGCTCTCTTCGCTCACACGTTCTCCTTCATCTCAAACAAAACTTCCTGCAACTCCGCCCGACCACTATCCTTAGGCGCCAGACTCGCCCGCACCCTCTTCGCATCCTCGCTCAACGCGCGCACCAGCGCCAGCGCACTGCGCATCGCAATCGCCTCATGTTGCGCCCGCTTCGCCTCCTGCAGATGCTCGCTCACCAGCGACCAATCCCCGCCCAGTCGCACCCGCAGCGCCTCCGCAATCGCCTCCGGTCCTTCCTCGATCGTCCCCTGCGCCACGCCCGCCTCACGCTTCAACACCCTCAAAAATCTCCTCGTTGCCGCTTCCGTCGCCGCACTGCTCGCCGCCGCCTTCTCATACAAATCGCCCATCGACGTAGCAAACTCCACCGGCGAACTCCTCGGCAACCGCACCGGCGATCTCACTGGGCCGCGCCTCCGACTGAAGCTCACCACCAGCAACGCAAACAGCAGCACCGCCTGCAGCAACAGCCACTTCAGAGGCAGCCCCTTCGCCTCATCCCACAGCGTCTTCACCGCGCCATGCAACGACTCCCCAAACACCACATCCCGTCCCGCGCCGACCGAAGCCAGCAGCAGCTTCAAACTCGCATCATTCTTCAGCGCCGCATTCTCCATCGGTGTCGGCGAACTCCACCACACCGCCTCACCCTTACCCACGTCGTATCTCACCACCACCGCGTCCTTGTCGCAACGCTGTTCCACCACGTACCGCGGCCCCTCCTTCGTCCACTGCGCCGCATTCGCCATCTCCACCCGCCCCGCGCGCGCTAGCGTTCCCGGACCTTCTGGCGTCGTGCGGCATGAACCGCTCGCCAGCATCCCCGCCGGCGACACCTCCCCCTCCGGCAGCAACCGTGCGCCCGCCGCCCCAGTCGTCAACACCCTTCCCCCGCGCTCCAGAAACCGATTCACCGCCCCCGCCAAATCCTTCTCCTGCGTCGCGTCATATTGCGGCTCCGCCAGGATCAGTGTCGTGCGCGCCACCTCCGCATCACTCAAATCTCCATTGATCTCACTCAGCGGATGACTCCACTCCGAAGTCTTAACCCCAAGCGCCTCCAGCATCAGGAAAACCGCCTTCGCCCCATGCGGTCCAACATTCGTGATCGTCGGCCGCGGATCGTTCTCCTGGCTCGACGGCGCCACGGCGCACACCACCACGATCATCACCACCATCACGCCGCAAAGAATCAGTAGCCGCCCTCGATCTCCCAATCTCGTCTCGCGGCTCACGCAACACCCCTAGCCGCCAACGTCTCACTGCCCGTACTCGTCTCCACCGCCGCGCTCGACGCCACCCGCTCATACAGCGCGCGAGCCTCCGCATACTCGCTCTCATCCGCATCGCGCAGCCCGTACCACACCCGCTCAAAAATCTGTGTCAGCTTGCGCAACCCCTGTTGTTGCGCGGACCCTGGCTTCAGCAGCCGCACATACTCCCTCGGCGTTCGCGTCGGATTATGCCGCCACGCCCGCCGCGACTCCAGCAGCACGATCGCCGCCCAAAACAAACAGTGCACCGCCTCGCGCCATTCGCCAGCCTCCGCATGCTCCGCCGCGGTCTTCGCCCAATCATCGGCCTCGCTCTCCCATGCCGACTTCTGCTCCGCCTCACCCCCCAGTGCCACCCGCAACCGTTGCCGAGCCAGATTCCGCAGCAGGAAAAACAGCAGCCCAACTGCAGCGCCCACAAAGAAGATCCACTCCAGCACCGTCCCCAGCCACGGCGCCGCAGTCCCCACGCGCACCACGCCCTCAAACATTCGCTGCAGCCACTCAAACATCTTCATCTTCGCGCGATCCCACCAAGTCAATCCCACCGCCCCCTGGAACTGCGGCTGCGCCAGCACCGCATTCGCCACCACTCGTGCATGCGCAAACTCACTTTCTGTCGCCACCCCGCCAGCACTCTCTCGACCCATCGCATCCAGCCGCGCGTCCGACTCGCGCATCAGCCTCGCGCGCTCACCGTCTTTCGCCGTCTTCGCATCCTTCAGCGCGCCGCGCAGCCAATCCCAGTGCTCCTCGAATCCGCCGTTCGCCGAATCCCCCACGCGCACATCGTCGCCCACCCCATCCGCGTTACACCCTGCCGCCGAAATCGCACAAGCTGCCACCACCCCCTGCAGCCGCACCACATCCGCACGAAACGCGTCCGCCGCAATATCGTTCACTCCCGCCGCATGGGCCGTCCAAGTCAGTCCCAGCAGCACGCATGCAACCGCAACGCCTGGCACTCGACCATTTCCCCAAACCCTATACGTCTCCATCACTCCCCATCGGCTCAGCCGTCTCACCGCTCGCGCCCTCCGCCCCCGCTGCTGGAGTCTCCACCCCCGGTGCCGGAGCCCACGCCGCCGCATCCGGTGGAGCCGAACCACCCAGCAGCATCACCAGATCAAACGCCTCCATCCGCACCCGCTGATCGAAGTACACCAGCGTCAAACCAATCAACGCCACCGGCGACACCAGCGTTCGCGCCACAAATCCAATCAAGAGCATCGCCGATTGCGCAATCACATGTTCCTGGAACGGTGTCCGCGCAATCAGCAAGATCATCGGCGACTCAATCGCTCCCGCCACCATATACAACGCGATCGCGATCAACAGCACCACGAAGATGCGGCCTTTCGTACCGGCCGCCAGCGTCTTGCTTCGCCGCATCGACGCACGCACCCCGGTCTGCTCCATCACCGCCACCGGAATCGCCAGCGAATTGCGAATGTACGCGATCACGCCGTAGACGATGCCGCCGACAAACCCAATAAAGAGCACGAACCCGCCCACAACCAGCAGCGCCGGCGCTCTCGCTCCCATCGCCACCAGGACAAACCCGGGTACCACCACAACCAGCGTCACCCATACCGCGCTCCAGCCCAGCCACACCGCGATCCCGCAGTACCGCAACCATCGTCCAATCGTCGCCTGCAGCGACTCCTTCGCCGTAGTCTTCCGCCCCAGGTATAGCTCGCACAGCGCATACACCGACGCCGCATAAACCACCGCTTCCACTGGCAGCACCAGCAGCGCCATCCCAACACTCGAAAGTTCCGTCACCATCGCCGCAATCCGAATCCCGTGGTGCAGCAGCACGATATGGTGCGCCACCAGCTGAATCGCGTTAAGAATCAGGCTGAACGCCCCCGTCAGCGATGCCAGCCCCGCAAACAGCCAGAAATTCGCCCGGTAGATCGCAAATGCGCGGTCCAGCACCTCACCTGTGCTGAGCGGCCGCAGCGCATACGCCGCTGCCTGCTCCGAACTCCCATATCCCTGCCAGCTCCCCGGCGCAGGCAATGTCTCCGGCGACTCCCAATCCTGTGGCGTCATCTCCCCAATCTCCTCCGCGGCCGCCGGCCTGCCGCCGCCCACACCGCCAGACTTCTCTCTGCACCGATTTGGGGAAGAATAGCACCAACCACCGGCCTCCCGACCGCGCCCGCCTGTGACCCACTTCACGCAGCCGTCATCGAGCCTTCGCTATAATTCTGCTCAACCAACGAAACGCTGCACCACTCCCTTCCTCCCAGAACCAACTCAGCCTGCGCCTCACACAATGCTTTCGAGTCGCCTGTTTTCCCCTGCGCGTCATCCGTCGATGAGCGTTTCGCTTAAAACGTATTCACTATGGTTCTTTCCCGCAGACCTCTTCCTCATGCATGGTGGAGACACCCGTTTCTGCTCTGGACTGTTTACCTTTCACGCTCAACGGGCTGTAACCTCCCGAAGTATTTGTGGATTGCAAGTTTCGAGATGGTATTCTTGGCGCGTTACCTCAAGTTTTTACCCGACGGTTTCATCTGCGGAAATTGTGCGGAGTTGTTGAATCTACTATGGGTAGGAGATTGGCCATCGTCCGGTTTGGGGAGCACGCGCCCACTCCCTCCGACCCTAACCTTCTATCGATCCGGGGAACCTGCTTGTTCTGTGCTTTGTCGGCCCTTGTTGGAGGAATGATGACTGTCTCGCTGCGCGAAGCTCACTCGAGCAAGCTCCGAACCTCGCTCGCGGCAGTACGCTCCACCCTCCTGCTTTTGCTCTTCGGCCTCTTCGCGGCTCCGTCCGCCTTCGCCCAGGGCCTGCAGCCAGCCACCAACTACGAATTCAACCCAACGAATGTTGGTGCCACAACGTCCCACACCATCAACCTAAACGGTCCCGTCGGGGGAGTTTCCATCCAGTCCATCGTTGTCGTCACCGAGGGCGCCGCCTCCAAAGACTTCAACCTCGTGGTCACTCCCACTCAGTGCGCCGGCACCGTCGACTACCTCGTCCCCTGCACCATCACCGTCACCTTCACTCCTTCGCAGATTGGTATCCGCCTCGGCGCCATCATTATTACCAACACCAGCAACCAGGTCGTCAACACCATCTACATCTCGGGCGTGGGTGTGGGTCCCCAGTTCGTCTTCCAGCCAGCTACCGCGACCGCCGTCGATACCGGCGCCGGTGTCGGCAGCTTCACCGCCGGCGCTGCCGTCGAGGATGGAAACGGCAATATCTTCTTTACCGACGTCGCCAATAACCGCATCCTCGAGGAATCCGCCGGTCCTACCCCCGTCTTCTCCGTTGCCTACAGCGCGGCCCCGCTAGCGCTCACCAGTACCACTGGCCTTGCCATCGACGGCACCGGCGATATCTACGTCTCCTCCGGCACCAACGTCTATGTCCTCGCACCTGGCGCCACCGCGCTCACCACGCTGGCTACCCCCGGAATCACCCTCAGGAAGCCCACCGGGCTCGCGGTGGACGTCTTTGGCGATCTCTACATTTCCGACGCCCAGGCCAATGTTGTCTATCAGGTGCCGCTGGACGGCGGCGCAGCGGTCGCCCTCACCTTGCCCGGCCTTCCAGCCCCTGCCCTCTCCGGCCCCACCGGCCTTGCCGTCGACGACAACAACACGCTCTACATCGCTGACTCCGGCAACAATCGCATCGTCGAGCGTCCACTCACGGCCGCCGTCCCCGTCGCCACCGTTCTCGCCCTCAACACCATCACCCTCAATAACCCCACCGGCGTCGCCATCGACCCTGCCGGCACCGTCTACATCGCTGACACCGGCAACCATCAGATCGTCGAAGCCACCGTCCCCGGCGACCAGTTCGTCCTCGCTACCGTCCCAGCCTTTACCCTCGACAGTCCCGCCAGCATCCTCATCAACGAAACCAACGGTGACCTCCTCGTCAGCGATACCACCCTCGGCCTCGTCACCTTCGATCGAACCACTGACGCTGTAAACTTTCCCACCCCCACAGAGGTCGGCAGCCTCGACACGACCGACGATCCCGAGACTGTCACCATCCAGGGAACCGGCGACGTCCTAAGCTCGCTGGACGCCACGTTTAGCGGCACCAACCCGACCGCCTTCCTGCTCGCGACCACGGGCAGCACCTGCCCCACGCCTACCGGCGCCTTCCCCATCGGCGACGTCTGCACCTATGACCTCAACTTCCAGCCCACAGTCGTAGGCCCCAACCTCGCCAACCTCGTGTTGACCGCTTCGGCAGCAGGCGTTGCCCCTTTCACCAGCTCCGTTCCGCTCAAGGGCATCGGCATCACCACCCTCAAGTACTTCACCCTCGTTGCCATCAGCAACCCGCCCACCACACCTACCGCCGTCAACATCAACGGCTCCGTCGAGCTCGTCCTCACCGCCTACAACTCCAACAACACCGTCGCCAAGGACTACAGCGGCACCATCACCTTCACCACTACCGACGCCAACGGCAAATACCTGGGCGGTACCACCCCCGGCACCAACACCAGCGTCTACACCATGACCACCGCCGACAACGGCGTCCTCACGATCCCCCTCGCCTCCGGCCTCCAACTCAATCAGTACGGCATCTGGACCGCCACCGCAGTAGCCGATCCTGCCACCGTCCCCTCCGGCGCCAACGGCACCGCCGTCAGCAACGATATCTACGTCCTCGAACCTACGACCCTGAACCTCACCAGTTCGATCAACCCCACGGCGGTCAACCAGTCCACCACCTTCACCCTCACCATCACTGCCACCGGCCCCACACCCCTCACCCCCGCCGGTACCGTCACTTTCTACAGCAACGGTGTCCAGATCGGCACCGGGCCCGTAACCGTCACCGGCTCCGGCGCAGTCGGCACCGCCAGCATCCCCGACAGCTTCGCGACCCCGGGCAGCTACCCCATCACTGCGACCTATACTCCCAGCCCCACCTCCTACACCCAGGGTGGCACCGCGTCTCTCACCCAGGTCGTCGGCAACGCCAGCTCCATTACGCTCACCAGCTCCATCAATCCCTCGCTCGTCGGCCAGTCCACCAACCTCATCGCGACCATCATGTCGTCTCCCACCTTCGGCACGGCCACCGGCACCGTCCAGTTTTATGACGGCGGCGCCCCTATCGGAGCCCCCGTCACCGTTGCCGGGTCCGCCGCCACGCTGCCCTACAGCTTTACCACCGCCGGCAACCACACCCTCACCGCCGTCTACACCAGTACCAACCCCAACATCACCGGCGCAACCTCCGGCCCCTACATCCAGCACGTTCTTAACCTCGCCACCCTCGTCCTCACGAGCTCGGTTAACCCCTCCTCACCCGGCCAGTCCACCACCCTCACCGCCACGCTCACCACGCTCACCACCAATCCCGGCGGCACCATCAAGTTCTACGACGGCACCACCCTCATTGGCACCGTGACCCTCCCCGCCAACTCCGTCTCCGTCTCGTTCACGACGCCCGGCAACCACATCCTCACGGCCGTCTACTCTGGCGACGCAACCACAGAAACCATCACCTCCGCACCCCTGACCCAGGTCGTTCTCTACGTCACCACCGCCACGCTCACCAGCTCGGTCAACCCCGTAGACGTCAACGCCAACACCACGCTCACCGCGACGGTGAAATCCAGTAGCGGCACGCCCACCGGCACCGTCACCTTCAAGAGCAACGGTGTCACCATCGGCACGGGAACCCTCACCGGCGGCGTCGCCACCCTGGTCACCAGCTTCAAGCTCCCCGGCAACTACACCCTCGTTGCCACCTACGGTGGAGATGCCAGCAACCAGCCCGCGACCACCAACACGGTCATCGAGACGGTGCTCAACGTCGTCAACATCGCACTCACCAGCACCAACAACCCCGTCTTCCTCGACAACCCCACCGTCCTCACCGCGACCGTCACCACCGCCGCCGCTGGCACCACCCCCACCGGCACCGTCAACTTCTTTGACGGCGCCACCCCCATCGGCTCCGGCACCATCGTCAACGGTCAAGTCAGCATCACCGCCAGCTTCGTCTACGCCGGTGCCCACTCCATCACCGCGGTATTCGCCGGCGACGCCACGGACGCCCCCGCAACCTCGCCCGCCTTCACGCAAACCGTCGCTGACTTCTCCCTCACCATCGCCAGCGGAGGCTCGAGCTCCGCCTCCACCATCGCCGGCGGAACTGCGAACTACTCTCTCGTCGTCACCCCGATCATTACCAGCACCTTCCCCGGCCCCATCACCCTCACCTTCTCCGGCCTTCCCACCAGCGTCACCGGAACCATCACTCCCACGACCATCGCCACCGGCTCCGGCACTACGCCTGTAACCTTCGCCGCCACCGCCGAGACCCTCCTCCAGCTTGGCCATCTCCAGCGCCCGCCAGTGCGCCGCTCGCCCCTGCGTTATGCGCCAATCACCCTCGCGCTGCTCGCGCTTCCGCTCGCGTGGTTCCGCCGCCGCCAGCGCTTCGCCCCGCTCTTCGCCTCCATCTGCCTCTTGCTTGCCATCACGGCGGGTCTCTCCGGCTGCGCTGGCCCTGCCGACACCGGCTACTATGGCGAAACTCCGCAGTCGTATAACCTGACCGTGACCGCTACGTCCGGCAATCTCTCTCGGTCCGTCTACCTCACGCTCACCGTCCAGTAACCAGGAGTGTCCCTCGGCATGCGTCAGACCGCTTCACCAATCCGGACCGCAACCCACCGCCCAGCAACCCATGCGGCCAAATCGTTGCGCCAAATCTTGTCTGCGCTTCTGCTCCTCCTGCCCTTCGCCCTCTTCCTCCCCGTAGCCCATGCCCAGACCCCTTACGATCTCGGCATGACGTACACCCAGCAGCGCACCAAGTTCGTCGGCGCCAGCCCCACCGACAACTTCTATATGCGCGGCGCCACCGTCGACCTTTCTGCCTCGCTCTTCCACGGCATCGGTCCCGTCGTCTCCCTCAACGGCATGGCCGTCACCAACCTTCGCTCCGAAATCGACATCCACCAGGCCAGCTACCTCTTCGGCGGCCGTTACACCTACAGCTTCGGCCACATCTCTCCCACCGTCTGGAGCCGCCATGCCAGCCTCTTCGGGGAAGGCCTCTTCGGCATCACCCATGCCACTGACGGCCTCTATCCCACCGGCCCCCTGGGACCCAAAACCAATACCCTCACCACCACCGCCACCGGCTTCACCTACTCCCTAGGCGGCGGCGTCAATTACACCCTCTATCACCGCTTCGAGCTCCGCGTCATGGCCCACTACTTCGTTACCGAGCTCCCCAATGGCGGCACCAATCAGCAGCGAGACATCCAGGCCAGCGCCGGCGTCAACTGGCACTTCGGCAACTAGCACCGTCCCGCCGCGCCCCTCCCCCCGCAAGACCCGAAATTCGAGACTTTCAGCAAATCCACGCCTAACGCCGCCCCCGTTCTTCCTAACACGGGGCGCCGCCATCCATTATCAGGATAAGAACCCGTCATACGGCTGAATTTCACCACGTTGCATCCAAACAGATCGATGGAATTCGACTCTACAACGGCGTTTTCGCCCGACGGTTCGCAGAACGAAAGGCGTCTCCGACTTCTGGTCGAGACGGGCATTCTGCTCGCCTCGGAACGTTCCCTCGACGTGATCGTCCAGGCTGCCCTCGACGCCGGCCTGCATCTTTGCAGCGCCCGCTACGGCGCCTTCTTTTACAACAACATCGGCGACGACAATAAATCCTACAGCCTCTACAAGGAAGCTGGCCCCGACCTCAATATCTTCGCCACCTTCCCCGAACCCCACTGCACCGAGATTCCCAAAGACAGCTTCCTCAACCAACTCATCGTTCGCTCGCCCGACATCACCCGCGACCCGCGTTACACCGAAAATCTTCCCTTCGCCGGCCTCTCTCCTGACCAGCCCCCCGTACGCAGCTATCTTTCCGTCCCCGTCCGCAGTCGCGCCGGCGACAGCCTCGGCTGCCTCATCTATGGCCATCCCGACGTCAACAACTTCTCCCCTGCCAGCGAAGATCTCGTCGCTACCATCGCCTCTCAGGCCGCCGTCGCCATCGACAACCTTCGCCTCTCCGACAGCCTCACCCACGAGATCGCCCTCGTCGACGACGCCCGCGCCCTCCAGCGCCAGACCGCCGACCGCCTCCGCCAGGCACTCGACGCCGCCCAGCTCGGCACCTGGACCTGGGATCGCGCCACCGACCTTCTCGACCTCGACGAGCGCGCCGCCCGCCTCTTCCACGCCCCAGCCCACGTCCCCATCACCCGCACCGAGCTCCGCAAGCGCGTCGTCGTCTTCGAAGATCAGGCCCAGACTTCCGAGCACCTGCAGCAATTCCTCGAGGCCGGCGGCCTCTACAGCGCCGAATATCGCGTCGAGTCCCCCGACGGTATCCAGACTTGGCTCTCCGCCAGCGGCAACGCCACCTTCGCCCCCAACACCACCGACATCATCGGCATGGTCGGCACCGTGCAGGACATCACCTCCCGCAAATCCCAGGAGAATGCCCTCCGCCAAAGCGAAAAACTCGCCGCCACCGGCCGCCTCGCCGCCACCATCGCCCACGAGATCAACAACCCCCTCGAAGCCGTCACCAACCTCATCTATCTCTCCCGCACCGACCCCGACGTCCCCGAACCCGTCCAGCTCCTGCTCGAAACCGCCGACACCGAACTCGCGCGCGTCGCCCAGATCGCTCAGCAAACCCTCGGCTTCTACCGCGACACCACGCGCCCCATCGAAATTAACCTCAACGAAGTTCTGCAGAGCGTAGTCGACCTCTTCGTTCGCAAGATGGTCTCCCGCAAGATCACCTGCACCCTCGACCTGCAGCCCGACCTCTGCATCAATGGCCTCCAGGGCGAGATCCGCCAGGTCTTCTCCAACCTCATCGTCAACGCCATCGACGCCTTCACCTTCGCCCCCATGATGAAGCCCGGCCGCATCCACATCCGCGGACGGCATCTCCACGGCCAGTTCGGCGGCGGCCAGGGCGCAGTCTCCATCTTGGTCTGCGACGAAGGTTCCGGCATCTCCCCCTCTGCGCGTGCACGCATCTTCTCCCCCTTCTTCACCACCAAGCTCTCCGTCGGCACCGGCCTCGGCCTCTGGGTCACGCGTGGATTTGTCGAAAAACAAGGCGGCAGCATCTCCTTCCGCACCCGAACCGGCAACGACTCCGGAACCCTCTTCCGCGTCATTCTCCCCGTCCACATGCCCCAAAACCGTGTCCCTTCCATCGACGCACCCCGCGCTCACACCTAGGGAACGTTTTCCGGAAAACAGCTTTTCTGTCGCCCCTCGATAGAACTTCTTGCCCCGTTTTGTGTTTGGCATACTGAGTCCGCTAAACTCATGTCAACTATCACGTTCGACCAGGGCCCCCATGAACACCTTTCTCCAAAGTGACACGCGCGAAGACCTGCTCTCGTCCGCATCGCTCGCGGACGCCGACAGCGCGCGCGCTACCTCTTCCGTCCGAATCCTCGTAGTAGACGACGAGCCTCTTATCGCCGACACCATCGTTCAAATCCTCAACCGCAACGGCTTCATCGCCACCGCCGCCTACGGGGGCAGGGAAGCTATCGACACCGCTCGCCGCACCAATCCCGAGCTCATCCTCTCCGACGTCCTCATGCCCCACGTCGACGGTGTCGAAGCCGCCATCACCATCCAGAAATTTCTCCCCGCAACCCGCATCGTCCTCTTCAGCGGTCAGGCCGCCACCGTCGAGATCCTCGCCCGCGCCCGCACCCGCGGCTACCAATTCGAGCTCCTAGCCAAACCCCTCCACCCCACCCAGCTCATCAAGCACCTCCGCCAGGAATAGCGTCGCCT
>Ga0302314_10017919_pt1 | contig 11839 bp, 11 predicted proteins | sample III_Palsa_N2_3_FD_200533 | JGI IMG/M metagenome (GOLD analysis project Ga0302314, IMG submission 200533) | Peat permafrost microbial communities from Stordalen Mire near Abisko, Sweden - III_Palsa_N2_3 | ecosystem: Environmental > Terrestrial > Soil > Palsa > Peat permafrost | place: Sweden...
GTCGTGCTCGACGAGCCGACCTCGCAACTGGACCCGGTCGCGGGGGACGAGCTGATCGCCCTGCTGCGGCGGCTCAACGAGGACTCGGACACCACCATCCTGCTGGCCGAGCACCGGCTCGAGCGCTGCCTGGCCGGCGCTGATCGCGTGCTGGCGATGGTCGACGGTCGGATCGCCTGCGACGCGCCGCCGACGGATTTCCTCGCCTGGGCCGCCCGAGCTGCGCCGGCTCTGCAGACGCCCGGAGCACGACTGCTGGGCGCGTTGGACCTGCCGCCTGTCGCGGGAGTGAAGGCCGCCCGAGCAGCGCTGCGGGGGGCCGGCGTCGACGTGGAGGGCGTTGATGCGCGCGCGGCCGGCGGTAACCGAGACGGCGCCGATTCGGATAACGCACGCCTCGCAGGCCGCTTCTCCCTTCGTCCCCGCGAGCGCGGCGGCCCCGCGCCGGTGTTGAAGCTCGAGCATGTGTGGCACGAGCTGCGTGGCGGCGCGGCGATCCTTCGCGATGTTTCGCTCTCGATCGCGCCGGGCGAGAATGTCGCGCTGATGGGCCGCAACGGCGCCGGCAAGTCGACGCTGCTGCGCCACGCGGCCGGTCTGATGCAGCCGACCCGCGGACGGATCACGGCCGCCGGTCGGATCGCGCTGCTGCTGCAGAACCCGACCGATTACCTCGTCCACGAGCGCGTCGAGCAGGAGGCGTCCACGCGGGCGCTCGCGCGTGTCGGCCTCGGCGATCCTGACCTGCGCCGGCGGCACCCGCGCGAGCTCTCGGGCGGCGAGAAGCAACGCCTCGCACTCGCGATCGTGCTCGGCGACGACGACACCGACGCGCCCGCCGCGCTGCTGCTGGACGAGCCGACCCGCGGCATGGACCGCCACCTCAAGGACGAGCTCGCGCAGCTGCTGCACGAGCTTGACAACGCGGTGCTGGTCGCCACCCACGACCCCGAGTTCGTCGCCGCGTTCGCGGGGCGGGTTGTGCTGCTGGGCGACGGCACGACGATCGCCGACGGCCCGACGGAGGAGGTGCTGACCGGAGGCAGCTACTTCGTGACCGAGACGGCCCGGATCCTCGGCGGCCGTGCACTGACCCCCGAACAGGGGGCGACGCTGCTCGGTCCGGCGCTCCGGCGCTCGCCGCTACCAGGTGCCGCTACATGACCTGGCAGCTCGGCGCCTTCACGATCCTTGCACTCGCGCTCGCGGGCGGCTTCGCCTGGTATGAGCGCGCCCGCCCCGACGCCCGGATCGTCGCGCTGGTCGCGACGATGGCGGCGTTCGCGGCGCTCGGCAGGATCGCGTTCGCGGCGCTCCCCAACGTGAAGCCGACGACCGACATCGTGCTTGTGTCCGGCTACGCGCTCGGCGGCGGGCCCGGGTTCGCGGTCGGGGCGATCGCCGGGCTGACGTCGAACTTCTTCTTCGGGCAGGGACCATGGACCCCATGGCAGATGGCCGCGTGGGGCGCGACCGGGATGCTCGGCGCGGGGCTCGCCACAGTCACCCTGGACCGGATCGGGCGCTGGCCGCTCGCGCTCGTCTGCTGCCTGATTGGCTTCCTGTTCACCGTCGTCCAGGACTTCGGCGACTGGGTCACCTACAGCGACCACAGCCTCGCCCAGCTCGCCACCTACGTTGGCACCGGGCTGGGCTTCGACGCGATCGACGCGGCCGGCTGCCTTGTGTTCGCGCTCGCGTTCGGCCCCGCGCTGCTGCACTCGATCCAGCGGTTCGCGCGGCGGCTACATGTCGTCTGGAGGCCACCGGGCAGCGCGGTCGCGCCGCTGCTGGTTGTGTCGTTGGCGGCGCTCTGCGCGGCGGGATCGCGAGCGGAGAGCGCAAGCGCGGCCCCGGCAACAAGCGCCCGACCGGCGCAGACCCCCACCGCCTACCTACTCACCGCCCAGAACCGTGACGGCGGCCTCGGACCCGCACCCGGCCAGCCGTCCTCTTCGCTCTACTCCGGCTGGGCGGCGCTCGGGCTCGCCGCGGAGGGTGAGAACCCGGCCGCCATCAGCCACGGCGGGCAGAGCCTGCTCGCGTACATCCAAGCGACCGTCGCGACCGATCCCGGCTCGCTCGAGCGGACGATCCTGGTCGCTCGAGCCGCGGGCATGTCGGCGACCGACTTCGGCGGCCACGATCTGGTGACGGCGCTACAGCGCGACATCCGACACGACGGTTCCGTGGCCGATCAGATCAACCTGACGACTTTCGCCGCGCTGGCGCTGCGTGCGGCGGGCATGGCACTGCCGGCGCGGATGCTGCCATGGCTGGTCCACCAGCAGGACGCAGACGGCGGCTTCAGCTTCGCGACCGGCGGGGACCAGGCCGACGTCGACGACACCGGCGCGGCGCTCGAGGCGATTGCGGCCACCGCACCAGCCGCAGCCCGGCGCGCCGTCGCCTACATCCGCGCCGCCCAGAACCGCGACGGCGGATTCCCGTCGGAGCCGGGCGGCGACTCGGACGCCCAGTCAACCGCCTGGGCGGTGCAGGGACTGATCGCCGCCGGCGTCGCTCCGTCGTCGCTACACGACCACAGCTCGCCGTCGCCGATCCAGTACCTGAGCTCGCTGATCACGCCGAGCGGGGCGATCGACTACGCGCACGGGACCTCGCAGACGCCGGTCTGGGTGACCGGGGAGGCATTGATGGCGCTCGCCGGCAAACCGCTGCCGCTCGCGCCCGTGACGCACGCGGCTCCGCACGCGACTCACGTGGCGACGCACCCTCCCGCGCGCCGCCGCGCGCATCACGTCCGTCGCAGCGTCCGCCACCACGGTCACCCGCGCCGGCAGGGCCACGTGAGACCCACGCCGACACTGGCGCCGCTCGCCCGGTTCGGTCGTCTCCTGATGCGAGCTCTATTCGGCGCCTATTGACCCCACCTCCGGGCGGACTTTCCACAATACGTCGCAGGACAGGGGGCGCTTGCGGCGAACGAGACCGTGTGAGCACCAGCGCGACTCGGGCCCCTGAGATCAGGCTCGCCGACTACATCCTCGACTTCCTCGGCTATCTCGAGCTCGAGCGCGGCCTCTCACGCAACACGCTCGAGGCGTACCGCTCGGATCTGATGCAGTACGGCGAGTTCCTCGCCCGCCACGGGGTCGAGCCGCTCACCGTCGAGCACGCCGACCTGGCCGCGTTCGTATCCGAGCTGGCCGAGGGCAGGGACGGCCGTCGGCCCGTCGCGGCCGCCACGCTGCAGCGCAAGGTTGCCTGCCTTCGCTCCTTCTATCGTCACCTCCGGCGCGAGCAGCTGATCGAGCGCGATCCAACCGCGGAGCTACGTGGGCCGCGGCGACGCAAGCGCCTGCCGAAGGTCCTCTCCCGCGACGAGGTTCGTCACCTGCTCGAGCAGCCACGCGGGCCCGCTCCCGCGGCGCTCAGGGACCGGGCGCTGCTCGAGACGATGTACGCCTGCGGGCTGCGGGCGTCCGAGGCGGTGTCGCTCGAGCTCAGAGACCTCGACCTCGACGCCGGCATCCTGCGCGCCCGCGGCAAGGGATCCAAGGAGCGGATCGTCCCGATCGGGACGAAGGCGATCGAGTCGCTGGCCGCTTACCTGGAGCGCGCGCGTCCGCGCCTGGTCGGCATCCGCGACGAGCGCCACCTGTTCGTCAACCTTCGTGGTGCCGGACTCTCCCGGCAGGGCCTCTACAAGATCGTTCAACGCCACGCGCTGACCGCGGGGCTGCAGGACAGGATGAGCCCGCATACGCTCAGGCACACGTTCGCCACCCACCTGCTCGCCGGTGGCTGCGATCTGCGCTCGCTGCAGGAGATGCTCGGCCATGCAGACATCGGCACGACGCAGATCTACACCCACCTGTCGACCGACCGGCTGCGTGACGTCTACTTCGACGCGCACCCGCGAGCGCAGCTCTAGCGCCGTGGCCGTGCTCGTTGCCTGGCTGGACCTGAGGCATCGCGTGCGCGCCAGCTGGCAGAATCGCGCCGGTGCCGCCACGACGACCGCTCGCCCTGGTGCTGGTCGCGCTCGCGCTCGGGGTGCTCGCCGGGTGTGGGGCTTCGCGCATCGCTGCGCCCGATCTGTCTCGCTTCCAGGCGCCCGCAGGCGTCGAGCAGGCGAGCTATCTTGGTGGCAGCCTGCGCTTCGACGCTCCAGCTAACTGGGCGTCGCAGATCGGATCGGCACCACTGGTGGTCACCTACGCTTCCGGACCGGCGATCATCGCGATCTGGCGCTACCCGCGCAGCAAGAGCCAGGCGCTACCCGACGATGTCGCGACGCTGGAGCAGGCGCGCAGCGCCTTGATCGGAGCTGCCGCCGCGCGTGACCGGACGCTCCGCGTGATCTCCGCCGCGGTCGACGACGTTCACGGCCTGCACGCTGTCGAGCTCGACGCGGTCGAAACGATCCGCGGCCAGGTCCGCCGCGTGCGATCGGCCCACGTGTATGCGGATGGAGCCGAGCTCGTGGTTGATGAGTACGCGCCGGAGTCCATGTTTCACGATGTCGACCGGCTCGTCTTCTCGCCGCTGCTGCACTCGCTGCGCCTGGGTCGCGTGGGCGGCGCGTGAGGCGGCGGGCATTCGTCGTGGTCCTCGACGCTTGTGGTGTCGGAGCGCTTCCTGACGCCGCCGGCTACGGCGACGCGGGGGCGAATACGCTCGTCCACCTGGCCGAGGCGGCGGGCGGGCTTGCGTTGCCGACGCTCGAGGCTCTCGGCCTCGGCTCGATCGTGCCGCTGACGGGGGTTGCGCCGGCGGCGGATCCGGCGCTGCATGGGCGCCTGCATGCGCTCGGGTCCGGAAAGGACTCGACTGCGGGGCACTGGGAGCTGATGGGCGTGGTCTCACCGAGCCCGCCGCCGACGTATCCGGACGGCTTCCCGCTAGAGGTGATCGGGCGCGTTCGCGCCGCCGCCGGCCGGGACGTGATCTGCAACCGTCCCTACAACGGCATCGGCGCGATCGACGACTTCGGTGCCGAGCATGTCGAGACCGGCGCGCTGATCGTCTACACAAGCCAGGACTCGGTCCTCCAGGTCGCGGCACACGTCGACGTGCTTGCGCCGCAGGAGCTGTACGACGCATGCGCTCGAGTACGGGCGGAGATGGCGGGTGAGCACGCGGTCGGCCGCGTGATCGCGCGGCCGTTCGCCGGCGCGCTGGGTGCGTTCGCCCGCACCGAGGGGCGGCGCGACTTCTCACTGCCGCCGCCCACCCGCAGCTACCTCGAGGAGCTGGGCGCGAGCGGCGTCCCGGTGCATTCGGTCGGGAAGGTCGGCGAGCTGTTCTCGGGGACAGGAATCGACTGCCAGCATCCCGGCGCGACCAACGCGAAGGCGCTCGCCAAGACGACGGAGTTGATCGGCTCCTTCGAGCACGGGCTCGTGTTCACGAACCTGGTGGAGACGGATCAGGTGTACGGCCATCGGCACGACATCGAGGGCTTTCACCGGGCCCTGCAGGAGATCGACGCGACAGTCGGCGGATGGCTGAAGATGCTCGGTCCCGATGACCTGCTGGTGCTGACGGCCGATCATGGCTGCGACCCCACGGCGCACCACACCGACCACACGCGCGAGCACGTGCCGCTGCTCGCGGTCTTCCCCGGGCACGGCGGCGCTCGCCACGACGGTCCGCTGGCCGATGTCGGCGCCAGCGCGCTCCGGTGGCTGGCGTGCCGCGACGCGCCGAGCCTCCCCGGCGACCCGTTCCTCTGAGCGACAAAGATGCCCGAGCTTCCCGAGGTGGAGACGATTCGCCGTCAGCTCGCCCCCCACTTGGAGGGACGGACGATCGTGCGCGCCGTGATCGGCGACGCGCGCTTCACCCGTCCGGTGGTGCCGGCCGAGGTCGAAGCCGGCCTGGCCGGCAGCCGGATCGAGGCTCTCGGGCGCCGAGGCAAGTACCTGATCTGGTCGCTCACCGGCGATCGGCACCTGCTCGTGCATCTGCGTATGACGGGCGCGCTGCTCTATGACCCCGTGGAAGCGACTGCGCTGCCCCATGCGCGCGCCTGGCTCGAGCTCGACGACGGTCACCGGGTCGTCTATGTCGACCCGCGGCGGTTCGGGACCGCCCACCTGATCGATGGCACCTCAGCGCGGGACGCCTACCTCGACGAGCGTCTCGGCGTCGAGCCTCTGACCCCGGAGTTCACCGCTCAGCACTTGCGGACGCTCGCCCGTGGCGTGCGTGCGCCGGTCAAGGCGTTCGTGCTGGATCAGCGGCGGATTGCCGGGGTGGGGAACATCTACGCCGACGAGGCGCTTTACCGCGCGCGGATCCACCCGCTCAGGCCTGCTGGTCGCCTGACGACAGCCCAGCTCGCGGCATTGCGTGACGCGATCGAGCTCGCGCTCGCTGCGGGGATCGAGGCCAAGGGCGCGTCGATCGACGACTTTCAGCACATCGACGGTGCCCGCGGATCCTTTCAGGACCGCTTTCTCGTCCATCTGCGCGAGGGAAAGCCGTGCCCGACGTGCGGAACCACGATCCGGAAGATGTACGTCGGCGGCCGCGGGACGTACGTATGCGAGCGCTGCCAGCCGCGCCCGCGTGGTATTCGCTGAGCGGAGCTACGCCGCGAGCAGCTTCTGGAGCTTGCCGGTGTAGTCGGCCACCCGCAGCTCGTCGAAGCCGCCGAGCGTGAAGTCGCCGATCACGATCTGCGGGAAGGTCATCATCCCGGTCGTGCGCGCGAGCTCCTCGCGACCGTCCGGGTCCATTGACAGATTGATCTCTTCGTACTCGATCCCGCGCTGCGCGAGGAGTGCCTTGGCTCCACTGCAGTACGAACATGGCTCGGACGTATAAATGGTTACGCTAGGCATGACTTCACAAAGTATAGTATGTCCGCGCCGCTGAGGACGGAGGCGATCGTGCTGCGCTCGATCCGCTACGGGGAGGCGGACCGGATCCTGCACCTGTATACCCCCGATCACGGACGCCTCGGCGCGATCGCGAAAGGGGCGCGGCGCACGCGCAGCCGCTTCGGTGCACGCCTCGAGCCGTTCTTCCACGTCACCCTCGTCCTGCACGAGGGACGGGGCGACCTGTTCACGGTGACCAGCGCGGACACGCTCAGCGCCCACGGCGGCGTCCGCGACCACGCGTCCACGCTCGATGCCGCCTCCCGTGCGTGCGACGCGGTCGCACGGATGTTCGAGACCGGCGATCCCCACCCCGAGGTGTTCCGGCTGCTCGCCAACGACCTCGCGTTGCTTGCCTCCGACGCTTGTCATGCGCGGGCCGAGACCGGGCTCGCATTTCGGCTCAAGCTCCTGCTCGCGGCGGGGATCGTGCCGCAGCTGACCGCCTGCGCGAGCTGCGGGGCGACCGAGCATCTGGTCGGATTCTCCGGCGCGGCCGGGGGGGTCGTGTGCGCCGGCTGCGAGGCGACCGCGTTCCGGCTCGATGAAGAGGCATACCGCTTCCTCGTCGACGCGCTCGGGGCATCGCTCGCACAGGCCCCGCAGGCTTCCGAGCGTGCGCTCCGCCAGGCAGAGCGCGCGATCGGCGAGACGGCGGAGCACCACGCGCATGTGCGGCTGCGACCGCTGGTGGGGGCGCGATAGCCGCGATCGGCTACAAGTTGTCGCAACTTCGTCACAGCACGAGCGTCGGATCAGCGCGGCATCTCCCGACGCTGGCAGAATCGATCGTATGAGTACCACGAACCTCGGCGTCGGCATCGCCCGCGAGCATGCGAGCGGGCCGGTCGCGACCGCCTTCGCCGATCGGATCCGCGCGCTCGAGGCCGCGGTGCTCTCCCCGCTTGCGACGCCGTCCTATCCGGCGCGTCGGGCCCATCCCGAGCCCGACTGCGGTCTGAGGACCCCGTTCCAGCGCGACCGCGACCGGATCGTTCACTGCAAGGCGTTTCGGCGTCTGAAGCACAAGACGCAGGTATTCGTCGCTCCCCAGGGCGATCACTACCGCACCCGGCTCACGCATACCCTCGAGGTCACGGGAGTCTCGCGGACCGTCGCCCGCGCGCTCCGTCTCAACGAGGACCTCGTCGAGGCGATCGGCCTCGGCCACGATCTCGGGCATCCGCCCTTCGGCCACCTCGGCGAGGACGTCCTCGATCGCTGTCTGACCGAGCGCTTCGGACGCGCGTTTCGCCATCACGAGCACTCGCTGCGGGTCGTCGACCGGCTCGAGCGCGACGGAGCGGGTCTCAACCTCTGCGACCCGGTCAGGGATGGAATCCTCAACCACTCCAGCCGCGCCGCGCAGCCGGCGACGCTCGAAGGCAAGATCGTCCGGCTGCTGGACCGCGTCGCGTACATCAACCACGACATCGACGACGCCCTCCGGGCCGGCGTAATCGCCGCCGCGGATCTTCCCCGAGACGCAATCGCCGCGCTTGGCGATACCGGATCCCACAGGATCGACACGCTCATCCACGACCTCGTCGAGCACTCCGAAGCAGCGGGCGACATCGTCCAGGGCGAGCGCGCGGCGGCGGCCATGTCCGAGCTACGCACGTTCATGTTCGACCACGTCTACCTTGGTCCAGAGGCACGGCGCGAGCATGCGAAGATCGAGGTCGTAGTGCGCACGCTGTTCGATCACTATTGCCTGCATCCCGAGGCAATGCCGGATTCCGAGGGCGACACCGCCCAGCGCGTGACCGACTACATCGCCGGCATGACGGACCGGTATTGCATCAGGGCGTTCGAAGCGCTGAGCGTGCCGGTCGCGTTCGCGCCGTGACGCGTTACACGGCGGACTCCAAGGACCGCGTACGCGACGCGGTCGACATGCTGGCATTGGTCTCGCCGCGTTCAGAGCTCCGGCGCGCCGGCGTCAACAGCTACTTCGGGCTGTGCCCGTTTCACGACGAGCGCACGGGGTCCTTTCATGTGCTGCCCGATGACAAGAAATATCACTGCTTCGGCTGCCAGGCGTCGGGCGACGCGTTCTCGTTCGTGATGGAGACCGAAGGGTTGAACTTCGTCGGCGCGCTCGAGATGCTCGCCGACCGCTTCGGCGTCAAGCTCGAGACCGAGGACGAGGATCCGGCGGCTGCGGCGCGACGCCAGCGCCGCGAGCGGCTGTACGAGCTGCTCGGCCGAGCCACCACGTACTACGCGCGCTATCTGTGGGAGGGGAAGGAGGCCGCCGGCGCACGGGCGTACCTGATTGGACGCGGCCTCAGCGAGGAGACGCTGCGGGAGTTCCGGGTCGGGTATGCGCCGAGCGCGTGGGACCGGATCCTGCTCGCCTCGCGCCGGGCCGGGTTCACCGACGAGGAGCTGCTCGCCGTCGGGCTCGCCCAGCGCTCACAGTCGCGACCGGGGTCGATCTTCGACCGCTTCCGGGAGCGGATCATGTTCCCGCTCGCGGACTCGCGCGGACGCGTGCTCGGCTTCGGGGCGCGCGCGATGCGCGAGAACCAGCGCCCGAAGTACCTGAACACGTCCGACAACGACCTTTATCACAAGGGCAACCAACTGTTCGGGATCGATCTGGCCCGAGGCCCGGCCTCGCGTGCCGGGCGGGCGCTGCTCGTCGAGGGCTACACCGACGTGCTCGCGCTCCACCAGGCCGGCCTGCGCAATGCGGTCGGGATCATGGGGACCGCGCTGACCGAGGAGCAGCTCCGCGAGCTCGAGCGCATTGCACGCGTGCTCGAGCTGTGCCTGGACGCCGACGGTGCCGGCCAGGAGGCGATGCTGCGGGCTGCGCGACTTGCATCCGGCCGCAGCCTCGAGCTGCGCGTCGTGGCCCTGCCCGAGGGTGCGGATCCCGCCGAGCTCGTGCAGCAGCAGGGCGTCGACGCGCTGCGTGAGCTCGTCGAGCGCTCGGTCCCGTTCGTTGTCTTCCACGTGCAGCGGATCCTCGATCGCGCCGACACGGGCAGCGCCGAGGGCCGCGACCGGGCGTTCACCGAGCTGCGGCCGGTGCTCGCGGAGGTGCCGCCGAGCTCGTTGCGCGACGAGCTCGTCCAGCGGGTGGCGGGGCGCCTCGAGCTGCCCGAGCGGCGACTGGAGTCGCTGCTCGCGGGCGTGCCGGGCGCGGGCTCCGGCGCGGGCTCGGGCTCGGGCGCGGGCTCGCCGGCCAACGGTGGACCGCCGCTCGCGTCCTCGCCGCTCGACCAGGGACTGCGCGCCGAGCGCACCTTCCTCGTGCTCTGCATCGCGGTGCCGGATGCGGGGCGAGCTGCGCTCGCCGCGATCGATCCCGACGAGCATCTGACCAGCGAGCCGCTGCGCCGCGCGGCGCGCCGGCTCGTGGAGCGCCTCGACAGCCCGCTCGCCGGAATCGCCGAGGACGACGAGCTGGCCCGCGTGATCTCGGATCTGCTCGCGCGAGCCGGGCGTTACCCCGACGCCACCAACGACCGGCTCGAGCACGCTCGGCTCGTGCTCGAGCTGGCCCGGCTCGACCGCGCGATCAGACGCGCGCGGGGGGTGGAGGGCGGCGCCGACACGTCGGCGCTGGCGCACGAGCGCGAAGAGGCGCTGAAGACCGTGCGGGAAGTGGTGTCGCGGCTGGAGAAGGCGGTGTGAGCGGGGGTTTGTGCGCGGGGGCGGTCTGGGACGGGCGGCAGCGCCCAGATCGGGAGGGCATGTACATAACGGCACCCCTGGTACCGCAAAGTACACACCCCTCGGCGGACCGGCCGAAAGGCGTCATAAATCGCCGCGCCGTGCCCGCGAACGGGCCCTACTCGCCGGTCGACCAGACCCACCTGGCGGGTGCCGTGACGCGAGTTCGCCGCACCTTCCCGGCCTGGCGGGAGCCCCGCAGTCCGTCGCTCCCGGTACATTAATCTGGGGCGCAAGAGACGAGACCAGTCAGACCAGCCCATTACACCGTAATCCGGGGTAACTCAATTGGCAGAGTACTCGGCTGTTAACCGAGGTGTTGTGGGTTCGAGTCCCACCCCCGGAGTTCCCGGTCCGGCACCCAGCGCCGGCCCGTTCAGATGAAGCTCTACGTGTGCTACGGAACCTGGAAGCCGATGCTACGCCCGGGCGGTCACCCGTGTGGCAGGGCTTATCACGCGCTCGTGGACGCGGGACACCGCCCGAAGGTGATCAAGTCCTACGGGCTCTGGATCCTGCCCAGCTTCTTCAACCAGACCTCCGGCCGCCGCGCGGTGAAGAAGCTGACCGGGTCGTACGTGGTTCCGGTGCTCGTGACCGACGACGGCACTGTCGTGCAGGGCTCGCGCGAGATCGCGGCCTGGGCGAAGTCGCACCCCGCAGCGCGCGCCTGAGCGGCGTCGCCGGAGCGGCTGCGCGCGCCCCCCGGACCCAGGCCCGCTAAAGGCTCGCCGCCCCGTTCGCCCTCAAAATGGCGACTGTTAGACCAAGGTGGGGGAGTGAAGACAGCACGATGCGCCGATAACCCGGTCGATGGCGGCGCGCCAAACCCACGCGAGCAGCACGATTCGGCGCGTAGGCGCGCTCGTCCTCGCGGCCACACTGTTCGCGCTCGGGACGCTGATCTCGGCGACCGCGGCCCAGGCGCGCATGAAAGCCCCCGTTCTTCAGGGCCCCGCTAACGACGCGCAGGTGCAGTCGCTTCCCGCCTTTACCTGGGGCTCGGTCCGCGGCGCCGCCAGCTACCAGTTCGAATTTTCGGCTGACGGGAGTTTCTCCTCGGGCGTCAATGGCTTCGGTACGGGCCCAGTGTCGCTCGACACGACCGCGATCACAAACGACCACGCGATCCCGGACGGCACCTACTATTGGCGCGCCCGCGCGGTGACGAGCACGGACGCCACGGGGAGATGGTCTCCGACCAGGATTCTGCACAAGGCCTGGAGCACCGCACCGCAGCTGCTCAGCCCACTCGCCGCGACCGTCGACTGGCCGTCGACTCCGCTGCTGCTCACATA
>Ga0302314_10017923_pt1 | contig 11837 bp, 15 predicted proteins | sample III_Palsa_N2_3_FD_200533 | JGI IMG/M metagenome (GOLD analysis project Ga0302314, IMG submission 200533) | Peat permafrost microbial communities from Stordalen Mire near Abisko, Sweden - III_Palsa_N2_3 | ecosystem: Environmental > Terrestrial > Soil > Palsa > Peat permafrost | place: Sweden...
GTCCTGTCCCTTGGCTATCACCGAATCCGATCCTACAATGGACAAATTCCAAGTCAAGAAGAACACCAGGTCAATATCCAATCGGAACGCCGCTGCCGATTGGCAACCGTCAGATGTACCACCGGACCTGATTGGGTGAACCGATATGAGTGACCTGCTGGAGCGACTGCGGGGGCGTGGCTGGCGGATGACCTCCCAGCGGCGTGTCGTGGCCGAGGTCCTGGACGGCGACCACGTGCACCTCACCGCCGACGAGGTGCACGCCCGGGCCGCGCAGCGGCTGCCGGAGATCTCCCGGGCGACGGTGTACAACACCCTGCGCGAACTGGTCTCGCTCAGCGAGGTCATCGAGGTCGCCACCGACGGCCGCGCCAAGCGCTACGACCCCAACGCGCACCACCCGCACCAGCACCTGATGTGCTCCGGCTGCGGCACCATCCGCGATGTCCACCCCACCGGCAGTCCGCTGGCCGCCCTGCCGGAGGACGAGCGGTTCGGCTTCACCGTCTCCGGCGTCGAGGTCACCTACCGGGGGCTGTGCCAGGACTGCCGCCGGCAGCGCTCCTGAGCTACCACCGCTGCTACTGCTGCTCCTGCTCGGAGTCGGGCGGCAGCGCGACCGGGTAGGGCTCGGTGAAGTCGGCGGAGCGGCCCACCCCGCGCCAGGCCAGGTCGTCCGCCAGCAGCCGCCGGTCGAGCGCGATGGAACCCTCGGCCGCGGTCACCCCCAGCGGCAGGTGCTCCGGGAGGTCGCGCCGCTTGGCGACCCTGACCAGGATCTCGGCGGCCCGGACCGGGTCACCGGCCGGTCCTTCGGCGGTCTGCCGCACCCGCGTGTTGATCAGGCCGACGGTCTGGGCGTACGCCTCCGGGATGTCGTGGACAGTCATCGAGGAGCCGGCCCAGTCGGTCCGGAACCCGCTCGGCTCGACGACCAGCACCCTGACCCCGAACGGGGCGGCCTCGGCGCGCAGCACCCGGCTGAAGCCGTCGATCGCGAACTTGGCCGCCTGGTACGAGGCGATCCCGGGCGAGCCGCCGACCCTGCCGCCCATCGAGGACAGCTGGATCACCAGCCCGCCGCCCTGCTCGCGCAGGATCGGCAGGGCCGCCTTGGTGACGTTGTACACGCCCCAGAAGTTCGTCTCGAACTGGGCGCGGAAGTCGTCGTCCTGCGTCGTCTCGATGGGCGAGATGTTGGCGTATCCGGCGTTGTTGACCAGCACGTCGATGCGGCCGAAGTGCCGCTTCGCCTCCGCGAGGGCCGAGCGGGCCGCCGCCGGGTCGGTCACATCGAGCCTGACCGGATGGATCCGGTCGCCGAACTCCTCCACGAGATCAGCCAGTTGTTCGGGGCGGCGGGCGCTGGCGGCGACCAGGTCGCCGCCCTCCAGAGCCGCCCGGACGAGGGCGCGGCCGAGGCCGCGCGAGGAACCAGTGATGAACCAGGTCTGCTGCATGCATTTAGCAAAACACCGTTTCGCTAATAACGCAACCGCGTTGCGCTACGATCGGGGAATGGATCCAGCGGAGTTTCAGCGCGCACGCTCACCCGAGGCCAAGCGGCTGCGGGAGGCCGCCATCCTCGACGCCGCCCGCGAGCTGGCGACCGAGCGCGGCATCCGGCAGGTGACGCTGACGGACATCGCCGCCCGGGCCGGGATGCACAAGTCGGCGCTGCTCAGGTACTTCGAGACCCGGGAGGAGATCTTCCTGCGGCTGACGGCGGCCGGCTGGCAGGAATGGTCGCCCGCACTGGCCGCGAGGCTGCGGGAGATCCGCGATCCGGGGCCGGCGACCGTGGCTCAGGCGTTCGCGGCCACCCTGGCGCAGCGCGGGATGTTCTGCGACCTGCTCGCCCAGGCGCCGCTCAACCTGGAGCGCAACGTCTCGGTCGACGCGGTGCGCGACTTCAAGCTCGCCGGATTCGCGGCCCGCGAGGACATCTTCGCGGCGCTGGACGAGCGGCTGCCCGCGCTCAGCCGCGGCGACGGGCTCGACCTGATCGCCACCGCGGTCGCGCTGGCGGGCGCGTTCTGGCAGATCGCGACGCCGGGCCCGGAGGTCGCCGCGCTCTACCGCAGCGACCCGCGGCTCGCCCATGCCGTCATCGAGGTCGAACCCCGGCTGGCCCGGATCCTCACCGCGACCCTCACCGGCATGTTGTCGGGGCCGGCCCAGGTGGCACAGGCGGCACAAGGGGCACAGTCGGCACAGGTGGCACAGAAAGACAGCTAGGCACTGGCCAGCAGCTCCAGCGAGAGCCCCCACAGCCGCACACCCGCCTCCGGGTCGAGCGCGCGAGCTCTGCCAGGCCGCGACCGGATGCGCACCTGCTGCCTGCCGGCCGACGCCATCGGCGTGCTCAGGGCGCGCGGCGCCGAGGAGGGGACCCTCCGCCCGGACGTCGACCCCTACGCGGTACTGCTCGCCATCGGCGGCATGACGCTGATCACCGGTGGGCCCGGCCGGGCGGCGGTCACCGGCCGCCTGCTGGAGCTGCCGCTGGACGGGCTGCGCCCCCGGGCCGGGACCGCCCGGCGGTGCGACCTGCCGTAGGCCCGGCCGCCCCGGCTCGCGCTCAGCAGTCCTGCTCGGCCTTGAGCTTGAGGAAGACGTACTGGACCTGGCCGTGCCCCTGACGGTCGAAGGTGATTTCGTAGGCGGCGGCCGGGTTGCCCGGTACCTGGGTTTCGACGTCGCCGAACATCGAGTACTGCTCGTCCAGGGTGCCCAGCCGCGGATCCGCCGACTGCGGGTACACCCGCTTGACGTCGGCGAGCGTCGAGCCCGCGCCGATGCCCTCCGGTGTGCGGCCCTGCTCGGTGCCGATCAGGGAGACCCCGTAGGCCGTGGAGTACTTGATGGTGATGCCGTCGTCCTGGTTCGACGCCTCCGTGCAGCCGCTGGGGTGCGCGTCCAGCGTGAAGCCCAGCAGGTGGGTCGCCTGGGCCTGCTTGATCGTCATGCCGAGACGCAGCGGACCGAGACCGGTCGGGCCGACGACGGTACCGGCCGGGTGAGCCGTTTCGGCCGGGCGGACATCGCCGCCGCTCGTGGCGCTCGGCACACCGCTGCCCGACGGGACCGCGACCGACCCGATGCTCACCGTGCAGGACGTCAGTGCCACGGACAGCAGGCTGAAGGCGGCCAGGCAGCGCGCGGTACGGCCGGCGCGGGCCGGGCGTGGTGATGGTGTCATTGCTTCTCCCCCGGTGATCTCACAGCGATCTCTCAGGATCCTAGACGAGCCGGCTCCGGCCCCCGACCCGGCCCCACCTGGCCGGGAACCGCACCGGCGGCGGGCTCACCCGGGCCAGTAGGCGGCCAGTGCGTCCGCCGGTCCGGGGTCGAGATCCCCCCGGGCGACCGCCTCCCGCAGGGCCGCGACCGCGGCCGCGTCGCCGACGGGCATCTCCCCTGCCAGCGGCAGGCGTTCCGTCCGGGCGAGCAGCAGCAGCATCACCGCCTCGGCCACCAGCGCCGGTGCGGCCACGACCGGGACCACCAGCGGGTTCAGCACATCCAGGCCCATCCACTCGTACTCGTCACCGGTGACGTCCCGCAGCCAGCTCCAGCCGACATCCGGGTTCCACAACAGGTACAGGCCGTCGTATCCGGCCAGGCCCGCGCGGCCGGGGTCGACGGTGATCCGGGCGTACGGGCCGTCGCCGGGCGGGTACTCGGCCTCCACCTCGGCGCCGACCGGTCCGAGAGCGGCGGCGACCGCGGCGATGTAGGGGCCATGGGGTGCGAGGGCATCGGTCATGGCCGGTCAGCCTATCCGTGCCGCCCCCGGGACGGTGTTGACGCTGCGTCAGAGGCCGGGCAGCGCCTCCTGCTCCACCTGGAACGTCCGCGCCGGGAACTCGGGTACCTGGCACTCGGGGCCGAGGCCGAGCGCCCGCGATTCGGCGTCCCGCAGTGGACGCCGACAGGCGGTGCAGCGCACCACCCGCTGTCCGGCGGTGTCCTCGGTGAACGGGTCTGGCACGAGCGGCAGTTGTGTGGTCGGCATGGCTCCGGTCTCCCTGCACCGGCCGGAGCCGGTGACGATTGTTGCAGATGGTCCATCAGTTTCTTTTGATTTCAAGGCAGTTGCTCATCCCGAAGAAGCCGCCCGAATCGCCGCCCGCTCCGCCGCGACCCACTACTCTCGACAGCAGGGCTGCGGTCGGGACGGATCGGGGGGACCAGCATGCGCTATGTCGTCTGCCACGGCGAGTTGGCGAATCAACCAGCGTTCGACAGCGGGAAGACCAGGATCGGGTTCTATGTGCAGCAGCTCGGGCAGGTGCTGCTGAAGCAGGAGACGGTCACCGTACTCGCCCGGTCGCTGGCGCCCACCCTGTGGCTGAACCCGCGCTCCAGCCGGGAGTTCAACCTCACCCCGGTCAAGCCGGACGAGCTCTTCACCATGCACCAGGCCCTCGGCGCCCGCGCCAACGACCCGGACATCGTCTTCCTCGACCGGGCAGCCACCCTCTCCGGCCTGGTCAGGCAGTACGGACAGGACGAGCTCCGCATGATCACCTGCACCGCGGTGGAGGGCGCGCCCCGGGTGGCGAGGCAGGAGGAAGTGCTCCCCGGCATCATGGTCGACTTCTCCCCTCCCGCCGAGTCGCGGAACAACGAGAGCATCAGGATCGACCACCAGGTCGGCCAGCTCCTGCTGAAGCGAAAGGAGTCGGCGGCCCAGGCCGGCGCCTACATCACCGCGCTCGGTGCCGAGGCGGCCCAGTTCTGGGTGGCGAGCACCGTCACCACGGCACTGATGGTGGAGTGGCAGGTCCAGCGCCGGCAGCCGGTCACCGCCGATGTGCGCAGCTGGCTGGACACCCTCTACTGGGTACTGGCCCCGCTCCCGTCGGCGGCCTCGCTGTACGCCGGGCAGCATGCCGGGATCTACCCCGGATACGGCGACGACCTCCGCGCCCGGCTCACCGCGATCAACGGCTTCGCCGCCGACTGGCCCGCCTGCCTGCGCCAGTACGGCATGGCCTGGGCCGGGGGCGCCGACCAGCGGATGGTCATGGCGCGCGACTACCTGACGCGGCCGGTGGGCAACGCCTCGGTGGCCGCCAACACCCAGCGGTTCCTGCGCGACTACCTGCCGCTCCGGGCGCGGGCCGAGGCCTTCACCGAGAACGACCCGGCCAGCTGGCACGCCTACCTGGAAGCCCTCCAGTCGCTCTCCACAGCCGACCGCGTCGGCCTGGACGCCCTGGTCAACACGGACGCATACCCGCCGGTGATGGCCAGTTGGGCGATTGCCCAGCAGGGCGGCTTCGGCGCCTTCTGGTCCAGGGTGACCAGCGAGTACCCCGCCACGGTGGCCCCGCTGCTGCGCGAGGCCGCACGCACGAACGCGCAACTGCGGCAGCTCATCGAGGCGGCCGACGGCGGGTTCGCCCGGCGGCCGGTCCAGGCGGACGCCATGGATTTCGGGCCCGGCCCCTCCCTGGCCGCGCCCCGCCGCCCGCTGGACGCGAACGCGCCCCGGCTGCACTGCGCCGGCTGCGGCAGTACCGGCCCGCACAACCCGCTTCCCGAGACCCGGTTCGCCTCCCAGCACCAGGGGGTCCGCGTCTGCCGTGGCTGCGGCGGGCTCGTCGGCGAGGAGAGCTTCGCCGCCTTCGGCTGCCAGGAGTGCGGGGCCGTCTCCCTCCTGCACCAGCGCTGCCTGTGAACGAGGCGCGGCGGGGGCCGGGCCGCTGATCACCTGCCCGCCGTCACGGCCTTCAGCTCCTCCAGCGACTCCCGGGTGAGTCGCATCATGTCCGGCTCGCCGGGACCGTCGATCCAGCGCTCGAACGCGATCTTGAAGACGGCCGTCCCCGCCTGCGCGGCCAGGCTGGCGGCCGGTTCGGCGACGCCGCGCTCGCGCAGCGCCCCGGCGAGCGCCGCGGACAGCGAGGCGAGCTTGATCAGCTCGCGCTCCTGCAGCTCGGGGTTGGCGGCGATGATCCGCTGCCGCTGCCGGGAGTACTCGCGCCGCTCCTGGAACAGGGACGCCGCCGCGTCGAGCGCCGCAGCCACCGCGTCGATGGGCGCCGCGGCGGCGGGCGCGCCCGCGACGGCGGTCACGAACAGCTCCTGCAACGAGGCCGCGCCCGCGAACAGGACCTCGCGCTTGTCGGCGTAGTACCTGAAGAACGTCCGCTCGGTGAGCCCCGCCCGCCGGGCGATCCCGGCCACGGTGGTCTGCTCGTACCCGCTCTCGCTGTAGAGCTCCATTGCGGCCTGCTCCAGCCTGCCGCGCGCGTTCGGCTCCCATCGACCCATGCCCCCGATCCTATGCGACGGCAGCCACTGACATCCGTGATGACAGCGGCTGACATCAGATGTAGTCTGATGACAGTCGCTGACATCAACCGGCCTGCCGCCCCTCCGTGGCGCGGTCGGCCGGGTTATCCGGGAGGCTTTCCCATGCGCGTGTTCATCACCGGTGCGTCCGGCTGGATCGGTTCCGCTGTCGTCCCCGAGCTCATCGGCGCGGGCCATCAGGTCGTCGGGCTCGCCCGCTCGGACGCCTCGGCCGCCGCCCTGGCCGCGGCCGGGGCCGAGGTGCGGCGCGGCAGCCTGGACGATCCCGACAGCCTGCACCGTGCGGCGGCCGCCGCCGACGGCGTGATCCATCTGGCGTTCAAGCACGACCTCGCCTTCGCCGGGGACTTCGAGGCCGCCGCCGAGGCGGACCGCCGCGCCATCGAGACGTTCGGCGAGGCGCTCGCGGGGACCGGCCGGCCCTTCCTCATCGCCTCCGGGACGCTGGGGCTCGCGCCCGGGCGGGTCGCCACCGAGCGCGACGGGCAGACCACCGACCCGGCGGCGCCGCTGACCGGACCCCACGCCCGGCGGGCCAACGCGCAGCTGACGGTCGCCCTCGCGTCCCGCGGCGTCCGCTCGTCCGTGGTGCGGTTCGCGCCGACCGTGCACGGCGACGGCGACAACGGCTTCATGGCGACCCTGGTCGCCGTCGCCCGCGACAAGGGCGTCTCGGGCTATGTCGGCGACGGCACCAGCCGCTGGTCCGCCGTGCACCGGTTCGATGCCGCGCACCTCGTCCGGCTGGCCCTGGAGCAGGCCCCGGCCGGATCGACGCTGCACGCGGTCGGCGAGGAGGGGGTACGGCTCCGCGCCGTCGCCGAGGTGATCGGACGGCAGCTGGACCTGCCGGTGGCGTCCGTCTCCCCCGAGGACGCGATCGGGCACTTCGGCTGGCTGGGCAGCGTCCTGGGGGCCGACAGCCCGGCGTCGAGCACGCTGACCCGGGAGCTGCTCGGCTGGGAGCCGACCAACCCCGGGCTGCTGGACGACCTCGACAAGGGCCACTACGTCCACACCCGGTCCGTCTGAGACCGGTCTCAGCCGCCGCCTTCGAGCATCGCGGTCAGCCCGGCGAAGGCCGCGCCGACCGCCTGCGGGTTCTCGATCCAGGGGAAGTGGCCGGCGCCGTCGATCGTGCGGCGCAGGACGCGGGGGCCGCCGAAGGCGGCGTGGTCCGGCCACAGACTGTCGTCCTGCCACAGACTCTGGTCGACCACATGGTCCAACGCACCGCTGATGATCAGCACCGGAAGCCCGCGCGGCGTCCACCGGGCCCGGTAGCCGTCGTCGAAGTGGGAGTCCGCCCAGGCCACCGCGTCGTGGCAGTAGGGGAGGTCCGCCAGGGCGGCGCGGCCCGCGGCCAGTCCCCGCGGGGTGAAGCTCCACGGGGCGGCGGCGAGCGTGAGCGCCCGCAGCGTCCCGTCGTCCGGCTCCCGGGCGTACCCGGCGGCCACCGCCTCCAGGCCGGGGACCGGATGGGCCTCGGCCCACCGGGTGAAGGCCGGGCGCCAGCCGTCGTGCGGGGCGCTGCTGACCAGTGCCATGCCGACGAGGTGCGGCTCCAGCTCCGGCACGGAGAGCATGAACATCCCGCCGGTGGAGTGGCCGACCATGACCACCTCGTCCAGGGCCTCGGCGGCCTCGGCGAGAACGTCCGGCCACCGGTCGTAGGGGTGGTCCGGGGCACCGGGCGCGGCGCGGTTGGAACCGTCCCCCGGCAGGTCGACCAGCCACACCGTGCCCGGCACCCGGGCCGCCCTGGCCAGCCCCAGCACGGACTCGGATCCCAGGCCGGGGCCGCCCGGGACGAACAGCCAGTTCCAGCGCCCCGCACCGGTCGAGACCCGGCGCAGCCTGACCCCCGAACGCGTCCAGCGGTCCTGCCCCTGCGTTCCCACGACCCCGACTCCTCCCCGCGCCCGGCCCGGCGCCACCTGCGGCCGAAGGGCCGCGATCCGGCCGCGGCCCTGGTCATGAGGTTATGACCTGACCGTGACGAAACACCCTTGCCCCCCGATCCCGCCACCCGTCACCATCAGCTACCCGGCCGCTGGGCCGGAGTGGAGCTGTGGGGGGCGCGTGCACCGCTGGAGACGGACACCCGGGCGACGACGCTGGTCGGCGGCCGGACTGGCGCTGGTCCTGGCGCTGCTTGCGGTGCCGGCGGCCTGGGCCGTGCACTACCGGATGACCTACCGGACCTTCGCCTGGTGGCGTCCACCGGTGATCTTCCACTACTGCGGCCTGGACCACTTCGCCGACGGCACCATGACGCTGGCCGAGGTCCACCAGGACTACCCCGGTTTCGCCATCCGCCCGGCCCGGACGCTGCCGCCGGACGGCCATATGTCCTACGCCGTCGTGGAGTCCGGGCCCGGCGCGCTCACCGGCTGCGCCGGCATCTCCATGATCTACCTGCCGCTGGGCAACGGTCGGGTTCTCAACTATGCCAACCCCTGAGCCCCTGGGCCGGATTGGGAGCAATCGATGAGCAGTACCGTGGCCGTGTGCTTCGGGGGGACGATGTTCTGGGCCTCCGACTTCGCACTCGGGGTGCTGTTCGTCCGGGCGGTGGAGGTCGCCGAGGAACTACCACCGGATGAGCGTGCGCCCTGGTGGGGCGACCTGGTGAGGGTGCTGCGGGTGGACGCCGTGATGGGCTCCAGTCACGCGGTCCTACTCGACGACTTCGGCGTCCAGGAACGGCAGGCCCTGCTGGACTGGATCGCGCGGGCGGCTTCCCGGCTGGAGGAACAGGGCGGGATCGCCGTCGCCGAGGTGGCGTCGTGGGACGTCCTGGACGGCCTCACCGTCCCGCTGACCGGCGGCGCGCATATCGCGGCCGGTCCGCTGGTCGAGCTGAGCCAGGCGATGGCCCAACTGGTCGCGGGCACACTGCCCCCGGCGCCGGAGGGGCGCCACTGGTGGTACGGCAGATCCTGCGGAAGGGTGCTCCAGGGCGGCGGGCAGTAAGGGCGTTGGCGGGGCCGGCCTCGGGCGGCCCCGCCGATCGATCGGGAAGCGCGATCGATGACGATCGCTGTTCGGCATTGGACGCGGGGCCCGTCGTCCTGCATGCTCGTTCCCATGATGCAGCCCGCGTTGTCGACAAGGTCCGGACGTGGTCCGGCCGTTGACGCTGCGCGTCGCCTCCCGGCCGTCGCCGGGGCGGGCCTGCGGCTGACCCAGCGCCGGGTCATCGACTTCGGCACCGCGAAGTCCACCAGCTGTCGCTGTAGCTGAACCCGCCGCACACCGGCCCGCGCTGACGATCACCGCGCCGCGCCGCGTGCCCCGCTGAACGACACCGTGCCCCGGACCGTGCACCGTCGGCGCACCCCCGGGCCCACCCCCCGCTCCTCTGCCTGCCGCCTTCCTTTGCAAGGACGCATCCATGACCACCGTCAGCGCCGTTCCTGACGTCTCCAGCTGGGACAATCCACCGCATCCCGACCCCCGCGGCACCATCGTGCCACTGGTCCTGGAGCGGCTGCGGCTAGGCGCGGACGCCCCCGCCCTCGCGGTCCGTGAGGAGTCCGCCCCATGACCCGCTATGTGGTGATCGGCGCGGGCGCGGTCGGCGTCACCCTCGCCGCGGAACTCCACGAGAGCGGCTCCGAGGTGCTGCTGGTGGCACGCGGCGCCCAACTGACCGCGCTGCGCGAGAAGCGGCTGCGCTTCGCCCGCCCCAGCGGGGTGACCACGGTGGACGTCCCCTTCGCCGCCGGACCCGGGGAGACGGACCTCACCGAGGGCGACGTGCTGGTACTCGCGGTCAAGAGCCAGGACACCGAACGGACCGTGGCGGACTGGGCCTGGCGCCCGGTGACGCGTTCCGACGGCGGCCGGGACCTCGCGGCGCGGACGCTGCCGGTGGTCGTCCTGCAGAACGGCCTGGAGAGCGAGCGCACGGCGCTGCGCCGCTTCGCCGTCGTGCTGGGGGCCTCGGTGTGGGTACCCGCCGTGTACGTCGAGGAAGGCGTCGTGGTCAATCCGGTGGCCCCCACCCCGGCGCTGCTGTGGATCGGCCGCTACCCGCACGGCGACGACCACCCCGCGCTGACCCGCCTCGCCGAGGACCTGCGGGCGGCCTCGATACAGGTGCAGCTGGTACCGGAGATCACCGGCTGGAAGACGGCCAAGCTGATCGGCAACACCGTCAACGGTCTGGATCCGCTCTACCGCGACAGCCCGCTGCGCGAACGGGCGGCCCGGCTGCTCGCCGACGAGGCCCGGGCGGTGTTCGCGCGGGCCGGGCTGCCGGTGGCGGACCGCCGGGCGGACAGCACCCTGGACACCTCCGGGTTCCGGATCCAGGAGATCCCCGGGTATCCGCGCGGCGGCTCCTCCACCTGGCAGAGCCTGGCCAGGTCGGGTTCGCTGGAGGCCGACTTCCTGAACGGCGAGGTGCTGCTCCAGGCCAGGCTCGCCGGAACCGGCGCCCCCGCCAACGCGGCTGTGCTGGAACGGATCCGGCGCGCCGTGCTGGAGGGCACACCGGCCGGCTCGCTGGACGACGAGGACCTGGCGGCCGCCCTGCCGTGGCTGGCCCGCACCGGGCGGACGGCCGAGGGGGAGGACGCATGAGCACCGCCGAGGGCACCGGGGCCACGCCGACCGCCACCCTTCCCGTTGCCGTACCCGCCGCCGCGCCGCCCTCGGCCGACTCCGGGGCGGCCGACCCGGCCGGGGCCACGGCCGACGCCGCGCGACAGCCGGTCTCCCGGCGCGGCGGAGCGGGTGCGGGCGGGGTGGAGACCATCCAGCCGCTGCACCAGCGCAGGCGGCCGCAGGTGCCCCGGCCGGTCCGGCGCTCGCTCGGGCCGATCGGCGCGCTGCTGCTGTGGTGGCTGCTCAGCGCCACCGGGGTGCTCTCGCCGCAGACCCTGGCCTCGCCCGGCGCGGTGTTCCGGCAGGGCTGGGAGCTGACCGCCGACGGCAGACTCGGCTCGGCGATCTGGGTCTCCACCCAGCGGGTGCTGGAGGGGTTCGTCATCGGCACCGTGGCGGGCACCGCCCTGGCCGTCCTGGCCGGGCTGTTCCGCCTCGGCGAGGACGTCATCGACTCGACCGTGGGCATGCTCCGGGCGCTGCCCTGGGTGGGCCTGATCCCGCTGTTCATCATCTGGTTCGGCATCGGCGAGACCCCCAAGGTGGCCCTGGTGGTGATCGCGGTGACCTTCCCGCTGTACTTCAACATCTACGCCGGGATCCGGGGCGTGGACGCCCAACTGGTCGAGGCCGGCACCGTGCTCGGCCTGGGCCGCTGGGGCCAGATCCGCCACATCGTGCTGCCGGGGGCCCTGCCCGGGGCCCTGGTCGGGCTGCGCTACGCCCTCGGCAGCGCCTGGCTGGCGCTGGTCTTCGCGGAGCAGATCAACGCCACCAACGGCATCGGCTACCTGATGAACAACGCCGAGCAGTTCTTCGAGACCGACGTGATCGTGGTGTGTCTGCTGGTCTACGCGGTCCTCGGGCTGGTCACCGACCTGCTCGTGCGGCTGTGC
>Ga0302314_10017925_pt1 | contig 11837 bp, 15 predicted proteins | sample III_Palsa_N2_3_FD_200533 | JGI IMG/M metagenome (GOLD analysis project Ga0302314, IMG submission 200533) | Peat permafrost microbial communities from Stordalen Mire near Abisko, Sweden - III_Palsa_N2_3 | ecosystem: Environmental > Terrestrial > Soil > Palsa > Peat permafrost | place: Sweden...
GGACACGTTGTCAGACACCATCACCCTCACCGGAATCGTCGGGACAGAACCCCGTGCGGTCACGACCAGCGAAGGGCTCGCGATCACGAGTTTTCGACTGGCATCCACCCAGAGACGCTTTGTGAAAGCACAGGAGAAGTGGGTCGACGGTGAGACCAACTGGTACACCATCACGTCGTTTCGCCAGCTCGCGACAAACTCCGCAGTGTCGGTAAAGAAGGGGGAGCGCATTCTCGTGACCGGTCGGCTGCGGATTCGCGAGTGGGAGAACTCGAGCAAGTCGGGCACCAACATCGAGATCGAGGCGGATGCGATGGGCCACGACCTCTCGTGGGGCACGGCGGCGTTCTCCCGCGGCGCAGGCTCGACGCCGGTCGACAGCCAGTCGCAGTCGTCGGATGCGGCGGCGTTTCCGACGGAGGCCGATCTCGCCGGTCTTCAGGCCGTCGACGGATCGCACTCCGCGGAGTCGGACGGCATGGCCTCGGGAAGAAGCGTGGCGAGCCTGGTCGCGGAGGACGGCCTGGCGACCCCGTTCTAGTGTTCGGGCCGGTCAGCTTGCGGCGATCGCCGAGGCCGGCACGCCGAGGGCCACCGCGTATCGCGCATTCAGATCTGCCCACCCATGCTGCATCGCCGTCATCCCCCGCACTGGAACAACCGGATGCCCGGCCAGCGCGCTCGCCGCAACACCGAGGCAAAGGTGCCAACCGGCCGCGATCGCCGAAGCCATGAGTGCATCCGCCAGCGTCTGGTGGAGGGTGAGTCGGCTCGACGCTCCCACGACAGTGAGCTGCCACGCGAGCATGTCCGCGCCCCAGCTGTGCTCGAGCAGCTGCGGGGGATCCGCGACCAGCACGACGCTTGAAAGCTCGACGTCGGGGTTCTCGTCGTCTCCGATCATCCGCAGCGTTGCCCGGCCGACATGCGCGAGATTGCGGTCAGCCGAGTACGGAGCCCAGGTAGCGAGTCGGGCAGGATCCGTGAGCATTGCCCAGACCGCGTCGCGTCCGGCGGCGAAATCCCAGGTCATCACCACGGTGGTTCTGCCGTGGCTGACTTCGCGCGCAACAGAGGCGAGCGCTGCGAGGTGATCGGCGGGCTGGCGTTCCAACGTTTGTGGCCGTGCTCTCGAGTTCTGACGAACCATGCCGCATAACCTACGCTCGGGCGACGCGGGCGTCCAGCACTGGGTTACAGGCATCCGTGGGGCGGCCGCGTCTAGAATCTCGGAGAGCGGCCGAAACGCCGCTTGAACACAGGGGGTGCAATGTGCGCATGACTCGAGCCGCGCTCGCAGTGCCCCTTGTCGTCGTGCTTGCCGCCGCACTGACTGGATGCGTGCAGGCGCCCGTGGCCCCGACGCCGGTGCCGGTGCCGACTCCGTCGGGCACGAGTTCCGCCGCGGCGGCCATTCCTACGTATGACCCAACCGGGACGGCGCAAGACAATCTCGCCTACTTCGACAAGGTCGGCCACGCGCTGCTCGACAACAACCCCACCGCAAATGCGCAGGGCGAGACCATCGTCGACTGGTTCGTCGCGCACGGTTTCAACAAATCGAATATGGAAGTGACCCCCGACAAGACCTCGATCGGGCTGGCAGCCTGGAACATCGAGTTTTCGGTGAAGTTCGGCAACAGCTGCCTCCTCGGCCAGGCCGGAAACGTCGGCTTCCAGTCATCCGTTCTTCCCGTTCTGGCGACAGGCAAATGCCTGATCGGCCAAACCCGCCCGATCACCTGGTAGCCGAGTGTCATTCGTGCGACGGTTCGGTTTGCTGGTGTTGGGAGTGGCTGTCCTGATCGGCGGCGTAGTGCTCTACGCGGCCTCGCTTCCCCGCCCGAGTTTCGGCTGGAGCGCCTACGCGCCCCGGACGGCTACGACATTCGTCGTTGACCCCGGCCCCGATCTCGTCCCAGCCGCGGTGGGCCTGATCGCCGCCGGACTGGTGCTCATCGCCGGCTGGGTCGGTTTCCAGCTAGGCCACCGCCGGCGCTGACCAGCGCTGGATCTCCTCTCCGCGCTCTCCAACGCCAAGCCTGCCGTCTGCGCGGCAACCCCGACGAGCGACCTGTCGGGCCGCCGATAGAATGGCTGCATGGCCGAATTCATTTACACGATGGTCCGCGCCCGAAAAGCGGTCGGTGACAAGCTCATCCTCGATGACGTCACGATGTCGTTTTTCCCTGGGGCGAAGATCGGTGTGGTCGGCCCGAACGGCGCCGGAAAATCCACGATTCTGAAGATCATGGCGGGGCTCGACACCCCCAGCAACGGCGAAGCCCGGCTGAGCCCGGGTTATTCGGTGGGCATCCTGATGCAGGAGCCCGAGCTCGACGAATCCAAGACTGTTCTCGAGAACGTGCAGGAAGGCGTCGGCGAAATCAAGGCCAAGGTCGACCGCTTCAACGAGATCTCGATGGCGATGGCCGACCCCGATGCCGACTTCGACACCCTGCTCGCCGAGATGGGCACGCTGCAGGAAGAGATCGACGCCGCGGATGCCTGGGACCTCGACTCCCAACTCGAACAGGCGATGGATGCTCTGCGAACTCCTCCGGGAGACGCGGCAGTGGCCAACCTCTCGGGTGGTGAGAAGCGTCGCGTCGCGCTGACCAAGCTACTGCTGCAGAAGCCCGACCTGCTGCTGCTCGACGAGCCGACCAACCACCTCGACGCCGAGAGCGTGCTCTGGCTGGAGCAGCACCTGGCCAAGTACCACGGTGCGGTTCTCGCCGTGACCCACGACCGGTACTTCCTCGACCATGTTGCCGAGTGGATCGCCGAGGTCGACCGTGGCCACCTGTATCCCTACGAGGGCAATTACTCGACCTACCTGGAGAAAAAGGGCGAGCGCCTGCAGGTGCAGGGCAAAAAGGATGCAAAGCTCGCGAAGCGCCTGTCGAGCGAACTCGAGTGGGTTCGAAGCAACGCGAAGGGACGCCAGGTCAAGTCGAAGGCGCGCCTCGCCCGCTACGAGGAGATGGTCAACGAGGCGGAGAAGACGCGCAAGCTCGACTTCGAGGAGCTCGTCATCCCGGTCGGCCCACGCCTCGGTGCGCAGGTCATCGACGCCAAGAACCTCAGCAAAGGGTTCGACGGTCGCGTGCTCATCAATGGGCTCAGCTTCACGCTGCCGCGCAACGGCATCGTCGGAGTCATCGGCCCGAACGGCGTCGGCAAGACCACGCTGTTCAAGACCATCACCGGTCTCGAGCCCCTCGATGGCGGCGACCTCAAGATCGGTGAAACGGTCGACATCTCGTACGTCGACCAGGACCGCGGCGGCATCGACCCGTCGAAGACGCTCTGGGAGGTCGTCTCCGACGGACAGGACTACATCCAGGTCGGCAGAACCGAGATACCGTCCCGCGGTTACGTCTCACAGTTCGGCTTCAAGGGCCCGGACCAGCAGAAGAAGGCCGGGGTGCTCTCCGGTGGAGAGCGAAACCGGCTCAACCTCGCGCTCACGCTAAAGCAGGGGGGCAACCTGCTGCTCCTGGATGAGCCCACCAACGACCTGGACGTCGAAACGCTGGGCAGCCTCGAGAACGCGCTGCTCGAGTTTCCTGGATGCGCCGTGGTCATCACCCACGACCGGTGGTTCCTCGACCGCATCGCGACGCACATCCTGGCGTATGAGGGCACCGAGGAGAACCCGTCGAACTGGTACTGGTTCGAGGGAAACTTCGAATCATACGAGGAGAACAAGGTCGAGCGACTCGGCCCGGATGCCGCGAAGCCGCATCGCAGTGCCTACCGCAAGCTGACCAGGGACTAGGGTCTCGGGTCGAGGCCATGCGCATCCACGTACAGATTCCGCTGCGCTGGTCGGACTTCGACGCCTACGCGCACGTCAACAACGCTGAGATGCTGCGCGTGCTCGAGGAGGCGCGCATCCAGGCCATGTGGCGTCCCGATGACGGGTCGGTTGCGGATGCGCCGACTGCGGTAATGGATGTTCGTCCGGGCGCCGAGACGCTCGCACTCATCGCGCGGCAGGAGATCGAGTACCTGGCGCCCATTCCGTACATGCGACAACCGCTCGATATCGAGATGTGGGCTGGCGGCCTTGGAGGAGCGAGCATCGACGTCTGCTACGAGGTGTTCTCGCCGATCGGGGTCGAACCGCGTGTGCTCTACACCCGCGCTGCAACGACCGTCGTGATGGTCTCGGCCGAGACGAACAACCCCACGAGGGTTCCGGCGGAGCTGCGCGAGGCCTGGAAGCCCTACATCGAGGCGCCGGTAGCCTTCGGCAAACGCCGCTGAGCATCCGTAACTCAGGGGTTACCGTAGCCGTTGAGTTACGGTAACGTCTGGGTTACTGAAGCAGAAGGGTGAATGTCGATGCTCGCATTCGAAGCAAGTTCCACCATCGCAGCCACTCCCGACCAAGTCTGGGGCGTGCTCGTGCAGGGCGACCAATGGGCAAATTGGGACTCGGGAGTCGCATCCGTTGACGGCACGATCGCGCTGGGCGGCAAGATCAAGATCCAGTCCAAGGTTGCCCCCGGGCGCACGTTCCCGGTGAAGGTGACGCGGTTCGACGGCCCGGCCAGCCTCGAGTTCACCGGTGGCATGCCGTTCGGGCTGTTCAAGGGCGTGCGCACGTACACGCTCGCGGCGGCACCCGACGGTGGCACACTGTTCACCATGCGCGAGGAGTACACCGGCCCGATGGCGGCATCCATCGGCAAGTCGATTCCCGACCTGAACCCGTCGTTCCGGCAGTTCGCGAGCGGGCTGAAGGCGCGCGTGGAGTCGAGCATCTAGCGCGATGGCCGCCGCAGAGGAAGAGAGTGGGCCGTTCGAGGCCCTCGGGGACGCGAATCGCAGGGAGATCCTGCGACTCCTCGGCGCGGGCGAGAAATCGGTGCAGCAAATTGCGGGCGAGCTGCCGATCAGCCGGCCTGCCGTTTCCCGCCATCTCAAACTGCTCTCGGCCGCGGGGCTCGTATCGAGCGACCGGCGCGGCACGCGGCAGGTGTACCAGTTGCAGAAAGAGGGCGTGCAGGCCGTACAGAACTACCTCGAGACCGTCTGGGGCGATGTCGCGACGCGTTTTCGGCTGATGGCCGAGAACACTCCGCGAAAGGTCACAAACGACCCTTCATCTCGAGAATGATGGGTCGGTTGCGCCCTTTCGCGGATTTTTGGAGAGACGAGCAGTGATCGAGCCGCTTACCTACACCTTCGACGTCGCCTGCAGCGTTCGGCATGCCTTCGACACCTGGACTTCGAAGATCGATTCGTGGTGGCCGGCTGGCCACACTTACTCGGGCGAAGCCGATGCGCGCGTCGTGCTGGAGCCGCGTGTCGGCGGTCGCATCTACGAGCGCACTCCGGATGGCACGGAACACGAGTGGGGCGAGGTCACCGTTTGGGACCCGCCGGTGAGGTTCGGCTACCTCTGGCGAATTCGCAAACAGCGCGAAGACGGCACCGACGTCGAGATCAAATTCATCGAGGTCGACGAGGATGCGACGCGCGTCGAGATCTTGCACACCGGCTGGGAGCGCCTCGGCGCTGGCGGCTCGGACTGGCGGGAGCGCAATATCGGCGGGTGGTCGGGGGTGCTCCCGCACTACATCGCCGCCGCCGAAGCCTTCTGACCTGACGTAGACGGTTGGTATTCATCCGGGATACCAACCAATCGCGTCACTTCGGGGCGCGGATGGTGCCCTCCTGGGCGACGCTCGCGAGCAACACGCCCTCGCGGCTGTAGATGCGGCCGAATGCCAACCCGCGCCCGCCGACCGCGTTGGGGGACTCCTGGGCGTAGAGCATCCACTCGTCGACCCGGCCGAACCGATGCCACCACATGGCATGGTCGAGGCTGGCGATCTTGAGCCCCGGCGTCGCCCACGGCAGCCCATGCCCGCGCAGCACCGACTCGAGCAGCGTGAAATCGCTGAGGTAGGCGAGCGCGGCACGGTGCAGATTCGGGTCGTCGGGCAGCGGTCGCACTGCCTTCACCCAGACGGCCTGGTGCGGCACGGCCGCGCCGTTGACCGACATCCAGATCGGCGCTTGGACATGACGAATGTCGAACGGCCTGCCCCACGCCCACACCTTGGCCACCGGGTGATCGACGCCCTCGAGCGTCTCGGCCGCCGTCGGCAGCGACTCGGGGTCGGGGATATCGTCGGGGAACGGCTCCTGGTGGTCGAGCCCCTCGTCTTCAGTCTGGAACGACGCGATCATCGACAGGATCGGAACGCCCTGCTGGTAGGCCTGGGTGCGCCGCGTGGTGAAGGAACGACCGTCGTGGATGCGGTCCACCGAGAACGTGATCGGCAACGCGATGTCGCCCGGCCGCAGGAAGTAACCGTGCATCGAGTGGATGGGGCGATCATCCGGAACCGTGCGCGTCGCGGCAACAACCGACTGTGCGAGTACCTGCCCGCCGAACACTCGACCGTGGGGTTGCCACTCGCTGGGGCCGGTAAATATGTCTTCTGTCGTTCTCGCCCCGGTGTCGGTCAGATCGAGAGTGGCCAGAAGTCCCGACATTGGGTCGCTCATGCCCTGTAGTTTAGAACTCCGATGAGCCCAACATTTACCCTCGTAGATGCCCTCGCCCTGCGCGACCTGCAGGTTTACCTCTCTCGAGCCAGTCGAATCGAGGAAGGTTCGGTGCGGCTCATTGCCGGGGGCGGCATTCTCGCGGTCTACGTCGCGGTGATTTATCCGGCCGGGCTGCTGGATGAAGTGCCCACCGTGCTGGGGCTTCGCACGTTCGCCCTCACCGAGCCGGTGACGGTCGACTCGGTTGTTCCGATCCGGTCGCTGCTCGAGCGCGCCAACCGGTTGAATGCCGAGATCTCCGACCTGACGATTCCCGTTACGATGACCGTGCCCATGGGGGTGAATACGGTGACGTGGGCGGCGATCTCGCCCCCTAAGGGCGGTTGGATTCCGCGCCCGTCGACGACCACGGGTGCCCTGGATGCGATCGCGCGGGCGGGTATCGCCGAGGTCGCCGAGGCCGTGCCCACCGGCACAGGCGCCCAGCTAGTTCAGAAGGTGCGCGCTGAGGTGTGGGGCCGCGATATCGACGGCCTCGAGGATGTCGCCGCCGGGGGAGCGTTCGCCGCCCTGTCGCTGGGATTCCTCGGCGATGTCGCCGCCGAGGAGGTGCGCATCTTCGAGTCCGGGCCCTGGACCCGGCTCACGACGGCGCGCGGTCACACGCTCATCAAGCGCAAGGCGTGGCGCCTGGCGCGTTAGCCCCCCCCGCGCAAGTACCGATTTGTCACGAAAGCGCCGAAACGTTGCGGCAATCTGGTGACAAACCGGTACTGGGGCGGCGTTAGTCGACGCGGTTGAGTACGACCAGCGGGATCTTGCGCTCGGTCTTCGTCTGGTACTCGGCGAATCCCGGGTACTGCTTACCGATCTCGGCATACTTCGGCGCGCGCGTCTGCTCCGGCATGGGGGACGCGACGGCGTCGTACTCCTCGATGCCGCCGTCGACGGATGCCTCGACGTGCACCGAGGGCTGCGCGAGCAGGTTGTGGTACCAGCCCGGGTTTTCGGGCGCACCGGCCTTCGACGCGGCGACGATGCGGGTGTCGCCATCCGGAAAATACATCATCGGGTTCACGCGCTTCTCGCCCGATTTGGCACCCACGGTATGGAGAAGCAGCAGGTGTGCACCGGCGAACGGGCCACCGACCACACCGTTGTTCTCGCGGAATTCCTTGATGATCTTGTCATTCCAGTCGCTCATGGTCTGAGCCTAACTCCTGGTCGTGAACGCCCGGTTTAGAGGGCCGCGACCGCGCGACCGGCGGTGCGCCCGCTGAACAGGCAGCCGCCGAGGAACGTCCCTTCGAGCGCGCGGTAGCCGTGCATCCCGCCACCGCCGAACCCGCTCGCCTCGCCTGCCGCGTAGAGGCCCGGTATCGGGTTGCCGTCGGCGCCGAGCGCCTGGGCCGAGAGGTCGGTTTCGATGCCGCCGAGGCTTTTGCGCGTGAGAATGTGCAGCTTGACGGCGATGAGCGGCCCCGCCGACGGATCGAGGATGCGGTGCGGTTTCGCAACCCGGATTAGGCGATCGCCGCGGTACTTTCGGGCCTGGCGCAGCGCATTGATTTGCGAGTCCTTCGAGAACTCGTTGGCCAGCTCGCGATCGCGTGCCTCGATTTCGTGCCGTACCTGCGCTGCGTCGATCGCGACATCCGGTGTGAGGGCCTGCATTTTGCCCAGCAGCTCGTCGAGGGTGTCGGCGACCAGGAAGTCGACGCCTTTCTGCTTGAACGCCTCCACCGGTCCGGGCGCTCCCTTGCCGACCCGCTTCAGCAGCAGGCGGATGCTCTTGCCTGTGAAATCGGGGTTCTGCTCGCTGCCCGAGAGCGCGAATTCCTTCTCGATGATTTTCTGGGTCAGTACGAACCAGGTGTACGAATGGCCAGTTGCGACGATGTGCTCGAGAGTTCCGAGCGAGTCGAACCCCGGGAACAGCGGCACGGGCAGCCGGGTGCCCGTCGCATCCAGCCAGATGGATGACGGCCCGGGAAGAATGCGGATGCCGTGCTTCGGCCACACGGGCGCGTAGTTCGTAATGCCCTCGGTGTAGTGCCACATGCGGTCCTCGTTGATGAGGTGGGCGCCGGCTTTCGCGGCTACCCCGAGCATGCGCCCGTCGACGGAGGCCGGAACGCCGCTCAGCATGTCGGCGGGTGCTGCGCCGATGCCCTTCGGCCAGTTCTTGCGCACGAGATCGTGGTTGCCGCCGATGCCGCCGCTCGTGACGATCACGGCGGGCGCCCGCAGCTCGAACTGGTCGATGCGCTCGCGGTTGCTCGGCGCGCCGCGCTCGGCACCGTCTGGCGCGAGCACGGAGCCACCCACGCCGACGACAGCGCCATGCTCCACGATGAGCGACGTGACCTCGTGACGAAACCGGATGTCGACGAGTCCCGCCGCGATGCCCTGCCGCAGCTTCCGCTCGAACGGTGCGACCACGCCCGGCCCGGTGCCCCAGGTGATGTGGAATCGCGGCACCGAGTTGCCCGGCCCCACGGCGGTGTATCCGCCGCGCTCGGCCCAGCCGACCACGGGGAAGAACTTGACGCCACGCTCGCGCAGCCACGCCCGCTTCTCGGTCGCAGCGAACCGCAGGTAGGCCTCAGCCCACTTGCGCGGCCACGCATCCTCTTCCCGGTCGAAACCGGCATTGCCCAGCCAGTCCTGGCGCGCCAGTTCCAGGCTGTCGCGCACGCCGAAGCGCCGCTGTTCGGGGGAGTCGATCAGAAAGATGCCACCGAACGACCACCACGCCTGGCCGCCGAGACTCGCCTCGGGTTCCTGGTCGAGCACGACGATGTGCTTGCCGGCGTCGATCAGCTCGGCTGCGGCCACCAGGCCGGCGAGGCCCGCCCCCACGATGATCGCATCGGGCTGGCTCGACTGTTCGGGCAACGACATAGGTGAAACTCCTTCGTTTCGTCGATGCCAGATTATCCCGGCACCCTCTCGCCGCTCACAATGTCGTCGGCATTCTCGGAGATCCACTGCATCAGGGGGCGCAGGTGGTTCGCGACCTCGAGGCCGCGGGTGCTGAGGCTGTACTCGACGCGGGGCGGAATGGTCGCCTGCGCGTCACGCCGAACGAATCCGTCGCCCTCGAGTGTTCGGAGCGTCTGGGCGAGCATCTTCTCGCTGACGCCTTGCACGACTCGACGCAATTCGCCCCAGCGGCGTGGACGCTCGCTGAGCGCCGACAGGATCAGCACACCCCACTTGCTCGTGATGTGGTCGAGCACGGTTCGGGTGGGACACGCGGCGGGCAGGATGCCGTCAGTGAAGCCGGGAAGGGGGATGCCGTAGCCGGCGGGCCGAGTCGTAGTGCTCATGCTCCGAGCTTACCTAAAGGTAGGTACAGCTGTTTAGGAAGTAGTGTCGGTCGAGGTGGGCCGCACGAGCCGGCCGTACCGAAACCGCACAGGATCAAAGGATTTTCATGACAATCGTCGTCACTGGCGCCACCGGAGCGCTCGGCCACCTCATCGTCGAAGCGCTGCTGCGCGACGGCGTCGCGCCATCCCAGATCGTCGCCGGCGGTCGAAACCTCGACAAGCTCGACGACCTGGCCGAGCGCGGCGTCACTGTGGTGCCGCTGGACTACGACGAGCCCTCGACGCTGGAGGCCGCGTTCAAGGGCGCTGACACGCTGCTGCTGGTTTCGGCGAGCGAGCCCGGCAAGCGGGTGCCGCAGCACAAGGCGGCGATCGACGCGGCTGTCGCGGCCGGCATCACCCGCATCGTTTACACGAGCGCACCGAAGGCCACAACCTCGCATCTGATCCTCGCCCCGGAGCACAAGGCGACCGAGGAGCTGCTCGCCGCATCCGGCATCGCGACGACCATCCTGCGCAACGGCTGGTACACCGAGAACTACGTGGGCACGGCCAGGCAGTCGGCGGAGTCGGGCGTACTCGTGTCGAGCGTGCGAGATGGCCGCATCGCCAGCGCCTCCCGCAAGGACTACGCGGATGCCGCTGCCGCGGTGCTCACCACCCCCGGCCACGAGGATAAGGTCTACGAACTGTCCGGCGATGTCGCCTGGACCCAGGATGACCTGGCCGCCGCGATCTCATCGGCAACGGGCAAGAATGTCGTGTACACACCGGTCAACACCGAGCAGCACGCGGCCATCCTGAAGTCCGCAGGACTGGATGACGCAACCATCGGCTTCGTGACCACGCTCGATTCCAACATCGCCGACGGTGTGCTGGGCGAGACAAGCGGCGAACTGCGCCAGCTCATCGGGCGCCCCACCACGCCGCTTGCGGAGGGCTTGGCAGCAGCCCTTTGATTGGTGTCTGATGGACGGCATGAGCCTCAAGATCAACCAGATCACGTTCGACGCCCATGAGCCCGTGCGCCAGGCGGCATTCTGGGCCTCGGCCATGGGCTGGTTTGAGGATGCCGACAACCCGGGCCTTCCCGAGGACGACGAGGCGGCCATCCTGTCTGCCGACCGGTCGCAGGTGCTGCTGTTCATCCGGGTTCCGGAGGGCAAGTCGGTCAAAAACCGGGTGCACCTGGATGTGTCGCCGACCGACTCGACCCGCGACGCCGAGGTCGAGCGACTGGTGACGCTCGGCGCATCGGTCTACGACGACCGGCGTTTGCCGGATGGTCGGGGCTGGGTCGTCATGCAGGATCCCGAGGGAAACGAGTTCTGCATGGAGCGCGCTGAGTCGGAGCGCACAGCGTAGCCGCAAGCCTCGCCGATATCGTGCAGATCGACGAGCCCTACCTCGAAGCCTGCCCGGAAAGCAGATCATCCTGGGCGTGCTCGACCTGTCGGACCCGGTCGCCGTCGCTAGCGGCTCTCGGGCCGCAGCCGTGCGGTCAATGCCGCCGCCGTCGACGCGACGAGCTCGCCGAGCACCGGCCAGTCCGTCGCCTCCGCCGTGCTGCCGAGAAAGGTGAGACCGACCGCGGCGCTCGGGTAGTCGTTGCGATCGAGGGCGGTTGAGCCCACCGACGAGTAGTCGGTGGTGATCTCGCCCTGCTCGCGTGCCCAGCCATCCTGTCGGCAGCGCTGCAGGATGCAGTCGAGCTGAGCCCGCGTGCGTGGGCCGCCGCCCGCTCGCACGATCAGGTCGGCGTCGTGCGGATAGAGCGCTGTCACCTGGGATGCCGACAGCGCAGCAAGCAGCGAGCGTCCCGTCGCGGTCAGGTGCGCGGGCAGCCGCACACCGATTCGGGAGACCGTCGTCGGCGCCCGAAACCCCTGCACCTTGGCGATGTAGATGACATCCGAACCGCTCAGGGTGGCGAGACGCGCCACGACAGGAATGGGTGACTGCGCCACG
>Ga0302314_10017926_pt1 | contig 11837 bp, 11 predicted proteins | sample III_Palsa_N2_3_FD_200533 | JGI IMG/M metagenome (GOLD analysis project Ga0302314, IMG submission 200533) | Peat permafrost microbial communities from Stordalen Mire near Abisko, Sweden - III_Palsa_N2_3 | ecosystem: Environmental > Terrestrial > Soil > Palsa > Peat permafrost | place: Sweden...
CGCCCTAAATGCAGGGTGAAACACAATGTCCGGGAATATCTGCAGGATCCACACGCCACCGAGCAATTGCAGATCGATTGCATATTGCGTCGGCAAGAACACGATAAACCGCAGCGCGCCTTTTGAAGCGCGATAGCGTTGTCGGTTTTTATCCGCGCCGACGCAGGATACGGCTTAGGGCTGTTGCCCAAGCAAATCCGCAAGCGCAATCGCAACCGTTTTCGTCGCGACCTTCAAGTCTTCAAGCGCGACACGCTCGTCGGCCCGATGCCCGTTCGCCTCAAGCAACGTCCGTGGACCGGCGCCGTAGATAACCGTTGGTACGCCCGCCTCGCAATACAGACGGGCATCGGTGTAAAGAGGCACGCCCTCGGTCGGAATGTCACGCTGCAAAGTAACCAGGGCCGCGCGTTGCAACGCTTGTGACAAGCGCTCTGCGCCGTCAAGCGAGCACAACGGCGACGTAACCAACACCTCTTGTATCTCCACGCCAATGCCGGCCAAGCCTTCCACCGACGCCATGATCAACGTCTTCAATTGCTTAAGCACGTCCTGCGGATTCTCCTCCGGCACCACCCGCCGGTCGAGCCGCAAACTCACCTTGTCAGGCACCACATTTGTATTGATGCCGCCTTTGATCAAACCCACAACTAAAGTTGGATGATCAATTCCCGGCGTCTTCGAATGGATCTCGCGCAATGCTGCCCGATGAGCGTACAGCGCATTGAGCACCGCCGTAGCGGCCTCCAGTGCGTCGTGCCCGGTATCGGGCCGCGCCGCGTGCGCCGACTTGCCTCGCACCGTGACTTCCAAATGGATCGCACCATTATGCGCTGTCGTGATCGCATAGGAAAAGCCTGCACAGATGGCGCAATCGGGCTTCACGATGCCCTGCTTCAACAACCACCCCGGCCCGATCAGGCCGCCGGTTTCTTCGTCATAGGTCAAGTGCAGCTCCACCGTCCCGCCGAGCGTCGCACCACTCTCGATCAAGGCCTTCAACGCGAACGCATAGGTGGCGAAGTCCGACTTCGATACCGCTGCGCCGCGCCCGATCATGAAACCATCGCGAATCTCGGCACCGTATGGATCGGCGGTCCAGCCATCGCCTGGCGGCACCACGTCGCCGTGCGCGTTCAGCGCAATCACCGGCCCCGCGCCGAAGCAATGGCGAACCACCAGGTTTGTCGCGCTGATCATGCCGGCACGCGTGACATCGTCGGCCGGCACTGGATGACGTTCGACCGTGAAGCCAATCCGCTCCAGCCATTGCGCCGCCATCTCCGCGTGGCCGGCGCAATCGCCCGGCGGATTGTCCGACGGTTTTTGCACAAGCGCGCAAAGGAACTGGACCTCTTGGTCAAAGTGATGATCGACGCAGTCGGTCAGGGTCGAGGCAAGAACGTGGTGGGTCATGAGCGATAGTCTGATCTAAGTAACGCGCTGAGGGTTGGCTGCATGGTAACGAGTAACGCTGCTGCAGGCGAGCGGCAACAGCTTAGCGGACCCGGCCGACGGCTTGGTGAGCGCACCCGAATGCCGCCCATAACAGATCGCAATCAATTTATTGCGCTTAAGCGCGGTTTTCATCGAAGAAAATTGCATCTGGACTCAAACGCCGCGTTTGTTTCGCAATCAATTAAAGACCTTTCTCGGCTAAGCTTTCAGGCATGGGCACGCGCTCCGCCAGACGGCGGCGAGACGCGGATTTCCGTCTGGCACGGACACAATAACTCACTGGAATACGCTTTAATGAACCATAGAGACGATGCTGCGGCACTCGACCGCGACGATCCGCTAGCCAGTTTGCGCGAGCAGTTCGCGCTGGGCTTCGACACCATCTATCTGGACGGCAACTCGCTTGGCGTCCCGCCCAAGGCCGCCGCCTCGCGCGCCGCCGCCGTCATCACCGGCGAGTGGGGCGACGGTTTGATCCGCTCGTGGAATACAGCGGGATGGTTCGCGTTGCCCAAGCGGCTTGGCAACAAGCTGGCTCCGTTGATTGGCGCGGCCGAGGACGAAGTGGTTGTCACCGACACCATTTCCAGCAACCTCTTCAAGATCCTGTCGGCGGCGCTGCGAGTAGCCGATGAGCGCGACCCCAAGCGCCGTGTCATTGTCTCCGAACGCTCGAATTTCCCGACCGATCTCTACATTGCTCAAGGCCTGATCGAACAACTGGATCGCGGATATGAACTGCGTCTTGTGGATCATGCATCCGAGCTCGCCAGCGCTATCGACGAGAACACGGCCATCGCCATGATCACGCACGTCAATTACCGCACGGGCGCCATGCACGACATGGCCGCGTTGACCCGTGTGATCCATCGGGCGGGGGCGCTCGCGGTCTGGGATCTGGCACATTCAGCAGGAGCGGTCCCCGTCGATCTCAACGGCGCCGGTGCGGATTACGCCGTCGGCTGCACCTACAAGTACCTGAATGGCGGACCGGGTTCCCCCGCGTTCATCTGGGTGCCGAAGCGGCTGCAGAATGTTTTCTCACAACCGCTGTCCGGTTGGTGGGGCCATAAGAAGCCCTTTGAAATGAGCTCCGAGTATCGGCCCGATGATGGCATCGGCCGGTTCTTGTGCGGCACGCAACCTATTGTCTCGATGTCGATGATCGAATGCGGCCTCGACGTGTTCGGGCAAACCGATATGGCTGCATTGCGTCGGAAATCGCTGGCGCTGAGCGACTTGTTCATCGAACTGGTCGAGACACGCTGCAGCGAATTTCCGTTGCAGCTCGTGACGCCGCGAGCACATGCTGAACGCGGATCGCAGGCAAGCTTCGAACATCCGCATGGATATGAGGTCATGCAGGCGCTGATCGCGCGCAACGTGATTGGCGATTACCGCGAGCCACGCATCTTGCGCTTCGGCTTCACGCCGCTTTACACCCGCTATGTGGATGTATGGGACGCCGTTGAAACATTGCGCGACGTGCTTGCGACCGAAGCATGGCGTGCACCCGAGTTCGCCGAACGTGGCGCCGTTACCTGACCCAAGCGGAGAACGCGCGATGACACAATCACATGAAAGCGAAGGCACGGGCGGCTGTCCCATGGGCTACGGGCCGGCCGGCAACGCTGAGCCGAAGCCCGAAGGCTGGCATGACGCGCAGCTCGACTTCTCCGGTTCGATGAGCTACGGCGACTATCTCTCGCTCGACACGCTCCTGTCAGCGCAGCACCCGCTCTCGCCTGACCACAACGAAATGCTGTTCATCGTGCAGCATCAGACGAGCGAGTTATGGATGAAGCTCGCGTTGTATGAGCTGCATGCGGCGCTCGCCGCCGTGCGTCGCGATGACCTGCCGCCCGCATTCAAGATGCTCGCGCGTGTTTCGCGCATACTCGATCAGCTGGTCCAGGCGTGGAGCGTTCTCGCGACCATGACGCCGTCCGAATACACGGCAATGCGGCCTTATCTGGGAGCATCGTCCGGATTCCAGTCGCATCAGTACCGGCAGATCGAGTTCCTGCTAGGCAACAAGAATGCGCAGATGCTCAAGCCGTATGCGCATCGTCCGAACGTGCTCGCCGAGGTCAAGGCGACGCTTGACACCCCCTCGTTCTACGATGAAGTCATCCGCCTGCTTGCGCGCCGCGGTTTCCCGGTCGCACCGCAAAGGCTGGAGCGCGACTGGAGTCAGCCGACCACGCACGACGCCAGCGTGGAAGCGGCGTGGCTTACGGTGTACCGCGAGCCGACGCAGCATTGGGAGCTCTACGAGATGGCGGAAGAGCTCGTCGATCTCGAAGATTCTTTCCGGCAATGGCGCTTTCGCCACGTCACCACCGTTGAGCGGATTATCGGCTTCAAGCAAGGCACGGGCGGAACCAGCGGCGCGCTTTATTTGCGAAAGATGCTGGATGTCGTGCTGTTTCCTGAGTTATGGCATGTCAGGACGCTGCTCTGAGCGTTCGATTGCATGGTTCAAATTGAGCCGGTCATACGCGCGGCCCCTTTAGAAACCTGAAGGTCGCGCGGGGTAAAACAGACTCGCTCTGACAAGCCACGCACTTTGCCCGATAATAACCCGCATGAAAATGCTCCCTACCCCCCGTCTCATGCGGCGTGCGTTTCTGGCGTTGCCCGCAGCCCTGCTGCTAGCGTCGTGCGCAACGCCCACCGCGCCGATATCACTCGATTCCGCCATTGCCGCGCCGTATCGTGGAGACAAGGCGCAGGCGCGCGACGTGTACCGGCATCCGAAAGAGACACTGGAATTCTTCGGGCTCGCACCGAACCAGAGCGTGCTGGAAATCGCGCCGGGCGGCGGCTGGTACACGGACATCCTCGGGCCTTATCTGCGGGCGCGCGGCACGCTTTACGAAGCGCAATATCTGCCGCCCCAAGGGGAGCTTCCTGCCGGAGAAGCAAAGAGCAATGCCGTGTTCGAGCGCAAGCTCGCTGCCGCGCCCGACACCTTCGGAACGGTTGTGGTCGGCACGTTGCAAGCGGGGCAGTTCGGCGGCTTGCCTGCAGGGCTGCAAGTTGATCGCGTGCTGACGTTCCGTAATATTCACAACTGGATAGAAGACGGTCAGGTCGATGCCAACCTGCGTGCGTTCTATTCGGTCCTGAAACCGGGCGGCGTGCTCGGTGTGGAAGAGCATCGCGCACTACCAGGCACATCGGTTCAGCAAATGATCGATACCGGCTACCTGACCGAAGCCTACGTGATCGAGCATGCGCAGGCAGCGGGATTCAAGCTTGCCGCGCGCAGCGAGATCAATAGCAATCCCCGCGATACGAAGGACTATCCGCACGGCGTGTGGTCCTTGCCGCCGACTTACCGCGGCGGCGATACTGACCGCGCGCGCTTCGCCGCCATTGGCGAATCGGACCGGATGACGCTGCGCTTCGTCAAGCCGTAGGTTTCGTCGAGCCGTAGGGTTCGTCGAGCCGTACAAGCAGGCCCGATCTAATTGCATGGTCACCACATCGACGTGGACCGAAGCTTGCGTGCTACCCGCGGCGCCCCCCTTCTTGAACGTTCAAATCACAAGGTTATCCATGATCGAAGTCCATCATCTAAACGAATCCCGGTCGCGACGCATTACGTGGCTGCTCGAAGAACTCGGACTCGACTACACCGTCCACGCTTACCAACGCAATCCAAAGACGCGCCTGGCCCCGCCTGAACTTGAGAAGATTCATCCGCTGGGAAAGGCGCCCGTGATTCGGGATGGTGATGAAGTGATCTTCGAGTCCGGCGCTATCATTGAATATCTGGTGCGCAAGTATGGAAACGGCCGGCTTGCACCCGCGTCGGACTCGCGTGACTACAATCGTTATTTGCAGTTTCTGCACTACGCGGAAGGTTCGGCCATGCTGCCGCTCATGCTCAAGCTCTACACAAGCCGGCTTGGCGATGGCGCTGCACCGCTGCAGCCGCGCATTGAAAGTGAAATGCAAAGGCACCTCGGCTTTCTGAACAGCGAGCTCGCAGGACGAGACTATTTCATTGGCAACGAACTGACCGGCGCCGACGTTCAACTGTCGTTCGCCGTCCAGATGGCCGTGAAGTTCTGCGGCGAAGAAGCGTACCCCAACCTCACGGCGTTCGTCCGGCGTATTGAAGCGCGTGACGCGTATCGGCGGGCGATCGAAAAGTCGGGAGAGTAAGCGGCTTCGTGCGTCGTTGGCAGGGGCATGGAACGCTTGCTCAGCCAACGACGCACGCTCATCAAAACCCGACTGGCCGGTCCCAGCGCCGAAGGAAACCATTGCACGCAGTTTCTTAGCGGCTGCGACCAGCAGCGGCACTCGCGAACCCCTCGGCCACGGCTTCGCCAAACACACTGGCTGCACTCTTTAAATTCCCTAACTGAACAGGGTGAATCAGCCAGATATCGAGACTTAATGAAAAGTCTTTCACGTCAACGACGGATAGTTCGGCATACGAATCACTTCGGCGAAGCACGCTCCGCGGCACCAGCCCCAAACCAAGCCCTGCAGCAATCAACTTCAGTTGCATCTCGGTGCCGTGCGTATCCACGCTCAACCTCAGTTCGCGCCCCGCCGCTTGCATCGCCCGCTCCAGCGCGGCACGGTAACCGCAACCCAGCGGGTTGAGGATCCAATCCTGCTCCGCAAGCGCCTTGATGGTCGAGCGCCGCTCAACCACTGGCCGCCGTTTGCTCTGGACCACCAGCACCTCGAGCGTCGTGATAAACCGGCCCGCCACATTGGCCGGCAGCGTGCTGGGGGATGGCAGCAGCAACGTTGCTGCGTCCAGCTTCCCAAGGCTGACCTGCTGCAGCAACCCCGTGCTCCATTCCGTATGCGACTGAACCTCCAGCGCCGGGAACGCCGCTTTCAGACGCATTACCGCGTCGAATAAAACGATCTCCGCTACCACCTGCGAAAGGCCCAGCCGAAACGTTCCGCTCGGCACCGCCTCTTCCCGGGGAATCTCAAGCAGTTGATTCACGCTGCGCATCAGCGGAACCGCTTGTTCGTAGATCCGGCGTGCAAGCGCGGTTGCTTGAGGAGGCTTACTGTTGCGGTCCAGAAGTTCCGCGCCAAGGACCGCTTCAAGATGCTGAATCCGCCGCGATATAGCCGATTGGGTCAAGGACAATACGTCCGCCGCCCGCGTCAATGAATTGTGGTCGAGCACCGCAACCAGGGTTTTAAGGTCTTCGAATAACATGCCTGGCTCTCATGATTAAGATGAAAACTATGCGCTTGATGCAAGTTTCTACCTAGTCTAATCTTCAATGGCAAACCGTGCGACTGAGATGTCTTTTAATTCAGTGCGCAAATTCTCGCCGCGGCAGCACGCTGCTTATGTCGTGGCCAGCGTTCCCATTCCCCACTTAAGCCTGAGGTCAAACCATGCCACTCGTTCGAATCAATCTCGCGCAAACTGCATCGCCGGAAGTCGTTCAAGCAATCAGCAACGTCGTGTACGACGCGATGATCGACGTAGTCAAAGTGCCCGAGCACGACAAGTTTCAGATCATCACGCGCCATGCGCCTGACGAATTGATCTACCCGGCAGAGGGATACCTGGGCGTGACCTACACGCCGGGGATCGTATTTATCCAGGTGACGTGGAACACCGGCCGCACGATTGAGATGAAGAAAGCGTTTTACCGCGCGGTGGCGGACGGCATACACGCGAAGACGGGCGTACGAAAGGAAGATGTCTGGATCAACCTGGTCGAGACGAATCGCGAAGACTGGTCCTTCGGCAATGGCGACATGCACTACGCGCCGAAGTAGTCTCCATGCACACGTTCTGAGGCACCGCCGTTCGCGCAACTACGCGACCGGCGGCCAGACGAACAGGCGCTAATGCGCACGCCTGTGATTCAAAGCGATGAACACGCCCATCAGCGTGACAAACGCCAGCACGAGCAAGGTCGCGTTGAGCAGCACATGCGGATAGCCAAGTTCACCGACATCAATGAACGGATAGGGATAAAAGTCCGACGTGCTGCCGCGCCAAAGCGTGATGCAAAGATAACCTAGCGGATAGATCAGCCACAGCACGCATTGCCGCAGAGTCAGGTGAAAACGCGGCACAAACAGCACCCAGTAGATTGCCGACAACAGCGGAACGATCGTGTGCAGGCATTCGTTGAGCACCGCCCGGTATCCCGAAGGCGTCCACAAGTGACGCAGCAACAAGTTATAAGCCAGTCCGACAAACACGATGTACACCACGACCGCCGTCACCACCGGCGGCTGGCGAAAAAATCGCCCGAGCGGCGACCGGCCAAGCGCGGCGACCAACGAAAAACAAAGGGCAACCGCAAATACGGTCAGGTTCGTCAGATAGCTGCTAAGGCGTTCAAACCCATCGAATACGCTTAAGCCCCTGGCCAGCATTCGGTGGACCGTGATATCGGTTTGCGCGGCGAGCGCCAGCCACGCTATTGTCGCGATGCACGCGGCCAGCAATAGCGATGCGGTGCCGGGCGTATGCAAGGGCAACGCGTGCTCTGCCCCCACCTGTGGCGGGCTTTGCGTCAGCCGGCGGGTCCGGCTTTCAGGCTGCGTGGGAATCGGCTTGGACATGCTGCGATTTTATACGCGGCAGGTCAGAGCTGCAGCGCGCAGTTCTGCCGAGGCCGGCGATTAGCCGGAGCAGCACGTGCAATCAAGCTCAGGATATCTTGAAGATGTTTTGCGCGCCGCGTACGTACAGCCCTTCGGCTTTCAGGAGAATGCGTTCGCGGTACAGATCGAAGGCGGCGAGCACGGCGGATTCACCCGACCCCATTTGCGGATTGAAACTCGAGAGGGCCGCATCGTCTATCTGGAATGCGATCTCGCGCGAACCGTCATACCCCCAAAAGCACACACAGTGCCGGGAGTCGTCATAGGAACGGCTTGGGTTCGGGAAATTGAGTTTCATACGCCATCCTAGTCCTATTAGTGTGACGCGCGCGACGGTGTTATTCATAGTAATTACCCTGACTTAGCACGCTTCGTGTCTTGAGCCCACCCCCTGACTGTACGGCTTTTGTAATGAATTCAGCGCCGCGACGCTCTCACATCGTGCTCCGTGGTTCAAGTAGACTCTGGTGCCACGCAATCGATCGAACCCTCGGGGCCTTGCTGCAAGGCGCGTCGTTGGCTCTACCTGAAATACGCTCACCGCCTCGTGAAACCTGCCAACTTCCGCATCACCGCCGCCGTTGTAGCCAGCGCGCTTTTTATGCAAAACATGGACGGTACGATTGTCGCGACGGCGCTGCCCGCCATGGCGCGCGATCTCGGCGTCGACCCGGTCCATCTGAGCGGCGCCATTACCGCTTATCTGGTGGCGCTGACGGTATTCATTCCGGCTAGCGGATGGGTGGCCGACCGCTTCGGTGCGAAGCGCGTCTTCATGTGGGCAATTGCAACCTTCACGCTGGCCTCGCTCGCGTGCGCAGCGGCCGCAAACCTCCCGCAGCTCATTGCTGCGCGCATCGTGCAGGGTATCGGCGGGGCCATGATGGTGCCGGTCGGACGTCTGATCCTTTTCCGTGGCGTCAAACGCGAAGAGTTGTTGCAGGCCACCACCTGGCTCACCATGCCGGCTCTCATCGGCCCCTTGATGGGTCCGCCACTAGGGGGTTTCCTCACCGATACCCTCTCATGGCGCAGCATCTTCTGGGTCAACGTGCCTGTCGGCATAGTGGGTTTGCTGCTGACGTGGCGCTTGCTGCCGGCCGCGCCTCCCGAACATCGTGCGCCGCCCGACGTGCGCGGAATGATGTTGATAGGCGGGTCACTGACGCTGTTCATGATCGGCATTGAATGCGCCGGACGTGGGGTCCTGCCGCCGTTTGCGTCGCCCGCATGCGTCGCTGCAGGCGTACTGATGTTCTGGCTGGCCGTCAGGCACTGCCGCCGCGTGGACAATCCGGCTGTCGATTTCTCGCTGCTCGCCATTCCGACCTTTCATGCGGCGACTATTGCGGGGAGTTTGTTCCGTGCCGGTGCCGGCGCACTGCCGTTTCTCGTGCCGCTGACGTTGCAAACCGGCTTCGGCTATAGCGCCTCCGCTAGTGGCCTCGTCACGTTCGCCAGCGCGCTAGGATCATTTTGCATGCGGCCCATGACATCGCTTGCACTAAGGCGCCTTTCCGTCCGGACCGTCTTGTGCGCAGGCAGTGTTTCGTTTGCCGCGGTGCTCGTGGCGTGCTCATTCATGTCGCAGAACTGGCCCGCGGGCGCCATCTTCTTGTTGCTGCTTGTAGGCGGATTGTCGCGCTCGCTTAGCTTCGCCACCATGGGCGCGCTCGCTTTTGCCGACGTGCCCAAGACCAAGCTTGCTGCCGCCACCTCATTCCAGGGGACCGCTCAGCAATTGATGAAGGCGGTCGGTGTGACGGTCGCGGCGGGGACCATTCAAGTCACCATGATCGTGGCCCCCGGCGCGCATGCCGAACGGTGGCAGTTGGCCTCGGCTTTTATTGTTACCGCACTGGTCGTTATCACTTCCTATCCGATGTTCATGCGGATGCCCGCCGAAGCAGGGGCCGGCATTTCTGCTTCGCGAGGGTCCACACGCGCTCGCGCGGGCGAGGCGAAGTGACGCCTCGAGTGACGCCTCCAGTGACGCTATTTACGCGCCGATCAACACGCCGGTCCTGAACGGGACCGCGCCCGTTACACGGCCCATCGGTGCGCCCGCGATCACAAAGCGAATCGCCCGACGCATATAAAAAACGCCGTCGTTCTTCGTAGTGAGCGTGGTCACTTCGTCCGTGATCGGATCGACGATATCGAAGACCGGGTCACCCGCTTTCAGATGTGCCCCAACCTGTGCGCGATACACCACCACGCCGCTTGCCGGTGCAATGAACTGCTCGCTGCCGGCCAGCGGTGTCGCGGGATGATTGAGCGGCGGCAGTTCGCGCGCCTTGCCTTCGATCACACCCCGATACATCAGGTAATCGACAATCGCGTCCGCGTCCTGTTCTGCGAGTTCATAGGACACGTCGCGTTGGCCGCGATGCTCGATTGTCAGTGCAACGTTCGGCGCGGCGAGCGGCGTGCCCTCGCCCAGAAGCGCGCGAACGTCGTTCCATAGTTGCGTATGAACCTCGTCGAATGACTGGCCGCCCGAGTCCGCCGCCAGCAAGACACCGCTCGCGCCCAGATAACGCGCAAGCGGCTCGACCGCCGGCCAGCTCGCTGGGCTCGTGTACAGGTGCATGGTGGCTTCAAGCGAACAATGCAGGTCGAGGATCACGTCGGCATCGGCTGCCATGATCAGCATCTCGCGCCGCAAGGACTCGAACTCATTCTTCGGCTTGACGTCAGCGAGCATGTCGCATACCGCTCGCCGCAATAAACGCGTGTTGCTGTCGGCGTCCTGCGTCCACTGGCTACCAATGCGCTCGACCAAAGCAGCGGCAGCAGGCAGCGGAAAGCTGCGATTGAAGTTGTGGCCGCTATTCAACTCGAAGCGTCCAAGGAACTGACCGAGTACATGCTGCGAAAGTCCGATCGGGTTTGCGACCGGCACCAGGATCACCTCGCCGCGAATGCGTCCCGCCTTTTCCAGTTCGATCAGCCGTTGCTTCAGGCGCCACGCGGTCAGCATTGCGGGTATTTCGTCCGCGTGCAGTGACGCCTGCACATAGATCTTCTCGCCCGTACCCGGAGTGCCGAAGTGAAAGCTGACGAACTCGCGGCGCGTGCCAATGGATGTGGAAACCAGCGGCGTGCTTTGGATGTGCATCGAATACTCCTGAAAATCCTGTTAGTTGCCGTAGACGTCGAAGTCGAAGTACTTGTGGGCGATCTTTTGGTAGGTGCCGTCGGCACGCATGGCAGCGATCGCGCTATCGATGCTTGCCTTGAGCGCAACGTCGTCCTTGCGCAGGCCGATGCCGGTGCCATGGTCGCCCATCTCAAGCGGCCCGCCGACAAAACCGAAACCCTTGCCTCTCGGGGTCTTCAGGAAGCCGTTATCTGCTTCCACCGACCCGAGCAGCGCCGCGTCCAGCCGGCCGGCCTGCAGGTCCTCGAATACGCCCTCCTGGCTTTGATACGCAACCACCTCCACACCACCCGACTGCCAGTTCTTCTGTGCGTACGTTTCGAACTGCGTGCCGCTCTGCACGCCGATGCGCTTGCCGCGCAGACCCTCTGCGCTAACTGTCAGCGGCGCGCCGGTCTTCGCGATCAAACGTGACTTGAACTGGAACAGCTTGGTCGAAAACGCGATCTGCTGCATGCGCTTTTCGGTGATCGCCATCGACGAGATGATCGCGTCGATCTTGCGTGCCTGCAGCGCCGGGATCATGCCGGAAAACTCCATCTCGACCCATTGGCAATGCATCGCGATGCGGCGGCAAATCTCGTTGGCGAGATCG
>Ga0302314_10017927_pt1 | contig 11837 bp, 9 predicted proteins | sample III_Palsa_N2_3_FD_200533 | JGI IMG/M metagenome (GOLD analysis project Ga0302314, IMG submission 200533) | Peat permafrost microbial communities from Stordalen Mire near Abisko, Sweden - III_Palsa_N2_3 | ecosystem: Environmental > Terrestrial > Soil > Palsa > Peat permafrost | place: Sweden...
GGCCTGGCTGCGCGTGCGCAAAGCCAAGGCGAACAACATCGACGGCGTCGACGTCGAGATTCCGCTCGGCGTATTCGCCGGGGTGACCGGCGTTAGCGGCAGCGGGAAGTCGACGCTCGTCAACGAGATCGTCGTGCGCGCGCTCAACCAGCACCTGCACGGTCAGCCGGCGGCCGGAACGTACGGCTCGGTCAGCGGCGCAGAGGCGCTCGACAAACTCGTCGTGATCGATCAATCGCCGATCGGCCGCACCCCGCGGTCGAATCCGGCGACCTACACCGGTGCGTTCGATTTGATCCGCGAGCTGTTCTCGCTCGTCCCCGAGTCCAAGATGCGCGGGTACGGGCCGGGCCGTTTCTCGTTCAACGTCAAAGGCGGCCGCTGCGAAGCGTGTCAAGGCGACGGCATCATCAAGATCGAGATGCACTTCCTGCCCGACGTCTACGTCCCGTGCGAGGTCTGCAAGGGCAAGCGTTACAACGCGCAGACGCTCGAGATCAAGTTCAAAGGCAAATCGATCGCCGAGGTTCTCGAGATGCGCGTCGACGAGGCCGCCGAGTTCTTCAGCGCGATTCCACGCATTCACAACCGCCTCAAGACGATCGCCGACGTTGGGCTCGGCTACATCAAGATGGGCCAGCCGGCCACGACGCTCTCCGGCGGCGAAGCGCAACGCGTCAAGCTCGCAACCGAGCTTGCGAAACGGGCGACCGGCCGCACCTTCTACGTCCTCGACGAGCCGACGACCGGGCTTCACTTCGCCGACATCCACAAGCTGCTCGACGTCCTGCAGCGCTTAGTCGCGGTCGGTAACACGGTACTGACGATCGAGCACAACCTCGACGTCATCAAGACCGCCGATTACATCATCGATCTCGGTCCTGAGGGCGGCGACCGCGGCGGCACGGTCGTCGCGACCGGAACGCCGGAGGAGATCGCCGCGAACCCGGCCTCATTCACCGGCCACTACTTGGGTGCGGTCCTTGCCGACGAGCGCGCCCACGGGATCGTCTCCGCCGATCGCGCCCGGATGCTTGCGATCGAAACCGAGAACCTCGCGCGCCTGCAAGAGCTCGCGACCGGAACCCGCGTCGAGCTCGAGGTTTAGGCAGCCCCTCAGCGACGCAGTCTCACCGTCCGATAACCGTTCTGTGGGTGTTTCCTTTGATTTCTAAGCGTGCGTTGCTCGTCGCGGCAACTGCGCTCGCTTTGCTGCCGGCCTGCAGCGCCGATAACGCGGCGAAGCCCCAAGTGTACCCGACAGCGAGTTTCACCGCCGATCCCACTCCAAGCCCATCGGGCCGCCCGTCCGCGAGCCCGAGCGCCGGTGCCTCGGCAACCCCGAGTGCCGCCCCCTCCGGGAGCGCCACCGCGAGTCCAACACCGAGTCCTACGCCGCAGCCGACTCCCCCGCCGCAGATCACGAGCAACGCCGGATCGATCGTCGTCTGTGATGAGATGCAAGCGACCTGCGCGGACGACCTCGATCCGAATGCGACGACCGGGGAGGAAGCTGCCGTCTTCGTCAGCGGTGTGACCGGCACGCTTACCGTTACGAACCAAGGCGGTCCGACGATCGCGACCATCAGCAAAGTGCTCTACTCGCAGACGGGCACGTCGGCCGAGTATAAAATCATCTACGACACCGTGACCGCAGCACCGGGAAGCGACGTCCTGACGATCTCCGACTCCGGGACGAATTCATCGCTGACGATACCGGTGACGATCGAGAATCCCGGAGCCGATTCGGGCATGAGCTACTTTGCGCTCGACACGACCTCGGGCACCGTCTGCCCGGGCAATCAAGTAACCTTCGGCACGACAACGCAAGGCAACGAGACGATCGTCCTGACCACGTCGAATTCAGCGGTGATCTCGGTCGCTCAGAACGGCCAAGGGGTCTTCATCCTCTACATCAATAGCGCCGGCTCCGCGAGCATAACCGCGACGGCGGGCACGAGCACCGTCATCTACCCCGCGAACGTCCCCGCACGCGGCTTCACCCCAGGCTGTTAGGGCGTAAAGCATCGTCATCGTGAGTTGTACATGGCCCATGGGGCCACATGGAAGCGGATGAAAATTTGTCATCGTGAGCGGAGCGCTCCTTCGCAGGCTCAGGACAGGCTCCGGCGCGCAGTCGAACGGCCAACGGAGCAGGGCCAGATCCCGGCGGCGCTTCGACAATCTCAGCGTGACAAAATTTTTCGGCGCTCGCGCCTACACGAAAATACTGGCTATCAGAACCCGAGCGGCGGGAGCGGTTCTTTGCGTTCGACGAGGTTGCGATAGCGGGCTAGCGCGAACAGCGGGAAGAACGCGCGGTAACCGTGGTAGCGTAAGTAGAAGACGCGCGGGAAGCCGACCGCCGTGTACCACGGCTCGTCCCACAGGCCTTCGCCGTTCTGATGCTCGAGCAGATACGCGATCCCGCGCGCGACGGCCGGATTGGCGCCGTCGCCCGCGTTCAGCAGGCCGAGCAGCGCCCAGGCCGTTTGGCTCGCGGTGCTTTCCTTGCACAACCCGCGGCGTTCGGCCCAATAGGTCGCGCCGTCTTCGCCCCAGCCGCCGTCGGCTTGCTGGGAACGCAACAAGTAATCGGCGGCGCGGCGCACCGTCGCGGAGTTTCGCGACGTCTCACCCGCTGCAAGAAACGCGTTGAGGACGGACCAGGTGCCGTACACGTAGTTCGTTCCCCAGCGGCCGAACCACGAGCCGTCGGGCTGCTGCGTGCGGCGCAGATAGTCGAGGCCTTTCGCGACGATCGGATCGTCTTTGACGTAGCCCATCTGCAAAAGCATGCCGACGCAGCGCGCGGAAACGTCTTCGGTCGCGGGATCCAGCAACGCACCGTGGTCCGCAAACGGGATGTTATTGAGATAGAAGTGCTCGTTCTCCGCATCGAACGCGCCCCAGCCGCCGTGGCCGCTCTGCATGCCGATGACCCACTCCGCCGCGCGTGCGAGCGCCTCGCGATGCTTGCGCGGATCTTCGCGATGCAACCCCATCGCGACGACTGCCGTGTCGTCCACGTCGGGATAGTAGTCGTTCCAGTATTGGAATGCCCAGCCGCCCGGCCGCAGCTGCGGGCGTTGCACCGCCCAATCCCCAACGACGTTCAAGATCTGCCGTCCGACCAGCCAGTCGTTGGCACGGCGGACCGGTTCGGCGACCTCCGGATCGCCGGCCTCGAGCAGCGCGTGAATCATCAGCGACGTGTCCCAGATCGGCGACGTGCAAGGCTGGCAATACGCTTCGTCCGCGCCGATGACGAGCAGTTTCTCGACCGCGCGCTTGGCCAGGGCGCGATGCGGTTCGTCTTTGGCGTACCCGAGGGCGTCGAGCGCCATCAGCGCGTTCGCCATCGCCGGGAAAATCGCACCGAGCCCGTCTTCGCCGTTGAGGCGATCGAGGGTAAACTTCATTGCCGTAGCGATCGCGCGCGTGCGGACGAACGCTGGAACGAATCGTTCGCCGAAACGCACCACCGTATCGAGCGCGAGAAACGCCTTACCCAGGGCCGATGACGTCGCCGCGCGCATGTAGCCGCGCTCACGCTCGGGCGGCCGCACGAAGAGTTCCCCAATGCCGACGCGCCGCGGATTGCGCGCGCGAGGGTGGAGCGCGATCAGCACGAGGAGCGGCGTGACGACCGTGCGCGACCAGTACGACACCTTGTCGAGGTGAAACGGAAACCACCTCGGCAACAGGACGATCTCGACGGGCATCGCCGGTACCGCGCGCCACGGGACTTGTCCGAACAACGCGAGCGCGATGCGGGTGAAGACGTTGCAGCGCGCGGCGCCTCCGAGCGCGAGCACTCGTTCGCGAGCGGCGCGCATGTGCGGTGCGTCGACCGGCTCGCCCGCGAGCTTGAGCGCATAGTACGCCTTGACCGTCGTGCTGACGTCGCTCTCGCCGCGATAGAAAAGCGGCCAGCCGCCGTCGGGGTTCTGGACCCGGCGCAGGTAGACGCAGAGCTTCTCTTCGAGCGCGGGGTCGCGCTCGTCGAGGTAGTGGAGGAGCAGAATGTACTCCGCCGGGATCGTCGCGTCGGCCTCGAGCTCGAAGACCCAATGCCCGTCCGGCTCCTGCCGTCGAAGAAGCGCGCGCTCGGCCGCCGCGATGGCTTGGTCGAGGGGCTCTTCGGTGCGGGCGTCTTGGACGAGGCTCGTAATCATTCGGCTAGGGGGTGCTCCTGTTCGCGATGTGATCGGGCGGCGGCGGGAATACCGTCCGGCTGGACGGTACTAGGCATACCATGCAGCGGGTCCGCCCGTCAACGGAAAGCGTAGGCTAATGGCTCTTCGAGGCTCGGGAGATGCTACGCGCCGCAGCGTCCTCGAAGCTGCGGCGGATTTGGTTGCGACCGAAGGCGCCGCGCGATTGACCCTCGACGCCGTTGCAGAACGCGTTGGGCTCTCGAAGGGCGGCATCCTGCATCACTTCGCTACCAAAGATTCGCTGATCGCGGCGATGATCGAGGACGTGGTCGCGCAGTTCGAAGGCGATTTGACGCGACACATGCAGGGCGAGAGCGGACCGGGAAGCTTCGCGCGCGCGTTCTTGCGCGCGTGTCTCGATCCGGATGGGGCACTGACGCGCACGTTGAAAGTTAGCGCCGGGATTCTCGCGGCGGTCGCGATCAATTCGCAATTGCTCGCGCCGTTGCGCCGGCGTTACGACGAGTGGCGCCGCCGCCTCGAAGATGACGGCATCGACCCCGCGATCGCCGAGCTCGTTCGCTCGGCGGCAGACGGCCTGTGGCTCGGCAACGTACTCGAGCTCGGCGTCGCGAGCGCCGCAATGCGCAAACGCATGTTCGCCAAGCTGATCGAACTCACCGGCGCGTAATCGCGCAGGCGGTCGTACCGGTCGCCAACAGCTTCCCGTTCTTGTCGACGAGCGTTCCCTGCGCGATGCCGGTGGTGCGTCCGACGTGCTGGACTTTTGCTTCGCAACGCACGAGGCCGGTTTCTTTCGTGAGGGGACGCACGAACCTGACCTGCGTGTCGGTCGTCCCGTACCCGACGCCGGGTTCGAGCATCGTGTGGATCGCGACCCCGAGCGCGGAGTCCAAAATCGTCAGCGCAAAGCCGCCGTGGACGACGCCGATCGGGTTGTAGTGTTCCTCGCCCGGCTCGCCCTCGAAGACGGCCGAGCCCAGTTCGACCGCTACGAGACGAATGTTCATGAGCGCCGCAATCGGCGGCGGCGGTACGTTTCCGGCGATCATCGCCCGGAGCATTTCCAACCCGCTCATCCCCTCGATCGCGCGCAGCGCGATTTGCGGATCCTGCCAGCGAACGACGCGTTCGCGCACGCCCTCAATCACGAGAGCTATCTGCCGGTCGCGACTTCCTCGCGGCTGACGGTGACGTCGACGCTGGCCGCGCGGAAGCGCACGCGTTCGAGTGAGCCGTCGTCTTTCAGTGCCTTGATGGAGACGTGACGGAACGTCGTACGGCGAATGACCGCGCCCTTTTCATTCGTCTCGACGATCACAAGCGACGTCCAGGAGCGGCCCGGTTGAAGCGGCACGTTCGCCGACGCCGGAATCGCGAGCACTCCCTCAACGGTATCCTGCGGCATGAGCGCCGCAGGCGTGCCCGGGACCGCGGGGACCGTTGCGATCGCGTCGTAGGTGAAATCTTGGACCGCAGGCGCCTGTTGCACTTGGGGTAGGCGCAGGTAGATCGACGCCGGTGCGGCCGTCGTGGCACCGAGAGACATCAGCCAGGTGGCTGCGAGGCCGGCGATCCGGAGATACTTGACGAGCGTGCTCATGGTGGAGCTCCTAGCCTGTTTTGGCGCAAGAGGCGCCTGACACTATCGTACCCTCGTTTGCTCTGTCAGCGTTTGCGGATTGGGCCGAATGACTGTCGCCGCAGGGTTAGCGACCGGAAGCCCTGGAACTGGGCGATAATGGATCTCCTGGAGCGTCCGGCAGCCAGCGCTCGTGGTACGCACGAGGTCGCAAATCAAACCCCGCCGCTCGCCGGGTACGATCTGTACGAAGCCGACCTCGCGCTTCGCGAGGCCGTCACGCGGAACGGCGCCGCGTGGGCCGAGCCGTTGTTGCACGAGATCGGCGAGCGGGGCGGGAGCGCCGAGGCGATCGCATGGGGCTTTGAGGCGAACGCAAACCCGCCAAAACTCAAGGTTTTCGACCGTTTCGGTTATCGCATCGACGAGGTCGAATTCCACCCGTCCTACCACCGGCTGATGGAAGCAGCGGTCGGCTTCGGTTTCCACGCGTCGGCGTGGAGCGAGCCGAAGCCCGGCGCACACGTCGCCCGTGCGAGCGGTTTCTATCTCTGGAGCCAGGTCGAAGGCGGCCACGGTTGTCCGATCTCGATGACACACGCTTCGATCCCGGCGCTGCGCGCAGAACCGGAACTCGCCCGCGCCTGGGAGCCGCTCGTTTTCGCGCGCCGTTACGACGGTGCGCTGCGCCCGGCAGCACAGAAGGGCTCCGCGCTCGTGGGCATGGCGATGACCGAGAAGCAAGGTGGTTCGGACGTGCGCGCCAACACGACGCGCGCAACGCCGCTCGAAGGCGGCGGCCCCTCAACGCCGTATGCGCTCGTCGGTCACAAGTGGTTTTGCTCGGCGCCGATGTGCGATGCGTTTCTCGTGCTCGCGCAGGCCCCGGGCGGGTTGTCGTGTTTTCTCGTGCCGCGGTTCTTGCCCGACGGTTCGAAAAACGTCTTCAACCTGCAGCGCCTCAAAGACAAGCTCGGCAATCGGAGCAACGCCTCGAGCGAGGTCGAGTTCGACGGAACGATCGGCTGGCTGATCGCGCAAGAAGGGCGCGGCGTGCCGGCGATCGTCGAGATGGTGAACTTCACCCGGCTCGATTGCATCATCGGGTCGGCGGCGGGAATGCGCCAAGCCGTCGCGCAGGCGACGCACCACGCCGCGCACCGCGTCGCGTTCGGAAAGCGTCTGGCGGAGCAACCGCTGATGCAGAACGTGCTCGCGGACCTCGCGCTCGAATCGGAAGCCGCGACCGTGTTGTTCGCGCGGTTGGCGCGCGCGTGCGATCGCGCCGCTGCGGGCGACGCGCACGAAGCGCGCCTCAAGCGCATCGGAACCGCGCTCGGGAAATACTGGGTTTGCAAGCGTGCGCCCGGCCACGTCGCCGAGGCGCTCGAATGTCTGGGCGGCAACGGCTACGTCGAAGAGTCGATCATGCCGCGACTCTATCGCGAAGCCCCGCTCAACTCGATTTGGGAAGGCAGCGGCAACGTCAACGCGCTCGACGTGCTGCGCGCGATGAGCAAAGAGCCGGGCGTTCTCGATTCGTATTTTACCGAAGTCGGCGCGGCGGCGGGTGCGGATGCGCGGCTCGATGCGGCAGCCGCGGCGCTTCGCCGCGAGCTTGCCGACCCATCCGAGGCGGAGCGCCGCGCGCGACGCATCGTCGAGATGATGGCGCTCGTCTTCCAAGGGTCGCTACTGGTCGTCCAGAGTCCGGCGCCGGTCGCCGACGCGTTCTGCGCATCGCGTCTCGGCGGCGAATGGGGGCACGCCTATGGAACGCTTCCGCGCGGTACGGACGTCGCCGCGATCGTCGCACGGGCTACTCCCTAGCGATAGGGAACTGCTTCGAATCGGACCGTAACTTCCGGCTCGTACAAATACGGTGCCTCGCTGTGGATCGAGAAGCTCCGAATCGCCGGGGATTGCCCGGTTCGCTGCAAGATATGCTTCACGTCGAGCAGCGTTTGCGGGAACGGGCTGACAAGCACGCCGTCGCCGGCCGTTTCGGCCAAGAAGCGGTAGGTGACGTCGCCGGCCCCTTCTGCGGTTACATAGACCGGGGGTATGCGGAAGAACGTTTTCATCAAGAGGCCGACGGGGCTGTAGCGTATCGACACGGTCGCAAAGGTTAGTCCGGCGGCGGGTCGACCGATTGGAATCTCCTGATCCCATGCATAGTCGCGAGCGGCGCCTGCGCGCGGCCTGCCGCAGCGCGGAAGCGTGCGCGACAGGAGTAACATCTCCATCCCGCCCTGTGTGGAGACGGGAGATGAAACGGCATCGTCGACGCGATAGCGGCAAAGCAGTGCTTCGTAGGCGGCGGGCTGATCCCAAAAAGGGTATCGCCCGTCAATCGTGTCCCACGCATACAAGATTCGAGCCGCGCCACGTTGCTCGAGGTGCGATGCATTCAAATCGTCGAGCGCCGCCGTGTCCACCTGGTACGCTTGGAACACGGGTTCGGGGTCCCAACGCAAATCGTTTGCGGCAACGGCCGACGTTTCCGACGGTAACGCTTCGGCTGTTTGCGTGCCGATTTCCAACCGCGCGCCGGCGGGAAGGCGGTCCGGTGCGAGGTTGTATGCGAACGTCCGAGCCACGTCGCCGGGCTGCACCGAGATCGCCCGAGCGACGCCGGACGCGTCGTCGGAAAGCGTTGCAACGCTGAAGGGTGTTGCGGCCAGGTCCGGATACCCGAAGCGCTGGGCGACGACGTTAAGGGCCAAGAGTAAGGGCAAGACGCACGTTAGGTTGATCGCAAAAAGACGGCGGCCGGCGGAAAACCGGGCCACCGCACCCGCAACGAGTACGGTGATGAGAAAGAAACCGATGACGTGGCTATCCTCTCGAACGAAGCCTTCCTTGAACGAGACAAAAATGGCGACCGCGAGCGCGATCGCCACGGGGAGCGTGACGGCCCGCAAATTGGCGACGATGAGAAGTCCTAGGAGCACGGCGCAGCAGAGTGCCAGCACGACCAGGACCGGGTCACCTTCAGCCGACAGCGCGGACGAATATCCCGAGGAAATCTGCAGCGAGGCGATCGTAAACGCGCGGCACGACGGCGACAGCGCGAGAAGGAGCGCCGAAGCGAGCGCGATACTGCCGCCCACGCGCCCGTCGATCGAGCGCACCCACCGCACAAGTGTTGCCGACAAGAGCAAGATCGCGGCCAGAGCGAGCGACACGGGCGTCCCATAATCCAGACCTGCAAACGCAAATCCATACGCGCCGAGAAATCCGGCCAAGAAGCTTAAGAACTCGACGAGGTGGCCCTGCGTTCCCGCACCGCTCCTGCGAGCCGACACGACGCGGACGGCAAAAAGCAGAAACCCCCCGGCGCCGGCTGCTAGCGCGAACTCGAACTTTGCGAGCGACGAAATTCCCGAGAAGAGGCCAAGAGCCAGTGCTGCGAGCGGTGCGGGTTTTTTGTCACGAAACGCCCCGAGGGTCCACGCGGCGACGATCACGTAGAGCAATTGTCCACGGCTCGCCGCGAACACGATCATTAAAGTCGACGCGAAGATCAGCTCCCCCGCGATCGAGCTCGATCGGGCAGCGGAGGACAGCACGAGACCCGCACAGAGAAGCGCTATGGCGATGGAACAGGCCAACATCGCGGTGTAGGTTTCTTGGTTTGCGGCTCCCATGATGAGATACCCGAGGGGACCGTACGTAAACACGATGTCGGTGCCGAATTGCAGCGCGTGGAGGTGCGCTTCCGTCAGGCCGATCTGCCACGATTGGTCCAATCCGACCGCCGCATCCCACGGCGGATGAAAGGCGCAAAGAAAGACGAGCGCTGCCGCGACAACCGCCACGCCGCTTCGCAGGGCGATCATTGCAGCGGGTGGTCGACGACGTCAACCGTCACGACTTCGGGTAATAAGTAAAAACCGGTTTGCGGCTGGTCACCGACGAGTAATCTGACGACGTGCATGCCGGCCGGCAAGAGATCTTTCGGGATCGTAATCGAGTAGCCGCTGCGGAGATAATTCGGGTTTCGAAACACTCCGGCGACGTCCGCTCGCTCGCCGAGCGTCACGAGGGTCAGCCGGGAAAAGCCGTCGACCTGGGCGACCACCGACGACGCCGCTGACCGATTGGGACTGTCGACTGCCCATCCTTGCAACGTCACTGAGTCGCCACTGCTCACGACGATGTGGCGGCGTTGCGCGTTCGGGAGGGTTATGCTGACACGTCCGTACGCGATGGTGTCGAGCGAATGCAGCGTTGCGCCCGGCAGGAGAGTCGACGCCCGCGGCGCCGTCGCCACGGGTAGCCCGGAGCCGGCCGTTCGGACGAACAGGCAGATGATCAGCACGGCGAGCGCAGCCGTGCCGATGGAGGCTTCGAGCCGGTACTTCACGAGTTTAGCGATCATCGTGTTGGGCGCCCCGGGGCCACGTCGACGAGCACACGATCCGGATACCAATAGTATCGCTGCCCGTCGCTCGTCAACACGAGAAAGGAGAGCGTGTGGCGACCCTCCGGAAGGAGCGCCGCCGGGATGTCCACGTCGAAGCCGCTGCCGGCCACGTCGCGCATGTTCATTGCCGCCGCGACGTCCGGACGGGCGCCTCCATAGGATGCGGCAACACGGTCCGAACCATCCACTTGAACGAGCACGCCCCCGGCGGCGCTTTTCTTCGCATCGTCGATCGCCCAGCCGCTGAAGCTTGCGGTCTGGCCTTGCGTCAAACGAATCAGCGTCGGGGTACCTGCCGGGCTCATCGAAGGTCCCGAGCCGATTGCAAAGCGGTCGATCGTGAGGACGCCCGCTCCCGTTGCCTTCACGAGCGTCTTCGTAAGGACACCCGCGGAGGTGCCGGTGCCGGCCGGCGGGACGTAGTCGTGGGTCGACGTTAGCGCAAGCGCCAGCATCGCGACGAGCACGACCGCTATCACGACGTCAAAAGCGCTTCGTCCCATCGCTTCGCGAAAACTACGCATCGAACGTCACGATTGTCGCCCGGCGACCGGCTTCGCAGCGCGTATCTCCGGCAGTTGCCCGATGCCCGCAAGCGCGGAGATTTCCGTCCGCACGAAGCCGGCGTTGGGAAACAGGGTGCGCAGATCGAAATCGCTCGCCCGGCGATAGTTCGCGAGCACCTCGTTCATGCTGCGATACGAAACCGCGTACGCAGCTACGTCTTTCGTTCCAACCGACCACGCGGCGAACAGGCTAACCGTCGCCACAAGCGCGAGAAGCACGGCCGCGCCGCGAACGATCCGTGTCGAGAGCGGCGGCATATTCCAGCGCAGGCGCACGGCCCCGAGTCCGACCAACCCGACCCAGAGCATGAGCGAGCACGTGATGTAGCGGCTCGCCAAGGCCTGCTCGGGCCCGAGGTCCGCGCGTCCGTAGCCGATGATCGCCGACGATACGACCCCGTACGCGAGCATAACGATCCACGGGGCGGCACGGGCGCTTTTTCCTTCGTCCTCTTCGCGACCGACCACGACCACGCAGACCGCGGCGAGCGCGATGCCGAGCATGCCGAATGCGGCCGACGTCCGCGTGCCGCCCGCCAACCCCAGCGGCAGCCCCGCGACGATCGACGTATGGAGCACGCGGGGGGCGAGGCCGATCGCGAAGCCAAGGTCCTTGATCGATCCTCCGGCATGCCAGCCCCAAAGGTACGTCATGGCGATAAGCACCGAGACGACGATCCATCGGAGGAGCGGTGCGTTGCCGAAGCTCTTCCGGCGAACGAAGAGCCCGAAGGCGACCGCCGGAAGGATCGCAAGACCGAAAGCGGATGAAAAGGCCGCAAACATCGCAAGCGCAGCTTCGGCGAGAAGCACCCCGAGGCTAAGACGAGGCCCGGCGAGCAAGAGTGCTGCGCCGAGGACCGCAAGATCGACCATGAACCACGCGATCTGATAGCCCCAGAGCCAGTTCTCGCTTTGCGCGGGGCTGAAGAGGAAACTCGAGCCGATTGCGACGACGATGAGCGCCGGGCGAAGCGGGAGCGTGCAACGCGCGATCCTCCACAGCAGCCACAGCGAGCCCGTAACGACGACGACGCTAAAAAGACACTCTCGGCGCTGGCTCCAGTAACCGAACGAGT